>Ga0164241_10004976_pt1 | contig 12631 bp, 8 predicted proteins | sample OricomyardsoilBY_FD_108780 | JGI IMG/M metagenome (GOLD analysis project Ga0164241, IMG submission 108780) | Backyard soil microbial communities from Emeryville, California, USA - Original compost - Back yard soil (BY) | ecosystem: Environmental > Terrestrial > Soil > Unclassified | place: USA...
AAGAAGGCATGAAGGCCTTTGTAACGGAAATTGAACGCGCCCGAGTTCATGGCTTTACGGCAACCGACTTCAAACTGGCTGTCGCGGAACTTAACTCGGAAATCCACACCTCGTACGCCCAACGCGATGGCATCACCAACGAAGACCGGTCGAGCGATATTTCTCAGTATTTCTTGAAGGGCTGGCCTAACGTGAGCGACGAAACCTCTTACAAGATTTCCCTGCGGGAATTAAATTCCATCACGCCCGAGGACCTCAACGGCTTTGCCAAAACTGCCTTAGACCTGTCGAAGTTCAGGATGATTGTACTCAACCCCCAAAAGCAAGGTGTCACCCCCGTCACACCCGCCCAACTCGTCCAGGTAATCGACCAGGTTCAAAGGTCCAACATTACGGCGGCCGCAGACCGTGCCGTCCTGCCGCTGATCGAAACACCCCCGAAACCCGGGACGATCATTTCTCAAAAGGCTTTCCCCGAACTCAATGTCACCGAGTTCACGCTGTCCAACGGCGTTCGTGTTTTTGCCAAACAAACCCAATTGACGCCTCATCAAGTGACCTTGAGCGCTCAACGTTTAGGCGGGCTCAGCCTCGCTTCCGACGGCGACGTGTTGAGTGCCCAACAGGCCCAGGCGGTCTTTTCTCAAACGGGACTTGGACGATTGAGCCAATCGCAATTGAGCGATTTCATGTCTGGCAAACAGGCCCAGGTTCAAGCGTCGGTTGGCCGCACCAGCGTTGGGCTGGGCGGTTCGGCCGCTGCCAACGATCTGGAAACTCTCTTTCAAATGGTTCACGAACAACTGGCCCCGCCGCGCCGTGATGCCGATGCTGAAGCCGCCTGGAAAAAACAAACCCAGGACTATTTGGCACAGAATCAAGATCTTCCGTCGACCAAGGCGGCCAACGAAGTACGGCGGCTTTTAAGCAACGGCAGCCCTCGAGCCTTGCCGCTGACCACGGCACGCTTGGCCCAAGTCAATTTGGACCGTGCCGCTGAGCTTTATGGTCAGTGGCTCAGCGACCCGAACGGGTTAGTCATGAGCGTGGTAGGCGATTTTGACCTCGACAAGCTCAAGTCGTTGTTGGAAACCTACGTCGCCAGTGTGCCGGAAGGAAAGCCGACGCCCGTTGTCGACCGAGGAGTTCGCCCGGTCGAAGGACCCGTTCGGTCTGTGATCATCGACAACGCCAATAACAAGGCCGACAACACCCTGATGATCGTCCGTCCCCGAACCTTCCACGCGGACGATCGCTTTGCGGCCAACGTGCTTCGTGAAATTCTAGACATTCGTCTCCGCGAGGTCCTGCGTAACGAGAACGGTGGGACTTATGGTGCCGATAGCGCGGTGTCTCTGGACCCGCTTCCCTACGGTCACTCAACTGTTTACGTGCAATTTACCTGCGAACCTTCGCGCCAGGAAGCCTTGGTAAGCAAAGCCGTGGGCGTCCTCAAGGCTGTCGCCGAGGGAAAGTTTGACGACGCGACCCTCGCGAAAGGCAAAGAGATCCTCGTACGGACCGTGGAGTCCTACGGATCGCAAAACGCCTTTTGGAGCTCCGTCTTACCCGAATATGCCTTACGGGGTTACGACCTCAACCAGGCCGCCCACCTCAAGGAACTGTATAACTCAGTGACGCGGCAACAGGTCTTAGATTTGGCGAAGGACGTTTTGGATACCAGCCGCCTGCTCCAAGTCATCCGCGAGCCAGACCCTAAAGCGGCGGTCCGCTAACGAGGCCCGCAGATCGGGGCCCCGTTTTATGACAAGAATGTGGCGCTAAACGAGCTCGTGCGCAGGGGTCGAGTAGAGTTTGATCCCTTCAATGGGATACAGACTCTTGACCTCGCGCACGGCCGAGGCGATAACCTCGGCCTCTTCCTGCGACGCGTAAAGAATCATTAAAAAATTTTCCTCGGGCCACACGCCGTCTCCCATTCGGGAGCCGGAGGTGCCCGCGCCTTCGACTGTACGAATCACCGTATACCGCTGACCGACGTTTCGCTTTTCCAATTCTTCCATCAGAGCTTCTTCGACGGTGTGGTTCGCAATCAGTTCCAGGCGCACCCGTTTCAAGTCTTCTCGGCTCATTGAGCACCTCCAGCGGCCTTTTCACGCAGTTCGCGCATCACAAGAAGCCGAGCCTCGTCCTTGAGCTTCTTCTTGGCGTCCCTCCGTTCCTTTTTCACGTGAAAGATCACGTACAAGGTGGGCACAAAGACCAGCATCAGGATCGTACTCGCACTCATACCGCCCACCATCGCGCGGGCAATCGGCTTGATCAACGAAGCGCCTTCGCTCGTCGAATAGGCCACGGGAATCAAGGCCAAAATGAACGACAGCGCCGTCATCAGAATCGGTCTGAGCCGGTGGCCTCCGGCCTCGATCATCGCGGGAATCAGTGCCATTCCGCGCTTACGCAGAATGTTGGTGTAGCTCAAAAGCACAATGCCGTTGTTGGTCACGATGCCGATGAGCATGAGCATTCCCATGGCCGTAAACATACTGATCGCCTCCCCGGAAAGGAGGTAGGTGATCACGATTCCGATGATCGTCAGCGGAACTGTAAACAGAATGATGAACGGATCGAGGAAGCTTTCAAACTGGGCCGCCATCACGCCGTACACCAAAAGAATCGCAATCAGCATGATCATCATGAAGCTCGATCCGGTCTTGGCGAGGTCTTCAAAGTCGCCCGAGAAGGTCACGATGAGATCTTGGTCCAGCGGAATATTCTTTTGGATAAGAGCCTGAATTTTGGGGACGACTTCGGAAAGCTTGGCCCCGGGCTTCAACCCCGCCGTTACGTGGAACGTTCGGCTTTGGTCTTCACGGTTAATACTGACTGGTCCGGTCGTCTTTTTCAAATCGGCCACACTCGAAAGGGCTACTTGCTGCCCCGTTGAGCTGTTGATGTGGATGCGATTGAGGTCGTCGGAATCTACCCGGTCCTTGGGATCGAGGATCACCACGATGTCGGTATCATGACCCGCCTGTGTGATTTGACCAGAAACTAAACCATCGAGGTTGGCCCGCACTTCCGTACCAATGCCCGCCAGCGACAGTCCCATGGACTGAGCCCGGTCGCGGTCAACAGCCACGTCAATTTGCGGACGGCCGTCTGAGCTGTCAGACGTGGGTTCTGTCGCCTCAGGCACATATTTCTTGATCAGGTCCCGCACTTGAATTGCGGTCTGCGTTCCCAGTTTAAGATCAGACGTTTTGATGACCACGTCGATGGGGCTGGCGTTGCCGAACCCTTGGTTTGCCGTAAAGGTAATCGTCGCCGAAGGAAAATCTTGAAAGTGTTTGCGCAGTTTGCTCTTCATGGTTTCGTACGAGTCAATCTGCTTTTTGAATTCGGGCAGGGTAATCGTCATCGTTCCGGTATTACTGCTGACCGCGCCCAAACCAAAGAACTCACGGCCGCCGGCGTTGATCGAAATCGCGTCGATGCCTTTGATCTCCTTGCGGGCGATTTGTTCGAGTTGTTCCAACACGTCGCGCGTCATTTCAAGCCGGGTTCCCATGGGCATTTGGACCGAAACACCGACTGAGTTTTCTGCCTGTGCCGGCGTGAATTCGAAACCCACAATGGGAATCAGGAACAACGAGCCAACCATGGCCAGACCGACAATTCCAATCGTCGTCTTGCGCCTTCGCAAAAGAACCGCGAGGAATTTCTTGTAGTTGGCGTCGAGGCTGTTCAGCAGCCGCAAGAGGAGGCCGTCGACACTCTTTGCCACGCCGGTCAGCGGGCGCTGTGCGTGGGTGTACACCGTGAGGTAGTGGCTGGCGAGAACCGGCACGAGCACCATCGCCACCATGAGCGAGCTGATCAACGAAATGATAATGGTAAAAACGAGCCCAGAGACCATTTGCCCCAAGATGCCCAGCCCCGAGCCAAACATAATCATCGGAGCAAACACACAGATTGTCGTCATCGTCGACGACAAGATCGCCACGGTCATTTCGGCCGTGCCGTTGATGGCGGCGGCCGTTGGAGTCGAGCCCTTTTCTCGATGCCGATAGATATTTTCCAGGATGACAATGGAATCGTCGAGTAAACGCCCGATGCCCAAAGTCAGTCCCGCTAAGGTCATAATATTGAGCGTCATTCCCGCGAAATACATCGCCGCCAAAGTAATAATGACCGACACCGGGATGGCCGTGCTGATAATCAGCGTGCTCTTAAAGCTTCGCAAAAAGAAAAGGAGGACGATGACAGCCAGGACGATGCCGTAGAGTCCGCCCTCGACCACGTCGCTGATCGACGATCGAATAAAGACTGTGGAATCGGTAATGGGGACGATGTCGATGTCGCCGGGAAGCTCTTGCTTCATTTTGACGATGCGGGCCTTCACGCCGTCGGCCGTCCGTACCGAGTTGGCACCGCTCTGCTTGAGAATGGAAAGCAGCACGCTCGGGCGGCCGTTAACGAAGACAGCGTCTTCGGCGGGCTTGAACCCCTGCGTCACCGTGCCTAAATCTCGTACCCGCACCACGCGCTGGTTATCGCCCTGGCCTCGGATCGCCACAACGGTGTTCTCAATCTGACTCAAACTTTGAAAACTCCCCGCAGTTTGAACCAGGTAAGTCGTGTTTCCCTGATCAAGTTGCCCGGCCGAAATATCTGCATTCTGCGTTTGGAGAGCCGACGATATTTGTGTCAGGTTAAGGCCGTACGCTTGCAAGCGGTTTTGGGAGATTTCAACCAGAACGGCCTTGGTTCGTCCCCCCGAAACGGAAACGCGGGAAACACCGTCGACTTGTTGGAGACGACCCTGAATTGTATTCTCGGCCAGGTCCCTGAGCTCTTCTTGGCTCCGGTTTCCCGTGACCGAAAGGGTCATAATCGGAAGCTGCGACGTGTCCCATTTCAAGATCGACGGGGCGTCGGCGTCGGTCGGAAGCACACTTTTGGCCCGGGCCAACGCGTCGCGCACGTTGTTGGCCGCGTCGGCCATATCCGTCCCATATTTGAACTTAAGGTTAATGAGACTCGTCCCTTTAGACGAGGTTGACGTTAGTTTTTCGACCTTACTCACGCTGCTCAGAAGTCCTTCGAGAGGACGAGTGATGGAGTACTCGATTTCTTCAGGTCCAGCGCTTGTGTAGTAATCCGTTACACGCAGAACAGGGGGAGTGATCTCCGGATACAAATCCAACGCCAGGTTAGAAAACGAGTAGAGCCCGAGGAGAAAGAGAAGCACAAAGAAGATCATGACCGTGGTCGGCCGGCGGACGACAGTTTTAGCAATCATGGCTTTATTCCACCGAATCTTTCACAGACAGAGCCGGAACTTGCTGAATCACGTTGATCTTCGCCCCGTCGTCGAGCAGAGTTTGACCTCGAATGACCACGATCTCCCCGGCCTTGAGCCCGCCAAGTATCTGTTGCTTTCCGTCCACATTGAGGCCTAGGGTTACCTTGCGAAGTTCCACCGAATGGTCCTCCTTGGAGACGAACACGTAATTGGCACCTAAACGCTGGACGACGGCCTCGGCCGGAATTTTGACGACATCAGTCATGCTGTCGGTAATGAGTTTGACCCGGGCAAACATCCCCACTTTGATGCGGGTGTCAGGCTGGTCGAGAAGCAGTTTGATTTCGAGAGTTCGCGAAACCGGGTCCACTTCGGGCGAAACTTCGACGACGTGGGCTTGGAACGTGAGCCCTGGATAAGCCTCAAACTCAACCAGTCCTAAGAGTCCTTTATGAATGCTCGAAATATCCTTTTCGGCAATATTGGCGACCAAGCGCATTTCGGCTGATCGGCTGATTCGGATGATCGGGTTCACTGTCGACACCGTCGCGCCGATCGACGCGGGAACCGAAACAACCGTACCCGAAATAGGAGCCCGTACCGGGCTCACGACGAACTGCATTCCGGGCCGCGACGGGTCAACCTCGGCCACGATGTCGCCCTTTTTCACGACAGAGCCCAAGTCCACCGCCAAGGAAACAACCTTTCCGGCTGTTTCAGGGACGACGTCGACACTGCTTGAGTTGCGCACATCGGCATTCACTCGCAGATAATTCTCGAGAGTCCCGGCCACGGCTTGTACCGTGTTAACGGCAAAGATGGTCTGAGATTTTTCGGGAGCCGCAACCGCCGGCTTGGCTGCTTTCGCGCCGCACGAGGCGACCAAAACAGCGAAAACGACGGTGAGGACAAGGGGAATCTGGCGCTTCATTATGGCGCTCCTTTCAAGAGTTCATTTTTGGTAGCGTTGAGAGAATATTCAAGATCGAGAAGACCATTCACAAGGGTCAGTTTTTCATTGAGCACTTGAAGCTGGGCCGATTGCAATTGGAGGTCGGCACCCTGCACGTCAAGCAAGGTCTGACTGCCCGCTTGGTAAGCGGCCTCCGTTTGATCGTACGACTTTTGTGCCAGGTCTACGTTCAGGTCGAGGGTCTTAAGAGACTGTGCCGACGCCGAAATTTGATCCGTCAGCCGGCTCACCTCGATGCCGGCCGCTTGCCGAACCTGGGCCAAACTAATCTGAGTCAGGCGCAACGAATCGTTGGTATCCTGCGCCTTCGTCCAAGTCGAAAACCCGGGAATGAGCGAATCCAGTTGCCAGCGAAGCAGGAAGGTGAGTGACCCGGAACTGTCGAGCCAATTGGCTGAATTTCCCCAATCGGTCGCGGGATCAAACGCGGCGGAAAGGGTCGGAGACGCCGAATAAGAAATCGAAAACGTGGGCCAGAGCTGGTCGTTTTGCAGTTTCTGAAGGTTTTTTTGAGAACGCAGAGCCCCTTCTGTTTGCATGACGTCAAATCTTCGATCGAGGTAGGCTTCCAGCAGAACGCTGGGGTCTAAAAGAGGGAGATTTTGAGGAATTTCAATCTTGCCGACCAGGGTTAGAGGAGTGCGCACGTCGAGTCCCAAAAGATAGGCAAAGGCCCTCATGGCTTGTTTTACCGCCAGTTCCTGATTCTCAAGCGTCGGCTTCAAATTCGCCCACGAGACCTGGGCTTGAAGCATCGAAACACTGCTCGCCAGTCCGCTTTGATAACTCGCTTTCGTTTGACGATAACGGTCTTCGGCGTTGGCGATTTGATTCTGAGTGACCTTGATCGACTCGTTGAGGGCTAGGAGTTGATTAAACGCCTTTTTGACGTCACGGATGAGCTGCTGCCGTGCGCTTTGGGCCGAAATCACGCTGTTTTGATAGTCAATGGAAGTTTGGTCGATCGCATGAAGCAACGCCATACTCAGATTCCATTGAACCGAGAACCCACCACTGATCATCCAGGGATTAATCTGAACGAGGGCCAATCCCCCGCCAGAATAGCCAAAGGTCGTCGGAGCGGTATTCAGCCGCAGAACGTTTCCCGTGGCCGCGACCGTGGGCATGAGTTGGTTCCAAGCGTAGTCGTGGTCTCGTTTTTTGATAGCGGTTTGAAGATCATTGCTCGACAATCCCAGGTTTTGGGCAAGCGCCAACGAAACCGCTTGTTCCATCGTTAATGAACGAGGGGCTGGAGCGGGGTCCGCACCGAGCGTTCCTAGGGACGAAAAAAGGCATAGAGCACCGCAAACTGCGGCAACGGTCCTTTTCATGAGTGCTCCTTGTCTAAGAGAAAGTCCATGTATTGGCGAAGGTAGGCGCGATTGTGTTCTGTTTGTCCGGAAAACCGCATCGCGAGGAAAAAGCTCGCTGAGGTCAACATCAACGAAAAACGGTGGTCGGGAGCAGAAAAAACGTCGCCTGGAACGGCGGGCCGTCCGGCGGCTTCCCGAGCGAGCACTTCGATGTCGGCAAGGTACCAGGGCAATTCGCCCTCGGCCGCCTTGTGAACTTCTTTGTTCATTTCCGGAGGAAACTCCTGGCTGCCCACGACCATGAGTTCTTTCCAAATACCGAGGAACCCTTCGGCATTGTCGAGCAGAGAAAGGAGGACTTCCACAATTTTCTCTTTGGGCGGCAACGTACTATCGAGAATCGCGTGAACGGGCTCGTCCATGTCTGAACGCCATTTGCGGGTGACGGCGACGAAGAGTTCTGGTTTTGATTTAAAGTTGTTGTAGAGCGTCCCCACGCTAATATCGAGTTCGGCGGCGATGCTCTTCATATCTGTTTTAACGTAGCCGTAAAGCTTAAAATGCTTGATCGCCACGTCGAGAATTCGATTATTAATATCGACAAGGACTCTTGGCAAAGTTTTGAACTCCCATTCAAATGAATCGTAGTTCAAATTAGCGATTGCAAAGAAAAAGTCAAGCTTGTTTTTGAAAGAGCGATCATTTGACCCGCGGCACGCGCGGGAGTACCCTTTTCCTTGCGTCTCAAAACGTCTCATTACCTAGGAGTTACTATGCCTCTGAGTCAACTTGATCCCGTCTCGGCCCTCGTCATCATCGATCTTCAAAAAGCAATCGCGAGTATGCCAACCGCCCCCCATCCAGCTTCCGAAGTCATTGCGCGAAGCGCGAAGTTAGCGGCGGCCTACCGAGCCAAGGGTTGGCCCGTTGTTTTAGTCAACGTCAAGGGCGGAGCGCCGGGCCGTACTGACGCAGGGCCTATGGGACGAGGCACTCCCGCGCCGGATTGGGCCGATCTCGTCCCCGAACTCAACGTTCAATCGACCGACTATTTGGTGACGAAATTGAGTTGGGGTGCCTTCACGGGAAACACTCTGGACCTTTTTCTCCGCCGTAAAGGCGTCACCCAGATTATTTTGACAGGAATCGCCACAACCATCGGCGTTGAATCCACCGCCCGCTCGGCCCACGAACTGGGATACAACGTTGTGTTAGTCACCGACGCCATGAGCGATTCCAGCGGCGAGAATCACCAACACTCCGTGGACAAGGTTTTTCCCCGACTCGGCGAAACAACCCTCACCGAAGAAGTACTCAAGGCAGTAGAAAGCGTCAAGTAAAAGTCTAGCGGGAACAATGAAAACGGGTCACACTCCAAAGTGTGACCCGTTTTATTTCATCAAAAAGTAAGGTTAAGCGACGATTGCCTTCATGGCGGTCATGTAAGCACGAAGCTTCTTACCCACAATTTCGACCGGGTGCTGACGAATCTCATCGTTAATCTTGTTGAGGAGTTGATTGGCGACCTTGGCGTCTTTGAAAACCAAACCCTTTCCTACAATGTCGGTGTCCACTTTCTTCATAAAGTCGGCCAAGAGCGGTCGGCAAGCGTTATCGAAAAGATAACAACCGTACTCGGCGGTGTCCGAGATGACCTTGTTCATTTCGTAAAGCTTTTTACGAGCGATCAGGTTGGCAATCAGCGGAACTTCGTGGAGCGATTCATAATAAGCGCTTTCGGGCTTCATGCCCGCATCGGTCATGGTTTCAAACGCCAACTCGACACCCGCCTTGACCATGGCGACCATCAGGATGCCCTTGTCAAAGAATTCCTGTTCCGTAATTTCCGACGAGGCAGGAGCGGTTTTTTCAAACGCCGATTGGCCGGTCGCTTCGCGCCACTTTAAAAGGTTCGCGTCGTTGTTAGCCCAATCTTTCATCATCGTCGAGCTGAACTCGCCGCTGATGATGTCGTCTTGATGTTTGCGATACAGAGGCGCCATGATTTTCTTGAGTTCGGCCGAGAGTTCCGAAGCCTTGATTTTGGCTGGGTTGGACAGTCGATCCATCATGAGCGTAATGCCGCCGAACTTAAGGGCCTCGGTGATCGTCTCCCACCCAAACTGGATGAACTTGGAGGCCCAAGCCTTGTCCACGCCCTTCTCGACCATCTTGTCAAAACACAGGAGCGAACCCGTCTGCAACATCCCGCAAAGGATGGTTTGCTCGCCCATAAGGTCGGACTTCACTTCGGCAACGAACGACGACTGAAGAACGCCCGCGCGCGCGCCGCCGGTTCCGCTGGCCAGAGCCTTGGCCAGGGAAAGTCCCTTTCCTTCGGGATCGTTTTCGGGGTGAACCGCAATCAGCGTAGGAATACCGAAACCACGCTTATATTCTTCGCGGACCTCGGAACCAGGACCCTTGGGCGCCATCATGACGACCGTGATGTCCTTACGGATTTGCTTTCCCTCTTCGACAATGTTGAAGCCATGGCTGTACCACAGGGTCGAGCCCTTTTTCATAAGGGGCATGATCGCGTCGATGACCGACGAGTGCTGCTTGTCCGGTGTGAGGTTGGCCACCACGTCGGCGCTGGGAATCAACTCTTCATAGGTTCCCACTTTGAACCCATTGTCGGTCGTGTTCTTCCAACTAGCTCGTTTTTCGGCAATCGCCTCTTTGCGCAAAGCAAAGCTCACGTCGAGGCCGCTGTCGCGGAGATTCAGGCCTTGGTGAAGACCTTGAGCACCGGCGCCAACGATGACGATTTTCTTGCCCTTGAGAGCATTAACGTCGTCAACAAACTCGGCCTTGTCCATAAATCGGCAAACACCAAGCTGCAAAAGTTGTTCCCGAAGGGGAAGGGTATTGAAATAGTTCATTTGTCGTTTATAGACCAACGGCTACTGTTGCGTAAAGTGAATCATTTTCAGATCAGAATTTCAGTTCCAGCACGGGTGTCCTCCTCTTGACCGCAACTATCTCACAGACTTTACTGAACCGATGACCTACGCAGAATGGGGACAATTGGCCGCTGGATTCATTTCCGTTCTCCTGTTGGGTTTGGCCGGGTTTGGTTTGGCCAACTTGCGGTATCGAGTTCCGGGCACAGCTTACTTCTCAGCCCTCTGCCTGGCCGCCTTTTTCTGGCCCGCCGGTTACATTTTTGAACTCAACCAATCGGTGGTTTCGGGGTTCTTTGTTGCCACCTGCGTTGAATACATCGGACTAGCCCTCATCGCTCCGCTCTGGTGGTTGGTTGTTTTGAGTTGGATTGAGCACCCGCTGGCCAAATCCAGGAGCTTTCGAGGAACCATTTTTCTCCTGAGCGCTCTTTGTTTAGTTTTGGTCTGGACGAACGAACTCCACCATTGGTGGTACGCCATGATCGTTCCCGTCGGCCCCGTTGGGTTTGCCCGCTTTACACCGGGTCCCTTGTATTTTGTTTTTGTCTCTCTCTTTTGCTTTAGCTTCATCATGAGCACTTGGATGGTTCTTCAACGCCGGCGGCTCACCGCTCTTTTTCGCCGTAAGGCCCCGATCATTTTGACAGCCAATTGCTTTCCCGTTGTTTTTGCGCTTGTTTACCAGTTGGGCATTCGACCTGAGGGTTTAGATCTCACGATTTTTTCCTTGGTCCCCTCCTTTGCCGTCTTGGCCTGGGGCCTCTTTCGCCACGAACTCATTCGGGTCGTCCCCATTGCCCGCGATATTGTCTTTGATAGTTTGGACTCTGCCGTCGTTGTGATGGATCTTGAGGGACGGCTGGTCGACCACAATCCTGCCGCAAAGCCCTTTCTCACTGTGTTTTTGTCGACGGCCCATCCTTCGTCGCCCCCCGAAGGGGAATTTTCGTTTGAGGATGGCAAAGAGTCCCGCTCATTCCGTTATCGCAAATCCCCGATTATCGGCTCATCCATGATCGCGCGCGGAACCGTTTTGATCTTTCACGAAATTACAGAACAGCGCCGTCTCCTGCACGAATTGGAACATCAAGCCACCCATGACGCCCTTACGGGGATTGCCAATCGCCGGCACTTTGAAGACCAGGCTCTTTTGGAAATTGCACGGGCGACGCGTCAGGGAGGCACCCTGGCCTTAGTCATGTTTGACCTCGACGAATTTAAGTCAATTAACGACCGTTTTGGACATCCCGCGGGCGACCGTGTCCTTCATGCCATCGTGGCGATGGTAACTCCCCGCCTGCGGGCCTATGATCTTCTGGCACGGATCGGCGGCGAGGAGTTTGCTGTCCTCATGCCGCAGGCCCAGGGTGCCGAGGCCCGTGAGGCGGCCGAACGATGGCGAAAAGCCCTGGAGACCAGTCCTCAAGTCTTTCCCGGCGCGGTTGTTCCGGTAACAGCGAGCTTTGGCGTCGCGACCCTCAATGACCTTCCGCCTCAAAGATCGGTGACGCCCCGGATTCAGCTTGACGCCCTCATGGGGCTGGCAGACAAGGCCCTGTATCAAGCCAAGGCCGAAGGACGAAACCGTGTGTGCTAACCATGGACCTCTTTGAACTTCAGGCCTTTGTGGCCCTTTCACGAAAACTTCATTTTGCTCGGGCCGCCGAGGTGGTCAACACAAGTCCTTCGGCGCTGAGCCGCATCGTCAGCCGCCTCGAAGACGAGGTAGGCGCTCGTCTTTTTGACCGCGACACGCGCCGGGTTGCCCTTTCGGACGCCGGGTTAGCCTTTCTTTCTTTTGCCGAGGATACGCTCCGGTCGCGGGACCAATTGCGGCAAACGCTTGACTCTCTCGACGGCCGGCTCCGTGGAACACTCAGAGTGTACGCGTCGGTCACAGCGTGTTATTCCATTCTGCCTCCCTTCGTTGAAGTCCTGGGCCGGGAACATCCCGAGCTCCACCTTTCGGTCGAAACGGGCGACCCTGCCGACGCCGAAACTGTGCTCCGTGAGGGAAAAGTTGACCTTGCTCTGGCCGCGCTGCCCGAAAACGGCGTGAGCGGCATGGAGTCGTACGCCGTGCGAAAAACTCCCCTGGTCTTTGTGGCCGCCCCCGGTGTTGTGACAGGCCGGCCAGACTGGAATCGCGCCGGGGTCATCCTTC
>Ga0164241_10004977_pt1 | contig 12629 bp, 7 predicted proteins | sample OricomyardsoilBY_FD_108780 | JGI IMG/M metagenome (GOLD analysis project Ga0164241, IMG submission 108780) | Backyard soil microbial communities from Emeryville, California, USA - Original compost - Back yard soil (BY) | ecosystem: Environmental > Terrestrial > Soil > Unclassified | place: USA...
CACTCGAATCCAAGCGTCGGCCGCTCGATTGAAAAAATGACTACACCCCCTCCGCCCCGCGCGCGAGCACGCATCGGCATCGCCGGGCTGGCGGGGCTGCTCGCGACGCTCCTGGCGAGCGAGGCCGACGCGTATTGCAGAACCTCTGCGTGCGGAGACGCCGTCGGCGCGCTGTGCACGCCCGCGATGGCGAGCGACTGCGGAAAGCCCCTCCATTGGGCGACGAGCTGCGTCGGCTTCTCGGTTCAAGAGGATGCGTCGAGTCAGGTCGACCTCGCGACGACCACTTCGATCGTGCGCGCCGCGTTCGACGCGTGGCAGAGCGTCGACTGCGGGGGCGGCGCGGGCCCGAGCATCAGCGCGCAGGATCTCGGTCCGATCGCTTGCTCGCGGGCCGAGTACGACGCCGACACGAAGAACGCGAATCTCATCGTCTTCCGCGACTCGGGCTGGCCGTACTCGCAGACCGCGCTCGCGCTCACGACCGTGACGTACGCGCTCGACACCGGAGAAATCCGCGACGCCGACATCGAGCTCGACAGCCAGGTCGCGCACTTCACGACGGGTGACGGCGCCGTGCAGGTCGATCTCGCGAGCATCCTCACGCACGAGACCGGTCACTTCCTCGGCCTCGCGCACTCGCCCGTCGACGACGCCACGATGGAGGCGGAGTACCCGCCGAAGTCGACGAAGCTCCGCTCGCTCGAGCAAGACGACCGCGACGCGATCTGCGACGCCTATCCGCCGTCCAGCTCGCGCGCTTGCGAACCGGCGCCCGTCGGCGGCCTCGGCGACACGTGCGGGGAAACGTCGGACGCCGGCGACGCCGACGACGGCTGCGAGGCGAGCGCGAGCGGCGACGGGGGCGGGCTCGGCGCGGGCGCGCTCTTGGGGCTCTTGGGGGCGATGGCGTCCATGGGGCGAAGGGCCGCACGGCGGAGACAACGATTACGTCGCGCACGTCGCGCGCCGTTACCGGAAGCGTGACGTGAGTTACAAAGGGGACTAGACCGATGGTGGACTTGGGGGGGAACACCATGAGCCAGGCTGAGACGGCCGAGCTCCATCACTCAGCGCGACAGGTCGAGGATCTCGCCCGCCGCTTGGAGAAGGCGTCTGCCATTGCGCTCGACGTCGAGGGCAACGGTCTATTCGCGTACCGAACCAAGCTCTGCACGATGCAGCTGGCTTGGATGGAGGGCGCGACCCTGCGCATCGCGATCGTCGACGCGCTGGCCGCACCCGTCGCGCCGCTCGGTCCCGTGCTCGGCAAGGACGGTCCGTTGAAGATCCTCCACGATCTCGCGTTCGACGCGCGGATCTTGGCAGAGAGCGGCGTCCCTCTCGCGAACGCGCACGACACGACGATCTTCGCGCGCTTCCTGGGCCACGAGGCGACGGGCCTCGCGCGCGTGCTCTTGCGAGAGCTCGGAATTTCGCTCGACAAGCGCCTGCAGCTCCACGACTGGTCGCGTCGACCGCTCGGCGTCGACGAGATCGAATACCTCGCCGGCGACGTCGCGCATCTCATCGCGCTCCACGACAAGCTCCGCGAGCGCGCCGTCGAGCACGACATCCTCGAAGAGGTCGACGTCGAGTGCAGGTATCGCCTCGACTGCGCGATCGCTTCCGACGACGATCCGCGGCCGGCGTACGCGCGGCTCAAGCACGCGAGCATGCTCGGCCCGTCCGAGCGCGCGCTCTTGCGGCGCCTCTTCGACGTGCGCGAAGAGCTCGCGCGGCGTGCGGACGTGCCGCCGTATCGGATCTTGCCGAACGAGCGCATCCTCGCGCTCTCACGCTCCGCCCCGCGCGACGCGCGCGAGCTGTTCCGCAGCACGGCGAACGATCTGCCCCAGCCCGAGCTGTGGATGGGCGCGGTAGGCTCGGGCCTCACGGATGGAGATGTCCCCGAGCCCGAGCGACGCTTCTTCGAACGTCGGCCTGTCTCGGCAGAGCGCGCGCAGAAGCGGCGACGCCTCGAGGGCGCGCTCACGGCGTGGCGCCGCAGAGAGGCCGAGGCACGCACGGTGAGCGAGCAGGTCGTCCTCCCGGGCCACTGCCTCGCGAGCCTCGTGGATCTCTTCCTCGAGCCTCCCGACGCGTCCGCCGTCGACGCGGCCATCGACGCGATCTCCGGCATCGGCGCCCGACGCGCTGCGCGCTACCGCGCAGAGTGGCTGGGCATTCTCGAGATGGTGACCACCACCGAGCCGGCCGAAACCCCATCGAAATGAAGCGCGGCGCCCGCGTCACCACCTCCTGTGGGGACGTAGGCGACGCGCGCGCTCAGCCGACGCTCGGCGCCGGCGCCATGGGGCGAACGCCGGCCGCCTCGAGAAGCGACCTGTCGTCGTCGCAATCGGGGTTCCCCGTCGTGAGCAAGCGGTCGCCGTAGAAGATCGAGCTGGCGCCCGCGTACAGGCAAAGAAGCTGCGCCTCGCGACCGATCTCGGTGCGGCCTGCGCTCAGGCGAACCTTCGTCTTCGGCATGAGGATGCGCGCCGTCGCGATCATGCGGACGAGCTCGAGCGGATCGATGGGCGGCAGCGCCGCCAGCGGCGTCCCCTCGACGCGGACCAGGGCGTTGATCGGCACGCTCTCGGGCTGCGGATCGAGCGAAGCGAGCTCGACGAGCATCATGCAGCGATCGTCGATGCTCTCGCCCATGCCGATGATGCCGCCGCTGCAGACGGTGATGCCGGCCTGGCGGACGTTGCGGAGCGTGGCGAGGCGCTCGTCGTAGGTCCTGGTCGAGATGATCGACTTGTAGGCGTCACGCGAGGTGTCGAGGTTGTGGTTGTACGCGTCGAGGCCGGCCTCTTTCAGGCGTCGCGCTTGGTCGGGGGTGAGCATGCCGAGCGTGCAGCACGCCTCGAGGCCGAGCGTCTTCACGCCGCGCACCATGCCGAGCACGCGATCGAACGCCGGGCCGTCCTTCACCTCTCGCCAGGCGGCGCCCATGCAAAAGCGGGTCGCGCCCGCTTCTTTTGCGCGCGTCGCAGCCTCCATCACGGCGACCTCGTCGAGCATCTTCTCGGCGCCGACCTCTGTGGCGTGGTGACTCGACTGGGGGCAATACGCGCAGTCCTCGGGGCAACCGCCCGTCTTGACGCTGAGGAGCGTGCAGAGCTGAACCTCGTCCTTCGCGTGGTGGGCGAGGTGGACGGCGCGGGCGCGATCGACCAGCTCGAAGAGCGGCAGATCGTGGAGAGCACGCACGTCGGCGACGGTCACCGACCTTGCAAGTTCGCGCGCTTTCACCGACTCGTTTCGCGTCACAGGGGTGCCGAGGACGTCGCTCATGTCCTCACCGTTTAGCGTTTTCGTGGGCGCGCGCGAAGGAGAATGTCCGCCGGGGATTCGGTTCATTCGTGGCACGCGCACTGCTAGGTCCTCGCTCGTGCGACCGAAGGTGCTCTATGTCGACGACTCGGCGCTGGCGCGTGCGGCTGCCGCGCGGCTGCTCGGTGCACGAGGCCTCGACGTCGTGCTCGCCTCGTCGCTGTCAGAGGCGCGCAGCATCGAGCCCGAGACGCTCGCCGTGGCGCTGCTCGACCTCGAGATCGGCGACGACTTCGGCCCCGCCGTCGCAGAGCTCTTGCGGGCCCGCGCTCCTGCCCTGAAAATCGCGTTCCTGACAGCGACGGAGGGTGGCGACATGCTCGAGTCCGCGCGGGCCATCGGGCCTGTGTTTCGGAAGGACACCGAGCTCGACCGCGCCGTCATGTGGGTCGCGACGAGCGCAGCGGGCGAGTAGTCGCTCCGATCGATCCGTCCTTTCCACGCTGAGGCCGACGAAAGGGCCTGATAGCCTCGCCGCGTGACGACCCCGTACGCATCCGAGCAGTTCCTCCATCAGCTCTTGTCGAAGGCGCTGGCTGCGAACGCGAGCGACATCCACGTCAAGGTCGGCCAGCCGCCCGGAGCGCGCGTGCGCGGCGACATGGTCTACTTCCGCGTCGACAAGGTGAAGCCAGAGGACACCGATGCCCTGGCGCGCCTTCTCCTGTCGCATCGCGGCGTCTCGGACGTCTCCGTGCTGCGCGAGTTCGACACCAGCTACTCCGTGCCGAGCCTGGGCCGCTTCCGCGTCAACGTCTACCGCCAGAGGGGCTCGCTCGCGATCGTGCTTCGCTCGATCCCGCTCAAGATCCCGCAGTTCTCGGAGCTCGGCCTGCCCGATCCCGTGCGCGCCTTGGCCGAGCTCGATCGCGGCCTCGTCTTGGTGGTCGGCGCGGCGGGCAACGGAAAGAGCACGACGCTCGCGAGCATGATCGGGCACGTCAACCAGACGCTGCCGAAGCACATCGTCACGATCGAAGATCCGATCGAGTTCCTCCACGTCGACAGCCGCTCGGGCGTCAGCCAACGAGAGGTCGGCATCGACACCGACTCGTTCGCTCGCGCGCTCCGCGCCGCGCTGCGGCAAGATCCCGACGTCATCCTCGTGGGCGAGACGCGCGACGAAGAGACACTCGAGATCACCATGCAAGCCGCAGAGACGGGCCACCTCGTCTTGACGACGATGCACACGCCCGACGTCTCGCGCACCGTGAACCGCATGATGAGCCTGACGCGAAACCCCGGCGAGCTGCGCGAGCGCCTCGGCGACGCGCTCCAGGGCATCATCGCGCAGCGCCTGGTCCCGAAAAAAGACGGCTCCGGCATGTGCCTCGTCGCCGAGATCCTGGTCGCGAGCGGCACCGCGCGCGAAGCGATCAAGCGCCCGGAGCAGAACCCGACGCTGCGCGAGGTGATGGAAAAAGGCGTCGTCCCGTATGGGATGCAGACCTTCGACATGCACCTCAAGCAGCTCGCCGCCCAGGGCGTCGTGTCGAAGGAGCTCGTAAGGAAGGACGGCGGCTTCTGACCCTCGTCAGCCGATGAGCGGGACGACCTCTTCGTGTTCGGGGAACCGCCCCGTCGCGTGCTTCGAATAGAGGAGCTTGCCGTCGAGCTCCACATCGAATTGTCCTGGTTTGCCGCGGACGAGCTCGACCTTCTCGTCCGTTCTCTCTTCGATCGCAGCCGCGAGACTCGCAGCCTTGGGTCGGTAGTTTCAGGCGTGGCAGTAACGAATGACGACGCTCATGAATCGAACCTACCCTGCCCCATCGCTCGCCGCACGCGTGGCCGAGGCGGCGGCCACGGTCGGCCTCGTCTGCGTCGCCATGCTCGGGTGCCACACCGACGCGGCGAGCGCATCGGGCGCCGCAGGGCTCGCGTCGTCTGCCTCGTCCGCGCCCAGCGCGGCGGCGGGGATGGTCAGCGCGGCGCCGCGGTCCTCGGCGTGGCAGCGCGCGAGGTCGAGCGGCGACGCGATCGATCTCGCAGCGGTCGCGAACGAAGCGGGCGCCGCCGAGCTCGCCGGGGCGCTCGACGATCCGGAGATGAGCGACGTCGCGCGGCGCGCCCTGCCGTTCGCCACCGACCGCGAGCTCGCGATCGCGACGCTCGCCGCGCGTGTGAAGGCAAACGCCGGGTCGAGCGACGCCGATCTCGACGCGTTGATCGAGATCACCGGCGTCCCCCCGACGATCCACGAGCGGCTCGATCCGGACGGCGTGCACGCCGCGTTCGCCGATCTGCTCGCGGTCGCGAAGGATGCGTCTCGGCCCGCCGCGACGCGCGCGCGCTGCGTGACGGTGCTCCGAAGGTGGGTAAACGCCGGCGTCGGCGACGCCTCTGCGATCCCGACTGACCTCGACTGAGCCCAGCGACTCGGCGCGCTCAGCGACCGAGCACGAGCACGCCGCCATCGCTCGACGTCCCGATGCGCGCGCGCGCGCCGAGCACCAGGGGCTCGTTGATGCGACCGTGTCCGCAGGGCAGGCCCGACACAATCGGCACGCCCAGATCTCCGAGTCGCTCCGCGATCACGTCCTCGACGCGAACCCGATCGGGGCCCGGCGTGCATTCGGTGAACTCGCCCAGGGCGATCGCGGCGATGCGATCGAGGTGCCCGCCCACGCGCAGCGTCGTGAGCATGCGATCGATTCGATAGGGCCGCTCGGTGACGTCTTCGAGAAACAGCACCGCGCCCGCCGGCACGTGGAGGCGACCAGCGGCGGCGCACGCCTGCAAGAGCGCGACGTTTCCGCCATAGAGCACGCCCTCGGCTTCGCCAGGCACGACGATCTGCAGTCGCTCGAAGCGTCGCTCTGCGGCTGGCGCCTCGAGCACGCGCCTCAGGCTTTCGCGCGCGCGGGCGTCGCTCCGGCCGAGGGACGTGACGTGGCAGCCGTGAATCGACGCGACGCCGACCCGCGCCGCCTCGAGATGTAGCGCCGTGACGTCGCTGAAACCGACGATCCACTTCGGGTTCTCGCGGAGCGCATCCCACCGAACCTCGTGCGCGAACCGATTCGCACCGTAGCCCCCACGCGCCGCGATGATCGCCGCGACGGATGGATTCGCGAGCGCAGCGTCGAGCTCTTCGCGGCGACGCGCGTCGCTGCCTGCGAGGTAGCCCGTGCGCTGGAACAGGCCGTCGCGATCGAACCGCACCCGGTAGTGTTCGCTCAGCCAACCGAGCCCGCGCCACGCGAGCACGGCTTCGAAGGGGCTCGAAGGCGCGACGACGTGGACCAGCGCGCGCTCTCGAAGCGGCGCCGGCCACACCATCGCTGCCTGGTTACTCGTCGTCGAGCAGCTCGGCGTCGTCGACGTCCTGGATGTCATCGTCGGGCGGCGGCTGAGAGCTAGGACGGCGCGGCGGCGGCGGGGGCTTGGACCCGATGGGAGGCGGAGGTCGCGAGCCCACGGGAGGAGGCGGCGGCGGAGCCGAGCGCGGGCTCGAGTCGGCGTGCTGTTGCTGTTGTGCCCATGCGGCCTGCGCCTGCTGCTGCGCCCACGCGTGGGCCTCTGCGGCGCGCACCGGGTACGTGGCCTGCGCGCGCGGATCCCAGCCCGGCTCGCCTGCGTGCGCTGGCTGCTGTTGCTGCTGCTGCTGCTGCTGCTGCGGCCAGCCTTGCTGCTGTTGTTGTTGGGGCCAGCCCTGCTGCTGCGCGCCCTGCTGTTGTTGCCACGCTTGTTGTTGCTGCCAGGCCTGTTGCTGCTGCCAGGCGTAGATCTGCTCGGCGGTCCAGCCTTGCTGCTGCGCCCAGGCGAGCTGGGCAGCGTCCAGCTGAGGGAGCTGATGATCCGGCCAACCCTGCTGCGGCTGGCCCTGCTGCGGCTGGTGTTGTTGCTGTTGCCAAGCCTGCTGCGGCTGCTCGGCCTGGCCCGCCCAGCCCTGCTGTTGCTGCGCGTTCGGCCAACCTTGGTGGGCCTGCTGCGCAGCGCCCCACGCTTGCTGCTGAGGCTCGGGGCTTGCGTATCCGGGCCCGGGCTGGGGCGCGCTCCCCGTCGCATCGGAATGCTCCGACGACCCAGCCGACTCGGAGGCGTCATCGGGTGTGCTGGACGGATCCTGATCGACGGAAGCCTGGGCGTGGCTCGCCTCGGGCCAAGCGCCACTCTCGCGAGCGAGGAGACCTTCGCCGTTGATCGTCGCGTCGTCGTCGAGCTTTGCGCCCATCGGCTGGCCGCCGAGCCCGCTCGAGGGCACGTCCGTCTCGAGCGTGGGGTGCGGGGTCAACGAGCGTTCGCGGGGAACGTCGACGAGCGCTTCTTCCGCGTCGTCGGCGTCCGAAGTCTCTTCAGGGATCCCCTTGAAGACCTCGTTTTGGCCGGTCGAAGCCAGCTCGTTCATCACCGCGACCGACGCCGCGACCGGGTCGGGCTTCACGCCATCGAGATCTGGATCGGTCGAGCGGCCCGAAGCCGGGACGTCGAGTGACGCGACCGCAGGCTTGGAAGGTGGCGCGACGGCGGCCGAGCGAATGGACGACGGCGTCGCCCCCGCCTTGCGCTTGGCGTGCGGGATTGCGGGCCGAGGCCGCGGGTGGTGGTTCAGCTTGTTCGTCTTTGCGCGATCGAGGCCGCTCGTGGCTTCTGGATCGTTCGCCTTCATGCGCAGGACGCGGCGCCACGCATCGGCGGCTTCTCGCGCGTCGCCGACCTCTTCCTCCCAAAGACGGGCGACCTTCCGCGCGAGCTCTGCGCGTTGGCTCGGGTCGCGGCCTCGAAGGATCTGATCTTCGTAGAGCTGGATCATGCCGCGGTGATCGCCGAGCGACTCGAGGAGGCTCGAGAGCTCGTTCATCACATCCTGATCGGACGGCGACAAGTCGTGGAGCTTCTTGAGATCGACCGCGGCGCCCGCGTAGTCGTCGAGCTCGTCGCGACGCAGCCGCGCGCGACGGGCGAGCAGCTTGCGGACGAGCGGTCCGTCGAACACTTCGTCGAGCGCGCGTCCTAGCGTCTTCTCGATTCGCTCGAGATCGCCAACCTCGGCGCCGAGCTCGTCGAGCGCACCGAGCGTCGCGTCGTCCACATACGTGACGAGCGCGTCGCCGATCCACTCGAAGGCCTTGTCGATGTCACCGAGCTCTCGGTGCACGATCGTCGAGGCGCGGCGAAGCAGGGCCGCGCGGGTGCGGCCGCCATCTCGCGAGCCCTGGCCACCGCTCGCGAGCGCCTCGGCGAGGACGCGACGAAGCGAGACCGAGCCCTTGCCTGCGGCGGAAGCCTCTTCGTCGGCGCCTCGCGCGGCAAGCTCGAGCTTCTCGAGGGTGTCTTCTTGGAGACCCCCCGCGATGGCGAGCTCGAAGAAGCTCCGGGCGCGATCGTTCGCGCCCCGCGCGTGCGCGACGGAGGCCGCGCGACCGAGCGCGACGAGACGATCTGCCGGCGCCTTGCAGCGACCGACCTGCCGCTCGTAGAGATCGACGACGTGCCCGGGCGCCTTCGTGAGCGCCGCGAGTCGCGTCAACAGAGGCTCGACGTCCGCCGGCGCGACGCTCATCAGCGCGGCCTCGCCGTGCTGCATGGCGTCCAGCGGATCGGCGCCGGCCTCTACCATCACCTCGGCCTGGCGAACGAGCTCGTTCGCGCGGTCTTCCTTGGCGAGATCCTTTGCGAGGATCTCGTGGGCCGCGCCGAGCGCGTCGAGGTCCTTCGTCTTGATGGCGATCTGCTCGAGCTTCTCGCCCAGGGGGCGATCGGCGACGCGCATCTTCGCGAGATCGAGCGCAACCTTCGCGGCGTCACTCTCTCGACCGATGTCGATGAAGCGCTCGAAGGCCCCACGAAGCGCCTCGGTCTTCACCGGAAGCGGCGACGACTCGTTCCATTGCAGGATCTTGGTCGCGACGATGCCCTTCCAGCCGAGGCGATCGCCGAGCTCGACGTACGCGTCGCGAGCAGGCTTGTCGCCCTCATTCGCGAGCTTCTCGAGCGCGCCGAGCGCTTCGTCGCCCTTCTCGAGCTTCTCCTCGAGCAGCTCCGCGAGGCGGAGCGTCATCTTGCTCGCCTCTTCTTCGTCGCCCTCGAACTCGATGAGCACGCCGAGGAGCTTGACCACGCGATCCCACAGCTCTTCGCGTTCGCAGAGCTTGAGCGCGCGCTCGGTCGCGTCGAGATCGCCGCTGTCGGCCACGAGCACGATGTCGAGGTTGCGGATGGCCGCCTTCGGATCGTCGAGCGGACCTTCGTAGAAACGAGCCGCTCGCTGCGCGAGCTCGACCTTCTCGTCGCCGGACGCGAGCACGATCTCGCGCTCGAGGGCGTTCGCGGCGATGGCCTCGTCGCCCATCTTCTCCGCGAGGTCGGCGATGGCGTGCAGCGCGAGCCGTGACGTCGGATCGAGGTCTCGAACGATGACCTCGTAGCAGTCGACGGCCTTCTTCGGCTCGTCGAGCGTGTCGGCGTAGAGCATCGCCTCGCGCAGAGAGAGCTCGAGCTTCTTGTCGCGATCGGCGGTGATCGCGATGAGACGCTTCAGGAGGTCGGCGTGGTCCTGGTGATCGGCGCGTTCCGCGGCGTCGGCGGCGAGCCATTCGAGCGCCTGCTCGTCCTCGCCGTCGTTCAGGATCGCGAGCAGCGTGTCGCGAGCACCGTCGGCGTCGCCCAGCGCGCGCTGCGTCTCCGCGGTCTTGAAGCGGAGCGCCGTGCGTCGTGTCTTGTCCTTCAGCTTCTGAGCGCGCTCGCCGAACCAGTCGACCAAATCGCTCATTCGTTCCGCGCTGCGGAACGCGGCTTCGAGACGGGTCGCGACCTCGTCGTTCTCGGGCTCGAGCCCCGAGGCCTCGGAGAGTTTGTCGATCGCCGCTGCGACGTCGCCGGCTTGCTCGTAGAGATCCGCCGCGCGCGCGAGGAGCGCGGGGGACGGCGCGTCGCCCGCGAGCTTGCTGCGCTGATCGACGGCGTTCGCGGCCTCGACGAAGCGGCCCGCGTCGACGTACGCCTTCTCGGCTTGCTCCCAGAGCTTGCCCGCGTCCGCGAGCGCCTTCGCGTCGCCCTCGGCCTTCGAGCCGCGGCCCTCTGCCGCTTCGGCGAACGCGTCCGCCGCCTCTCCAGGGGCGTCGCACTTCAGACGCAGCTCTCCGAGCTTCGCCAGCATCGTCACCCGGAGCGCGTCGTCGTCGATCCCCGAGACGTTCTCGGCGATGACGTTTGCCGCGTCCTGCCACTGCTCGCCCTTCTCGAAGAGCTTGATCGCGGTCTGCATCGCAGCGTCGTCGCCCGGCGCGAGCCCGGCGATGCGGGCCCACGCTTCCGCGGCGGCGCCCGGGTCCTTGCGCTTTTGCTCGTGGAGCGTGGCGAGCTTCTTCTCGAGGTTGATCTTCGTCTCGACGTCGGGCGCGCTCGTCGCTTCTTGCTCGAGCACGGTCGCGAGATCATCCCAACGCTGGGCCTTCTCGAGCAGGCGGCGGAGCTGATCGCGGGCTTGATCGTCGCCGCGATCCATCTGGACGATCTGCTTGGCGGCCTGGATCGCCGTGTCGATGTCGCGGAGCTGCGTCTCGCAGAGACCCGCGACGTCACGGAGCTGGGCCTTGCGCGTGTCTTGCGACTGCGAGTGAACGCGCGACGCGGCGAGAAGAACGTCACGGAGGTCCGCGTACATTCTCTTCTGGCGCAGGTGCTCGTCGACCCACGCGAGCGCCTCTGTGTTCGCCGGATCGAGCTTCAGGACGTCGCGGTACTTCGCGAGCGCGGTCGGCTTGCGGCCCTTCTGCGCCTCTGTGCCGGCCTGGTCGAGCAGGCTGCGGATCTCGTTCGTGTCGGGTGCGGCGAACGCCTCGGCGGCGCCCTCGAACCCGAAAGGTTGCGAGCCGCGACCGGTGGGCTCGCGCGGCGGCATCGCGACGTTCGGCAAGCTACCGCGGCCCGGTGCGGACGCTTGCGCCGGCGCGAGGGAGCCCGGGCGCTGGGGCGGCGGAAGCGGCTGGCCAAGCTGCGGCCCCGACGGCGCGGACGAGCCGACCGCGTTACGGGCCTCTTGCGCCATGAACCCCTGAGGGTTCGCGGCGAGGTACGCCGTGAAGAGCGGCGCGAGCTCGCGCGTTTTTCCGAGGGGGTTGCCGTAGTGGCTGGCGAGCTGCATCGCCCGGTCGTCGCCGGGCGCGAGCTTCAGCGCGTTTTCTGCGTATCCGAAGCCATATTCGCCGTCGTACGACTCGGCCAAGGTGATGAAGATCGCCTTCGCCTCGTCGCGCTCGACCGCCGGAACGTTCTCGCCCAGGCCGACGCGCGAGACGACGCTGACGCCGAACTCTTGCGCGAGGCCGATGTCGTCCGGACGAAGCCCGCGCGCCTGACGCAGCGCCTGGCTCGCCCCAGGACCGTCGCCGGCGCGCAGCCGAACGTCGGACTCGTCGCGGAACAGCGCGAGGCGCCGCTCGTCGTCGATGTCCGTCGACTGCTCCATCGCGAAGTAGGGGACCGCGTCGGCGAACTGCCCGAGCTCTTTCAGGAGCTCACGGCTCTGGTAGACCGCGAACGCGTTTCGCGGATCGAGCTCTGCCACGCGACGCCAATTTTCGACTGCTCGGTCTTTGCGCGCGAGCGGCGCGTCGGACCAGAGCCGGCCAAGCTCTTCGTGGAGGGCGACGAGGCGCGCACGCGCTTCTTCGTGGCCAGGAGTCGAAAGAAGCGGCCCGAGGAGCTTCGCGAGCTTCTCGAGCAGCGCCACCAAGGGCTTTTGCTCGTCTCTCTCGCGATAGAGCGCCGCGAGGCGATCGGCGGCTTGCGCCGACGTGGGGTCCTTGTCGATCGCCGCCATGAAATTCCGCGCGGCGTGATGCGCATCTCCCACGGTCACCGCCCAGACGTTCGCGGACTCGCTGAGCCAGTGCGCGCCGTAGGCGGGGTCGGTCGTCGCAAGACCGACTTTCTCGAGGAGAATGGCATACGCCCGAGGATCCGCTTGCCCCGCCTGGTGGGCGTAAGCGAGCGCTTCCTCGTCGTGGGGATTCATGACGAGGCGCTGGATGAGCGTCTCCATCTGCCGAGGGTCCATCGGGCGCCGGGACGTTACAATGGTTGCTCGGCTACGTACACCTAACTTTCAGGCCGACTCCGAGAGGATTTGAAGCACGCGGCTCGCGGCGCGCGTAGAGGCCTCTGCTGAAAGGTCGACGCATCGCGTGAGGGCCCGCTCGACGGCTGGATCCTCGGCGGGGCTGGTCCCCCCGACGCGTCGAACGAGCGCCCCGAGCGCGAAGAGATCGCGGGCGAAGCGATCGTCGTCCGTCCCGTTAGGAGGTGTCGACGGAGAGAACGCCGGCGTGCGGCCGAGC
>Ga0164241_10004978_pt1 | contig 12627 bp, 8 predicted proteins | sample OricomyardsoilBY_FD_108780 | JGI IMG/M metagenome (GOLD analysis project Ga0164241, IMG submission 108780) | Backyard soil microbial communities from Emeryville, California, USA - Original compost - Back yard soil (BY) | ecosystem: Environmental > Terrestrial > Soil > Unclassified | place: USA...
GGCCAGCAGCATGAGGGGCAGCAGCACGAACAGGTTGAGCAAGGTGCCGGACAGGATGCTGGCGCCGAGCGTCCATCCCGAGAGCCCCTTGCCGAAGATGAGATAACGGCCGTGCGCGCGCAGCCAATCGAGCACGGTGCCGGTGCCGTCCGCGAGCGGGATCGCGCCGAGCCGTTGCGACCGCGACACCGGAACGTGCGCTCGCAGCCATGACACGCAGGAGCCGATGTAGCCGCCGCCGGACACGGTCGATAGATAGTCGACGCGCGCCAGCAACCCGGTGTGCGCCAGGGTCTGGAGCACGCCCATGTTGAATGCCGCCGAGCGGATGCCGCCGCCCGACAGCGCGAGACCGACGATGGGAGCGTCCGCCGCCACGCCGCCGGCCGCGGCGCGCCGCTCGCGGATCCAGTCCTGCTCGGCGCGTTCGACCTCGGAAAACTGTTCGGTGTAGGGCGTGGCTCCCACCGCGCTCACGAAGTTTCTCCGGGCAACCCGCAAACCGGCGGCCGGTAATCCGCCGGTGTCTCTGGCAGGTCACGATGCACCTTCAGGTACTCGATGATGTCGTAGCGCTGCTCATCGCTGAACTCCGGGCCGATGACGCCGGGCGGCAGCGGGTTCTGCTTCGGATTCTCCAGGTGCTTCGCCCAGGCCGTGGCATCGGCCGCGAACGCGTGGCCGGTGTTGTGGTTGCCGTCGATGCTGGTGTCGAGCCAGAAGCCGTCGTCGTCGCCATCGGCGTCGGGCTGCGTGACGAAACCCACGTGCACCGGGTCGTACTCGCGCCGGCCGACGAAGAACTTCTGGTCGCGTTTGTCGGGCGGCAGCAGCATCTGGTACAGCGTCGGCACCGAGCCGTTGTGCAGGAATGGCGCCGTGGCCCAGACGCCTTCGAGCGGACGCGGTTTGTAACCGGCCACCTGCTGCGGCAGGTCGAGCGCGCCGAAGCCCTCGATGCACTGCTGCTTCGCCCAGTCGATGCCGTTGTCGGCGTAGTACTTGTTCTTGATCAGGATACCGACCAGGTTCAGCGCCGCGCCCTCGGTCAGCTTCTTGACGTCGAGCAACGCCAGCGAGTGTTCGATGTAGTTAGTTCCCTGGCGCAGGTCCCAGACCAGGTTGCGCAGGTGGCAGTTGATGGCGCAGCCCAGCGGGTCATAGGGGCGTGATTCGGGCCCCGGGATCTGCGGCAGCGGATCGACGACCTTGACCAGCGCCGCGTCGATGGCGGCGAAGGACCCCGCGGGCAGCGACGCAACCGCGGTGGCGTCCGGATCCGGATAGGCCGCCAGCACGGCCGGCAGGTCGCCCAGCGGCAACTTCGCCTCGGTCCGCAGCCGCACGACTTCCGTGAGGCGGAAACGCACGTCACGCAGGATGTCGCGCAGCATCAGCGGCCGCAGCGCCGCCTGCAGCTCGGAGTTCTGCAGCCCGGTGGACGAGAGATCGTAACGGCGATCCATGAATCCCATCGCGGCCGCGGGATCGGTGCCGATGTGATCCAGCGGGATCACCTCGATGCGCCACTCGAGGCCGGTGCCTGGCTTGAGCGGCGCGGTGGACTGCTGGCGCGCGGGTTCCGACACGTGCGGCCCGTGGCATTCCTGGCAGTGCTTCGCGAACAGTTCGGCGCCGCGCGCCGCCTTCGTCCGGTCGACGGCGCCGAGGATTTCCTCCGGCCACGGCGGCGGACGCAGCATGTGCAACGTGTGCTCGATGCGCACCAGCGCGTTGATGTCGACCGAGCTGCGGAAGCGCGCCTCGGGCGGCAGCGGCGTGTGCATGACGCTCTGCAGCGGCGCGATCGCGCCGACGCCCAGCGCCTCGCCGACGTTGCGCGCCAGCGGCTGCGCCACCGAGCCGTTGTACTGCACCCAGTCGAACTTCCAGATGTTCCACACGTACGGGTAACTCACCGGTGCGATACCAGGCTGGTAGTTAGCTGCGGAGAGATGGTCGCCGAAGGCGGTGTTGCCGATGCGGCCGAGCGCGTCGGTGCGTCCGAAGCCTTCACGAATCGTGTAGAGCTTGCGCGCCGGATCGTTCTGGCCGCTGCCCGCCATGGCGGCGAGCGTGGCCTTGATCGCCTTCTTGAGCCGCGGCTTGCCTTCGGGATAGGCCTCGCCCAGCACCTTCTTCGCGAAGCGGTCGAACTTCCACGGGTTGACCGTGGTGCCGAGCAGCGAGGCCGCCAGCGAAGGTATGAAGTTGCCGCGCTGCGTATCGGTGAAGGCGTGCATGGCCGGACCACCGTCGATGCGGATGGCACGCGTCTTGCCGTTGGCTGTGTGCTGGATCTCGCCCGTGTGGCAAGCCGCGCAGGTGATGTCGAGTACGTACTCGCCGATGTGCGGATCGAAGTGTCGCGTGAAGCCGATGGGCAGCTGGTCCGGGTTGTCGGGACTGGGCTGCGGATCGACGAGGAAACGCAGCCGGCGCATGTTGTCGGGCGAGGCGAATCGCTGCTGCGACAGCGGCAGCTCGAGATTGACGAACCAGCTGTAGCGCACCGCGCCGTCGGATGCGCCCTGCGGCATCGAGGTGCCCTGGGCCGTGTAGTAGTAGCGCTGCCGCAGGGCCGCGTTCTGCCCGTCGCCCCAGCCCTGGTCGAGCCACACATATTCATCGACGTGCTCGAGCGGTGGGATGGTGTGGACTGGCCACCACACGAACCAGGCATATGCCAGTGCGGCGGCTGTCACAACCAGCGCGCCGATGCCGAGAATCCACTTCATGAATCGACGCATCGCGTTACTCCCTGCGCGAACTGTCGCATACTCAAACAAACTTCCAGGCGACAGGATGGCGATTGTGTACGCGCTCAGGGACGTTGCAAACATTTCGATGCTGAGAAAGTTGCTGGCGTTCACGGTTGTTAGCCTCGCCCCGACTGTCCTGGCCGCTTCGCCGGGCGTGACGCTGCCCGCCGACGAACCCGTGCAAATCGCGTCGTTGAGCAGCTCGATCGAACTCCTCGAGGACCCGACCGGCACTCTCGACGTGGAAGCAGTTAGCCGGGCGCCCGCCAGTTCGGGATTCGTGGCCGGCTCACCCGAGAAGGCCAATGTCGGTTTCTCGCGCTCGGCCTGGTGGGTGCGCCTGACGGTGCGCAACCCGGCCGCCGAAGCCCGCGACCTCTACGTTCGCCAGGGTTATCCGCTCATCGACCGGCTGGACTTCTATCAACCCCAGGACCTGGCCAAGGATGGGGGCTGGCACCACGTCGCCACCGGCGATCGCCGGCCGTTCGGCTCGCGGCCCGTGGCGCACCGCGATTACCTGTTTCCGATGACGCTGCCGGCCGACTCACACACGACCATCTACCTGCGTTATTCCTCGCAAGGCCCGGTCGACATCAACCTGTCGCTGCTCGAGCCCAACAAGCTGGCCGAGACCCTGAGCCGCGAGCAGCTCGCGTACGGCGTGTATTTTGGCTGCGTGCTGATGCTGCTGGTGTGGAGCGGCCTGGTATTCGTCGCCGTGCGCGACAAAGCCTTCCTGGCCTACTTCGGCTACGTGTCGGTCTTCGGCGTGTACATGACGGTGAACACCGGCTTCGCGTTCCAGTATTTCTGGCCGGACAGCCCGAGCTGGGGCAATGCCTGCCTGCCGGTGCTGCTGTGCCTGTCGTTGGTCACGGCGCTCGAATTCTCCACCACCATCCTGCGCGCCCGCGATTACACCCCACGCCTGAACCTGGTGGCGCGCGTGCTGCAGGCGCTCGGCGGCGTTGCCATCGCGCTCACGCCCTTCATCGAATACGCGGTGCTGATCAAGCCGGTCACGTTCCTGATTTTCGTCGCGGTCGTGTTCATGATCGCGCTCGGCGTGATCTGCCTGCTGGCGGGCTCGCGCCCCGCGCGCTTCTACGTGGTGGCCTGGGGCGCGTTCCTCGCCGGCTCGGTGGTGTTCCTGCTGAAGAATTTCGGCGTGGTGTCGCACACCTTCATGAGCCAGCACGCCTGGCAGGTGGGCGCGCTGCTCGAGATGATCCTGCTGTCGATGACACTCAGCAGCCGCATGAACGAACTCAAGCACCAGAGCCGCACCGATCCGCTGACGCTGCTGGGCAATCGCCGGCTGTTCGACGACCGGCTGCCGATCGAGTTCTCGCAGGCGCGCAACGGCAATCGCCCGTTGTCACTGCTGGTGCTCGACATCGACAACTTCAAGACCTACAACGACCGTCTCGGACACACGCTCGGCGACGAGGCCATCAAGATGGTGGGTGGCGCATTGCGCCGATACGCGCGCAAGCCGGTGCTGGCCTGCCGTTATGGCGGTGACGAGTTCTGCGTGATCCTGCCCGGAACCAGCGCCGAGACCGCCGCGGCGATTGCCGAACGCCTGCGCGCCAGCATCGAGGCCAGCGGCAGCGATGACCGCCGCATCACCGTCAGCATCGGCTACGCCTCGCTGGCCGGCGGGCAGTTCCCCGCGGCCGACAAGTTGTTCGATGCCGCGGACGCCGCGCTTTATACCGCCAAGCAGTCCGGCCGCAACCGCGTCGCGGGCTTCAACGGCCGGCGCAAGGACGACCCGGCGCCCATCGAGGCGCGTGGTAGTTAGCTGAGCGGATGACCGCGCGGATCGCGCGCGCCAGGCCGCGCGTCCGGTCGGCGCAATTTCCCTGCGTATTTGACGTATGCCAACCGGCTGCGGCCGCCGCTTGCATCTTCTACTACACGTGTCATAGACTGCGCCCCACCTGTAGTAGAAAGGATGCATCGTGTCCGAACCGAAGCTGAGCACCCTCGAGTTGCGCATCATGTCGGAGTTCTGGAGCCGGGGTGCCTGCTCGATCCGCGAGATCCACGAAGCCATCATGAAGCGCGACAAACCGGCCTACACCACGGTGCAGACCATGGTGTACCGGCTCGAGGTCAAGGGCGCGGTGCGCCGCACCAAGAAAATCGGTAACGCGCACGTGTTCGAGGCGACCACATCGCGTGCCTCGGTGCAGACCCGCCTGCTGAAAGAGTTGCTCGGGCTGTTCGGCGGCAACGCCGGCCCGGTCATGGCGCACCTGGTGGAGATGGGCAAGATTTCGCACGAGGACATCGAGGACGCACAGAAGCTCCTCGACGCGCACCAGTCGAAGAAGGGCGGGGACAAGATCAAATGATCCGCGCGCTGATCGACCACCTGTGGCAATCGACGCTGTTCGGCGTCGCCATCTGGTCGATCACGCTGGCATTGCGATCCAATGCGGCCGCGGTGCGCCACGGGTTGTGGCTGCTCGCTTCGCTCAAGTTCCTGGTGCCCTTCTCGGCGCTGTACCTGGCCGGCGCCGCCGCCGGTTTGTTCACACCGGTGGAAACCGAACCCACCTTGTTCGGCGCCGCGGTGCAGGCCGCGGCGCCGATGATTTCGCCGTCGCTGGCGCTCAGCGTCGCGCCGTCGAAGGATCCTTCGCTGCTGCTGCCCGCGCTGTTCATCGCCTGGGCGATGGTCGCGCTGGGCCTCGGCGTGCGCTGGCTGCGCAACTGGTACGCGGCCGATCGAATTTCCAGGGCGGCGCGGCCGGCGCCGGGCGCATTGCCGGATGCGCGCGTCACGGACGCGGAGGTAGAACCCGCGGTCGCAGGCGTGCTCCACCCGGTGGTGTTGCTGCCGGCCGCGTTGCTCGGGAGGTTGTCGGAGTTCCAGCTCGACGCCGTGATGGCGCACGAGCGCGAGCACATCGCGCGCCACGACAATCTCAAGGCGCACCTCCACAGCCTGGTCGAGGCGTTGTTCTGGTTTCATCCGCTGGTGTGGTTCATCAGCCGGCAGTTGATGGAAGAACGCGAACGCGCCTGCGACGAGGCCGTGCTCGACCGCGGCCACGACGCGGGCGAATACGCGGCCGGCATCCTCGCCGTGTGCCGGCACTGCGCCACCGCGCACCAGCGACACGCGGTCGCGGCCATCGCCGGCGATCTGACTACCCGCGTCCGTCACATCCTCGGCAGCCCTCCGCCGCTGGCGCTGGGATTCACCAAGGCATTCCTGCTGTCGGCCTGCACGCTGGCCGTGGGCGCGATCCCGTTCGCCGCCGGCGCGATGGACGATGCGCTGCATCGCCACCAAGTGCTGGCGGACAACACGCGCGCGTTGTGGGAAGCGGACATCGAGGTACGACTGCTGCATGGCGGAGAGGGTGAGGAAGCCCGCATCTCCGCCACCGGCAATGAAGTCACCATCCGCAACACCACGCTGCGCCAGCTGGTGGCGATCGCCTACGGCGTGCGCCCGTGGCAGGTCGAAGGTTCCGGCGACTGGCTCGACGCGTCGCGCTACGACATCCGCGCGCTCGTGCCGGTGGCTGTGAGCGAACCCGAGAACCTGCATCCCTTCGCGCTGCGCGGCATGGTCAACAAACTACTGTCGTCGCGTTTCGACCTCGAGATCTACCTCAACAAGGAGTGCCAGACACTTTGCGGGCAGACCCTGCCCGTGAGTGCTGAACGCGCGAGATAACGCGCCGCACTCGCCTCTTCCAGGAGTTTCGCCATGAAAATCCGGCGCCTCGTCGCGTCCGCGGGATTCTTTTGCCCTGGATCCGGGCCACGGTCCGCCAGGTAGCCGGTGCGTGCTGGCAGCTCTCGCGGATCACCTGTGGCAGTCCCTGCTGTGCTGCGGACTGTGCGCGGCACTGGCCTGGATTGCGCGTGGCAACTCGGCACGCGTGCGCCTGTGGTTGTGGCGCCTCGGTGCCTTGAAGCTGCTGGTGCCTTTCTCGCTGCTGTTCGCGCTGGGACACTGGATGGGATTTCCGGCCTACCACAGCGCGGACCGCGCACCGGCGCCGCTGGTTCACTCGGCGGAGGCGCTCGCCCAGGTTTTCGCGCCGGCGAAATCCGCGCAGCTCGGTGCCTGGCCCGCGCTGCTGTGCGTGTCGGTACTGCTCGCGGCCCTGGTGCTGTTCGGGTCTCGCCTGATTCGAGCGCTGTCGATCGAGAGCGCGCGGGTCGACGCGGAAGCCGCGCGGCTCGCGGTGGATCCCGACGATGCGCCTCCCGGACTCGGATTCTTCAAGGCCGCTTTTTTCACGCTGTGCGCCGCGCTGATTTTCTCCGGCACCGTCATGGCTGGTGCGATCGCGGATCGACGCTGGCGACAGGAGTTGCTGCTGACGCATATGCGCGAACTGCGCGACGCACCCATCGACATGATGCACGCCGCGCCGGGGATGGGCTTGCGCTGGCGCATCGAAGCCACCGCGGACGGTGTCCTGTTGCGAAACATCACCATCCAGGACCTGGTGGCGCTGGCCTACGGCGTGAATCACTACGCGGTGTGGGGCAACCAGATGATGTCCGAGGACGATCCGGACTCGAGGCCCTGGCTGGTCGATCCGCGCTACGACCTGCGCATCCGCGCGCACCTGGTCGATGCCGCGGACTTCGATGCGTACGCGCTGCGTCCCCAGCTCACGAAATACCTGGCCGATCGTTTCGGCTACGAGATCTATGTCAACGGCCGCTGCCAGCCGCCCTGCGGCAACTACGGCGTGGCCATGCCCGAAGACTCTCTCGGCACTAACTAATCGGAGGTCTCCATGATCCCGAACAGACTCGTGTTCGCATTCCTCGCCGGCCTGGTCACGATCTCGGGTGCCTTCGCACTGGTGCCCGAGACCTCGCCCTCGGGACTGTTCTCGATGCCGTCCGACGCGCCGCCGGATCTCACGCCCGCACGGCTGCAGATGCAGAAAATGCTCGAAGCCTTCAACAGCGGCAGCCGCGAGCAGTTGCAGCGATATCGCGAGGACAACCTGTCGCCGTTCTGGTCCCACCCGCCGGACAACGATGCCGCGTTGTGGTGGCAGAAGACCACCGGCGGCTGGGTCCCGGTGGCCATGGAGGACAAGTCGGATACCCAGGTCGTGGCGCTGGTGCGCAACATCGATTCCGACGACCTGTTCCTGATGGGAGTCGGCGTCGAGCGCCTGCCGCCGTACCGGCTGATCTCCGTCGAGCTTCAATACGCCACGGATGCGCCGGCGCGCTTCTGGCCCGAGCAGGTGTCGGATGCCGAGGCGATGGATTTGCTGCGCGCGGATCTCGCACGGCGCGTGAGTGCCGGAAAGTTTTCCGGCGCGGTGCTGGTCGCGCACGATGACGCCCTCCTGTTCCGCCAGGGATTCGGCCTTGCCGATCGCGAGACCAACATGCCCAACACGCCGGAGACCCGCTTCCGCATCGGAGCGATGGGCAACATGTTCACCGCCGTGGCCATCATGCGCCTGGTGCAGGACGGCAGGCTCGTCATCTCCGACCGGCTGGGCCAACTACTGCCCGAGCTCGCCGACCAGGCCGTCGGCAAGCTGACTCTCGAGCAGTTGCTGACGAACACCGCGGGCACCGACGACGTCGAACACCTGGGCTGGCGGATGGACCTGCGCCGCCTGCGCACGCATTCGGACTTCGTCGCCAGATTCGCCGACAGCGACCTGTTGTTCCGGCCCGGCACACACTTCAAGTTCAGCACGCTCGGCTACATCCTGCTGGGCGCCGTGATCGAGCGCGAGACCGGTCGCAGTTATTACGACTACGTGCGCGACGTGGTGTATCGCCCGGCCGGCATGACGCGCACGGACTCGCTACCCGAAGATCAACCGGTCGAAGGTCGCGCGGTTCCGTACCGCCGCCCACCTGGCACGCAAGAGTGGGTCGCCATTCCCGAGTTGATGCCCTACCGCGGCACGGCCGCCGGCAATGGCTATTCGACCGTGGACGACCTCGCGGCCTTCGTGCGGGCTTTGCAATCGCACCGGTTGCTCGACGCCACGCACACCGAGATGCTGCTCGAGCCGCGCATGCGCATGTGGGGCCACGCGAACTACGGCTATGGCTTCGTCGACGAGCGCTACGACAGCGCCGCGCACTGGATCTCGCACGGAGGTGGCATCGAGGGCCAGAACGGCGAGCTGCTGTTCAGTCCCGAGACCGGGCACATCATCGTGGTGCTGGCCAACTTCGACGAGCCCACGGCCAGGAATGTGTCGCGGTTCATCGCCGCGCGCCTGCCAGGCCCGGAATACGGAATCCCGCACGTGCAGTTGCCGCAATCCCGATGACAGATTTTCCCTGACGCCGGGACTATCCACCCATGCTGGCCGGACTCGTCGATCACCTGTGGCAGTCAATCGCGTTCACCGCGATCGCCTGGGGCCTGGTGCGCATCACGCGGCGCAACTCGGCGGCCTTGCAGCTCTGGTTGTGGCGCATCGCGGCGCTGAAGTTCCTGCTGCCTTTCGGCATCTTTTACTGGCTGGGTAGTTGGCTCGGGTTTCCGGTTCGCCACAGCGCGGTTCCGCCACCCATCGCGGTGGTGGAGCTGGTGTCAGGCGGAATGTCGATCGCCGCGCCGGCCGTGGCCTTCGATCCGCCGACGGCGGGAGTTTTCGCGGCACTGGTGGTCGCGCTGGGCGTCGCGGTGATTTGCGGCATCGTGATCTTGCGCGGGCTGCGAGCGGCGCGGAAGTTGCACCACGCGGAGCAGGCACGCATCGCCGCGGACTGGAACGATCAGCCATTGCCGCTGTCCTTCTGGCAATCCTCGCTGCTGGCGGCCGTGGCGCTGTTCACGGTCTCACTACCGGTGATCGCCGGCGCGACGCGCGACCGACAGTGGCGCCAGGCCATGCTCGCCATCGATCAGGACGCGCTGCGGTCCGCGAGCATCGTGATCACCGAGGCGTCGCCGGGCGCCGGGGTTCTCAGTCGCATGGACGCCAGCGATCGCGGCGTCGCGATCCACAACATCAATCTCCAGGACCTCGTCTCACTGGTGTACGGCATCGGCAAGTTCGAGGTGTTCGGCGGCGCCATGCCGTGGCTGGAATATCCGCGCTACGACGTGCAGATCACGGGCCCCGTGCGCGCGCCTGAGGTTTTCGATCCCTATTCATTGCGCGAGCCGATGACTTATCACCTGTACCAGCAGTTCGGCGTGTCGATCCGCGTGAACGGCAGTTGCCAGGAGCCCTGCAAGGACTACGAATCGTTCGTCATCGAGCGGCTGCCGCGGTGTACGCGCCTGCTCGGCGCGCATCCCGTGTGTAGCTAGTTGGCGTCCCTTCCACCGATGAGATCCAGCTGCCCGCGCCGCGCCACGCGCCGGTCGAACAATCCCCACGCGCCTTCGTGACCATGCCAGGCGCCGCCGGTGGCGGCCTTGGCGTACTCGGTGGCGCGGGTCTCGAAGAAGTTGGCGTGCTCGACGCCGTTCAACATTGCGGTGAGCCAGGGCAGCGGATGTTCCTTGACGCCGAACAGCTGCGGCAGGCCCAGCTGCTTGAGCCGCCAGTCCGCGATGTAACGGATGTACTGCTTGACCTCGGCCGCGGCCAGCCCTTCGACCGGGCCCATCTCGAAGGCGAGATCCACGAAACGGTCTTCGAGTTTCACGACGGTGCGCGCGCACTCGACTATGTCGTCTTTCACCGGCTGCGACAACGCACCGGTCTCCTGCGCAAAGCTGTGGAACAGCCGGATGATGCCCTCGCAATGCAGCGTCTCGTCGCGCACGCTCCAGCTCACCACCTGGCCCATGCCGCGCATCTTGTTGTGGCGCGGGAAGTTCAGCAGGATCGCGAAGCTGGCGAACAGCTGCACGCCTTCGGTGAAGCCGCCGAACATCGCCAGTGTGCGCAGCACGTCCGCGTCCGTGTCGACGCCGAAGCCCTGTAGATAGTCGTGCTTGTCGCGCATGGCCGAGTAGTCCATGAACGCGGTGAACTCGCTGTCCGGCATGCCCAGCGTTTCCAGCAGCAGCGCATAGGCCGCGATGTGCACGGTCTCCATGTTCGCGAACGCCGCCAGCATCATCTTGATCTCGGTGGGGCGGAATACGCGCGCGTAGCGCTCCATGTAGTTGTCCTGCACCTCGACGTCGGACTGCGTGAAGAAGCGGAAGATCTGCGTGAGCAGGTTGCGCTCCGCATCGGTGATGCGGTTGTTCCAGTCCTTGCAGTCCTCGCCCAGCGGAATTTCTTCCGGCATCCAGTGGATCTGCTGCTGGCGGCGCCAGTACTCGATGGCCCAGGGATAGCGGAACGGCTTGTATGACTTGGACGGGGTGAGCAGGCCGGGTTTGGTGATCAGGTCGATTTGCATAGTTAGATATCCGTGTCACAAGAATGGGGACAGTCCCCATTTTGCAGAGCCAAAACGGGGACAGTCCCCGGCGTTTTTATTGGCAGGCCAGGCATTCGTCGTACTTGTTCTCGTCCTTGTCGGACTCCAGCGGCTTCCTGGGCCAGGCGCGCGTGTTGTCGGCTTCGACGCCGGCAAAACCCGCGCGCTGCACCGACTTGCTGCGGCAGTAGTACAGCGACTTCACGCCGCGCTCCCAGGCGGTCCAGTGCAGCATCAGCAGGTCCCATTTATGGATGTCGCTACGCAGGTAGAGGTTCAGCGACTGGCCCTGGCAGATGAGCGGCGCGCGATCCGCGGCCAGTTCCACCACCCAGCGCTGGTCGATCTCGAAGGCGGTGCGGAACACGGACTTCTCGTCGTCGTTCAGGCACTCGAGGTGCTGCACCGAGCCTTCGTGCGCGAGGATGGACTGCCAGGTGTCCTCGGTGTTCGCGCCCTTGGATTCCAGTAGTTGGGTGAGCGCGGGATTGCGAACGCTGAACGAGCCCGACAGCGTCTTGTGCGTGTAGATGTTGGCCGGGATGGGTTCGATGCAGGCGCTGGTGCCACCGCAAATCACCGAGATGCTGGCGGTCGGCGCGATCGCCAGCTTGTGCGAGAAACGCTCCATGACGCCCCGGTCGGCCGCGTCCGGGCAGGCGCCGCGCTCTTCGGCCAGCCGCTGCGAGGCGGCGTCGGCCTCGCGCCGCAGGTGCTTGAACATGCGCAGGTTGGCAGCACGCGCCAGCGCGCTCTCGAAGGGAATACTGTTGGTCTGCAACCAGGAGTGGAATCCCATGGCGCCGAGGCCCACCGAGCGCTCGCGCATGGCCGAGTACCTGGCGTGATCCATGCTGGACGGTGCATGGTCGATGAAATCCTGCAGCACGTTGTCGAGCATGCGCAGCACGTCTTCGATGAAGCGTCCATCCCTGCTCCACTGCTCCCAGGTCTCGAAATTCACCGACGACAGGCAGCACACCGCGGTCCGTGACCTGCCGTCCTGATCCACGCCGGTGGGCAGCAGGATCTCGCTGCAGAGATTGGACTGGCGCACCTTGAGGCCGACCTCGCGCTGATGCGGCGCAAGCTGGCGATTGGCCGTGTCGCTGAACAGTAGATAGGGCTCGCCGGTCTGCAGGCGCGTCTCGAGGATCTTCTGCCAGAGCTTGCGCGCGTTGATGGTGCGCAGCACCTCGCCGGCCTTGGGGCTGCGCAGCGCGAACGGCAGGTCGTCGCGCACCGCGTGCATGAATTCGTCGGTGATGCAGATGCCGTGGTGCAGGTTCAGGCTCTTGCGGTTGAAGTCACCGGAGGGTTTGCGGATCTCGATGAACTCCTCGATCTCCGGGTGATGCACGTCGAGGTACACGGCGGCCGAGCCGCGGCGCAGCGAGCCCTGCGAGATCGCCAGCGTCAGCGAATCCATCACGCGCACGAAGGGAATGATTCCCGAGGTCTGGCCGCAGCCCTTGACCGTCTCGCCGATGGAGCGCAC
>Ga0164241_10004979_pt1 | contig 12626 bp, 10 predicted proteins | sample OricomyardsoilBY_FD_108780 | JGI IMG/M metagenome (GOLD analysis project Ga0164241, IMG submission 108780) | Backyard soil microbial communities from Emeryville, California, USA - Original compost - Back yard soil (BY) | ecosystem: Environmental > Terrestrial > Soil > Unclassified | place: USA...
CCCGCCGGAACCAGACGAACGTGATCATCAAGGAGATGAAGCTCCGCCCGAAGATCGACCAGCACGACTACGAGACCAAGAAGGGTCACGTCGTGCGGTTCCTCAAGGCGGGCGACAAGGTCAAGATCACGATCATGTTCCGCGGACGCGAGCAGCACCGCCCCGAGCTGGGGTTCCGGCTCCTGCAGCGACTGGCCGAGGACGTCACGGAGCTGGGCTTCGTGGAGTCCGCACCCAAGCAGGACGGCCGCAACATGATCATGGTGCTCGGCCCCCACAAGAAGAAGGCGGAGGCCAAGGTCGAGATGGAGGCCGCGAAGGCCGAGCGGGCCGCCGCCCGCGCCGCCGACGAGGCGGAGGAGCACGAGCAGCGCACCGCGGCCAATGCGGGCCGGCTCGTCGCCCAGAAGAAGGAACGCGGTAGGTCCGAGAACTTGGATCCCGAGATCGAGGCCTGAGCGAAGCGAGGGGCTCGATCGAGAAGAACGAGGCCACACCAGGATTTTGCGTGGAGCAGACGACGCGGCCATCGAGCTGAGTCGGAAGGCTAAGCACGAGCAAGACGTAGGCCGCGTGCGGCCGCACGACGTACCAAGAAGAAAAGAGGAACCATGCCGAAGAACAAGACGCACTCCGGCGCGAGCAAGCGGTTCAAGGTGAGCGGGACCGGCAAGCTGCGCCGCCTGCAGACCGGTCGGAAGTCCGGTGCTGCGTTCGCGTCGGCGCCGACCACCGGAAGCCGCAAGAAGCACCGTCAGAAGAGCGGCTACGTCGAGGTCTCCAAGGCCGACACGAAGGCCGCGAAGCGGCTGCTCGGTCGCTGACACTCACCACCCCTGCGCATCAGCACAACAAGGAGTAACGAACGATGGCACGCGTCAAGCGGGCAGTGAACGCCCACAAGAAGCGCCGGACCACCCTCGAGCGCGCCAGCGGCTACCGCGGCCAGCGCTCGCGCCTCTACCGCAAGGCCAAGGAGCAGGTCACCCACTCGCTGGTCTACAGCTACCGCGACCGAAAGGCGCGCAAGGGCGACTTCCGCAAGCTCTGGATCCAGCGCATCAACGCCGCCGCGCGGGCCAACGGGATGACCTACAACCGGTTCATCCAGGGCCTGAACCTCGCCGGCGTCGAGGTCGACCGCAAGATCCTGGCCGACCTGGCCGTCAACGACGCGCCCGCGTTCGCGGCCCTCGTCGAGACCGCCAAGGCCGCTCTGCCCGAGGACGTCAACGCGCCCAAGGCCTCCTGAGGCCCACGTGCAGGACGTGCCGCCGAGGGCCGGCGCTCTGCTCACGAGCGCGACCGGTCGCGTCAAGGAGGCACGCAAGCTCAGCCGCCGATCGGCCCGCACCGAGCGGCGGCTGTTCCTTGCCGACGGCCCGAACGCGGTCGAGGCGGCGATCCGGCGTGGCGTCGCGAGGGAGGTGTTCGTGACACCCACCGCCGCCGAGCAGTACGCCGCACTGGTCGCGGCCGCTCCCCGCACGTCGTACGTCGACGAGCGCGCACTCGGTTCTCTCAGCGACAGCGTCACGCCAGCCGGGATCGTCGCGGTCTGCTCGTTCCTGGACGTCCCGCCGGCCGAGGCCCTGGGCGGCCACACCGACGTCGACGAACGCCTGGTCGCGATCGCGGCCGATGTGCGCGACCCCGGCAACGCCGGCACCTTGATCCGGACGGCGGACGCCCTGGGCGCGCGGTCCGTGGTGCTGGCCGGGCACACGGTCGACCTCTACAACCCCAAGACCGTACGCGCCAGCGTGGGCAGCGTCTTCCACCTACCAGTGGCACTCGCGCCCGACGCGGCCACGACGCTCGCCTCCGCTCGCGAAGCGGGGCTCGTCGTGCTCGCGGCCGACGGTGATGGCGAGTGGACGCTCGACGACGCGGCGGACGTGCTGTCCGGCCCTACCGTGTGGCTGTTCGGCAACGAGGCGTGGGGGTTGCCCCCCGAGCTGGCCGGGCTCGCCGACCATCGGGTACGGATCCCGATCACGGGTAGCGCCGAGAGCCTCAACCTGTCCACCGCCGCTGCGATCTGCCTCTACGAGACCGCCCGTGTGCGCCGATGAGGTTGAGTTCCGCCGTTTTCGGCGTCGAGTCTCACAAGAGTTCCGGTTCTCAACGCTGAAAAGGCCGGAACTCAACCAGTGACCGAGCGTGCTTCGCTGGTGACCTGTGCGTGATGGTGCTCGTGGCCGAGCTGGCGCATGAGAGCAAAGACCTGGCCGTACACCACCGAGCCGGTGACCATCTGCTCGAGCAGCTCGGAGCGTTCGGTGGAGGGGTCCACACGGGCGACCTCGGCGCTGGCGAGCTGGTCGGCCAACCCCGCGTAGAACGACAGCACCTCGACGCTGGCCCCGAGCGACCCCGGCGCGTTCAGCAGCGAGATCAGCGAAGCGAGCCGCAGCCGATCCACCGACTCCGGCCGGACGTCGTCCCAGCCGATCGACGCGAGCACCTCGTCCACGATGTCGAGGGCCGAGGGATCCGCCGCCATCGTCGGTCCTGCGGTGATCACGTCCGCGATCAGCGTCATCACGTCGTGCACGGAGAGGGTCTGGTCGTCGAGTGCGTCGGCGATCTGACGCAGGCCGGTCACGGGCACACCGCCGACCTCGCGCAGCAGCAGGAGGATCCGCAGCCGGCGCAGGTGCGCATCGCCGTACTCCGCGCGCCGCGGGCCGGTGATCTCACCCGGGGGGAGCACCCCTTCACGCAGGTAGTACTTGACCGTGGCCAGCGGAACGTCTGCGCGCTCCGCGAGCTCCGACACGAGCATGAATGCACTCTTTTCAAAGCAAAGTTTGAGAAACTCTGCGAAATCAGTTGTGATCGGTGGATACCGGCACTATCTTACAACCTGTTCGCGAATCCCGAGACGCGGACATCCGGACGGGCCTCACGGGGGAGGGACTGTCCACCCATGTTGTCGGTGCGGCCCCGCCGGGGGGAGGGGCCGCCCACAGCAGTCTCGAGTCGCGAGGACGCCCCGATCGCCCTGCGCTCCGCCGGCCCGCACGGCGGGCTTGCGCCGTTACCCTTTCGTGCGTGACTCCTGCCTCTGACCCCGACGTGCCCGAGGACGTCGCCGGCCACATGGTCGTGGACGCGCGCCAGGCGGTCGACGCGCTACCCGACGGGGTGGTGATCGCTGACGGCTCCGGACTCGTGCGCCTGATCAACGACCGCGCGGAGTCCCTGCTCGGCACCACGCGAGCCGATGCCGAGGGACGCCGGCTGGACGACGTCTTGACCATCACCAACCAGGAAGGTGCCGGCTGGGTCGCCTGCACCCAGCCGTACGACGGGTTGGTCACCCGCACCGGAGTGCCCGAGCAGTCGTGGATCACTCGCTCCGGCCAGGAGGTGCTGGTCACCGCTCGCATCCATCGGACCCCGAACCTCGGACCCATCACCGACGTCGCCGTCAGCCTCCGATCCGGCCGCGCCCGGGCTCGCCTGGACCGTGACCGTTCCGACCTGGTCGCGACGGTGGCCCACGAGCTGCGTTCGCCATTGACCGGTGTCAAGGGATTCGTGCAGGCGCTCCTCAACCGGTGGGACCGGCTGAACGACGAGCAGAAGAAGCTCATGCTGACCACCGTCCACGCCGACTCCGACCGCCTCAGCAGGCTGATCACCGAGCTGCTGGACGTGGCTCGACTCGACACCGGGCGACTCGCGATGCATCCGCGGAACTGCGACGTCCGCGTGCTCACCGAGCGGGTGATCGACAGCGTGCGGGCCGGGGCTCCCCATCGCATCGACCTCCGCGCGCCGAAGGACCTTCCTGAGATCTGGGCCGACCCGGACAAGTTCACCCAGGTGCTCACCAACCTGGTCGAGAACGCGATCCGCCACGGCTCGGCCCCGGTCTCCGTCACCGCTTCGAAGGAGGGCGACCTGGTCGTGGTGCTCGTGGACGACTCCGGGGACGGCATCCCTCCCGAGATCCGCCAGCGCGCGTTCACGAAGTTCTGGACCACGGGCCAGCGAGGCGGATCTGGGCTGGGCATGTACCTCGTCAACGGGCTGGTCCGTGCCCACGGCGGCACGGTCACCATCGACGATGCACCCGAGGGCGGCGCCCGGATCATCACCACCTGGCCGGCGTTCGCGTCCGAATCCTGAACGGGCGCTCGTTCATGGGCCGAAACCCGATGGCCGCACGCGCAGCGTGGTTCCTAGAATCGACTCACGTCAGTCCGTCTCGAAAGGCATCCATGTCGGGCCCGAACACCGATTACGACCCGGTCCAGGTCACCGCGCTCCAGGCGGAGCAGGTGGCCGCGATGCGCGCCGAGGCGCTGGCCGCGATCGCCGCCGCGAACGACATGGAGGAGCTCAAGCAGGCCCGCCTGGAGCATGCCGGAGACCGGTCGCCCCTCGCGCTCGCGAACCGTGAGATCGGAGCGCTCCCGCCGCAGGCGCGTAAGGAGGCCGGCCAGCGGGTTGGCCAGGCGCGTGGCGCGGTGAACCAGGCACTGGCCGAACGGACCGCCCTGCTCGAGGCCGAGGCCGAAGAGCGGATGCTGGTGGAGGAGACCGTCGACGTCACCCTTCCGTCGGGGCGTCACCCCACGGGTGCGCGCCACCCGCTCACGCTGATGAGCGAATACATCGCGGACCTGTTCGTGGCGATGGGCTGGGAGGTCGCCGAGGGTCCGGTCCTCGAGGCCGAGTGGTTGAACTTCGACGCGCTGAACCTCGGCCCGGACCATCCGGCGCGCACCATGCAGGACACGTTCTGGACCGAGCCGGCCGACGACCACCTGGTGCTGCGCACCCACACCTCACCGGTACAGGCGCGCACGATGCTCGAGCGCACCCCGCCGATCTACGTGATCTGCCCCGGGCGGGTCTTCCGCACCGACCCGTTCGACGCGACGCACTCGCCGATGTTCCACCAGGTCGAGGGTCTGGTCATCGACGAAGGCATCACGATGGCCCACCTCAAGGGCAGCCTCGACCACTTCGCCGAGCAGATGTTCGGTGACGGCATCACGACGCGCTTCCGCCCGTCGTACTTCCCGTTCACGGAGCCGTCCGCCGAAGTCGACATGGTCTGCTTCGTCTGCCGTGGCGAGGCGCCGGCGGTGGCCGACTGCCGCACTTGCAAGGGCGAGGGCTGGATCGAGTGGGGTGGTTGCGGCATGGTCAACCCGAGGGTGCTGGCGGCCTGCGGCATCGACTCCGAGCGCTACCGTGGGTTCGCGTTCGGCATGGGGATCGACCGGTCGTTCATGTTCCGTAGCGGCGCGGAGGATTTGCGTGCCCTCTTCGAGGGAGACGTGCGATTCGCCTCGGCGTTCGGCACCGACTGGTGACCGCGCGCCCAGCCTGATCAGAACTCAGCCCTGCCGACCGCACCCGCACCACAGACCAGAAGGACCACCAGATGCGCGCGCCCGTCTCCTGGATCCGCGAGTACGCCGACCTCCCGGCCGACCTGTCCACCGAGGAGCTCGCCCGGAAGCTGACCGCACTCGGGCTCAAGCTCGAGTCGCTCGAGCGCCCGGGCGCGGACATCACCGGACCGCTGGTGATCGGACGTGTGCTCACCATGGAGGCGGAGCCGCAGAAGAACGGCAAGACCATCAACTGGTGCACGGTCGACGTCGGGGACGCGAACGGGACGGGTGACCCGCAGGGCATCGTCTGCGGCGCCCACAACTTCACGGTCGGTGACCTGGTCGTGGTGGTGCTCCCCGGTGGTGTGCTGCCCGGAGACTTCGAGATCTCGGCGCGCAAGACCTACGGCCACGTCTCCGCCGGGATGATCTGCTCCGCGCGTGAGCTCGGCATCGGCGACGACCACGACGGGATCATCGTGCTCCAGCCCGGCGCGGGGGAGCCGGGCGACGACGCGCGGCCGGTGCTGGGCTTCGGGGAGGAGGTGATCGAGTTCGAGATCAACCCCGACCGGGCCTACGCACTGTCCCTGCGCGGTGTCGCGCGGGAGGCGGCGATGGGCTTCGGCGCGGCGTACGCCGATCCGTGCCTGCGCGCGGTGCCGGCGGCGAACGACGACGGCTATCCGGTCCGGGTGGAGGATCCGTCCGGCTGTCCCGTGTTCGTGGCGCGCACCGTGACCGGCTTCGACCCGAAGGCGGAGTCGCCGGCATGGCTCCGCAACCGCGTGCGCCTGGCCGGAATGCGCCCGATCTCGCTGGCTGTCGACGTCACCAACTACGTGATGCTCGAGACCGGCCGACCGATCCACGGGTATGACGGTGACAAGCTCCGGGGCACGATCGTCGTCCGCCGCGCCACGCCGGGGGAGCGGCTGAGGACGCTGGACGGCCTGCAGCGTGATCTCGCCACCGAGGACCTCGTGGTCTGCGACGACTCCGGGGCGATCGGTCTCGGCGGCGTGATGGGCGGCGAGACCACCGAGATGTCCGACGCCACGAGCACCGTCGTCATCGAGGCCGCGCACTGGGACCCGATCTCGATGTTCCGCACCGGAAAGCGGCACCGCCTCACCTCCGAGGCGGGCAAGCGCAACGAACGCGGCGTTGACCCGACCATCTGCGTGGTGGCAGCCGACCGGGTCGCCGAGCTGCTCACGACGTACGGCGGCGGCACAGTCTCGCCCGGCGTCACGGTCGTCGGCACCCCGCCGGCGCCCACTCCGATCGCGCTGCCGGTCGGGCTCTCCGCCGAGGTCGCGGGCCTTCCGATCGATGCCGAGCAGGTGACGCGCAACCTGCGTGCCGTCGGTGCCGATGTCGCGGGCGACGGTGAGCTGATGGTCACGCCGCCGCCGTGGCGACCCGACCTGACCGACCCCTACGACCTGGTCGAAGAGGTCGTCCGGATCGTCGGGTACGACCAGGTGCCGTCCGTGATCCCGGTGCCACCGGTCGGTCGCGGCCTGACCCGCGAGCAGCGACTGCGTCGCCGGGTCGGCCGGACGCTGGCCGGGTTCGGTTGCGTCGAGGTTGTCAGCTTCCCGTTCGTGGGCGACGAGACGTTCGACGCTCTGGGCCTGGCCGACGACGACGTCCTGCGTCACGCCGTACGCCTCTCCAACCCGCTGTCGTCGGAGAAGCCGCTGTACACGACCACATTGCTGCCCGGCATCCTCGATGCGGCATCGCGCAACCTGGGCCGCGGAGCCACCGGGGTCGCCCTCTTCGAGACCGGCACGGTGGCCTTTCCGACCGGCCGGGGACCGGCGCCGGTGTACGGCGTGGAGTGGCGCCCCAGCGAGGCCGAGCTCGAGAAGCTCTTCGACGCGATCCCCGCCCAACCCCTCTTCCTGGCCGTCGTGCTGGCCGGTGAGCGAGATCCCGATGGCTGGTGGGGCGACGGCCGCGCGGCCGACTGGTCCGACGCCGTGGAGATCGCGCGCGGGCTGGCCCGCGAGCTCGGGGTCGAGGTGGAGATCAAGCAGTCCAGCCGGATGCCGTGGCACCCGAGCCGGTGCGCCCTGGTCTGCCTGGGCGAGGACGAGATCGGGTACGCCGGCGAGCTGCATCCTCGGGTGTGCCAGACCCTGGGACTTCCGCGCGGGACCGCCGTCCTCGAGATCGACCTCGACACGCTGATGGCCCGCAGCGTCGAGATCCCGCGTGCTCCTGAGGTCTCGCACCACCCACTGGCCAAAGAGGATGTCGCGCTGGTCGTCGACGAGTCGGTGCCCTCCGCCGAGGTCGAGGTGGCACTTAGATCGGGCGCGGGGGACCTGCTCGAGAGCATCCGGCTCTTCGATGTCTTCACCGGCCCCCAAGTCGGCGACGGCAAGAAGTCACTCGCCTTCGCCCTCCGCTTCCGCGCCCCGGACCGCACGCTCACCGAGGCCGAGACCTCGGCGGCGCGGAAAGCCGCCGTCGCCGCGGCCGCAGCCGCGGTCGGCGCCGTCCAACGCTGACCAGCCAGAAACGTGCAGGCCCCAAGCGCTGACCCGTCGTCTGTTCACCTCATACGACCTTGACCCGGCTCCAACTTGCTGACTCGCCGTGCCGGGACGAGAGGCCGGCGGTTCACTTCCGGCGGGTCAGCGCTAGCGGACCGGAACCGAAAGTCGGGACTCAGTTGACCGTTCGCCGGTAGCGTCCTGCGGGTGAGCGATCCTGCCCCTCTGAAGATGCCCGACGCCGACGCCGCGACCGACATCTGGTCGGCGTGGCTGACCACGCGCACCACCGATCAGCTGCAGCGCGTCCACGACCTGGTCGCCCAGGTCAAGGCCGAGCGGCCTCGTCGCACCGCCGACCTCCTGGACCGGTGGAACGAGATCACGATCGCGCTCGGCAACGCTTTCGCCGCGAGCAGCCTGATCCAGCAGGTCCACCCCGACGGCGCGATCCGGGAGCAGGCCGAGACGGCGCAGGTGGAGGCCTCGAAGGTCGAGACCGACCTCTCGCTGGACCGCGAGATCTACGACCTGATGGTGGTCGACGATGCGGAAGCGCGCACGGCGGGGCTCGACGACGGGGCGGAGCGGGTGCGGAACTTCGCTCTACGCGACTTCCGTCGCGCCGGCGTGGACCGCGACCCCGAGGTGCGCGAGCGCGTCCGTGCGATCAACGAGCGACTCACCGAGCTCTCCGTGACCTTCGAGCGCAACATCCGTGAGGACGCGAGCCGGGTGAAGATCCGGCCCGAGCAGCTCGCGGGGTTGCCACAGGACTGGATCGACGACCACCCGGCAGGGGATGACGGCCTGGTCGAGCTGACGCTGGAGTACCCCGACGTCTTCCCCGTGCTCAAGTTCGCGACCGACCGCGACGCTCGGCTGTCGGTCTACTCGGCGTTCACCAACCAGGGCTGGCCCGTCAACGACGAGGTCCTGGTCGAGCTGCTCGACCTGAGGCGCGAGCTCGCCACCCTGCTCGGGTACGCCGGCTGGCCCACGTACGACGCCGAGGTCAAGATGATCGAGACCGGCGACGCGATCGCGTCGTTCATCGACAAGATCAGCAAGGCCGCCGAGGCCTCAGCGTTGCGTGATCGTGACGCGCTGCTCGAACGCATCCGTCGAGACCGGCCCGACATCGAGGTGCTCGACGGGGCCGACTCCACGTACTACTCCGAGCTGCTCCGGCGTGAGCAGCACGACGTCGACGCGCAGGAGGTGCGTCGCTTCTTCTCCTTCGAGCGCGTGCGGCAGGGCCTGCTCGACGTGACCGCGCGGCTGTTCGGTGTCACCTACACCCAGGTCGACGCGCCGACTTGGCACGACGACGTCACGTCGTACGACGTGTCACTGGGCGACCGCGACCTCGGCCGGATCCACCTCGACCTGCATCCGCGCGAGAACAAGTTCAACCACGCGGCCCAGTTCACCCTCACCAGTGGTGTGACCGGACACCAGCCTCCCGAGGGTGTCCTGGTATGCAACCTCCCTCGCGGGCTGATGGAGCACGGCGACGTCGTCGTCTTGTTCCACGAGTTCGGACACCTCCTCCATCACGTCCTCGGTGCCGATCAGTACTGGGCGCGCTTCTCCGGGGTCGCCACCGAGTGGGACTTCGTCGAGGCGCCCTCCCAGCTGCTGGAGGAGTGGGCATGGGACGCCGAGGTGCTCCGCGGCTTCGCGCTCGACGAGGAGGGCCGGCCGATCCCGACCGAGCTCGTGGCGCGGATGCGTGACGCCGACGAGTTCGCCAAGGGCCTCCAGGCGCGGTCGCAGATGTACTACGCGGCGATCTCCTACCGGCTCCACGAGGACCCCCCTGCTGACGGGGCCGGTCTCGGTGCAGCCACGGCAGACATCCAGGCGACCTACTCCATGCTCGCGCAGGTCGACGGCACCCACATGTACGCCGGATTCGGGCACCTCGCGGGCTACACCAGCAGCTACTACACCTACATGTGGTCACTGGTGATCGCTAAGGACCTGTTCTCGGCGTTCGACCGCGACCACCTCTTCGCTCCCGAGGTCGCGGCCCGCTATCGCGACCGGATCCTGGCCCAGGGTGGGCGCAAGGATGCCGCGGACCTGGTCGAGGACTTCCTCGGCCGGCCCTTCGGGTTCGAGTCCTTCGCCGACTGGCTGGGGTCCTAGAGGATCGGTTGGTGGACGATCCGGCGGAAGCGGTCGACGATCTCGAGGCTGCCCGCGAGATGGGTATCGGCGCCATCCGCGCGACGCCAGAGACGAGTGTTGAGGACCTCGGCGGTGCCGGCGATCACCGCGTCCGGCTCCACGCCGGGATCGGTGACGACGTGGATGTCGTCCTCCTCGTGGTGGATGCCGTCGGGGTCCGTGCCGTGGAAGCGCCCGAGCTGCACCCAGACCTGGTCGCCGGTGTCGGTCAGGTCGAGGCGGATGTAGTGGGGGAGCGGTGAGAACTCACCCCAGGGCGGGCAACCGCCGTACATGATGTCGAGCACCTCGTCGACACCGTCGGCCGCGAGGTCGACCGGGAACGGCGTGAGCGTTCCGGCGGTGAGCTCGGCGTCGCGCCGGTGGATCAGCGCCTCGTGAGCCTGGCGGCGGTAGGTGAACCCGACCGTGTGGTCCTGCGACCAGGTCCACGCCTCGTCCGTCGGCTCGGCCGCGCCGAGTGCGTCGACCAGGGCGACGTACTGCTGGTCGTAGAACGCCAGCAGCCCGGCGTGGTCGCCGGGCCGCTCGGGTTCGTCGTACTCCTCGGGGTCCTTCGGGCGGTTCGTCACCACCCACGTCCAGAAGTGCTGCACCCCGCCGAGGTGCCAGAGCAGGTCGTCGGCCAGCCAGTCGGGGCACGACGGCACGTCGGCTCGCGGGTCGCACGCGGCGAGCACGTCGCGGAACCGTCGCGACTCGCTGCCGATGTGCTGGAGGTACGTCGTGTGGTCCAGTCTCGCCATGGGGCGAACTTAGTCGCGACCACCGACGGACGCGACCCCACCTGAGACCCAGAAGAGGGATGAACATACGGAGTTATGTATGATCATGCGTCATGGCTTCGATCAGGGTCGCGGTCGCCGGTGCCAGTGGGTACGCCGGAGGCGAGCTGCTGCGTCTGCTCCTGGCACACCCGCTCGTCGAGATCGGTGCGCTGACCGCGGGTGGCAACGCGGGCGAGCGGCTCGGGTCCCTTCAGCCCCACCTGACCCCACTCGCCGACCGCGTGCTCGCCGAGACGACGACCGCGGCCCTGACCGACCACGATGTCGTCTTCCTGGCGCTGCCGCACGGCCAGTCGGCTGCCATCGGCGAATCCTTGCCAGCGGACACCGGCGTGGTCGACTGCGGGGCCGATTTCCGGCTTCGCGACGCCGAGCAGTGGTCGGCGTTCTACGGCGGGGAGCACGCAGGCACCTGGGCGTACGGACTGCCCGAGCTGCCGGGCCAGCGCGACGTGCTGCGCGGCGCTCGGCGGATCGCTGTCCCCGGCTGCTACCCGACGGTCTCGAGCCTGGCGCTGGCGCCGGCCGTCACCGCGGGCCTGGTCACACCCGACGTCGTGGTCGTCGCCGCATCCGGCACGAGCGGAGCCGGGAGGGCACCGAAGGCAAACCTGCTCGGGAGCGAGGTGATGGGCAACGCCACGGCGTACGGCGTCGGCGGGGTGCACCGGCACACCCCCGAGATCGTCCAGAACCTCGAAGGTCTCACCGCGCAACCGGTCACGGTCAGCTTCACGCCGGTCCTGGTCCCCATGCCCCGCGGCATCCTGGCCACCTGCTCGGCGCCACTCACCCCGGGCACGACCGCCACGCAGGTCCGCGAGGCCTACCTCAAGGCCTACGACGCCGAGCCGTTCGTGCACGTGCTTCCCGAGGGGGAGTGGCCGCAGACGAAGGCCGTGCACGGCAGCAACGCCTGCCACCTCCAGGTGGCCGTCGACACCACCGCCGGTCGGCTCGTCGCCATCGGTGCGATCGACAACCTCACCAAGGGCACCGCCGGCGGCGCGGTCCAGTCGATGAACCTCGCCCTCGGCCTCGACGAGACCCTGGGCCTGTCGACGGTGGGGGTGGCTCCGTGAGCGTCACGCAGCCCCAGGGTTTCCGGGCCTCCGGGGTGGCGGCCGGGCTCAAGACCACCGGCGCTGAGGACGTCGCTCTCGTCGTCAACGACGGTCCGAGGTACGACGCGGCCGCGGTCTTCACCGCCAACCGCTGCCAGGCCAACCCCGTGCTCTGGAGCAGAGAGGTAGTCAAGGACGGCGTGGTGCGCGCGGTCGTGCTCAACTCCGGCGGCGCGAACTGCTACACCGGCCCCGAGGGGTTCCAGACCACCCACGCAGCGGCCGAGCGCGTCGCCGACCACCTCGGGATCGGCGCTGTCGACGTCGTCGTCTGCTCCACGGGACTGATCGGCCTGGCGAACGACCGGCAGCAGGTGCTCGCCGGCGTCGATGCGGCGTACGTCGCGCTGGGCACGGCCGGCGGACCGGACGCGGCGGCCGCGATCATGACCACCGACACCGTGCCCAAGCAGGTCGTTGTCGAGAGGTCCGGCTGGTCGGTCGGCGGCATGGCCAAGGGTGCCGGGATGCTGGCACCCCAGCTCGCCACCATGCTGGTCGTCCTGACCACCGACGCCGTGGCGAGTGCCGACGACCTCGACAGCGCGCTGCGGGCCGCGTCGCGGGTGAGCTTCGACCGCCTCGACTCCGACGGCTGCATGTCCACCAACGACACGGTCACGGTGCTGGCCAGTGGCGCCAGCGGGA
>Ga0164241_10004980_pt1 | contig 12625 bp, 10 predicted proteins | sample OricomyardsoilBY_FD_108780 | JGI IMG/M metagenome (GOLD analysis project Ga0164241, IMG submission 108780) | Backyard soil microbial communities from Emeryville, California, USA - Original compost - Back yard soil (BY) | ecosystem: Environmental > Terrestrial > Soil > Unclassified | place: USA...
CCGAGGAAGGTTGCGCTGGGCAAGGAGTTCTCCAGGGACGCGCGGTCCGGGCCGTCGCCGACGATGACGATGCGGCAGTCCAGGTCGGTCAGTTCGGCGAGCCGGCGGACCTTCTTCTCCGCGGCCAGCCGGCCGACGTACCCGACGATCGGCTTGCCGTCCGGGGAGATCTCGCGGCGCCAGTTCTCGTCGCGGTGCCGGGGATCGAACAGGTCGAGGTTGACCCCGCGGCCCCACAGATGCACCCGCGGTACGCCGCCCTGCACGAGTGCCTGCACCGACGCGGTGGACGGTGCGAGGGTGCGGTCGGCTCGCGAGTGCACCCGTCGTACCCAGCGCCAGATGCCACGGTCGGCGGCGGCGAACCAGGGGTACTGCCGGGCGAACCCGGCGATGTCGGTCTGGAAGATCGCCACCGTCGGCAGGCCGAGCTTGCGCGCGCTGCGCAGCGCGTACGCGCCGATGATGAACGGCGAGGCGAGGTGGACCAGGTCGGGCTTGAAGTCCGCCATCGCCCGCTCGATCGAGGGATCGGGCAGGCCGACCGGGAACTCCTTGTAGCCGGGGACCCCGAAGCTGCGAGCCCGCAGGACCGGGATCTCGCGGTACTGGTCGGGACCGGGGCCGGCGGCAATGATCAGCAGCTGGTGCCCGCGGGCGAGCAGCCGGTCGGCGACGTGGCGAGCCGTGTTCGCCACGCCATTGATCTGCGGCAGGAAGGATTCAGCGACCATCACGATGCGCACACCCCGGAGGTTCCCCATCCCGCATGAACCCTCGGCGACACTCCCGTAACACCGCGTCGATGCCCTGTCGACGGGTCAAGGGACACCGGATGACCGGAACATGACCGGAAGGCTGTGCCCGGCCAGCGGAATACGAACTCTGGGGATCGACAGCTGGTGACAGTGGCCGTCAGCTTTCAGCCTCCGGGCAAGCTCGGGTTCGTTGTCGGTTGAGAGAGTCCGGTCACACGGCGTGCTCGATCTCACCTGGGCGGTGCATACCAGTGAGGGTGTGGTTCGGCCTACGGTGGACAGATGAGTCATCGGAGTGAGTCGGGGTTCGAGTTCGCGCCGGTGTACGGACCGGAGGTGCTGGACGGGTTCGAGCCGGGCGGCAAGCTGGGGGAGCCGGGGAAGTTCCCGTTCACCCGGGGTGTGTACCCGACGATGTACACCGAGCGGCCGTGGACCATGCGCCAGTACGCCGGGTTCGGAACCGCGGCGGAGTCGAACCAGCGGTACCACCAGCTGATCGACCACGGCACCATGGGCCTGTCGGTCGCGTTCGACCTGCCCACCCAGATGGGCTACGACTCCGACGCCCCGATCGCGCACGGCGAGGTCGGCAAGGTCGGGGTGGCGATCGACTCGATCGACGACATGCGGGTGCTGTTCGACCGGATCCCGCTGGACCAGGTGTCCACCTCGATGACCATCAACGCCCCCGGCTCGGTGCTCCTGCTGCTGTACCAACTGGTCGCCGAGGAGCAGGGGGTCGCCGCTGACTTGCTCACCGGCACGATCCAGAACGACGTACTGAAGGAGTACATCGCCCGCGGGACGTACATCTATCCGCCGAAGGAGTCGCTGCGGCTGATCAGCGACATCTTCGCCTACTGCAAGGCGGAACTGCCGCGCTGGAACACGATCTCGATCTCCGGCTACCACATGGCCGAGGCCGGAGCGACGCCCGCGCAGGAGATCGCGTTCACGCTGGCGGACGGGATCGAGTACGTCCGGGCCGCGGTCGCCTCCGGTCTCGACGTGGACGAGTTCGCGCCCCGGTTGTCGTTCTTCTTCGTCGCCCGGACCACCCTGCTGGAGGAGGTGGCGAAGTTCCGCGCCGCCCGGCGGATCTGGGCCCGGGTGATGCGCGACGAGTTCGGCGCCAAGAACCCGAAGTCGATGATGCTGCGGTTCCACACCCAGACCGCCGGCGTCCAGCTCACCGCGCAGCAGCCCGAGGTCAACCTCGTCCGGGTCGCGGTCCAGGGACTGGCCGCCGTACTGGGTGGAACGCAGTCGCTGCACACGAACTCCTACGACGAGGCGATCGCGCTGCCGACCGAGAAGGCGGCCCGGCTCGCGCTGCGCACCCAGCAGGTGCTCGCGTACGAGACCGACGTGACCGCCACGGTCGACCCGTTCGCCGGCTCGTACGTCGTCGAGTCGCTCACCGACGAGGTGGAGGCGGCCGCGGTCGAGTTGATGGAGCAGGTCGAGGAGTACGGCGGTGCGGTCGCCGCGATCGAGAAGGGCTTCCAGAAGCAGGAGATCGAGCGGTCCGCGTACGCGATCGCGCAGGAGATCGACTCGGCCGAACGTGTCGTCGTCGGGATGAACAAGTTCAGGATCGCCGAGGAGGAGCCGTACGAGCCGCTCCGCGTCGACCCCGCGATCGAAGCCCAGCAGGTGGAACGCCTCGCCAGACTCCGTAGCGACCGCGACCAGGCCGCCGTCGACGAAGCCCTCGCCGCCCTCAAGAAGGCTGCCGAAGGCACCGACAACTGCCTCTACCCGATGAAACAGGCCCTCGAGGCCCGAGCCACCGTCGGCGAAGTCTGCAACGCCCTCCGCGAGGTCTGGGGCGTCTACGTCCCCGCCGACACCTTCTGAACCTCGACCGGCATGGTCCGCTCACCCGTTACGGTGTGTGCTGACTTGATGCCGGAGAGAGGTCCTTCGATGACACGCCGTATCGCCGCAGGGGCGGCCGCACTGCTCGCTGTGGTTCTGCCGGCCGGATGCGGCGAAGACGACGCCGGCTCGGCTCCGACCCCCGGCGGGGCGACGACGACGGCATCGGCAACGGCTGGGTCGCCGCAGACCTCCAGCACCCCGACGACCCTCACCGCAGCGCCGTCGACGCCGATCACCGACGGCCCGACGTCGCCGCCGGCCGGACCGCCGTCGAAGGTGGTCGCGGTTCACCGCCGAACCGTGGCAGCCGACACGGCGGAGCAGAAGGCGGTGGCCGACGCCTACCTGAACTACGTCACCGTGCGCCTGATCGCGTTCAACAAGGCCGCTGTCGACACGGCTGCGCTCGGACGCGTCGCCTCCGGGACGGCACTGTCCACGGTCACCGGCCGCGTGGCCAAGTTCCGAGCGGGGAGGATCCACACCATCGGCGAGGTCTGGGTGGACATCCCCACGATCACGGTCAAGGCCACCACTGCGTCGCTCCGCTCCTGCATGGACAACACGACGATCGACGTGAACCACAAGGGCACAGCGGTCGAGCTGCCCGTTCCGTACTACGTGGCGACTGCCACGCTCAACCAGTCCGCCGACAGGACCTGGCGCGTCGCGACCTCCAGCATCAAGAACGCCCGCTGCTAACGCCTCCCGGGTCTCGGCCGGTATGGTCCGCTCGGACGTTAGCTTGGGTGGATCTGCGGGCGAGAGGGGTTTGTCGATGGGGCGTCGGGTCGGGGCGGTCTTCGGCGTGGTTCTGGGTCTGGCGCTGCTGGCGGGTTGTGGGGGCGGTGACGACGACTCCGGTGGCCTGCCGACGTTGGGGCCGAGTGGGCCTTCGGAGAGCGTGAGCACGACTCCGGGTGAGACGTCCGCTCCTGCGTCGACTGCATCGTCGACCGGCGGGCCGCCGGACACGATCGGGGTGCACCAGCGGAAAGTCGTGGCCGTGTCGGCCTCGGACAAGGCCGCCGCGGACGCGTTCATCGCCTACATCACCGTCCGGCTGACGGCGTACAACAAGGTGAAGGTCGACCTCGACGCCTTGGCCAAGACATCGACGGGTGCCGCGCTGAACGCCGTACGGTCCGACGTCGCGGGACTGCGCAGCCGCGGTCAGCACACCGTCGGCGAGGTGTGGGTGGATGTCACGAAGGTGACCGCGCGCGGGTCGGCCGCGACGCTGACCTCCTGCATGGTGAACACCACCGTCGACGTCGACGCGAAGGGCAAGCCGCTGAGCGCGCCGAAGCCGTTCTACAACATCACCAGCACGCTCGAGCTGGCCGGTGGCAAGGTCTGGCTGGTCAAGACCATCAAGTTCGGCGGGGACAACCCCTGTCGTTGATGCAACCGAACCGCATCATGGAACGTCAGATCCCACGTCTCGATAGAGTATGACCACCACACCTGGGGAGTTAGTGCCATGAAGCGCACAGTAGTCGCCACCGCCCTGGCGGGACTGGCTGCCGCGGCGGTCGTCGCCGCGCCGGCACACGCGGGCGGCGGTCTCGAACAGTCCGGTGACGGTGGCTACAAGATCTCGGTCAGCGTCACGATCACCAGCGACTCCGGCGGCGTCGTGAAGAGCGGCGGGACGTCGCTCGCCGTCGCACCGACCTGCTGGTGGGAGCTGTACAACCCCGATCTCCACAACGACGCGACCACGCCGGAGGGCTTCCAGAAGTTCTACGACGAGGCGATCCCGATGCTGAGCGGTCACGCCGCCGCGGGCCGGCTCGCGATGCCGTCGTACGACGAGGTCCGGCGGGTGACGGCAGCGGCGAAGAACGGCGAGAAGTACCGCTGGTACAGCCTGCGGTGCCAGAAGGGCCACAGCGGTGTCAAGGAGGGCTACACGAAGTCCGGTGGCACCTACTACGGCACCGAGATCGGCATCGGCTTCGCGGCCTTCATCGAGGGACAGCAGCCGGAGCCGTACGTCGCGCCGGACGACCTGGCCACCTCGCTGTGGGACTACGCCCAGCAGGGCCTGACCGACCCCACCATCGACCGCAACCCGAAGGTGAGCCAGAACGGCGGCGCCACGCTGGTGAACGTGCCGACCTGGTTCTGGGTGACCAACCCGGCGACCTCGCTCGCGGACGACGGCAAGCTGCACCTGACGGCGACGGCCGGGAACACCTCGGTCACACTCGATGCCCAGAGCAACGGTGTCGCGTTCACCTCGGCGGCCGGCTCCGCCTCGTGCTCGGTCGACCAGGCCAAGTACGCCTACGGCACCGGCGCCACAGCGGGTTCGGCCTGCACCATCTCGTTCGACCGGTCGAGCGCCGGCTGGCCGGTGACCGCCAGCACCACCTGGGGCGGCACCTGGTCCGGGAACGACGGCTCCGGCGAGGCGCTGCCGGAGGTCTACCACTCGACCACCGTCAACGTGCCGGTCGTCGAGGTCCAGGTCCCCAACCGCTGAGCAGTCGCCCGAACCGCCGGTCGTCGTACGACGGCCGGCGGTTCTGCACGTTCTGGTCGAGCAGCGCTAGTCGAGCAGCGCGGCGGACGTGAGCACCGTGGTGCCGAGCGAGATCGCTTCCTCGGAGGGGTCGAACGTCGGCGTGTGCAGGTCACCGGTCGTGTCCAGCGTCGGCGGGCGGACGCCGAGCCGGGCCATCGCACCCGGGACATGCTCGAGGTACCAGGCGAAGTCCTCGCCGCCCAGGCTCTGGTCGGTGGGCGCGACCGCACCGGACCCGAGCGTCTGGTGCACCGCGTTCCGCAGTACGTCGATCGCCGCGGCGTCGTTCACCACCGGGGGAACGCCGTGGGTGACCTCGGTGTCCACCTCCACGCCGTACGGCGCGACCAGCTGGGAGGCCAGGTCCGGGATGAGCTCGGCGGCCAGCCGCCAGGCGTTCGCGTCCAGGCAACGCAGGGTGCCTTCGGCCTCGCCGCGGGACGGGATCGCGTTGGCGGCCGAGCCCGCCGTGATGCGGCCCCAGACCAGCGACATGCCGGCCCGCGGATCGACGCGACGCGACAACGCGGCCGGAAGCTCGGTCACCAGTGTCGCGAGTGCGTAGACCAGATCGCCGGTCAGATGCGGGCGCGAGGTGTGTCCGCCCGATCCGCTCAGGCGGACCAGGATGCGGTCGGCAGCGGCCGTCAGAGCGCCGACGCGCAGGCCGATCTGGCCCACCTGCAGACGCGGGTCACAGTGCAGACCATAAAGACGGCGGACCCCGTCGAGTCCGCCGGCTGCAATGACACCGAGTGCTCCTCCCGGCATCACTTCTTCGGCCGGCTGGAAGATCAGTCGCACCCGACGGTCCAGTTGCCCGTCGCGCGCCATCCCGGCCAGGACCAGGCCCGCGCCCAGCAGGGCTGCGGTGTGGACGTCGTGGCCGCACGCGTGCGCGACGCCCTCGACGGTCGACCGCCAGGGCGCCTCGACGGCGTCCGGCACCGGCAGCGCGTCGATGTCGGCCCGCAGCGCGACGCACGAGTCGCCGGAGCCGATGTCGCAGATCAGTCCGGTCCCGGTCGGCAGCACCCGCGGCGACAGTCCGGCCTCGACCAGCTTCCGCTGGAGGATCTCCGTCGTACGGACCTCGTACCACCCGAGCTCGGGGTGCGCGTGCAGGTCGCGCCGTACCTGGACCATGTGGTCCCGGACCTCTTCGACCCGGGCCAGGACGTCGGCGACCAGCAGCTGATGACTCATCCCGCGATTGTGACATCCGGGCACGACGGTCCCGGACAGCTGTCCATCGCGGTCACCGACGGTCACAACCACGCACGGTGATGGCAACCACGGAGCGTGCGCACAGTGACGTGCCCCCAGCGCTCGGTGACCAGACCGGAGGAGTTGTCGAAATGTGACGTACGCGCCGGTCACTTTCCGGTATCGAGGCCCTCTTGACGTTCAAAGAAGGACGGACCGAGCCCTATAGTCTGCGGATGCGGCACGTGGGGGAAGGCGTGTCGGGCAAACAGACTGGCACGACGAAGGAGACGTCCGGTGAAGAAGTACGTGCGGGGAACGGCGATCGTGGGCGTCCTGACGCTCGCCGTCGCCGCGTGTGGCAGCAAGCCGACTGAGGACACCGCCGGCGGGAGCGACGCCAACAAGGACTTCAACGCCTGCATGGTGTCCGACTCGGGCGGTTTCGACGACAAGTCGTTCAACCAGACGTCGTACAAGGGCCTGCAGGACGCCGTCAAGAACCTCGGTGTCACCGAGAAGAAGGCGGAGTCGAAGTCGGACAACGACTACCCGACCAACATGAACGCGATGGTCGCTGCCGGGTGCAACATCATCGTGCCGGTCGGCTTCAAGCTGGCCGACGCGACCGAGGCGGCGGCGAAGGCGAACACCGGCATCAAGTTCGCGATCGTCGACTACAACGGCTTCAAGGCGCCGATCCCGAACGTGAAGCCGCTGGTCTTCAACACGGCTCCGTCGAGCTTCCTGGCCGGCTACCTGGCCGCCGGGATGTCGAAGACCGGCAAGGTCGGCACCTTCGGCGGTGCGCAGATCCCGACCGTGACGATCTTCATGGACGGGTTCGGCGAGGGCGTTGCCTACTACAACAAGACCAAGGGCAAGAACGTCACCGTCGTCGGCTGGGACGCGGCGACCCAGAAGGGCCTGTTCACCGGTGACTTCGAGTCCACCGCGAAGGGCCAGCAGAACGCGCAGAACCTGATCACCCAGGGCGCCGACATCATCTTCCCGGTCGCCGGACCGGCCGGTATCGGCGGTCTGCAGGCGGCCAAGGCCAGCAACGGCAAGGTGAACGCGATCTGGGTCGACACCGACGGCTGCGTCAGCGCCGCCGAGTACTGCAGCGTGCTGCTGACCAGCGTCTTCAAGGGCATGGACCTGGCCGTCGAGGACGCCATCAAGGCGGCCGTGGACGACAAGTTCAGCAACGAGGAGTACGTCGGCACGCTGGAGAACAACGGCACCGGGCTGTCGCCGTACCACGAGTTCGACAGCAAGATCCCGGCCGATCTGAAGTCGGAGATCGACCAGCTGAAGAAGGACCTGATCGACGGCAAGGTGAAGGTCGAGTCGAAGGCTCAGCCGTAAATCGACCTGAGACGTCCTGGAACGCGAGATCGTTCGGTACGGTTCGAGCCAGGAAGGTGCCGCCGATGACCAGCCACAGGCCGGTGGTCGGACGGAACCTTCCTGGCTCGCCGTCTGGAGGGAGGCTGCATCATGCGTCTGGAGCTCTCGGGGCTGACCAGGAGCTTCGGTTCCCTGGTTGCCAACGACAACATCGACCTGGTGATCGAGCCGGGGGAGATCCACTGCCTGCTCGGTGAGAACGGGGCCGGCAAGTCGACCCTGATGAACATGCTGTACGGGTTGCTGCAGCCCGACTCCGGCCACATCGTCATCGACGGCGAGAAGGTCACCATCGACTCCCCGGCCCAGGCGATCGCGCGCGGGATCGGGATGGTGCACCAGCACTTCATGCTGGTACCGGTCTTCACCGTGGCCGAGAACATCATGCTCGGCCGCGAGGACGCCCGCCGCGGCGGCGTACTGGACCGCACGAAGGCGAACGACCGGGTCCGCGAGCTGTCCGAGCGGTACGGCCTGCACGTCGACCCCGAGGCCCTGGTCGAGGACATCCCGGTCGGGGTCCAGCAGCGGGTCGAGATCATCAAGGCGCTGGCCAACGACGCCGAGGTGCTGATCCTGGACGAGCCGACCGCGGTGCTGACGCCGTCGGAGATCGACGAGCTGATCGAGGTGATGCGCCAGTTCAAGGCCGCCGGTACGTCGATCGTGTTCATCACCCACAAGCTCAAAGAGGTCAAGGCGATCGCGGACCGGATCACCGTGATCCGCCGGGGCAAGGTGGTCGGCACCGCCGAACCCTCGGCCAGCGAGGAAGAACTGGCCGAGCTGATGGTCGGCCGCGCCGTCGACCTGGTGGTCGACAAGGAACCGGCCGACCCCGGTGCGGTCGAGCTCGAGGTGCGCGGCCTGACGGTGATCGACGAGCGCGGGCACACCGCGGTCGACAACGTCGACCTGGAGGTCCGGGCCGGCGAGATCGTCGCCCTGGCCGGTGTCCAGGGCAACGGCCAGACCGAGCTCGCCGAGGCACTGCTCGGGCTCACCCCGGTCGCGGCCGGTTCGATCAGCCTGAGCGGTCGTGACCTGACCAAGGCCGGCACCCGTGACCGGCTCGAAGCCGGCATCGGCTACGTGCCCGAGGACCGCGCGCACGACGGCTTCGTCGGCTCCTTCACGGTGGCCGAGAACCTCGTCCTCGACCTGTTCCGCGGCGAGGGGTTCAGCAGCGGCATGGCGCTGCGAACAAGCGAGATCGAGAGCAACGCCGAGGCCCGGGTGGCCGAGTTCGACATCCGCACCCAGTCCATCGACCTGCCGGTCTCGTCGCTGTCTGGCGGCAACCAGCAGAAGGTCGTGCTGGCCCGCGAGCTGTCCCGGCCGCTGAAGCTGCTGGTCGCCTCGCAGCCGACCCGCGGTGTCGACGTCGGCTCGATCGAGTTCCTGCACAAACGCATCGTGCACGAGCGCGACCGGGGCACCGCGGTCCTGATCGTGTCCACCGAGCTGGACGAGATCGCCGCGCTGGCCGACCGGATCGCGGTGATGTACCGCGGCCGGATCGTCGGCATCGTCGCGCCGGACACCCCGCGCGACGAGCTCGGCCTGATGATGGCCGGTGCCTCCAAGCAGGAGGCCGAAGTCGAGGCCACCGAACACCCGACCACGCTGGGGAGCATCTAGATGAGCGACACCGAGCAGGTGACGCCGCCGGCGGACACGGCACCGCCGGCCCGGCCGAAGGAACGCTCCGGCCTGCCCGGCTGGGCGATCCAGACGCTGGTGACGCTGAGCGCGATCGTGCTCGCACTCGTCGTCGGCGCCGTACTGATCATCATCGGCGACGACCAGGTGAAGGAGTCCTCGAGCTACTTCTTCTCCGCACCGGCCGACACCGTCACGGCCGCGCTGAGCGCCGTCGGCGAGGCCTACAAGGCCCTGCTGCTGGGCGCCGTCGGCAGCTGGAACGCGATCGCCGAGTCCCTCACCCAGGCGACCCCGCTGATCTGCGGTGGTCTCGGCGTCTCGCTGGCGTTCCGCACCGGCCTGTTCAACATCGGCGCGCAGGGCCAGCTGATCATCGGCGCGATCTTCGCCGCCTGGATCGGGTTCGCCTGGCACCTGCCGCCGGGCATCCACCTGATCATCGCGATCATCGCCGGCATCGTCGGCGGTGCCATCTGGGGCGGTCTGGTCGGCCTGCTGAAGGCGCGGACCGGGGCGCACGAGGTGATCGTGACGATCATGCTCAACTACGTGGCGATCTATCTGCTGCAGTGGCTGCTGACCACGCACGCCTTCCAGCGACCCGGCCGGTCCGACCCGATCAGCCCGGTGGTCGACGGCAGCGCGCAGTACCCGCAGTTCGCCGGCAACAGACTGCACCTCGGCTTCCTCATCTCGATCCTGGCCGCGGTCTTCGTCTGGTGGTTGCTGAACCGCTCGACCGTCGGCTTCGAGCTGCGGGCGGTCGGTGCCAACCCGGACGCCTCGCGCACCGCCGGTATGAGCGTCGGTCGCGCGTACACGCTCGCGATGCTCATCGCGGGAGCCCTGGCCGGTCTGGCCGGCACCCAGCAAGTGCTCGGCACCGACCTACCGCTGACCGACGGCGTGGCCGCATCGGTCGGCTTCGACTCGATCACCGTTGCGCTGCTGGGCCGGGGGACTCCCGTCGGCACCGTGCTGGCCGGCCTGCTGTTCGGCGCGCTGAACGCCGGCGGCCTGCAGATGCAGCTACAGACCCAGACAGCCCTGACCCTGACGACCGTGCTGCAGGCAGTGATCGTCCTGTTCGTCGCGGCACCTGCACTGGTGCGCTCGATCTTCCGCTTCCTGCCCAAGGAACGTGGCATCGGCGTCGTCCTCGCGAAGGGGTGGAACGGATGAGCACCACAGTGGAGACCGAGCCGGCCGAGACCGAGCGCGTCATCGAGTCACCGACCGAGCGGACGCAGCGGATCCGCTACGGCAGCATCCTGGTGGCTCTCGCCGTACTGACCGTCGTACTGGCCGCGACCACCGGCAGCGGCCGGGCCGCGTTCGGGCTTCTCGGCGGCAGCGAGGTGCTGGGCACCGTCGCGGCGTGGGTCGGCATCATCGTGCTGCTCGCGGCGACCGTGGCCGCCGTGTACCTGCCCTTCACCGGGCGCGCGCCCAAGGCGACCGCGGCGCTGGCGCCGTTGTTCCTGCTGTTCGCGATCATGTTCTTCAAGACCAGGGGCTCCGCCTCGTTCTCGGTGCCGGCCGGTTCGACCGCGTGGGTGCTCGCCGTCCTGGCGGTCCTGTGTGCGGTGGTCTGGGTGCTGGGGATCCTGGGCCGCCGGCTGAACGGCCTGCTCGGCAGCATCGTGGTGATCGGGTTCTTCGCCGCGTTCCTGTGCTGGGCGGTCGCCGGCAAGGACCTCGCCTTCCCGATCTCGAACCAGTTCCAGGGCACGCTGAACTTCGCCACCCCGCTGATCCTCGGCGCGCTGTGCGGCGTGGTCTGCGAGCGGTCCGGCGTGATCAACATCGCGATCGAGGGGCAGTTCCTGGTCGGCGCGTTCACCGCGGCCCTGGTCTCCAGTACGACGGGCAGCGCGGCGGCGGCGCTGATCGCGGCCGCGGCGTCCGGGGTCCTGATGGCCGCCCTGCTGGCGGTGTTCGCGATCAAGTACCTGGTGAACCAGGTCGTGCTCGGCGTCGTCCTGGTCGTCTTCGCGACCGGCATCACCGGCTATCTGTACGACGAGTTCATGCAGGACAACGCGGCCTCGCTGAACACCCCGCACGTGCTGACGGCGGTGAAGATCCCCGGTCTCGGCGACATCCCGTTCATCGGGCCGATCCTGTTCAACCAGACCGTGCTGGTGTACCTGACCTACCTGGCCGTCGCGGTCGTCACCTTCGTCCTGTTCGAGACCCGGTGGGGCCTGCGGGTCCGGGCGGTCGGCGAGCACCCGAAGGCGGCCGACACCGTCGGCATCAAGGTGACCCGGGTGCGCTACTCGGCCGTGCTGTGGGCCGGCATCCTCGCGGGTCTCGGCGGCGCCTTCTTCACAGTCGGCTACGCGGGCGCGTTCAACAAGGAGATGACGGCCGGCAACGGCTTCATCGCCCTGGCCGCGCTGATCATGGGCCGCTGGCATCCGATCGGCGCGACCGTGGCCGCACTGTTCTTCGGCTTCGCCACTCAGTTGCAGTCCCAGCTGCAGATCGTGGACACCCCGATCCCCGGTGAGCTCCTGCTGATGGCGCCGTACCTGGCGACCGTGGTGGCCGTGGCCGGACTGGTCGGACGGGTCCGAGCACCGAAGGCCGACGGTGAGCCCTACGTCAAGGGATGACATGGCCATCGACTGGCCGGCCCTTCGGGCGGTCGCCGTCGAGGTGATGGGGCGTGCCTACGCGCCGTACTCCGGGTTCGCCGTCGGCGCGGCGGCGTACGTCGACGACGGGCGGATCGTTGCCGGCTGCAACGTCGAGAACGCGTCGTACGGGCTGACCCTGTGCGCGGAGTGCGGCCTGGTGTCCGAACTGCACCGCACTGGCGGCGGGCGGCTGGTCGCGTTCACGTGTGTGGACCACCACGGCGACCTGCTGACGCCGTGCGGGCGGTGCAGGCAGCTGCTGCACGAGAACGGCGGGCCGAACCTGCTGCTGGAGACGCCGACCGGGCCGCGGCCGCTGCGTGAGCTGTTGCCCGACGCGTTCGGGCCTGAGGACCTGGAGGAGTAGTGAGCTTCGACGCGGTGGACGTCATCCGCACCAAGCGGGACAAGGGCGAGCTGAGCGACGGCCAGATCGACTGGGTGATCGACGCCTACACCCGGGGCGACGTCGCGGACGAGCAGATGTCCGCGCTGGCGATGGCGATCCTGCTGAACGG
>Ga0164241_10004981_pt1 | contig 12623 bp, 14 predicted proteins | sample OricomyardsoilBY_FD_108780 | JGI IMG/M metagenome (GOLD analysis project Ga0164241, IMG submission 108780) | Backyard soil microbial communities from Emeryville, California, USA - Original compost - Back yard soil (BY) | ecosystem: Environmental > Terrestrial > Soil > Unclassified | place: USA...
CGCGCAGAATATCTGCCGTGCCATCGCCGAGAGCAGTCGTAGCCACAAGCGCGTCGTCTGGCCCGAGGCGCTGACGGACACGCTGTCGCGCAATGCGCAGGAACTGGTGTGGCACCTGATGACGGCGCAGGTGCAGCTCGTGATGGGCACTGTCGTGAACAAGCTGCCGGCGGACAATGGCTACTTCGTGAAGGCACGGTCCGGCATGCAAGGCTCACTGGGTTGGCTGGACGAAAACCTTGTCCGCTGCCTGGCGGTGCTGCCGCGCGCGGATCTGAGCCTGTTCGAGGTCTCGCTGTTCTGCCTCCTCGAGCACCTGGTTTTCAGACCCACCATGCCGCTCGAGCCTTATCCGGCGCTGCGCGAGTTCGTGGCAGGGTGGGGCACGCGCGATTCGGCGCGCGCCACGGCGTATCGTTTCGACTAGCGCTTTTCGGTCTGGCGGCGCACGGCATCGGCGGCGGCCTTGATCGCCGCCGGATCGCCCAGATAGCGGCTGCCGGTGGGCTTCAGCGCGGCATCCAGCTCGTACAGCAGCGGCACGCCGGTGGGAATGTTCAGCTCGACGATTTCGCTCTCAGGCACATTGTCGAGCATCTTCACCATGGCCCTGAGGCTGTTGCCATGCGCGGCGATCAGCACATTGCGGCCGGCGCGCAGCTTGGGCGCGATCTCCTCGCTCCACAGCGGCAGCACGCGGGCGAGCGTGTCTTTCAGCGACTCGGTGGCCGGCAGCAGCCGCGGGTCCAGGTCTGAGTAGCGCGGATCGTGTTTCGGGTGACGCGGATCGCTCTCTGGCAGCGGCGGCGGCGGGATGTCATAGCTGCGGCGCCAGATCTTCACCTGTGCCTCACCGTGCTGCTCCACCGTCTGTGCCTTGTCCAGGCCCTGCAGCGCGCCATAGTGCCGTTCATTCAGCCGCCAGCTGTTTTCCACCGGCAGCCACATGCGGTCCATCTCATCGAGCGCAATCCACAGCGTGCGGATGGCGCGCTTCAGCAGCGAGGTGTAGGCGTAGTCGAAGCGGATGCCGGTGGCCTTGAGCTCGCGGCCGGCCTGACGTGCCTCTTCGCGGCCCTGATCGGAAAGATCGACGTCGGTCCAGCCCGTGAACAGGTTGGCCACGTTCCAGACGCTCTGGCCATGGCGCAGCAGGACGAGTTTGCCGGACATCGGACTTGGCTCCGCAGCGGAAAAGTGAAACCGGAGATTAACCCAGAGCCCCTATGCTTCGACAACCTCTGCGACCAGCTCCCGCGAGCCGTTCAGGGAATTGGCGATCAGGCAGCCATGCTCCGCCTTGTCCATCAGCAGCCGCGCCTTCGCCGCATCGCTGCCGGCCGGCACACGCAATGTCGCGCGCGTGACGAAGCGCGTGAAACGCGCGCCGATTCGGGCGACCACAGGCCGCCGGGTCCGTCGAATTCCAGTGGCGGCTGCGAAGCGATGTCGGGCAGTGAACTGGCTGACAGCGTGACGTCGCCAGCGGCAGTGGTCGCGGCGCCGACGCGATAGTGGTGAGGGTAAGGGTGCATGCTCGGGACTCCTGACAATCCGGTACCTTAGCGTCCTCCATGCGAGTCCTGCAGATCAAGGTCAAACCCAATGCGCGGCAGTCGGCACTGACCGAGCAGCCGGACGGCACCTGGCTGGCGACGCTGAAATCACCGCCCGTGGATGGTCGTGCCAATGCGGAGCTGATTGCGCTGGTGGCGGAGCAGTTTGGCTGCCGCAAGGCGCAGGTGACGATCAAGAGCGGCGCCGGCGGAAGGCTGAAGCTGGTGCGGGTCGGGCAATAAGAAGTCCGGATCAAGCCGGCTTCTGCAGGTCTTCGATGACGGCGCCCAGAAACCGCACGGCTTCGCCGCCCGTCACGCAGCGATGATCGAAAGTGAGCGACAGCGGTATGCGCCTATGCGCCTCGATACGCCCTTCGACGGCCACCACGTCGCGCGAGATGCGCCCCGCGCCGAGAATGGCCACCGCGGGCGGCACCACCACCGGTGTGGCATAGCGGCCGGCCATCACGCCGAAGTTCGACAGCATGAAGGTGAAGTCGCGCAGGTCCGACGGCGGCAGGCTGCGATCGCGCGCGCCGGCTTTCAGGCGGTTCACTTCGGTGCGCAATTGCACGGCGTCGCGGTTGCCCACATCACGGATCACGGGCACCAGCAATCCATCGGGCGTGTCCACGGCGATGCCCACCTGGATGTGATGAAACAGGCGGCGTCCCTGGGTGGTGCCATCGAACCAGGCATTGAGGCCAGGTTCGGCGCGGCAGCCGACACCGATGGCGCGCAGCAGGCGCACGGTGTAGTCGCCACCCTGCTGCCAGCCTTCGATGTCCGCATCGTCGAAGACCGTGCACTCCATGACATTGTCACGGGCCAGCGTCATGCTTTGCGCCATGGCGCGGCGCAGGCTGCGCAACACTTCCAGTTCGCCGGTCTCGGTGAGATCGGCGGCCGGGCGCATGGCACTGGTGGCCAGGCCCAGGCGGCCACCGCCGGACTGCGCGCCGGCCAGTACATCGTCCAGCGTCACCAGGCCGTTGGCGCCGCTGCCGGCGATGCTTTCCAGATCCACGTTCATGCGGCGCGCCAGTTCGCGCGCGGCAGGCACGGCGCGCACCCGGCCGCGGGTGTTGCGTGCCGTGGTGGCCAGCACTTCGTCGGTTTCCGGCATCTGTCCGACCACCCCGCCTTGCGCGGTGGCGGACGACGCGGCAGCGCCGCTGCCCGTCTGCTGTGGTGTGCGGGGCGAGGCGGCTTCTTCGCCCTGGAAATCCACCAGCGGCGCGCCAGTGGCAATGGTGTCGCCGGGCTTGCCGTGCAATACCGCGACAGTGCCGGCAAAAGGCGCGGGCACTTCCACCACGGCCTTGGCGGTCTCGAGGGCCACCATGGGCTGATCCACCGCCACCGCCTCGCCGACGGCAACGTGCCAGCGGACGATCTCCGCCTCCTGCAGTCCCTCGCCCAGATCAGGCAGATTGAATCGTTTCATGGCGAATCCTGCAGTGTCTGTCGCGCGGCATCGGCGATGCGGGCAACACTGGGAATATAGGCGCGTTCCAGCGCGAAGTAGGGCATGACGGTATCGTAGCCGGTCACGCGCACGATCGGTGCCAGCAGGTCATACAGCGCCTTCTCGGCCACCGTGGCGGCGATCTCCGCGCCGAGCCCGATGTTGCGCGCGGCCTCGTGCACGATCACCAGCCGGCCGGTATGCGACACGGACTCGAGAATGGTGTCGTGATCGATGGGCGAGAGGCTCGACAGGTCGATGACCTCGCAGCTGATCTTCTCCTGCATGAGCTGCTCGGCGGCGCGCAGCGTGTCGTGCACCATGGCGCCCCAGGTCACCAGCGTGACATCGTCACCCTCGCGCAGCACGACGGCCGCATCCAGTGCCAGCGCCTTGCCGTCATCCACCACATCCTGCTTGGCGAGGCGGTACAGCCGCGTGGGTTCGAGGAACATCACCGGATCGGGTTCGCGAATGGCGGCCAGCAGCAGACCATAGGCGCGTGCCGGTGAAGAAGGACACACCACACGCAAGCCGGCGTGGTGACACAGCAGCACTTCCAGGCTTTCGGAATGATGTTCCGGCGCATGGATGCCGCCGCCATGCGGCATGCGGATGACCACGGGGCAGCAAAGGCGTCCACGCGTGCGATTGCGCAGCCGCGCCATGTGATTGGCGATCTGGTCCAGCGCCGGATAGAGGAAACCCATGAACTGGATTTCGGCAACCGTTCGAAGGCCCTGAGAGGCCATGCCAACGGCCATGCCGGCGATCAGACCCTCGGCCAGCGGCGTGTCCTGCACGCGCAGCTTGCCGAAGCGCTGCTGCAGGCCCAGCGTGGCGCGAAACACGCCGCCATTGACGCCGATGTCTTCGCCGATGAGCACCACATCCGGGTCATCGGACAGCGCGCGCGCAAGCGCGAGATTGATCCCTTCGACGAGCGTGACGCGGGGCATGACTAGTGTGCTTCGCCGGCGCCGTACTGGCGCGCGATGTCCTGTTGATCCCGCAGTGCCGCCGGTGGGTGCGCGAACAGGTGCTCGAACATGAAGTCGACGCCAGGCATGACGCGGCTCTGGTAGCCCTGCACGGCGACATCGATCTGCGCCGTGCATTCGGCCCGCAGCGCCGCCTCACGGGCGTCATCCCACCAACCCTGTTGCGTGAGGTATTGCCGCGTGCGCAACAGCGGCTCGCGCTGCCAGGCTGCTTCCAGCTCCGCGGCGGGTCGGTAACGGCTGGCATCGTCGGCCGTGGTGTGATCGCTGAGTCGATAGGTGACCGCCTCGATCACCGTGGGGCCGCCGCCGCCGCGCGCCTTGTCGAGCGCCTGCTGCATCACCTTGCGCACGGCGATGACGTCATTGCCATCCACCTGCACGCCGGGCACGCCATTGCCCAAGCCCTTCTGCGCGAAGGTCTCGGCGGCGGTCTGCTCGGCGGCCGGCACGGAAATCGCCCAGCCGTTGTTGACGACGACGAACACCGCCGGCAGCCGCTGGGCGCCAGCCAGGTTCAGCGCTTCATGGAAGGCGCCCTGCGAGGTGCCGCCATCGCCGATATAAGCCACGGCGCAGCGGGGCTGCTGGCGGATCTTGAAAGCCATTGCCACGCCGGCGGCGTGGGGCGTCTGCGAGCCGATGGGCACGCACCAGGGAAAGTCCTCGCGCGGGCCGGCGAAGTTGCAGCCCCGTTCGTCACCGGCCCAATAGGTGAGGATCTCGGTCAGCGTGACGCCGCGCCAGATCTGTGTGCCGTATTCGCGATAGACCGGGCACAGGACATCCTCGGGGCGCATCGCCGCGCCCACGGCCACATGCGTGGCCTCGTGGCCGGTGCAGGGCGCATAGGTGCCCAGGCGCCCGGTACGCTGCAGGTTGATGGCCTTGGTATCGAACAGGCGGCACAGCACCATCATTTCGTACATGCGCCGCATCTGCCCGGCATCGCTCGCGAAAGGGGGTAGCTCGCCGCAGATTCTGCCCCCGGCGTCGAGCAACTGCTCATAGCCGATGGCAAACTGCGCAACCGTTTTCAATACCCTTCCCCCTTGCGGACCCAATGCGGATTCAAAGAATAAACGTAACAGGTTCGCTGCGCGAATCTCCAGTGCGCGACCCGCCATGACCGGTACTCGATCGGCTGGCGCGTTGGCCGCGGTTACCGCCTTCTTCATCTGGGGATTGTTCCCGCTGTTCTGGCGCCTGCTCGGCGACGTGCCGGCGCTGCAGTTGCTCGCCCACCGTGCCGTGTGGTGCGCGGTGGCGGTGTGGCTGCTGCTGCTGGTGCGTGGCGATCTGGCCTGGCTGCGCGGGCTGACAGCCCGGCTGGTGGGGCTGCTGGCCGTGGGTGGCGTGCTGATTTCGGTCAATTGGGGCGTGTATGTCTGGGCGGTGGTGACGGGGCATGTCATTGACACCAGCCTGGGCTACTTCATTACCCCGCTGGTCAGTGTCGTGATCGCGGTGGGCGTGCTGGGGGAGCGACTGCAGGCCGTGCAGCGCGTTGCCGTGGCTTTGGCGGCCGCGGGCGTGCTGTATCTGGCGTGGCAGCTCAGGGCGCCGCCGTGGATCGCGCTGGCGCTGGCGTTTTCCTTTGGTACCTATGGGCTGGTGCGCAAACTCGCGCCTTTCGATTCCATCCGTGGCCTGGCCGTCGAAAGTGGCGTGATGTTTCCGCCGGCCGTTGCCTATCTGTTGTGGTGCGAGCATTCCGGACAGGGCGCGTTCCTGCATGGCCACTGGCGCGATGACCTGCTGCTCATTGCCGGTGGCCCGATCACCGCCGTGCCACTGGTGCTGTTTGCGTATGGCGCGCAGCGGGTGTCGATGCTGGCGCTGGGCATCATGCAGTACGTCGCGCCCTCGGTGGCGCTGGTGCTGGGCATCCTGGTGTTCCACGAGCCCTTCGGCGGCGCCCGCCAGGTGGCTTTCGGCTGCATCTGGGCGGCGCTGATCCTGTTCAGTATCGATGCGCTGCGCCGCTATCGTTTGTCGGTTACGGCCGCATCGGAAAGATAGGCCGCACCGCGCATTTCCATCAGCCGGCTGGCGGTGCGCTCGAAGGCACCGCGCAGGCGCTCGCCGCGATACAACGCGGCGGGTTCCGCCGCGGCCGACAGCACCAGGCGGACGCGGCGATCGTAAAGCTCGTCGATCAGCGCGATGAAACGCCGCGCCGCGTCGTCATTGCGGCCATCGAACAGCGGAACGTCCGACAGGAACACGGTATGGATCTGCCGGGCGATGGCAATGTAGTCGGCCGCCGCCCGCGGTCCCTCGCACAGCACGGAGAAGTCGAACCAGGCCAGTCCGCCGGCGTGGCCGCGTGTGGCAATGGGCCGCTCCTCGATCATCATCACCGGCGTCGTATCGATGCCGGCGGCACCCGCCAGGCGCGCGAACAGCTGCTGCATGCGCACGGGCGTCGCCGTGTCGGCGGACGGCAGGTAGGTGGCGGCACTTTGCAGTTGCCGCAGCCGGTAGTCCGGACCGGCTTCGAGTTCGACCACATCGAGCTGACGCTCCAGCAGCGCGATGGCCGGCAGAAAACGCTCACGCTGCAGGCCACCGGCATACAGCCGCGAAGGCGGCGTGTTGGAGGTCATCACCAGCACCACGCCGCGTTCGAGCAGCGCGCCGAGCAGGCCGTGCAGGATCATGGCATCGCCGATGTCCTGCACCTCGAATTCATCCACGCACCACACGCGCGATTCCGCGGCGAATTGCGCGGCCAGCAGATCGAGCGGCCGCGCGCGCCGCTGCAACCGCGCCAGGCGGCCGTGCACCTCGCGCATCAGATGCTGAAAATGCAGGCGCCGGCTGTCGGGCACTGCCTGCTGGAACAGGTCCATCAGCCAGGTCTTGCCCCGGCCAACCGATCCCCACAGATACACGCCGCGGCAGCACTGCTCGTAACGCACACCCCGCCACAGATGCAGCATGCCGCGCAGCTTCATGCGCAAGCGACGGACGGGATCCGGATCGGCCAGGCAGCCAGCCAGATCTGCCAGGCGCTGCGCCACCACGGCCTGCGCGGCATCCGGCGCACGCGATTCAGCCAGCAGCACGCGCTGGTAGCGCGCCAGGAACGATGCGGCGGCGGTCAAGCCGGTGATTCTTGCGTGCCGGCGAGCGTGAAGATCATCGTGCCGGGCAGGCCGGAGTGCCGCGCCGACACATCCGCGTGCCGGGTCGCGAAATCCGCGGCGATGCGCTCCACCAGATAGACCGAGCGATGCTGGCCGCCGGTGCAGCCGATGGCCACGGTGAGATAGCGGCGATTGTTGACGCGGAATTCGGGTATGCGCGCCTCGACGAAACGCGTGATGTCGGCCGCCAGCGCGTCGACCCCGGTCTGGCCCGCGAGATAGCGTGCCACTTCGGCATCGCGTCCGGTCAGGCTGCGCAGGCCCGGCTCCCAATACGGATTGGGCAGCGAACGCGCATCGAAGACGAAGTCCGCATCGCCGGGTATGCCGTTCTTGAATCCGAAGGATTCGAACAGGATGGACATGCGCTGAAAGGCGCGGCGTTCGACGCGGTTGCGGATCATCTCGCGCAGTTCGTGCACCCCCACATGCGAGGTGTCGATGATCAGATCGGCCGCCTGCACCACCGGATCGAGCAGGTCGCGCTCCTGCGCGATGGCCTCGCGCAGGCCCTCGCTGCCGCGACTGAGCGGATGCTTGCGGCGCGTTTCCGCGAAACGCCGCAGCAGCGCTTCATCGGTGGACGTGAGAAACAGCAGTTCGCAGCCGATGCCGGAGGCGCGCAGGTCCTGCACCAGCGCCGGCACGGTGGCGATTTCCGTGGGCGTGTTGCGCGCGTCGACTCCCACGGCGGTGCGCTCGTAGAGATGGTCGCTGCTGCGCACCGTGTGCGAAACCAGCGCCTTGAGCAGCGCCGCGGGAATGTTGTCGACGCAGTAGAAATCCAGATCCTCGAGCATGTGCAGTGCCACGCTCTTGCCCGAGCCGGACAGCCCGCTGACCAGGATCAGGCGCATGCAGTGGGGTATGGCCGCGGCGTGCGCCTACTGGCGCGCGACGCGACGTCCTTCGCTGGCGTGGTGATCGCGCTGCTTTTCCTTGTGCTTGATCACGCTGCGGTCGAGCTTGTCGGCGAGCAGGTCGATGGCGGCGTACATGTTGGTGTCGATGGCGTCGGCATGGATGTTGCCGCCGCTGACGTGCACCGTGGCCTCGGCCTTGTGCTGCAATTTGTCCACCGACATCACGAAGCTCACGTCGATCACATCGTCGAAATGCCGCCTGACGCGTTCCAGGCGTTTCTCGACATACGCGCGCATGGATTCGGTGATCTCGACATGATGACCCGTGAGTTTCAGCTGCATGATGCTCTCCTTACGGTTCAGGGCGCGGCCGCCCGCTTGCGTTCATTCGATGGCGCAATGCCCATGGATTCACGGTACTTGGCCACCGTGCGTCTGGCAACCGGAATGCCTTCCTTCGACAGCAATTCCGCTATTCGGCTGTCGCTCAGCGGCGCGTCCGGGCTCTCCTCGCGGATCAGCTTGCGTATCTTGGCGCGGATGGCCGTGGACGAAGTGCCCGAGCCATCGCTGCCTTCCACCTGGCTGGAAAAGAAATAGCGCAGTTCGAACACGCCACGCGGCGTGTGCATGTATTTGCCGGAAGTCACCCGCGAGACCGTGGATTCGTGCATGCCGATGGCTTCGGCGATGTCACGCAGGATCATCGGCCGCATGCGCTCTTCACCATGTTCGAGGAATTCGAGCTGTCGCTCGACGATGGAGCGTGCCACCTTCATCAGTGTGTCGTGACGGATTTCCAGGCTCTTGAGCAGCCAGCGCGCCTCCTGCAGCTGCGTGCGCATGCCGGCATGGCCCGCGCCTCGGCCAAGCAGGCTGGCATAACCTTCGTTGATGCGCACCTTGGGCAGCGTTGCCGAATTCATCTCCACGGTCCAGCCGGCGGCCGTGCGGCGCACGAATACATCGGGCACCACGTATTCGGCCGGCGCCGCGCTGATCTGCGAGCCCGGACGCGGGTGGCAGCCACGCACCAGCACCAGGCCCAGCTCGAGTTCTTCCTCGGAGACCCGCAGTTCGCGCCGCAGGCTCGGCAGTTCGCGTCTGGCCACCAGATCCAGGTGTTCCCTGGCGATGCTGCGCGCCACGGTGAGCCCGGGCGTATCGGGCGCCAGTGCGCCAAGCTGCAGCAGCACGCATTCACTCACGGTGCGCGCGCCGACGCCCAGTGGGTCGAAGCTCTGCACCGCTTCGAGCATCTCGGCGATTTCCTCGTCGCTGGCCTGTATCTCGGGTTTCAGCGTGGCTGCTATCGCATCGAAGGGCTCTGTCAGGTAACCATCGTCATTGATGGCATCGATGATGGCACGCCCGATCGCGCGCTCGCGCTCCTCCAGAGGGGCCATTTCCAGCTGCCACTGCAGATGCTGCTGCAGCGTTTCGCCATGCCCGTCCTGGAATTCCTGCTGGCGTTCGTCGTCTTCGCTGTTCCATGGCGCCTCGCCGGGCGCGGCGGAGGTCTCGTTCCAGCCGTCCTCGACGATCTCGACGCTGGGTTCGGCCTCGCCAGTGGTTGCCGGGGCCGGTTCTTCGCCGCCCGCGGGCGATTCACGGTCGTTGGGGCCGGCGCCAAGTGCCTCGAAGCTGGCCGTGGCCTCGGTATCGTCCTCGGCCTCGAGCATGACATTGGATTCGAGCAGCTCGCGGATATGAGCCTGCAGTTCGAGCGAGGGCAGCTGCAGCAGCCTGATCGCCTGCTGCAGCTGAGGAGTCATCGTCAGCTGCTGGCCAAGGCGAAGCTGCAGTGAGGCTTTTAACATTCGAATTACAAGGAATAACCGCCCTTACATGCGGAAATTCTGCCCCAAGTACACCTCACGGACTCGTTCGTTGGCAAGGATTTCTTCCGCACTTCCGGCCGCGATCACAGTTCCGCGATCCACGATGCAGGCCCGGTTGCAAACGCCGAGCGTTTCGCGCACGTTATGGTCTGTTATCAGCACGCCGATGCCGCGCGCGGCCAGGTCGGTGATGATCTTCTGGATGTCGAGCACCGAGATCGGGTCCACGCCCGCGAACGGCTCATCCAGCAATATGAAGCGTGGCGCGGCGGCCAGCGCGCGCGCGATTTCCACACGCCGCCGTTCGCCACCCGACAGCGCCATGCCGGCGCTCTTGCGCACATGGCCGATGCGCAGTTCCTCGAGAATGCGTTCCAGCTGCGCGTTGCGTCCGGCCTTGTCGAGGTCGCGACGGGTTTCGAGAATGGCCAGGATGTTGTGTTCCACGGAGAGGCGGCGGAACACCGAGGCCTCCTGCGGCAGATAGCCCACGCCCAGTCGAGCGCGCCGATGCATGGCCAGACCGGTGATGTCGTGATCGTCCAGCGAGATGGTGCCGGCGTCGGCGCTGACCAGACCCACGATCATGTAGAACGAGGTGGTCTTGCCCGCGCCGTTCGGCCCCAGCAGGCCGACGATTTCGCCGGATTCGACCTGCAGCGAGAGATCCTCGACCACGACGCGGCCGCGATAACTTTTTCTTAGATGCGCCGCGCGCAGTACCGAGCCTGTCATTGCGAGGTCGCGCGGTCTGGTGTGCGCGGCGGCGGGACACGCTTGTTCGGTTGGATGTTGACGTTCACCTGATCCGAGGCCGAAACAATGCTGTCGTTGAGATTGTAGGTGTAGGCGGGGGTTTTCACTTCGACGTTGTTACTGTCGTTGGAATACCAGGTATCGCCGCTGAGCCGCAGCAGGGCAGTCTGGGCATCGTAATCGATGGTCGCGGCGCGACCGTGATTGCGTCGTGCCGAATCCTTGAGTTGGTGGGAGAAGCGCGACGGCGTCCCCTTGACGTGTATCTTCTGCAGGCGATCATCCGCAAAGATGGCCGTAGCGCTGTCGGCGTCGAGAATGGCATTGTCGAATTCGACGTGTACCTTGCCGGTCAGCTTCCACTCGCCGTTGTTGTCGTCCGCGAGACCCTTCGCGGCCGCATGCTCGGCCGTAATTCGCGTGTTCGGTCCCTGGGTCAGGGTGACATCGCAGGCCGTGAGTGTGCCGGCGGTCAAATTGGCGCCGAAGCAGCCTTTGCCCTCTTTGATTTCGATCGGTGTCTTCCTGTCGATGGTGGCCTTCACTTGATCGGTGTCGGAAATGGAACTGTCGTTGAGATTGTAGGAATAGGCGGCGGTTTCCACTTCGACGTTGTTGCTGCCGTTGGAATACCAGGTATTGCCGCTAAGCCGCAACAGGTCAGTCCGCGCGTCATAGTCGATGGTGGCCGCGCGACCCTGGTTGCGGCGTGCCGAATCCTTGATCTGGTGCGAGAAGCGCGACGGCGTCCCCTTGACGTGTATCTTCTGCAGGCGATCATTCGCAAAGGTGACAGTAGCGCTGTCGGCGTCGAGGACGGCGTCGTCGAATACGATATGCACCTTGTCGGTCAGCTCCCATTCGCCGTTGTTATCGTCCGCGAGATCCTTCGCGGCCGCGTGATCGGCCGTAATTCGCGTGTTCGGTCCCTGGGTCAGGGTCACATCGCAGGCCTGGAGTGTGCCGGCGGTCAAGTTGGCGCTGAAGCAGCCTTTGCCCTCTTTGATTTCGATCGGCGTCTTCCTGTCGAGCGTCGGGGCTGCGGCCAGCGCCGACAGCGTGACCGCAATCGATAACGCTGTAGTGGCTACGAAACTCTTAAGGAAGGATCTGGCCATGGGTATTTGATTCTACCGAATCAATGGTGCCCTGCTTGATATTGGCCCGCAGACCCTCGCCGGTGACCACGCCTCCGGCCCAGTCGACGCGAAAAGGACCTTTACTACGTAGATCCTGAGTCTTCAGATTGTAGTCCACGCTGTTGGCGGTGAAGGACATCGTGCCCGCTGTCGGCGACAGTCGGCCGCGAACCAGTACATTGCCCTTCAATGCGACGACGTCACTGTTTTCCGGCAGCTGCGCCGAGTCGGCAGTGAGTTTCCAGCGCAGCGACTCATTTTTTTCGCGGCCAGGCGGGTCGTAATGCATGGTGAGTTTGCTGGCCATCACCGCGCCGTTCTGCGGCAGCTGGGCTACATGTTCGGCCTCGATCTCATACTGCAGCCGGCCGCTTTCATCCATCTGTCTTACGGTGACCGTATTGGCCTCATAGTCGTAGGCGGCGGCGTCGGCTTCACTGGGCTTGCCGGTTTCGGTGCGTGCCTGGCGGCTGATGCCGGTGAAATACGCCGCAGCGACGATCAGACCCACGAGCGCGAGCGCAAGCAGCCAGCGCCAGCGTTTCATGGCCGCACCCGTGCCGCCAGGATCCAGTCCACCACTTCACGCACGGCACCATGACCGCCGGGCAACGCTGTGCGGCAGTGCGCCGCGCGCGCGGTCAGCGGATGCGCATCGCTGACCGCGATAGCCAGCGCCACGCGCCCGAACAATGGGATGTCTGGTGTGTCGTCGCCCACACAGGCCACCTGCGTGTCGCTGAGCGACAGGCGGCGCAGCAATTGATCCAGCGCGCGGCTCTTGTCGGCTACGCCCTGCATGACCAGCCGTACGCCCAGTTCGCGCGCGCGCGCGGTGACAGCC
>Ga0164241_10004982_pt1 | contig 12618 bp, 9 predicted proteins | sample OricomyardsoilBY_FD_108780 | JGI IMG/M metagenome (GOLD analysis project Ga0164241, IMG submission 108780) | Backyard soil microbial communities from Emeryville, California, USA - Original compost - Back yard soil (BY) | ecosystem: Environmental > Terrestrial > Soil > Unclassified | place: USA...
GAAGACGGAGGACTTGATCTGCATGCGGCGTGAATGGGCGGAGGCGGACGACGGCGCAAGGATGCAGGCGGGCGCAAGCGTATGCGGCGCGCGGGCGGGAAAATTTTTTTACCGCGAAGGGGCGACAGGTGGTGGGGCCGCTGAGAGCGGCGGGACGGGCAGGCGGGCGGAGGATCGCAGCGTGAAGCGGCTCGGACATTTCGGCCAGCTGCAAGGAGCGAGGTCACGCGGGCCAAATTGAGCCCGGCGCCGATGGGGGCGCTGACGTTTCCCCCCGGGGCGCTTACTTGGATTTTTTGGCGGCGGCGTCGGCGGCTTTTTTCGCTTTCACCTGGGCGGTGTAGGCTTTGTAGAGCTCGTGCCAGTTGCGGCCGTTGGCGTTCAGGAACTGCTCGGACTTGGTTTTGTAGATTTCGAAGATGGCCGAGATCTCCTTCATGTTTTTGAAGCCGATCGATTCTTCGCGCGCCTGCTTCAGGAAGCCGGCGATGGTCGTTTCCTCGTCGGCGGTGAGGTCGGGGACGATCGCGTGGTAGCCTTTGAGGGTGAAGGCGACTTTGCCGATCGTGTATTTATCGAGCACGGCTTCGACCTGTTCGGGGGTGAGGTCGGCGCGGAGGCCTTCGAGCAGCGAGGCGTTGACAGATTTCGGCATGGCGGAGTCGGCGATGATTTCGCGATCGAGCGCGCTGAGCGGCTTGCCGCTGAGAGGGTTGATGCCGGCGGGGACGGTGGTGGCGGGATGCGCGTTGTGCCAGTCGCGCACGGCGATGAGGTGGGTGGCGATGAGGGCGGTCACGCGGGACTCTTTGGCGGCGTCGTTGAGAGTGAGCGACGCGGACCACTCGGCGGCTTTTTTCTGGAGCTGGGCGTCGGCCTTGGTTTTCGCGTCGCTGGCGTCGGCGCTCACGGAGGCCGGGGCCGCGGCGGCGGATTGCGCGAGCGCGTTGGCCGTGGGCGCGATGAGGAGAAGCGGCAAAAGCAGCGAAACGAGGCGGGGATTTTTCATGGGGAGAAAGTTGTGCGCCAGTAAACAGGAAGGCGCATTATGGAGGGATTACCCAGAGCGGGGGTGCGCGCGGGAAATAATTACGCGGGCGGGCGGGCAGAAAGTTGATCGAGGGAGACGACGAGCGATTCCTGGAAATCGGGATTAAGGCTCTCGGGGTAGCCACGGGGATTGGCGAGGATGGTGGTGCGGCCGATAAGGTAGTGCGAGGAAGCGTGAATGTGGCCGTGAATCCAGAGGAGCGGTTGAAACTCCTCGATGAGCGCTTCGAGGTTGGACGCGTAGCCGCAGGTGATGGGGTCCGCGCGGACGGCGGGTGGCAGTGAGCGAAGTGAAGGCGCATGGTGGGTGACGACGACGGCGTTTTCGGAACCGGCGGAAAGAAACGCGCGGAGATCACGGAGCGATCTGGCGTGAAAGGCGCGGGCTTTGGCGGGCGTGAATCGCCGACCGAAAGGCGCGAGGTGGATGCGGGTGAAATCGTTCATCTCCTGCGCGGCGGCGTAACCGGTGGCGAAGTCTCCGTGGAGGGCCATGTCGGTCCAAAGCGTGGCTCCAAAAAATCGATACGCGCCGATGTCGGCGGACGCGTTTTCGAGGAGGCGGATGTGCGTGAGCGCGTAGTAATCGCGGAGTCGGTCGGTGAGGGCGGGGATCTTTTCGCCGTAGAATTCGTGATTGCCCAGCACGTAGAGGACGGGCGTGTGCGGAAAATTATGAAGAATCCACTCGGCGGCGCGTTCGCGGACGTGGATGTCGCCCGCGAGGATGACGAGATCGGCGTCGGTCGGAGGTGGATCGTAGGGGCCAAACTCAAGGTGGATGTCGCTTAGGATACGCAACCGCATGGTGGGGACCCTTGTGGCGCGCGGTGCGGACGGGCGCGAATGGAAATGCGCGCGGGCGGGGCGGGGGGCGAGCCGAGGCTCGCCAAGGAAAGCGGCGCCGAGGCGCCGCACTCCATGGTCGGAGCGGCCGGCGATTCGAAACAGGGCGGGGCGTGTGTAACGCTGCGAGGGGCCAATCTGCTTGCTGCGTGGTTGCTTGTGCGTGTGCTCGGCACGCATGAATCCTTCCTCTCTGTCGAAGCTTGTCGGTTTTGGCGTCATCATCCTCGTGGTGATCGTCGCGGCGGCGCAAAGCACCTATGTGATCGATCCGGGATTTCGCGGTGTGGAGGTGACGCTCGGGAAAGTCAGCGACACGTTTAAGCCGGAGGGTTTTGGGACGAAGACGCCGTTCGTTTCCCACATCGTATCCATTCCGGTGAGACAACTCACACGGGTGCTTCCTTCGGAGTGTTATTCATCGGATCTGCAGCAGGTGAATGTTTCGCTGCGCGTGCTCTACCGGATTCCGGAGGCCTCGGTAGTGCGCATCTACAAGGAGTATTCCGGCGATCCTTTCGACAGCCTGATCGCGCCGCGCATTCAGGAAGCGTTGAAGGAAGTGACGGCGATGCAGAGCGCGGAGCAGATCGTGAAGAAGCGCGAGGAAATCAAAGCGAAGGCACTGATCGCCTCGCGTGAGAAGATCGGCGCGATTCTGGACGTGGAGGATATTGTCCTCGAAAACATCACCCTCTCGGACGAGCTCGAAGCGGCCATCGAGTCGAAAATGGTGCAGGAGCAGGAGGCGGCGAAGGCGCGGTTCACGCAGCAGAAGGCCCAGATCGAAGCGGACACGGCCATCATCAAGGCGAAGGGTGAAGCCGAGGCCATCCGTGTACGTGCGGAAGCGATACGCGACAATCCCGGCCTGATCCAATTGCAGATCGTGGAAAAATGGGACGGCCGCTCGCCGCTCGTGATCGGCGGTGGCAGCGAAGCCGGCGGCAACGGCGCGAACATTCTTCTGCCAATCGGGCTGCCCTCGACGCAAACGCCCGCGACGAGTGCATCGCCGGTGTCGCGTCGATGAATACGTCCGCCAAACGCATCGCGACGCTCGGGGCCGCGCTGGTTTTCTTCGTGGTGGCGTGCCTGTTGTTTCCGCGGGTGCTCGCGTTCACCGAGCTGGCGGCGCGAGAGCTGCGCTATCTGTGGTGGCTGGTGTTGATGGTCGCGCTCGGCGTGTGGCTGGCGTTTTTCTCCGGTCGGCGGCGGCCGTGACGAGCGGGCGGTTTAAATAACCAGGCGGGGAAGCTCCGGTGCGAAGCCGCAGCTTCCGCTCGCCTGCGTCGAAAAAGTTCCGCTTAGTGCCCGGCCATTCTCCCGGCCGCCACTCACATGTCCCGTCTTCCCTTCACCCTCGAAAAACAATCTCCCGGATCCAAAGCGCGCGCGGCTACTTTTCGGACACTTCATGGGGACGTGCAGACGCCGGTCTTCATGCCTGTCGGGACGCAGGCGACGGTGAAAAGCCAGACGGTGGAAACGTTGAAGGCGACGGGCTCGAGCGTGTTGCTCGCCAATACCTATCACTTGCTGCTCCGGCCCGGCCCGGAGGTTTTCAAGAAATTTGGCGGTATCCATAACTTCATGCGGTGGGACCGGCCGGTGCTGACGGACTCGGGCGGGTTTCAAATTTTTTCCCTGCCGAGCGAGCGTTCGATGAACGAGGAAGGCGCGCGTTTTAAAAGCTACGTGGACGGGACTCCCTATCTGCTTTCGCCGGAATCGAGCATAGCGATGCAGCGGGCGATCGGGAGCGACATCATGATGGTGCTTGATCAATGCATCCCCTCGACGGCGCCGTATGCGGAAGCGGAGGCGGCGATGGCGCTCACGCATCGGTGGGCGGTGCGTTCGCTGGCGGCGCGCGGGGAGTCCCCGCAGGCGTTGTTCGGAATCGTGCAAGGCGCGTGTCATCACGATCTGCGCAAAAAAAGCGCGGCGTTTTTGCGCGAGTTGCCATTCGACGGACTCGCGATCGGCGGGCTGGCGGTCGGCGAAACGCACGCGGAGCGCTACGAATTCACCGGGCTGGTCACGGATCATCTGCCGGAAAATCTGCCGCGTTACCTGATGGGTGTGGGCACGCCGATCGATATTCTGGAAGCGGTGCATCGCGGGGTGGACATGTTCGACTGCATCATCCCGTCGCAACTGGCGCAGCGCGGCGTGGCGTTTACCTCGCACGGGAAAATGCAACTGCGGCGCGTGGCGTATAAATTTTCCGAAGCACCGCTCGATGCGCGCTGCGATTGTCACTGCTGCCAGAATTATTCGCGGGCGTATCTGCACCATCTGGTGAAGTCCGACGAGATGCTTTCGTGGCATCTCCTCGGCATCCACAACATGGCGTTTTATCACCGCCTGATGCGCGAGATGCGGGCGAGCATCCTGCGCGGCGACTTCCTCGCGTACTACGCGCAGCGGCGACCGGAGTTGATGAAATCGGACGAGGATAATCCCGTGACGCATCCGAAGAAGACCCGGCTTGGGAGGCCGCGCATTCTTGGTGACTACGACATCGTCACGAGCGAGCAGGGATTCTCCAGCATCCGCCAGATCAGCTCGGGAGAAGTGATGCACTCGGTGAGCCGGCCGAGCGATGAAGCGCAAAAACTTTATGTGGAGCAGTCGGCGCTGGCGGGGCGACTGTTGAAGGCAGACGGGGAGTCGGCGGCGCAGGAATTCGTGATCTGGGATGTGGGGCTGGGCGCGGCGTCGAACGCGATGGCGGCGATTGCGTGCTTTGAAACTCAATACGCTGAAAAGACTGCGCTGCTGTTGCGACCGGTGCGGTTGATCAGTTTCGAGTGCGATCTCGATCCGCTCCGGCTGGCGGCGAAATTCCCGGGCCATTTCCCGCATCTGCGTCACGGCGCGCCGCATGCGCTTCTGGAAAAAGGCCGCTGGCAGCACGCGTCGGGATTGCTGACGTGGGAATTATTGAAGGGCGATTTCCTGACCTTCATCGAGACGGCGGCGGCGCCCGATTTAGTTTTCTACGACCCGTTCTCGTCGAAGACGGACTCGGCGCTGTGGACGCCTGACGCGTTCGCGCAACTACAGGCGCGCTGCGTGGGGAAGCCGGCGGAGTTGTACACGTATTCCGCGGCGACGGCGGTGCGCGTGGCGTTGCTCTCGGCGGGGTTTTTCGTGGGAGAAGGTGTTGGCACCGGACCGAAAGCGACGACGACGGTGGCGTTCACCGACGCGCGGGCTGCGCGGGTTCATCCGCTCGCGCCGCGTTTGCTGGGTGCCGACTGGCTGGCGCGTTGGCGACGGAGCTCATCGAAATTCCCGGTGAATTTGCTGGAGGACGAACGGGCGGCGTTCGAGCGGCGGATTGAGGAGCATCCGCAGTTCCGGGCGGAGACGAGCTGAGGGCGGATGGTTTTACCGACTGGAGGCGTTCGCGGGAGCCGGAGGGCGATTGTGGGTTGGGAGCGTTTTGTCGCGTGTGATTGTTCACGCGACGCATCGAGCCGTGGCCGGCGGGCCGCCGGCCACCACACGCGGGCCGCGTGTGCTCCCCGGACCGTTTGCTGACGGGGCCTTCAATGCCCGGCTGCGGCTGGGCTTACTTGTTGTACTGTGCGAGTAGTGCTTTTGCGGAGACGAGCGATTTGCTCAGTTCGGACCAGGAGCTTTGGAGAGTGGGGTAAAGTTCGGTCCACTGGCTGATCCCGCTGGTTTTCAATTTCGTGACGACGTCGTCGAAGTTTTTCTTCTGCACGAGCGCGCTGTCGTAGAGGGATTTGAAGTCGGGCGAGGCGGAGCTGCCGAGTTCGGCGGCCTTGGTGGCGAGGCTGGCGATGATGCCCGAGGATTCCTGGCTGGCCTGTTCGTACCACGAGGAGAAATTCGCGGGGTTCAAATTTTTGGCGAGGCCGGTGAGGAGCGAGTTTTGAGTGGCGGTGTCGCCGGTCGTCGCATCGGCGGGCGCGGCGGAAAACGAAGCGGCCTTGTTCATCACGGCGGAAGCACTGGACTCGGATTTGGTTTTGATATCGGCCGCCATTTTTTTCGTCTCGGCGGCTTGTTGATCGGCGAGCGCCTGAAGCTTGGCGGTTTCCGTCGCGGTGTCGGCTTTGGCCTTGGCCGCGGCGTCGTCGAAGTCTTTTTTCGCCGCGGCGAGTTTGGCGTTGGCGGCATCGGTCACGCTTGGTGCGGGATCGACGGAGGCGGTCGGTGCGGGCGGTGGCGGAACGGGCGCAGGCGCGGGGACGGGCTCGGGTTTTTTCGAGCAGGCGATGAGGGAGAGAGACAGTATCGCGAGAGCGGTGAGCGAAAAACGCAGGGGGGTGGATTTCATGGGACGGCCAGTCTCGTCGTGATTGCGTCGAAGTCAAAAACGCGGCCGATGGCGCCGTGCCGCCGGCGATGTCAGTTGCGTATCGTTTCCATCGATACTTCGGCGATGTGGGCGAGGCGCACGGCGTCGAGGGCGCGGATGGTTTCCGAGAAGGGCGCGCGGTCGTCGCCGTTGAGCAGGACGCGGGGTTTCGTGACTGAGCGGTGGTAGAGTTCCAGGCGCGGGAGGAGCTCGGAGGCGGTGAGCGTTTCGGAGGAGGACGCGCGGCCTTGTTTCCATAGAAATACGCCGCGGTCGGTGGTTTGGATGTAAACGGTGAGATCCTCCGCCTCGAGTGGTTGGCCGGCTTTGGGCAGCGGTACGTCGAGGATTTTGATTTTATTCAGCGACAGCGTGAAGAGGACGAAGGTCGCGAGGAGGAAGAAAACGACGTCGATCAGGGGAATGATTTCGATGCGGGCCTTTTTCGACGTGGAGGGGTAGAAAACGTCATCCATGGAAGTGAAGGGGTTGTATGGATCACGTTTCGGGAAGGCGTTTGTTAGCGACGGACGCGGGAATTTTTTTCGACGAGAAACGGCGGGGGTTTCGGCGAGAGCTGCGCGGGATAACTCGCTGCTTCGCGCCCGTTCTACCCGCGACCAAGCGCGCCCGGAGTGAGGAGGCGCCCGGATGTATTCACGGCTCCACGATCACGGGGAGGCCGGTCCAGGACATCGCAAGCAGGGCGCGGGCATCCCAGTTGGCGAGGCGGAAGCAGCCGTGAGATTCGGTGCGGCCGACTTTTTCGGGATGGGGCGTGCCGTGAATGCCGTAGCCTTCGCGGTCGAGGCCGATCCAGGCGACACCGACGGGATTATTGGGACCGGGCGGGAGGACGAGCTTGCGGCCGAGGGTGCGGGCTTCCTCGGACTCTGGAAAAATGGCGGGGTTAAAAGTGTAGTCCGGATCCGCGATCACGACCACGACGTGGAATTCACCCTCGGTGCGTTTCTCGACATCGCGGGCAATGCTCACGGGAAAATGTGCGATGAGTTTGTCGTCGGCGTCGCGGACTTGGAGAACGCGCTCGGCGAGGCGAATGTGGATTTGGGCGGCTTTTACGACGGCGGCGGCAGGCGGCGTGATGAGGGGAACGATCACAGCGGTGCCGGGCTGGAGGGCATCCCAGTGAACGTCGGGATTCAGTCGCTGGAGGAGTGTAGGGCTGGAGTGGGTACGCTCGGCGATGCGTTCGAGGACGGTTTCGTAGGCGAGCGCGGATTGCCGGGATTTTCCGAGCCAGGTCGGGTCGACGGGCTGGAGGCCAGCGAGGTCGTCTTCGGAGAGAATAAGCGGAGTGAGCAGGTCTTCGGCGGGAGGAAACAGCCGGGCGCGCGTCTCGGAGTTGAGGCCGCCGGTTTTGGGCAGGTCGCTGGTTTGTTGAAAAGCGAACAAGGCGGCGGAGGTTTGCGCGCCGTGAACGCCGTCGATCGGTCCGCAGGAAAATCCGCGGCGGGAAAGAGCGATCTGGGCCTTCATCCAGAGATCGTCGAAAGCGGGCGTCTGCGGCGTCGCAGGCGTGGAGATTTCTTGAGCGGGTTCGGCGGCTGGCGGGCTCGACGGGTCGGCGGCGGTGGTGGTGGGTTGCGTCGGTGCGGGCAGGACGAAAACGACCGGCGGCGAATCGGAGGCCCGGGGATTTTCAACGCTGGCGGCGGTCGCGGCGCACGGGGTGAGAAGCGTGGTGGCGGCGCCGAGCGCGTACAGCCACGGGAGCGGACGGAGATGCCGGGGGAGACGGAGCGAAGTTGAGAGACCGCACATGACGCTATAGAGCGCGGCAGGCGCAGGTGGTTGCGCGAAATGTTTCGAAGGCGCGGGTGGAGCGTGCGTGTAAGCGGCGGGAGTTTTCCCCGTGACGTGAGCAATGGGCTGGAGGGTGAATCTCGGAAGCCGGCGAGCCGCCGGGGCTCCTGAAGGAACCCGGGCGTCTCTTTCAAGGGATGCCGGCGCTCCCGCTGGGGGGACGCGGGAGCGCGGGTTTCTTTTATGGGACGAGAACCTGGTCGATGTTGGCGAGATCGCCGCCGTTGGATTGAAGGCGGATCGTGTTGGAGGAGTTGTTATTCAAACTCACGTTCACGGTCATCGTCTGCCAGGTGGTCCAGGAGCCTGTCGTGGGAAACGTGATACTCGTGGTGGTGCCGTTGATCACGAGCTGGCCGGTGCGCGAGCCGGTCACGCCGAGGGCGTAGCGGAACTGGATCGCCTTCGTGCCGCCGCCGTTGCCGTCGACGTTGCTCCATTGGAGCGAGCCGCCGGAGGTGGGGAAGTTGGCGAAGCCGGAGCCGTTGAAGCCGGTGTTGTTGGAGTCGATCGTCGTGCCGCCGGCGATGGTGCCGGATTCCGCCTGATAGGTGTCGGACGTTGGCGTGGTGCCGCCGCCGACGTAGGTGATGTTGGCGGCGGGCTGGGCGCTCATGCCGGTGCCGAGGTAGAAGCCGGGATGCGGAGGCTGGTTGTAGCCGACGTTTTGCCAGGCGATGGCCACGCGGTATTGGGCGTCATGCATGAGCGTATAGAGGCGGTTGGTCGCGACCGTCGTGGAAACGTAGATACGCAGGGCGGTGTTTCCGGTTTCGCGCCAGATAACTTCCTCGCGCCAGTCGCCGAGGATGTCGGCGGAGAGATTGGGCGTGGATTTGGTGCTGTTGTTGGAGGCACAGCCCGAGGCGGCGAGAAGTGTGGAGGACGTGTAGGCGGTCTCGTTCCACTTGGAGATGGTGGTGCCGTCGAGGATCTCGCGTTTCAGATCGGCATCCCACCAGACCATGAAGTTCATCTGGCCGGGGCGGGTGCTGGAAATGAGTGTGCCGCTGGCGCTGTAGAGACCGCCGCGCGAGCCCCAGCATTCGGAGCCGAGGTAGCGCGAGTCGATGTCGCCGGTGCAGCCGCGGCCGACGTCGGCACCTTCGCCGGAAACGCCGAAGAGGATCGCGCCGGTGCCGGCGTCGTGCATTTCGAGTCCGTTGCTGCCGTAACTGCCGGGCGATTCGTGGACCATCCAGACTTCGAGTCCGGAGCGCGACGGGTTGAGGTCGGAAACGTGGAGGGCGTCGCCGTGGCCGAGGTGGGTGGTGTATTTGCCCGACCCGTTATCGTCGATCGTGCAGGCGCCGTAGATGATCTCTTGTTTGCCGTCATTATCGACATCGGCGACGGAGAGACTGTGCGCGCCCTGGCCGCGATAGCCGGCGAGCGAACCGCTGGTGCTGTTACCCGTGTCGAACGTCCATCGCTGGGTGAGCTGGCCGTTGCGATAATCCCAAGCGGCGAGGACGGCGCGGGTGTAGTAGCCGCGGCACATGACGAGGCTGGGGCGCGTGCCGTCGAGGTAGGCGACGGCGGAGAGGAAACGATCGACGCGGTTGCCGTAGCTGTCGCCCCAAGCGGAGACGGTGCCGCGAGGGACAACGTAGTTGGCGGTGGCGAGGATGGCACCGGTCTGGCCGTTGAAAACGGTGAGGAACTCGGGGCCGCTGAGGACGTAGCCGGCGGAGCTGCGGTAGTCGGCGGAAGACGAACCGATCACCTGGCCGGTGCCGCTGATGGTGGCGTCGGCCGTTTTGCAGGCGACCTCGGCTTTGCCGTCTCCATCGAGATCATACACCTGGAACTGGGTGTAGTGGGCGCCGGCGCGGATGTTGCGGCCGAGGTCGATGCGCCAGAGGCGGGTGCCGTTTAATTTATAGGCGTCGAGGTAAACGTTGCCGGTGTAGCCGGACTGGGAGTTGTCCTTGGAGTTGGACGGATCCCATTTCACGACGAGTTCGTATTCGCCATCGCCGTCGAGATCGGCGGCGGAGCAGTCGTTCGGTGAATACGTGTAAGCTTCGCCGCTGGGCGTGGTGCCGCCGGCGGGCCGCATGAGAGGAACGCGGAGATAAGGCTGCACGGGACTGTTGGCGGCGAGGGTGAAGGCGGCGCTGGCGGGCTGCTCGACGCCGCCGATCACGGGACGAACGGTGTAGGCGTTGGACTGCGAGGCGGACGCGGAGGAGTCCACGAAGTTGGTGGAGGAGGTGATCGCGCTGCCGTTGAGTTTGACGGCGGTGCCGCCGTTCGCGGAGCGGTAAACATTAAAGCCGATGCTGGATGGATCGAGGCCGAGCAGGCGCCAGCTCAGATAAACTTGCGAGCTGCTGGTGCGGACGGCGACGACACCGCGGCCGAGATTCTCCATCTGGTAAGGAGCGGCGTGGAGTGGGCAGACAGTCCCGAGCGCGAAGCCCAGGACGAGGGTGAGCAGTCTGATTTTTGGGGTATTCATGTTTTGGTTGTTGTGAACGCCCGGCTTGCGGCCGGGAAAGGGCGATGCGCTGACGAATGAGGCGGCATCGAGATCGCTCCCGCGGGCATGAAACGCGGTGCAGTGCGGTCGGGGTGAGGCGGGTGGGGAAACCGCCGGGGTCGCGCAAAAGGTGCCGGGTGGCGCGCGTTCGCAAAAAGCACGATTTCAGACAGTCAATCACCCGGTAAACTCCCGGCGTTGTGTGCCGATGGTGGGTTGTGTTGCCAGCGAAGTTTTTCCCGGTCGCCCGCCCCTCTGCCCGCCTGCTGGCTGGCCTGGCTTTGCTCTGCCTTTCCGCGACGGTGGCCTGCGCGCTCGATCCGTTTCGGGCGCCGATGAATTATCGCTACGACGAATGGACGACCAGCGATGGCATCCCGTACGCCGCGGTCCGGGAAGTGAGGCAATCGTTCGATGGCTATTTGTGGCTCGGTACGCGCGGAGGCATGGCGCGGTTCGATGGCGTCCATTTTGAAGCGATGACGCATGAAAACGTGCCGCTCCTTGAGGACGACGAAGTATTTTCGTTTGCCGAAAGCGCCGACGGCACGTGGTGGGTCGGCACGACGCACGGCGTTTTATGGTATCGCGACGGCCGCTGGCTGAAGCCCGAAGCGCTCAAGGAATTAGAAAAAGGAAAAGTGGGCTGGGTCGAAGCCGACGGCCGCGGCGGGATGGTGCTTTCCACCACGAACGACGTCTATCGCTTCCGCCAAGGCCGCCTGGAAAAAGTGGCGATCGATCCGGCGGCGGATGTGCATAACATCAATGTCGCCCGGGTATCGAAGAGCGGCGGTATCGTGGTTTTGGGTACACCATCGGTTTTGATCGAGGACGGAGCGACGACGGTGCTTAGAAACGCGGCGGGGCTGCCGATCACCGAGATGCGCTCCGCGCAGCAGGACGACGCGGGCGGCTGGTGGCTGGGCGCGCCGGCGGGGCTCTTTTATATGAAAGGCGGAACGATCCGCGCGGTTGCGACACTGGCCGGGACGCCGATCGGCGCGGTGCGAAGCCTGCGGATCGATCGCGATAAAAACCTCTGGATCGGATCGCCGAACGGCTTGTCGCGGTATGCGGACGGGCGTCTTGAGCCGGTGATCGTGCGTGGCGTGGAGACGCTGAGCCATGTGCTTTCGATGGTGGAAGATCGCGAAGGAAATTTATGGGCGGGGACCGATGCGGGGCTGGTGCGGCTGAGCGATGTGAAGGCGGTGAACATCACCATGCGCGACGGGCTGGGTGCGAACTCGGTGCTTTCGGTGGCGACGATGAGCGACGGATCGTGGTGGGCAGGAACGTGGGGCGGCGGGCTTACGCATTTCACCGAAAACGGACTGCGGACGTATCATCGCGAGGACGGGCTGCGCGAGGAGGCGGTGATCGCGTTGTACGAAAGCGAGCCGGGAGAACTTTGGATCGGGTACTACAACGAAGGCATAAGCCGGTTGAAGGACGGGGTGTTCACCTATTACGGACGTGCCGAAGGCGTGAATACGCGGATGCGCACGATTGCGCGCGATGCGAACGGCACGCTCTGGGCGTTGAGCTCGAAGAACGGGCTGCAACGGCTTCAAGACGGCCGCTTTGAAACCATTCTACTGCCGGCGGTCTCGATCGCGGGTGCCATGTGTATCGACGCCCAGGGACATATCTGGGTCGGCTGGTCTGGCGGAGTGGGTTGGTACGATCCGGCGGCGAGTGAGTGGCATCAGGTCCCGATCGCGGAGGAAGGAAATGGCGGGAACGTCGTCAGCATGAAGCAGGACGCGCGTGGCGACATCTGGGTGTTGCGCGACCACTTTCGCATCCAGCGCATACGCGGAGTCAATGTGACGGATTTTACGCTGCCGGCGTCGGTCGGCACGCTGACGTATTCGGGGATCGTGAAGGGTGACGATCTCTGGGTGGGATTTCGCAATGGCATAGCGCGGGTGGCGCTGGCGGAATTCGACGCGGTGGCGGAAGGACGGAAAGCCGCGGTGGATTTCTCCTTCTACAACGAGCAGGAGGGCCTGCGTAGTCCGGCTCCGAATACCGCCGCCTCGCATGCGGTCGCGCTGGCGGCCGA
>Ga0164241_10004983_pt1 | contig 12617 bp, 6 predicted proteins | sample OricomyardsoilBY_FD_108780 | JGI IMG/M metagenome (GOLD analysis project Ga0164241, IMG submission 108780) | Backyard soil microbial communities from Emeryville, California, USA - Original compost - Back yard soil (BY) | ecosystem: Environmental > Terrestrial > Soil > Unclassified | place: USA...
CTGGGCGTCATTTTTCCGAAATCTTCCGGGTATTGTTACCTCGCTAGGGTTGTTGGGTACATTTGTCGCCTTATTTATGGGGCTGAAGGATGTTCAGCCCGACGGTGCTAATGGATTCAGCGGCATTGGTGACCTAGTATCTAGCTTGGCGGGAAAATTCGCCACCTCGATAGTGGCGATTCTGATGAGTGTTGTTCTGCTTATCTGCGATCAACATGTTTTCCAAGCGAAAATCAAACGCGCCTTCGAAGGCTTTTTAGATGCAATTGAGGAACGACTACCTCATATCACCCAGTCGCGTATTCTGCTCGACCTTCAGGTCTTGAACACAAAACAAGCCAAAAGCCTCTCTAACGTTAGCTCCCAATTTATCGACGCGTTCAAGGACCTTTTTTTAGCCGAGCTTGCCCCAGCCTTGTCGAAAGGCTTTTCTTCGGGTCTTCAAGAGGAGGTAGGGCCTACGCTTTCGCGCCTCAACGACACGATGCAGGAGCTGACGTCTACGGTTCAAAGGCTCGAATCGAGCAAGCAGGAGTCGGTTGTTGGGGAGTTCAGGAGTCTTACGGATTCCTTGCAGCGATCTATTCGAGAAGCGTTGGGTGAGATGGGGGCGCAATTCCGGGAGTCACTCTCATCGAACGCTCAAGGGGAGTTCGAAAACCTTGCCACTGTTGTTAAGGGCAGTGCGGGAATGCTTGAATCCATGACTCAAGGGTTCTCGGACATGAAGAGCACTCTGAGCGAGGTCATCGAAAAAACGAAAGCTTCGACCAGCGACCAGGTCGCCGCAAACCTGGAGCAAACTCAGCGGCTAAATCTATTGATCGAGGGGCTCGTGGCTCGCCTAAACGAGACCGCCCAGCAGAATGTCAGCGCGATTGGCGCGGCAGTAACCACAGTGGTTTCAAGGCTCTCAGACAAGGTGACGGAGCTGAGTGAAGACTTGGTTCAAAAAGTGGGTGATGCAGCAAAGGCCTCCCACGATGCTACGCGGGAGATGGCAGGTGAGGCCGGTAAGTGGTCGGCTGAAACGAACACCCAGTTGAAGAAAATGTTGGACATGCTCCAAGCCAAAACGGTCGATTTTGAGCGCGCAGGTGAAACCCTCTTTTCCGCTCAATCAGTGCTGGAGAGGACGCTCTCCCAAAGTAATGAGGCTCTTACCGCCCTAGGACAGGCTTCCGGAAATGTTAGCGCCTACACGGCTGGGTTGGCTGGTCTTCAAAAAAGAATAGAAGAGGGGCAGCAAGCGCATAATGCGTTGGCTGCGCAAGCCCAAGGGGCTGTTCGGGATCTTATCGCCTTCATTGAGCGTCAAAAAGAAATATTGAGCGAACACCGACAGGTTGTTGGAGAGTATAGAGAGGTTTATTCAGGTCTTGACGATCAGCTAGGAAAGACGCTTGATATGATAATGTTGAAAATGGCAACGTTTAACTCGGGAATGGAAAGCGGGTTCACGGCCGTTCTATCAGCCGCCAACGATCACTTTCCGAAGGTTGCAGGCGCTATTCAGGAGGCGAATAGTCGCCTTGGTGAGCAGGTTGACAACCTCTCCGAAGAAGTTGACAGGGTGCGCGGTCTTTTGGCCACCATTTCGGCTCGGAGTTAGGCTTCTATGAGTGGTCATTCAGGCGGGAATCATACGGCGGCCTCGTTTACAGACTTGATGGCCTCGTTGATGGTTGTTTTTGTCCTACTGTTCATTGCCTATGTGAACAACGCTGCATCTAAAGGGAAAACACTGCAGGACAACCTTCTGGCCACTTTGCAGGAAAGATTGCGGACTGTGGGAATTAGCCAGGAAGCAGTCAAAAGGGATGAGCGAGACAAGAATGCAATCGTCGTCATCATGCCCGACAGTGTATTGTTTGATAGGGGGAAAAGCAACCTAAAAAGTGGCGGGGCTCGGGCTCTAAAAGATCTCGTGCCCCTGATGGCTTCGGTGCTTTGTAAAGATTCGGTAAGATCTAGCATTCAGACGGTAGTGGTCGAGGGGCACACGGATACAACATGGTCAATTGGGAGTTCGGGGGGTTCAGGTGAAGTTGGACGGGACTACAACCTCGAGCTTAGCCAAAGGCGATCAATGGCGGTGGTTATAGCAGGGCTTGGAGCTCTGTCGGAAGCGGATGATCGCACGTGTTTTCGAAGCTTGCTGTCGGCTAGTGGTCGTGGGCAGGAGGAGCCTCTTCCAGGCATTCCTGGCGATGATTCTCGCCAGCGCAGAGTGGTATTTAAAATCAGGGTAACTAGTGATTTGGTCGAGCGCTTGACAAAGCACAACACCACTTCAGTAGTCCTCCAAAATTGATTTAGACCGGCCATGCCCTTCCTAAAAGATCATCTGAATCGAATGCGCACTTTTGCGGAGGCGTCTCCATTTTCTCCGTTCCCTCATGCAGATCACGCGGAAGAATTATTGAAGCCATTGAATTCTGCTGTGGAGAGGATGTTGGCTCGAAGTGGAGGTTCGGCGGTTTTTCGTCCCGACACTTTGCTGGCCGCGCGGCAAAAATGGAGCCAAATCTCTAGTTTGACAGAGCTTTCGAGTCGCGAGATTCGAGTATTGTGCAATGATCCAGAGACGGCCACGAAACCAGAATTTATTGTGGCTTTAGAATCTCGAGGAGATTTAAGCAGGCAACGAGCATGGCTAGAAGGACTGATCGGCCAGTACTTCAGTGCTTGGGGGCATATTTTTCAACCGGATACAATAGAGAGGCTTTTGCAGGCGGCTGTCACTGATTTTGCAGACCATAGCAGGCGAATCTCACAATGTAAGCCCTTCTGTGCTCAACTGTTTTCGAATTCGGCCGCCCGCTGGATTGGCCTTCAATTTTTGGAGGCCACGGCTTCTATACCCGAAGTCCTCTCTGTATGGGGAATCGATTCGGAAAGCAGTCTAGGACGGGCGGGGGTCAATAGTGCCGTTGAAGTTTGGGCTCTGTACATGGAGCAATCTGGAACCCGTTTGCCCGCTAATGAAGTTGAGGTTCGGATCCAGTATTTAACAGGCATACTTCTAGAATCGAACTACGTGGATGCCGCCGAGGCCGGGAAAGCCATCTCAGCTTTGGCAATGCTTCCTGTACTAGAACGCGATTCCGATCTATTAACCGGGGTCCGCGATTATGTTATGAGCTCCTCAAGATTTGGTGACCCGCGTTTGCCAGTGAATGTAGGTCGATGGGGGTTCTGTAGCCGAGATGCTCGTGATCGGGTCGCGTCTTGGTTTTCGAAGCGTGACTTGGAGTTCTTTTTCGACCATGCGATACCCAAGAGGGATGATCCTCATGGGAGGCGTGTTTTCTGGAAAAAATATTTGCACCAAGTTAAGGACTGCGTGGTCCTTCTTTCTGAGGACGACGAACGACGTTTACGAGCCCATAACACGGAGAGGCTGGAACATGGGAGAACCCAAGGGGCTGCAGGTGTGAGTGCTTTTGTAATGCAGTTCCAAAACGCTGATGGGCTGATAGTCGTGGAGTTTAGTAAGTCCGGAAACGCTCTTTACATTCATGACTCTAAAAAATTCTTTGCTCACATCGGTGGGTCACTCCGGTCCCGCGCCTTATTTCACGTAGCGAAGGATTTGAAATCTCCAATTTCGTTATGGGACACGCAATCCCATTTTGAAGGATGGACACATATAGTTGCCAATTTTTTAAGAACCAAAGGTATCCGCCCCCATGAAGCTCCAACTTCGCCAAATCGGTGAATTGATTTCAGCATCAGCTACGCCGGAGGGGTGGCAGCTTACCCATTCTCTGCGGGCTGATTTATCAGATCAAGAATCGTGGCCAGCCAATTGCAAGAGCGGGGCGATACAGATTCACCAGATGCTGGATTTAGGCCTTGCCGACATTGGAGAACATGGGTTCCTAATCCCATGGCAATCGTTCAGAGGCGCGTTGGACGAGAGATTTTCGCTCCTTGAAGGATTTGAAAATAGCCCGCTTATTCCAATACTAGATGCCCAGGGTGACCTTGGGTATCCCGATTTTAGGTACCAATACTCATTTCGACTTGGAGCGGGTAATGTTGCCTTTGAGCGCATTGGGTATTTTGTCCAACAACTTGCCTCCGGGCGGATCTTCCTCTTGGATTGCGACACCTTTTCTTTACTGGAAGAGATGGACTGTTTTAATGCAAGACCTGAATCTCATCGCAAGGCAGAATCTTGGGCTGACGAATCCTGGGAGGTGTTTGCGCGAGTGAAGGAGCTGGCTGTCAAGGTCGGCGCGAAAATAGCGGACCCGACTCTTCGTGGCACCAAAGTGGTCGTTGCCTCCGAGATAGACCTGAAGATTGTCACGCACCCTGATGGAAGTATCAGTTATGCGCCTCGCCTGTTGTCGGACGACGGTAAGTCAGAAGCTCTAATTCAGGATGACTCGAATGAGCTAGAACAACGGTTTTTGCGAACCCAAGCTGCCAGGGCCCGATACGCACTTGACCAAGCCAACGAGGACAGGCTGTATATCCTGTTCCCGCAAAAGCAAAAACAAGTCCTGGAAAGGATGAAACGAGTCAGGCAATTGAGGGGAACGGAAAAGGATTTTGCTCGAAATAATCCGGCCGCCTTTTTCGAGGAGCTTGGGGATGTTGTTTATTGGAATCGCGTGACAGGTGTCGGAGAATATCAAGATGCCAGCGTACCCTCTGCGAGCGGTATGAGTGGCGGATTCCTCGAGCATGCACCGGCTCTTGATGCGCCTCGACAGCCTAAAGCTCCAGATTTTCCAGGGCTGGGGATCGATGTCGTTAACAAGAATAACGATGTCGTCACGTTGAGCTTTCGATCCCATGAGGAATTGGGTGAGGCTCGGGCAGTGCTTTCTCGGGCCTTCGAATTTGGCCAGAAGGAATGCGTGATTCAAGGGCAAGCCATTCCTATTACCCAAGAATTAAGAGAAGCCTTAAATGATGAGACCACCTTGGTGCGGGAGGTGGGAGAAAATATTATCAAGGGAAGACTTTATTTGCTTACCCATACCAATCAGGAATCATTGTGGGAGGACCCCCTAGTTAATGATCCCGGCTCAGATCGCGATTTCGATCGATTTGAGTCAATACGAAATTCTTGGCACGCGCCGGAGAGCTTGGGGGTTGATCTTTTGCCTCACCAAAATGAGGCGCTAAAATGGCTTCACCTCTGTACGAGTCTTCAGCCGGGACGAAGAGGCGCGTTGCTGGCAGACGATATGGGGCTGGGAAAAACATTACAGGTTCTCACTTACTTGGCGAGCCTCATCGAAAGAGGCTCGATCCGTGAAGGCTCGCTTCGGTCTCCAGATGTTGGGCCTTGGCGCCCCATTTTGATAGTAGCGCCGCTGATTCTGGTCGAAAATGATACTTGGCCAGAAGAAATGAGCAAGCGTTTTGGGAATGGAGGCGAAATTTTTAAGCCTCTCCTAGTACTTCATGGTTCCGGAATTGACCAGGTCAGGACGGAAGTGACAGGACGGGATACCGTTATAGGGCGCCCCTCTCTTGACTGTGAGAAGCTCATGCAGTATAGAGTGATAATCACCAACTACGAAACGGTAGTGAACTTCCAGCATAGTTTAGCGCAACTCAAAGACGGGAAACCGATCTGGTCAGTGATCGTTACAGATGAAGCTCAAAAATACAAGTCACCGCAAACCAAAATTTCTCACGCTCTCAAGGCAATCGATAGCCCGTTTCATATAGCTTGCACGGGAACACCAGTAGAAAATCGACTTTTGGACGTATGGAATATCCTGGACACGATTCAGCCATCTTATCTGGGTGAATCCGCAACATTCAATCGAACCTATGAAGTTCCAGTCGCATCCGGGCAACGCGATGAAGTCCTCCGACGGCTCAAGGCGACTTTGAGGTATCAAGAGCCACACGCTTTTTTGATGCGGCGAGAAAAAAGCGATCTCAGGCCGGGAAGTCTTCCAGAAAAAAGAATCCAACGCCTATTTTGTGAAATGTCGGCTGAAGAAGTTGACGCGCATTTGTCTCTTCTGGAGGGTATCTCATCGAGCCAACAGGGGACTCACTTAAAAGTTTTACACAGCTTGGTTCAACTTTACCAGCATCCTGCTCTCTTTCGTTTGAAAGGAGAACGTGATGGTACGCAAAAGTTGCTCCAAGAATCCAGTAAGCTGCGCGCGGTCATTTCGACATTGAAAAATATTCGGGCAAAAGGTGAAAAGGCTATCGTGTTCGCCAGGCTCATTGATGTCCAAAATCTTCTAGCCGAAGTAATACAACATGAATTGGGCGTACGCACGCCTATTATTAATGGGGTCACCAGTGGAAGCCTATCTTCGAGTTCTGCAGGTACGGGTAGGGCCCGGAAATGGCGTAAGCAAGCTCTAGATGAATTCCGTTCCGCACCCGGTTTCGGCGTCATTATACTTTCCCCCTTCGTGGCCGGGATTGGTTTAACGATCACCGAAGCAAACCATGTCATTCACTACGGGCGTTGGTGGAACCCGGCTGTTGAGGCTCAAGCCACCGATCGAGCTTACCGGATCGGCGCCAAACTTCCGGTTACGGTCTATTTGCCGATTCTCCGGGATGCCACTGGCAGAGTTCCACGCTCTTTCGATGAACTACTGGATGACCTGCTTGAGAGGAAGACGGCTTTGGCGAAAGACTTTTTGAGTCCAACCGCTTCTGAAGACGAGCTTGGACAGGAATTGTATTCCAACTTGTTCAAGGAACCAATTGTCAATGATCAAAAAACGCGGGCCATTTCGCTAAAGGTATCTGAGGTCGATAGTCTCTCTCCAGATAATTTTGAAGCTATGGTGGCTACTTTGTATAAAGCTATGGGCTATGCGGTCGTACTCACCTCAATAGTTGGTGATGGTGGCGCTGATGTGGTTGCTATTAAGGGAAACCATCGAATTTTGATTCAGGCCAAGCACTCCCGTAGAGGAATTCAGGTAGATTCAAGAGGACTTGATGATGTGCTTGCCGCCCACGGAACTTATGGAGAAGAGATTCGCGGGACCCGATTCGAATGTGTAGTAATTACCAATAGCATGTTTGATTCGGGTACTCAAAGTAAGGCCAGACAGCAGGGTATTAAGCTTATTTCGCGTACAGAATTAGTTGAAATGCTTCTGCTTAACCCAATAAGTAGAGCACAAATTCTTGAGTCTGTCGCTGGTCGCGCGAGAAATTTCGTCGAAGGAATTGGGTTGGTTAAATCCCTGATAGGTCATTGATGTCAGCGTCTAGGCCGTCCCGAGAAGCGCTAATTTTGAGTTTTGGTCACCTTGGGCCTTTTATTCAATCGTTGATTAAAACTGGCGCCCCCTAAATCAATCGCCACCATGGCACGGCCAGCACGCCCTCGGCTAGCCATTCAACCCGGTCCCCGTCGTGCAATATCAAGCCAGTGCGCGCCGTTTTCCCGTATTCCTTGCGAAATGTGCGCAGGTGGACGGCATCAGACAGGGACGGCCGGGTCGTGGCCTTGATCTCGATCGGAATCAGTTTGCCGCCCGTCTCGATCACGAAATCGACCTCATCTCCCGTGCTCGTGCGCCAGTAGAACAGATCCGCATGGTCGATCCGCGCGTCACGCCACGCCATCAGATCTTGTAGAATCAGATTCTCAAGATAGGCGCCGCCCGGCTCCGGGTGGTCGGCTAGGTGCAAGGCGACACCTGTATCGCCCCAGTACAGTTTGGGAGCCTTGATAAGCCGCTTGGTGCGGTTCACCGCATAGGCTGGCAGGCGCACCAGCAAATATGACGCCTCCAACAGGTTCATATACCGATGCACCGTCGCTTGCGGGAGCGCGACATCGCGCGCCAGTTCGCTTTGGTTCGTCAATTGTCCCAGACGTAGCGCCGCCGCACGCATCAGGCGGCGGAAGTCCGGTAACGAAGAGATTGAGGCGAGATCCTGAAGGTCGCGCTCCAGGTATGTCCGCACGTAGCCATCGAACCAGATGGCCTGCGCTTCCTCATTCTTCAGCTCCAACGCCGGTGTCGGAAAGCCACCGTGCTTCGCTAAGGTACGCCAATCCTCGCGTGTCGCAGGTCGCGCCAACAGTAGGTCACGCCACTCGGTGTCGTTCGTCCGCACCAAGTCTTCCCATAACCCACAGCGGCCCTCACCGGCTTGCTCGCCGCGTGTCATGGGCCATAGGGTGAGGTAACTCGCACGCCCGGCCAATGACTCCGATACCTTGCCCATCAAAAGGAGGTTGGCTGACCCTGTGAGCAGGAATTGGCCCGGCCTCCGATCCTGATCAATTGCTCGCTTCACTGCATGTAAAAACTCGGGTGCCCGCTGCACCTCATCGAAGATCTTCGGCCCCGGAGTGTCGGTCAACGTGGCGGGATCATTACGAGCGGCACCCAATACCAGAAGGTCATCCAAGGTGAAGTAGTGTCGGTCATCCGAGGCCAGATGCTGCGCGAGGGTGCTCTTGCCCGTTTGGCGGGCTCCTGTCACAACCACGGCGGGCATCACCCGCAGGCGTGCTTCAAGCGCTCGGCCTACTAGCCGAGGAAGGTTGTGAGCTGGTTTTTGCAGATCATTCATCTCATGAATAATAATTATTCACAGTATGAATAGATTATCAAATATGGCTAAATTAGACAAAAAACGAAATAAAAATAGGATCAGCTGCGGGTTCATTTTTCTGGATCCGACCCCAAAAGTCGGTTTTTCTTCAAAAACCTCACAGATCTCCAGGCTTATCCGGGCCTTCCATTACTCCCAGCCTCCGGCTTTTCATTACATTCCCAAGCGCACCCCCAAACGATACCGGCCCTTATGAAAATCCTGCTCGTCTATCCCGAAATGCCGTCCACCTTCTGGACGATGGATCATCTCGTGGAGATGGTGGGGAAAAAAGCCAGCTACCCGCCTTTGGGCCTCCTGACGGTGGCCGCCCTCCTGCCGAAAGAATGGGACAAGCGCCTCGTGGACCTGAACGTGGGCGACCTCAGCGATGAGGCCCTGCTGTGGGCCGATTATGTCTTCATCGGGGCGATGAACGTGCAGGTGCGCTCGGCGCACGAGGTGATCGCCCGGTGCAACGCCTTGGGCGCCAAGGTCGTGGCCGGCGGCCCGCTGTTCACGCACGAGCATGAGACCTTCCACGGGGTGGATCACTTCGTGCTGAACGAGGCCGAGATCACCCTGCCGTTGTTCCTGGCCGACCTGGCCGCGGGCAAACCCAAGGCGCTGTACGCGACGAAGGATTTCGCCAACGTGCACGAGACGCCGATCCCGCTGTGGGAACTGGCCGACCTGGACAAGTACGCCTACACCATCGTGCAGTACTCGCGCGGCTGCCCGTACATGTGCGACTTCTGTGACGTGACCGCCCTGTTCGGACGCAAGCCGCGCGTGAAGACGCCGGAGCAGATGCTCGCCGAGCTGGCGGCGCTGGGCGACCTGAACCGTTTCGGGATGGTGCTCTTCGCGGACGACAACCTGATTGGCAACCGCAAGAGCCTGCGCGAGTCGCTGTTGCCTGCGCTGGTCGAATGGCGCGCGCGCACCAACCCTCCGGTGGGGTTCTCGACGCAGGTCACGATCAACCTCGTCGACGACGACGAGTTGTCCCAGCAAATGCTGGAGGCGGGTTTCCGCCATATTTTCTGCGGCATCGAGACGCCCGACGAGGAGGCCCTGCTCTCGAGCCAAAAGCGCCAGAACACGCGCCGCGACTTGCTCGACAACGTGAATCGCCTGCATGAAAAGGGCTTCATGGTGACGGCTGGATTCATCGTGGGCTTCGACGCCGACACCGAGGCGAGCTTCCAGCGCATGGTGGACTTCATCCAGGACAGCGGGATCGTGATCGCGACGATCAACCTGCTGAAGGCGCCGCCGGGCACCGAGTTGTACACGAAGATGCGCAATGCGGGCCGCCTGATCGAGCCGTTCGATTTCGACGAGAACAACAGCAACATCATTCCGGTGATGGATCCGAAGAAGCTGCAGGCGGGGTTCGAGTACGTGCTGAGCAAGGTGTATTCTCCGGAGTATGTGTATGCGCGCGCGAAGACGGCGCTGGAGCACTATCCCGGACCGAAGGTGAAGCATCCGATCCGCCGCAAGCCGTCGTGGCGCGCGGTGGGCCTGGCCGCGAGCCTGTTCTATCGCCTGGGCGTGGTGGGGCAAAACCGGAAGGAATTCTGGAGCATGTTCTTCTGGGTGCTGCGCAAGCGGCCCAACCTGATGGAGTACTCCCTCTTCTTCGGCGCGCTGTCGGTGCAATTCCGGCGCATGTACGAGCGCTACCTGCTGGCGAATCCCGAGAGCGGAACGGCGGGCAAAAGGGCGGAGTCGTACCCGCTGATTTCGTCGAAAGCCGCAACAACAGCCTAAGGCGCCGATATGAACATCCTTCTCGTTTACCCCAAGATGCCGTCCACCTTCTGGACGTTCGATCATGCGGTGGAATTGGCGGGGAAACAAGCGTGCTACCCCCCGCTCGGGTTGCTGACGGTTGCCGCCATGCTGCCGAAGGCCTGGAACAAGCGGCTCATCGACCTGAATGTCGGCGATGCGCTGAACGAAGAATCGCTCCGCTGGGCCGACTTCGTTTTCCTGGGAGCCATGAACGTACAGGTTCGCTCGGCCCGCGAGATCGTGGCCCAATGCAACCGTGCCGGCGTCAAGATCGTCGCCGGGGGCCCGCTGTTCACCCATGAATACGAGTCCTTCCCCACCGTGGACCACTTCGTGCTGAACGAGGCCGAGATCACCCTGCCGCTTTTCCTGGCGGACCTTGAGGCCGGAACTCCCAAACCTCTCTATTCCACCCCCGACTTCGCCAACGTCCACGAGACGCCGGTTCCTTTGTGGGAACTGGCCGATCTCGACAAATACGTATTCGCCATCGTGCAGTATTCGCGCGGTTGCCCGTACATGTGCGATTTCTGCGACGTGACCGCGCTGTTCGGGCGCAAGCCGCGCATCAAGACTCCGGAGCAAATGCTTGCGGAACTGAACGCGCTCGGCGATCTGGGGCGCTTCGACATGGTGCTGTTCGCCGACGACAACCTGATCGGCAACAAGGGCCCGCTCAAGAAGGAACTGCTGCCGGCTCTCATCGAGTGGCGCGCGCGCGCGCCGTTCCGGGTCAACTTCGGAACGCAGGTCACCGTCAACCTCGTCGACGACGAGGCGCTGACGACGTTGATGCTGGAGGCGGGTTTCGGGTCCATTTTCTGCGGGCTGGAATCGCCCGACGAAGAAACGCTCAAGGCGACCAACAAGCGGCAGAACACTAGGCGGGATCTGCTGGGCAACGTAGAGAGGCTTCATGAGCTGGGATTCACGATCAGCGCCGGGTTCATTGTCGGGTTCGACACCGACACGCCCGCGAGCTTCCAGCGGATGATCGACTTTATCCAGCGCAGCGGAATCGTGATCGCGACGGTGAACCTGCTCAAGGCGCCGCCGGGCACGGAGCTGCATGCGCGCATCAAGCGCGAGGGACGGCTCATCGAGCCGTTCAACTTCGACGAAAACGAAAGCAACATTGTGCCCGTGATGGACCCGACGACGTTGCACAAAGGGTTCGACTTCGTGCTGAATCATGTGTACCGCCCCTCGCTGGTCTATGAGCGCGCGCGAACTTTTCTGAAGCCGTACCAAAAGTCGCGGCCCCCCATGCCGAAGCTTGCGCGAAAGGGCTCGGTTTTTCCGAAGCGCCGCGACTGGGAATCGTTGGCTCGTCTGGTGATGGCCATCGGGGTTCGCGGTCGCGCGCGCGGGGAATTCTGGAAATTCGTGCTGTGGACGCTATTCCATCGGCCCGACAAGATCCGCATGGCCCTGATGCTCTCCACCATGGCCTACCAGCTCGAGAAGATGTACGACCGCTATGATGCGGCGGCGGAGGCGAGCAAGATGCAGGTCGCGCTGGTCGAGATGCCTGTGCCGACCCCGGTGGAAACCCCCGAGTCGGCGACCCGGTCGGCCTGACGCTCCCGCACGAGGCTCCGCATTTCATTCCGGCGAGATTCCGCGCCGGAGATTACATTCCGGATTGCGGGGCCGGGCCTTCCGACCCGCAGAAACTTTCCTCAAGGTCTTTACGATGCCGATCAGTCCCTATGCCGGCAAGCCGGCCCCCGCGTCCTTGCTGGTGGATGTTTCCAAGCTCATCGCCGCGTATTACTCGGGCATCCCCGACCCCTCGGTCGCGGCGCAGTGCGTGGCCTTCGGCACGTCGGGCCACCGCGGCTCTTCGCTGAACAACGCCTTCAACGAAAACCACATCCTCGCGATCACCCAGGCCATTTGCGTCTATCGCCATGAGCAGAAAATCGACGGGCCGCTCTTCATCGGCATCGACACGCACGCGCTCTCGGCGCCCGCGCTGAACAGCGCGCTCGAGGTGCTCGCCGCGAACGGCGTCGAGGTGATGTTGTCCGAGGGCGACGAATACACGCCGACGCCCGCGATTTCGCAGGCGATCCTCAATTACAACCGCGGCCGCACGACGGGTTTGGCCGACGGCATCGTCGTCACCCCTTCGCATAATCCTCCCGAAGACGGCGGCTTCAAGTACAATCCTCCCAACGGCGGCCCCGCCGGCGGCGGCGTCACAAGCTGGATCGAGGCGAAGGCCAACGCGCTGCTGGAGGCGA
>Ga0164241_10004984_pt1 | contig 12615 bp, 9 predicted proteins | sample OricomyardsoilBY_FD_108780 | JGI IMG/M metagenome (GOLD analysis project Ga0164241, IMG submission 108780) | Backyard soil microbial communities from Emeryville, California, USA - Original compost - Back yard soil (BY) | ecosystem: Environmental > Terrestrial > Soil > Unclassified | place: USA...
CGGGGCTCACCGTCACGCTGCTAATCGCCACTCGCGCGCCAATTCGCCGCAGAGACACGCGCGGGTCTCGGTCACTGCGCCGCCGGGATACGGCGGCGCAGCACCGGCCGACTCACGGCGTGATGAAGAACCGCTGATTGGCCCCGCCGTTGCACGCCCACTGAATGACGTCCGTGCCTTCGGGCACGCCCACGCCGGACACGTCGAGGCAGCGCGAGCTGCCCGTCTGCGCCAGGAGCTCGTAGACCCCGCTCTGTCCACTCACGGCGCGCACGAGCCAGCGCTGCCCCGTGGTCGCCGTGCACGTGAGCTGCACGACGTCGGCGCCGTCGGCGGTGCTATTGCCGGCGACGCTCATGCAGAGGTTACTGTGAACCGCGCGGATCTCGTAGATGCCGGAGCCCAAGTGCGTGAAGTTGAAGAGCTGATTCGCCTGACCGTTGCAGGTCCATTGGATGATATCCGCGCCGCTCTCCTGAGAAACACCCGTCACGTCGACGCAGCGCGCCGGGGTGCCGCTCGGGATGTGCGTCGGCAGCAAGCGGTAGTTGCCGTTGGGAAGGGGGCCGCCGGGCGCTTGGTTCGAGCGCACGCGATGGACCTGGCCCGCGGGTGAGCCGCCGCGCTGCAGATAGAACAGCGACCCGTCGTTCGCGACCTTCACGTCCACGACGGACGACAGGCTGCTCGCAAAGTCGGCGACGGTTCCGTCAGTCGGATTGAAGCTTCGGATCCAACCACTGCAAAAATCCGCAAAAAAGTAGCGCCCCACGTAGGAGCTCGGGAACTGGACGGTGGTAGGATCGTAGAACGCGGCTCCGGTGATGGCGCAGCCCGTCGTGGGCCCGGTGCCGTGCCCGTAGGCGAACAGAGGAGCTCGCACACCGGGCTCGGTCGTGGGCCCTTCCGTCTGCGGCCAGCCGTAATTCGATCCGGCGACCCCTTCGTTGATCTCCTCCCAGGTGAGCTCACCCACGTCGTTCAAAAATAGACGGCCCGTGCCGCGCTGGAACGCGAAGTTGTACGGGTTTCGCAAGCCGAGCGCCCAGATCGCGCGGTTCTGGCCGCTCGCCTGAGTGAAGAAGGGATTGTCCGACGGGATCGAGCCGTCAGCGTTGATGCGCAAGAGCTTGCCGAGGAGATTCTCGAGGGACTGAGCGTTGTCCCGATTCGCGTTCTCCCCGACCCCCACGTACAGCTTGCCGTCGGGACCAAAATGAATGGCGCCCCCGTTGTGATTGTTGGCGACGAGATCATTGAGCTCGAGGATCACGACCTCGCTGCCGGCTTGGGCGACATTGGGATTGGACGCACTCGCCGTGAAGCGGCTCACTCGGTTGTGAACGGTCGGGGTCGTGGCCGTGTAGTAGACGTACACGAAGCGGTTGGCCGCGAAGTTCGGGTCGAAGGCGACGCCGAGCAGCCCGCGTTCGCCGTCGGTGGTGGTCGTCACGCTGAGAAACGGTGTCGAAAGCAGCACCGGCGGATTCGCGTTCGTGAGCACCCGGAGCTGGCCCGTCTGCTGGGTGACGAAGAGCCGGCCGTCGGGCGAAAACTCCATGGTGGTCGGGTTCGTGATGCCCGTCGCCACCGTCTCGTCGACGAAGCCCGAGGGCACGAGGTTCGCTTCCTCTTCGCTCACGAGCTCTGAGGGCAACCCGTCGCCACTACAAGCGACGACGCCCCCCATCGGCACCGCACACAGCAACGCGAACACCTCGAGCCAACGCTTCTTGGTCATTCCGCTCTCCTCCACGCGCGAACCGCTCGCGCAGTGCGGATGCTGGAGGGGGCGGCGGCAGCGATCAATTAGGCAAAAGGCCGCATGCGAGGGTCATTGCCCCACGCCGGCCGTTGCGCCCAGGCCCGAGTTGTCTCAGCTTGTCCCACTTTGTGGACGCTCGAGCATAGGGCTTGGACGTGAGGTCATGGCAGCGGTCGGGCTTTTCCACATGTCTCCGCTTCACGAAACCCCCACGAATCATGACCACAGAGAGCAACTGGGACACCGGTGCGCGGGCCCTGGCGACGGAACGAGTGCGGGCCCCCGCGACGGAAGCAGTGCGCGCCCCCGCCGTCGCCGCGCGCGACGAAGCCATCGACTGGCTGCGCGGGCTAGTGATGGTCTTGATGGTGCTCGACCACGCGCGCGACTTCTGGATGGGATTTCGGACGCGACCCCTCGACCTCGGGACGACCACGCCGGTGCTGTTCGCCACGCGTTGGGTCACCCACTTTTGCGCGCCCGTGTTCGTGCTCCTCGCCGGGACGGCCGCGTATCTCTACGGCAAGCGGCACGGCGCAACGGCGCGAACGCGGCTCTTGCTGTCGCGCGGTCTCTTCCTGGTACTGCTGGAGGTGACGCTCATCCGCCTGCTCTGGATCCCGGATCCGTTTTACCATTTCACGTTGCTGCAGGTGATCTGGGCCATCGGCTGGTCGATGCTGGTGCTCGCCCTCGTCAGTCGCGCACCGCGCGGGTTCGTGCTCGCGTTCGGAGCGCTGCTCGTGCTCGGGCACAACGCGCTCGACGGCGTGCACGCGACGAGCTTCGGCGCGCTCGCGCCGCTCTGGAACGTGCTCCACGAGCGCGGCAGCGTGAAGCTTGCACCAGGTCACGTCGCGCTCGTCTCGTATCCGCTCGTGCCCTGGGTGGGAGTCATGGCGCTCGGCTACGCCTTCGGACCGGTGGCGGAACGGTCGCCCGCGCTGCGCCGCGCTTTCTGCTTGAAGCTCGGTGTCGGGCTGACCCTCGCGTTCGTGCTGCTTCGTACGCTGAACGTCTATGGGGATCCCAAGGCTTGGTCGTCGCAACGCTCCGCGTGGTTCACGCTGCTGTCGTTCGTGAACACCGAAAAATACCCGCCGTCACTCGACTACCTGCTCATGACACTCGGGCCGGCGCTCATCCTGTTCGCGCTCGCGCCACCACTCGCGAAACGGCTGCCGTTCATCACCGTGTTCGGCAAGGTCCCGCTCCTCTTCTACGTGCTCCACCTGTTCGTGCTGCGCTACGCGTCGATCCCTGTCGCCGTGGCGCGCTTCGGTGCGCGCGCGCTGGTGCCTCCTCCCAAAGGCACGGGGGCGAGCCCCGAGCTGCCGCTCTTCGTGACCTACGTCGTGTGGGCCGTCACGCTCGCGGCGCTTTATCCGATTTGCCGTTACTACGCCGCGCTCAAGGCGACGAAGCGGCGCTGGTGGATGAGCTACCTCTGAGCGAGCGACGAGCGCGTGAATCCGTTCGGCGGAGCGGCCGACATTCTAGTCCGCCAGGAAAACTTTCGCCGACCCTGAGAATCGCCTCGCCCTGTTAGGTCCGTACAAGATCGTTAAACTCGAATGCGGTGCCCAGGTGTCGGCAACCCCGCCGCCCCTTCAAGCCAACCACTTCTCGCCTATGCGTACTCTTAGCCCGTCTCTCGGTTCACTGCCCTTCCTGGTAGCGGCACCGCTGCTATTCCTCGCGTGCTCGGAACCGGCGGGCGGCGACGACACCTCCACGGGCGGCGCGGGCGGGTCCGGCGGCAGTGGCGGGCCCCCGAGCGCAGGCCGGGGCGGCTCAGCGGGCACGGGGACCTCCAGTGGCGGCTCCGCAGGCACGGGGACCTCGAGTGGCGGCTCCGCGGGCTCGGGGACCTCGAGCGGCGGCTCCGCGGGCGCGGGCCTCTCGAGCGGAGGCTCGGCCGGAAGCGGCGGGGCGGCGGGTGCCAGCGGCTCCGGCGCAGGGTCCGCGGGGGCGTCGGCCGGCGGCGCGGCCGGCAGCGGTGCAGCGGCGGGTGCAGGCGGCTCGAGCGCGGGCACCGGCGGTGCTGGCGGCTCCGGCGCGGGCGCAGGCGGCGCGGGTGCCGGTGCCGGCATGGCTGGCAGCGGGGGGAGCGGCGGCGGGAAAATCACTGACCCCGTGGAAGATCCGAGCGCGGCGTGCACCGTCGGCGAGCTGCCGAGCATGTCGTCGCTGATGGCGAACGATAAACTGCCCGATCCCTTCAAGAAGCTGGACGGAACGGCGATGTCCTCCAAGAGCGAGTGGCTCTGCCGTCGCGAAGAGATCCTGAAGCAGGGTTACGAGTTCATCTACGGTGAGAAGCCGCGCACGCCCGCGAGCGCCGTTTCCGGAACGGTGAGCACCACGAGCGTGTCGGTCTCGGTGAAAGACGGCGGCACGGGCATGTTCAGTGCTTCGATCTCGCTGCCGACCACCGGCACGAAGCCCTACCCGGCCGTCATTACCTACAGCGGCGTCGCCGCGAACCTGACGACGGAGATGAAGAATCGCGGCGTCGCGGTCATCAACTACGATCCGTATAGCGTGGGCTCGGAAACGACGAAGGGCACCGGCGCCTTCTACAGCGTTTACGGCATGAATCACGAAGGCGGGCTCCTCACCGCGTGGGCATGGGGCGTGAGCCGCATCCTCGACGTGCTCGAGAAGAACCCCGGCACCATCGACACGACCAAGGTCGCCGTCACGGGCTGCTCGCGCTTCGGCAAGGGCGCGCTCATCGCTGGTGCCTTCGATCACCGCATCGCGCTCACCATCCCCATGGAGTCCGGCATCGGCGGCACGCCCGCGCTGCGGCTCATCGAGCAACTGGATTCGTACAGCGGCTCGGAGTGGCCGTACCACGGCATCAGCTACGAGCCCTGGTTTTCTCCCTCGCAGCTCGGCCCGTTCACGAACGCGAACAGCGCTTCCGGCGACAACACGAACAAGCTGCCGATCGACACGCACGAAATCATGATGCTCATCGCGCCGCGCGGGCTCTACATCGTCGACAACCCGAGCACGAACTACAACGGGCTCGATCGCAACTCGGCGTACGTGACGGGCTCCATCGAAGCGAAGCTGTTCGAGGCGCTGGGCGTGAAGGCGAACTTCACCTACCAGGCGGCCTCCGGCAGCCACTGCCAGTGGCGCTCGGCCTACACGGCGCCGCTGATCGCCAACATCGAGAAGTTCTTGCTCGGCGACGCTACCGCGGAGACGGGCACCTTCGCGACGGATCTCGGCGGCACGAAGCCGACGCCCGACTCCTACATGGGCTTCACGATTCCGACCCTGTCCGGCGAGCTCTGAGGGCTCGGGGGCGCTCAGCGCGGGGGCGGCGAGCCGTAGAGCGACGCCCGATGGGTTGCATACGTGAAGCCGTAGAGCGGGCCGATCGGCCCGTCGAGCACGTACCGGCCGAGCTCGGTCCGGCCGTCAGGCGCGAGCTCCACCATGACGTTACTGAGGTTCGCCGTCACGAGGAAGTTGCCGTTCGGCAGGTGCTGAACGTCCCCCTGGATCCTCGACTCGCCCGCGCCCGTGTATTTCCAATCGAGCACGGCCCGCTTGCCGCGCAGCGTGTAGTGGAGAACGGCGGCGCCCGCGTTCGACTCGTTCGTGAACACGACGAGCTGGTCGTCGGCGTACCAATCGTGCCCGTGCTGAACGTGCCAGTCGCCGCCGAGGCCGGCGCCGTCCGCCTGAACATGGCTGTTCCAATCCCCAGTCGGGGTCTTTCCGATGGAGATGACCGGCGTACCGCTGCGCGTGAATACGGCGAGGACGTCTTTGTTGCGGTCTGAAATTGTATAGACGTTTTTGCTTGGCAGGTAGTGCATGCGGTTGGCGTGGCAGATCTCGGTCCCCTCGACGTCGCCCGTATCGGGAAAATGTCGGAAGACCGGCCACGTGTCGAAGACCGGCACGCCGTCCGTGATCGCGAGACTCGCCTCGTAGACCTGGTCGCAGTCGCCTTCCCGGGTCTTGGCGAGGTAGGCGATGCCTTCGGGCGTCGGAACGAAGTCGTGATGATCGCCACCAGGCGCGTCCAGCGTCTCGAGCTCCGAGCCGTCCAGGCGCACGCGCCAGAACTGTCCGCCCGAGTCGAGGTCGAACGGTCCCGGATCGCGCGCGAGCAAGTATTTTCCGTCCCAAGAAAGGTGAACCGCAAAGACGTTCGGCATCCGGTACGCCCAGACGAGCTCGCCTTGCTTGTCGTAGATCACGGCCTCGCCGTCGCGAGCGGTCACGATGAAGCCCGGCGCGCTCGCGGGGCTCGTCTCCGCCTGGGCGAGGGCGCGGGACTCGAGGGACCCCGTCTGAAGGGTTCGATCCCCGCCGTAGCAGACGGACCTTCCGTCCGAGACGGCCACGCGCCAGTGGTACGTGCGGTTCTGAGCCATCCCGAGCAGGAGAGTTCGATGGTCCGCCTCCGTCAGGTCCACGGGGGCGACTAACCCGTAGCGTGTATCCGTGCCGAAGCTGATCTCGGCGGCGCGCATCGCTTCGAGGTCGGTCTCGAAGCTGACGATCCCGACCGTGGCCATGTAGGGCGACACTTCTGCCCTCGTCACGTTGACCGCGCACTTCGTCTCCGGCAGCCGGTCGAGCCGGCTCGAACCGTCGAAATACGAGCCCGGCGTCACGCCGCCCCGCTGAGGTCGCGCTGGTGTCACCGCGTCGGACCCACAACCCGCTGCGACGGAAACGATCGCGGCCGCGGCGCTGGCCCGCCACCCTAGTGAGCTCCCGCCCGCATTCCGCTCGGCCCGCGGAGCCAACCCGTTCGCTATAGCACCACGTGACCGGCAGCGCGCCGGCGGCGAGGGGTGCCGAAGCTCCCTCGCCGCCTCCCCTCCGCGTTTCCGGCTACGGCCTCACGGCTTGCGGCAGAAATACGTTTTCGGTGCGAGCGCTTGGTCGTTCTTCAGCTTGCCCGCCGTGACGCCCGTCGCCGCGCATGCGCAGGCGGTGCCGTTGATGTTCGTCAGGCTGAACTGCTGGCACGGGCCCGGCTCCGATTGTCCGGGAACCATGCCGCCCACGTCACCCACCGTGACGGAGGTCGCGGTCGAGGCGAACTGCACGAACGGATCCGTCCCGTTGGCGGTCGTCCAGGTGAGCGCGTTGTTGAGCTTGGCGACGTCGGCGGCCGTCAGCGCGGCACCGCCCGGTTTCGTCACGGGGAACGTGAAGAGCGATGACGTGTTGCAGTTGCCCGCCGTGATCGACGACGAAGCCGCGAACTGATGCGCCACGAACGGGCACCAGCCGCCCTGGTTGCAGGCCTTCTGCTTGTCGAAGCCCGCCGTGAGGCGCGACGCCAGCGCCCACGAGCTCAGTTTCGTCCCCGCAATGACGGCCTTTTGGTCGAGGCGCGAGTCCTGGAAGGCCAGGATGTTGGCGACGGTGGGGCAGCCGCCGGAGCCGCAGGCCGCGAGGCCGGCCGCCGTGATGCCGAGCATCAGCTGATTCTGGAAGCCGCGGAACTCGTAAAAATCGGTCGTGAGCTGCCAGCGGTGCATGTCGCGCGCCGCGGCGACGACCAGGGCAGCGGTCATACCGTTGGTGCCGTCGGCGTTCGAACAAGCGACGGCCGCTTGTTCCTCGACTTGCTCGCCGGACGCCGTGTCCGTCGAGTCCATGGCGCAGCCAGCGAACGAGCACGCAAGAACGGCGGCAATGATGGGAGCAAACCTGTTCATGATCAAACCTCCTCGAACGAGCGCGAAAGCACACCCTTCCCTGCCACCAGATGGCGCCACGAGGGACGCTCACGCCTCAGGGTGAGCGTGCCCGTCCTCGGGCGCGCTGTCGAGTGCTGATCGCGCAGCGTTTTCGCGAACCCTGAGCCCGCCGCAACAGTTTTGCGAAGTCAATCCGCGAGACGCCGAGCGCGCAGGCGGACCCGCGCCCGCACGACAGTCGCCCGCGTCCGCGTCGAGCTGTTCATGGCTGCGCCGATCTCCTGTCGTTTTTGCCGCGGGCCGAGCACGCCCCTGGAGCGGCGGATTGACCGAGGCAGGTCGACGCGCCCGCGCGCCGCGCAACGCCTGCGTCCGCGTACGAGCGAGGCATGACCCGTGCATTCGCGTCGACCGCACGCGCTCGCGACCTGATCGGGAGCGCACCAACCAATGAGGCTCGCATGATCCAAGTGAAAATGATCGCGTCGCTGTTCCTTCTCGCCCTACCGCTCGCGTGCTCTCACGATCGCGACACGAATACGCCACAGGGCGCCACTGGCTCAGACATGTCGAACTCGACGGCAACGGGCTCGGACATGTCGAGTGGTTCGACGACGGACGGAACGGGGACGGGAATGGGCGCCAATGGCTCCGGCACCGACGCCGCGACCGGTGGCACGACGGGAATGGGTAGCGGCAGCACGAGTGGGACGAGCGGAACGACGGGCTCGGGTACCACCGGGTCAGGGACGGGCTCGGGTACCACTGGAACGGGGACGGGCTCGGGCACGACCGGGACGGGGACGGGCTCGTCGGGGCATTGACCGTCTGCGCGACCGGCACGGTGGGACGTCGCCCGCATCGTCGGAGCCGACGTTCCACCTGCCGATTGCTTGAGCCTGGCTCCGCCCCCGCGCCAACTTTCCAAGCCGTTGAGTAACGCTCCCGATTCCGACGCAGCACGCCAAATATGCGAGGTCCGAACGTTCGCAGCGCGGGCGATCTCGTACTATCTGAACGGGGCAGACAAAATCGATCGTCCCCCGGGCCGCGCGTAGCGCCTCGCACGCCATCACGCTCCCGGGGACGGCAGCGTCGTCGTCGCTTGAAAAGGTTTCCGCCATGAAGACACTTCCTCGTTTCATTCCGCTCGTCGCGCTGGTCGCGCTCGGATGCTCGGAGTCGTCACCGTCGAACAGCGGTGGCAGCAGTGGTGCTCCGCCGAACGGGAGCGCCGGGCAACCACCGAATGGGAGCGGCGGGCAGACCACGGGCGTCGGCGGCACGGGCGTCGGCGGCACGAGCGGCGCGAGCACGACGGCCGGCACGGGCGTCGGCGGTGGCAGTAGTGGAAGCACGAGCGTCGGTGGTAGCGGCGGCTCCGGCGCGGGTGGCGTGTCCGCGACAGGCGGCGCTGGTGCCATGAGCGGCGGCGGGACGAGCGGCAGCGGCGCAACAGGCGGCGTGGGCGTCGCCGGTAGCGGTACGGCGGGCGGTGGCACGGCGGGCGCTGGAACCGCGGGCGCTGGAACCGCGGGTAGCGGAACGGCGGGGAGCGGGACCGCCGGCAGCGGCACGGGCGGCTCCGGGCCAATCGCGTGCCCCACGCTGCCGAGCGCGCCCGTCGCCGCCAACGACATCATTCAGTTCAACGACAACGGCGGCTGGTGCTGGTACCAGGACGAACGCGCTCTCGTCGACGCCAAGAACGGCAAATTCGTGATCGGCTCGGTGGCGAGCGGCGGCTCGCGCAACAGCGATCAGGAAGTCGTCATCTACGATATCGCCACGAAGGACAAAAAGCGCTTCACCCTCGAAACGGATCTGAATCCGGACGACCACAACGCGCCAGCGTTCATCTTGCGCCCCGACGGTGGTTATGCAGCGCTCTGGGCGACCCACCGCGACACCTGTTACAGCTACTACAGCGTGTATAACGGCACGGCGTGGTCGGCTTATCAGAAGTACGACTGGGCCGCCGACGGTTGCCCGTGGGATTCAGCGAGCAACCCGAACCCGCCGCACAAGGTCACCTACGCGAACCCCTGGTTCCTCTCGGCCGAGAACAAGGTGTACGCCGGCGTCCGCTCCGTGAGCACGAGTCCCGCGCTGCTGGTCTCGAACGACGCGGGCAGTAGCTGGGACTTCTACGGCCGCGTCTCGTCGACTCCGACCATGGGTTACGTCGCCGGCTACTTCAAGTACTGGGGCAACGGCGTCGATCGCATCGACTTCGTCGGCACGGAGGCGCATCCGCGCGACAACGACAACAACCTCTGGCACGGCTATTACAAAGCCGGGAAATTCTACGACAGCGCGGATAAGGTCGTCGACGACAACGCGGGCGACATGAACGCCCAGGACATCAGCAAGTTCACGAAGGTATTCGGCACGGGGACATCGCTGAAGAACACGCCCCTGTACCGGCTGTGGAACCACGACATCGCGCGCTACGACGACGGCACGATCGTCATCACGGCCCAAGGTCGAGCCGATAACCGCACGTCGACGCCGTCGGACTCCGACCCCGACAAGCGCACGATCTACCTGCGCTGGGACGGCAAGGCCTGGAAAGGGACCTACCTCGTGCGGTCGGGCCCGAAGCTCTACGCCGACGAGCAGGACTACACGGGCCTGAGCGCCGTGCACCCGGACAACCCGAACATCGTGTTCGTTTCGACGAACTACGACCCGCGCGACGACACGACCAAGACGGCCAAGCGTGAGATTTACATGGGCGTGACGTGCGACGGCGGCGCCACCTTCACCTGGGCGCCGATCACGCAGGGCTCGACCAGCGACAACATCCGGCCGATCGTGCCGAAGTGGGACTCGAGCCACACGCTCCTGCTCTGGCTGAAAGGCACCTACGGCACCGCGCAGAGCTACCAGACGCAGGTCGTCGGCACGACCGCGCTCTCGACGGCCCCGTAGCCAAGGCGTGCGGGCGGCGCCCCGCGGGGTCCCGGTGGTCGTTCCGGCCACGGGGCCCCGTTTCGTTTCCGGCTCGTTCGTCGGCTCGAATCACGGCAAGTTTTGCCATCAAAGCCGAGTGGCTGGCCGATGACCGAGCCGCTGGCCTAGGATGAGGCCCAGGGGCGGCGGCACACGAGTTTCGGGGCAGCACCATGCAGATCAGCCACGGTTCGTTGACGGTCCCCGGTGCAAAAATTTACTATAAAGTCCGCGGTGCCGGACCGCCCCTCCTGATCCTGCAGGGCGGCGCCGGGGACGCAGACACGCCGGACGCGCTCGCGACCACGCTCGCGACGCGATTCACGGTCATCACCTTCGACAGGCGGGGACTCTCGCGCAGCCCTCTGTCCGATCCGAAGCAGCTCGTCAGCATCGAGCAACACGCCGCCGACGCGCTCACCCTGCTCGACGAGATCACCGCGGACGCCGCGTACGTGTTCGGCTCGAGCCTCGGCTCGCTCGTGGCGCTCGAGCTGGTTTTGCGCGAGTCCGGCCGGCTTCAGCGCGTCGTCGCCCACGACCCGCCGCTCTTCGAGCTACTCTCGGTAGAGGAGCAGCGGGCGTTTCGTGAGCTTCGTAGCAAGGTCGCCGAAATCGCGCTCTGCCAGGGGACGCGGCCGGCGATGCGACATTTCCTGGTAGCCATCGGCGTCGACAACGACGATCGCGAAGAGGACGCGGAGCCGCCGCCGTCGGGGCGCGAGCGCGCGCGCAACAGCGGCTTCTTCTTGTCCCGCGACTCGCGCGCCGCTGACCAATACAGGTTGGATCTGGCGGCGCTCATGGCCGTAGCCCCCAAGGTCGTGCCGGCGTTCGGTCGCTCGTCGCAAGCGTGCTTTCCCTCGCGCTGCGCCGTCGCGCTCGCCAAGCAGCTCGAGCAGCCGCCGCTCGAATTTCCGGGCGGCCACACCGGCTACGTACTGCGACCGCGCGCGTTCGCCGAACGGCTCGCGAGCGTGCTTGCCCCCGCCGTCCCCGTCGAGCACTGCTACTCCTGAACAGGTCCGTCCCGTGCGCGCGTTCCGAAAGTCTCTTGCGTCGATCGAGCGCCGGGCGGGCGGAATCCGGTCGTTTCGCGGATATCGCTGGTTCCGGCGGGCTGCGGTGGGAGCGCTCGCGCTCGCGCTGGCGGCCGCGTCAACGGAAGAGGTCTGCGAGCGGCGCGCGCAGGCGGCGCTCACGGCCGGGGAAACTTTCGTGGCGGTGAGCGGCGCGCGGCTTCGCTACCAGACGCTCGGGCTCGAGCGGGCAGGTCCGCTCGTCGTGCTCCTGCCCGGCCTCGGAGCGAGCATCGAGCAGATGCGCTTCCTTCAGCCACGGCTCGCCGAGACGGTTCGGACGCTGAGCTACGACCGCGCGGGCTACGGCTTCAGCACGGGCTCGGACGCCCATACCGCGGAAGAGCAGGCCAAAGAGCTCGCGGCGCTGCTCGACGCGCTCAATCTGCCGGGAACGCTCGTGCTCGTCGGGTATTCCACCTCCGCGCTCGTGGCTCGCGTCTTCGCGGCACTGAATCCAGCGCGCGTCGCCGCTGTCTACCTGGTGGAGCCGGACCACCCCGAGTTCGAGGCGCGTGCGCGCGCGCGACCCACGCCACGGCGCGGATACGTCCGCTGGGTCGTGCACGATCTCGTAACGACCACGTTCGGGGTCAAGCGACTCGCCGCGCGACTCGCCGCGCGACTCGCCGCGCACCAGGCTCCCGCGGAGGCGCGAGCAAACGAGGTGCTGGTCCGGCGCCGTCATTTCTGGGCGCTCGCGCGCGAGTGGTACGTGCTACCCGACAGCTTCGCGCAGGCCATGGCGGCACCCGTCGGTGCCGAGCCAATCGTCGTGCTCTACACGGCGCAGAGCGACCCGGAGTTCCCGCTCCAGGAGCGCCTGCTCGCGGAATTCGTGCGGCGCTCCCCGCGTGGCCGCATCAGAAAACTGCCCAACCACCCGCACGACCAATTGTTCATGCCCGGTCCCGTCCTCGACGCCATCGTGGAGGACGTGAGCGCGCTCGCGAGCGCGCACTGAGGGCGGCTCACGAACTTCCGCTTTGCGGCGGCGCACCCCGGTGCGACCATGCGGCCGTGAAAACCGACGCCGTCTTCGCCGGGGCCGTACCCGAGATCTACGATCGGTACCTCGTGCCCATGATCTTCGAGCCGTACGCCAAGGATTTGGTCGAGCGGCTCA
>Ga0164241_10004985_pt1 | contig 12613 bp, 11 predicted proteins | sample OricomyardsoilBY_FD_108780 | JGI IMG/M metagenome (GOLD analysis project Ga0164241, IMG submission 108780) | Backyard soil microbial communities from Emeryville, California, USA - Original compost - Back yard soil (BY) | ecosystem: Environmental > Terrestrial > Soil > Unclassified | place: USA...
CTTCCCCGCCATGGCGTCCCCGTCCCAAGCCGTTCTGACCCGCCTGCAGGCCGCGTTGGAGCGTTCTCCGGTCGCCCGCTTTCTGCGCGAATCACGCGCCGCCGCAGCGGACTGGATTGCGCGGTCGCGGACCCTGAGCGATTCCGAAATCGCGGGACTCGAAGCGCGCGGCAACCGCTGCGAGGACTGGAGCGCCGTGCATGTGGTCGATGCGAAGGGCGTGGCCGGGCCCGGCGCGTTCGATGCGATCCGCCACTGCCGCTTCGAAGGCTCCGTGATCTTTCGCTTCGGCCTTACGGGGGCGGTTCCGGTCTTGTCGAACAGCCGATTTCAGGATGTGATCCTCGGAACGGTTGTCGTCGAAAACTGCGCGCGCGTGCGGCGGGCGCAACTGGAGGACGGAGCCTACCTCTTCAACGTGGGCGACCTGAGCGGATTCAAGCATTCCCGCTTCAGCCTCGGAACCTTTCTGCAACCCGGCGACGAGACGGGATCCCGCAAGATCTTCCTGCTCGACGGCCTGCACGTGTCCGATTGCGCGGCCATGGCGGCGCTGAAGCCCGCGGAGCAGATGGAAGTCGAGACGGGTCTCCAAAAACTGCTGACGGGCCTGGAGACCGACTATGCGTATGTGGGGGCGAAAGCCCGCATCGAGCATGCGGTATTGATCGAGAACTGTTTCCTCGGGCCGGGCTGCGCCGTGCGCGGCGCGGTCACCTTGATGAATTCGATCGTGGCCTCGACGCTCGAATCTCCCGCGCACCTGTCGGAAAACATCTACGTCGCGGACTCCGTGCTCGACGCCGGCGTGGGCGTGCACCAGGGCGCGCAAGTCCATCGCTCCCTCCTGCTGGAGTTCTCGGCCGCCGGGCATGCGGGGCAGGTCGCGGACTCCGTGCTGGGCCCCAATACGATCATGGGCAAGGGCGAAATCACCGCCTCGCTCGTCGGCCCGTTCACGGGCTTCCACCACCAGTCGCTGTTGATCGGTACGCTGTGGCCCGAGGGTCGCGGCAACGTGGGATACGGCGCGAACGTGGGAAGCAACCACACGGGCCGCAAGCCCGACCAGGAGCTGCGCGCGGGCGAGGGAATCTTCTTCGGCCTCGGCTGCTCGATCAAGTTCCCGGCGAACTACGAGGCCTCGCCTTATTCGCTGTTCGCGAGCGGCGTGATCGCCGCCCCGCAAAAAATCGAGTTCCCTTTTTCGCTTGTCACGACTTCATCCGAATCCCTCGCGCCGGGCCTGAACGAGATCGCGCCGGGCTGGATGTGGGGCGAGAACGCCTACGCGCTGATCCGCAACGCGTACAAGTACGCGGACCGCAACCGCGCGGCGCACCACTCCGTGCCGGAACGCCCGGCGCCCGAGGGGAACGCGCTCGCGGGAACCTTTCTGGCCTCGGACCTGTTCGCTCCGCGCATCGCGCAGTGGGTGCTGACAGCGCTCTCGCGCTTCCCGCGCGTAGAACCGGTGAAGGTGGCGGGCGTGTATGTCGAAAAGGACATCGCGGGACTCGGCAAGAATTTCATGCGGGGACCGGCGCTTAAGAAGGCGCGCGCGGCTTATCGCGACTACCTGGCCTTTTACCTCATGCGGCAGGCGCTGTGGAATCCCGGCGTCTCGCTGGCCCACTCCGAGACGGGACGTCCCCTGCTGAAGGCCCTCGACCTCGACTCGGAGCGCCGGCTCGATGTCGACGGCCTGTTCCGCGATTTCGCGGCCTCGGTGGAGACCTCTCTCGCCAAGGACACGGAGCGTGGCGCCAAGGTGTTCGAGGACTATGCGGCCTTTCACCCGTCGCCCGGAGCCGACCCTGTCTGCTCACGCCTGCAGGGCGACCTGCAGAGGCTCCACACGGCCTGGCAGGTCGTGGTGGGGACTTAGGCTCCAGACCTCGCTTGAGGGGCTTAGAGAGGCCGCAGAAGGGCTTCAGAAAGGTACCAGAACGCCGAATTCCGGCATTGCAACCGGGCTTCCTCAGAATTACTTTTACACCCCTTGGCGGGCTAGCTCAGTTGGTTAGAGCAGCGGAATCATAATCCGCGTGTCCGGGGTTCAAATCCCTGGCCCGCTACCAAATACTCTTCCGAGCTCGTCTCAGGAAGTCTAGGAAAACGGCCTAAACTAAAAATTTAGGCCGTTTTTTTTGGTATTATCGTCCACGGTCGTCCACGTGGAACCAGTGAAATCCGACCCCTCTTGGGGGCAGATCTGGGGGCATTAGGCGAACTTCGGAAGGAAATGCCCCCATGTCGCTTACTAATCAGTCGCTCATCAACCTCAAGCCTAAGCCAGAGAAGGCCTACAGGGCCTCCGATAGCCACGGCCTTTACATTGAGGTCTTCCCTACCGGAAGCAAGCTCTGGCGCTGGAAATATCGGTTTCAGGGCAAGGAAAAGCGCTTGGCTCTGGGAGCGTACCCTGAGGTCAGCCTGAAGCAAGCCCGCGATCTCAGATTTAAGGCCCAGCAGCAGCTCTCTGAGGGATTGGACCCCGGCCAGATCCGGAAAGAAGCGAAAGTCAATGCGAAGGGGCTGGAAAGCTTCGAGGCGGTTGCCAAAGAATACCTTGGCAGTATCAAGGCCGCACATTCGGAAGGCCACCATTCAAGGGTCGTGGCCCGGATGGAAAAGGACGTTTACCCCATAATCGGAAAGCGGGCTATTCGAGATCTAAAATCACCGGATATGCTTACCCTGCTCAAGCGGATTACCGAGCGGGGAGTACACGAGACCGCCAAACGGATCATGCAGACGTGCAGCCAAGTCTTCCAGTATGCCGTTGCCCACGGTCGAGCTGAATTTGATCCGACGAGCGCCCTTAAAAAGGCTCTCCCCGTAACCAAGACCACGCACTTTGCCTCCATTACCGATCCTAAGAAGCTTGGAGAACTGCTTCGATCCATCGATGCCTATTCGGGAACCATTGTGGTCAAATCCGCTTTGCGATTGGCCCCCCTTGTCTTTCTCCGGCCGGGGGAGCTGCGAACCGCAGAATGGAATGAAATCGACTTCAAGGAAAAAGAATGGCGCATTCCCGCCCATAAAATGAAGATGCGGCAGCAGCATATCGTGCCCCTTTCAAGGCAAGCGCTGGAAATCTTGAAGGAATTGGAGCCGTACACCAACCGGACTTATGAAGGGAAATCCAACGCCCCACGCTTTGTGTTCCCCGGTGGCCATTCTCGATTGAAGCCCATGAGCAATAATGGGGTACTGACAGCCCTCCGGAATATGGGGTACTCCAAAGAAGAAATGACGGGTCATGGGTTCCGAAGCGTGGCCTCTACCCTCCTTCACGAAAAGGGCTGGAACCACCTTGCCATCGAGAGGCAGCTTGCGCACTCCGAGAAAAGTGCGGTCAGTGCTGCGTACAACTACGCCGAGCATTTGCCCGAACGCCGCGAGATGATGCAATGGTGGGCAGATTATCTTGATGGCCTTAAAGCAAATCTCCCCCAATCCTAAATGCCGTCAAGAGGCCATTGTTGGTCGCACATCTTTAGACACCAGCGCAAATAATTAGGTTCACAAACTACCCCCGTATTTTTCAATCAGCTGTTTTTTTGGAATTTTCCGAACACAAGTTCGTCCGGAGTCGTCATACCTCTGAAGCCACAATAAATCATCCCCCCCGACATCAAAAAACACATGCGTGGCGGCATGAAACCATACCTCCCGTCGTTTTTTCCACTCTAAGAAATAGTGCCCCTTATGTGTAGCCAATATTTCATCCATAAATTTTCTGGCAGAATGAAGTTGTATTCCATGCGAGCGATCAACCATATCGGAAACCATGTAGAACATGGAACCCGCCACATCCCCTTCGCCTTGGAACCGAACTTTTTGAGCTAAGGGAGAGGCCGGATCAGGTAAGGGATGCCTACTTATCTTAAAGTTCCTCAAAAAAGGAATTGCATCTACAATCCAAATCATCTTTTTATAAAAGGCTTCTCGCGATTTTAATTCGTCAAGCGGCATACTCGAATGCTGAAGCTCTATGACGACACCACCTTCTGTTTTAATGTCGGCTATATGTTTTTCACCTGATTGTGGATCGAACTGGACCACCTCGCGAGTGCGCTCGGGAAAATGATTTTTCCAATCAAGGTGCCATTGGGTTTCGTTTTCCCACCAAGGATCACAATGACGCCTTCCCTTATGTGCCCAATGCCAACGATTTTTCGGCCCACACTTGGATAGCGTTTCCTGTCCGCACAGCGGGCAGTGGCCCTTCAGGTTTTTTTCTGGAAGCCTCCGCAGACCGTTGATTATGGCAAATTGCATCCCGTTCCCTTGAGCTTAAATCAAACCGCAATTCCTTAAAAGCGCTTTTCTAAAATCGCCTTCAGAATAAGACGATTGATTTGAATCTTTTTTTGCAAGCGCGGAACGGTAAGCTTCCGCCTCCTGAAAATGTCTCGATAAAAATCATGCTTCCACTGGTCAATAACCCCTTTTTCAAGAGCATGCAAAATGACCTCCTCGGTAAAGGATTTTGCAATGTCTTTCTGAACACGCCTAATTCCTGAGAATATTTGTTCTGATGGCAGCTCAAAAAACCTGTTTACGCATTGATTGCCAACCTCGATTAAGTTTTTGTTTAGGCGGTTAACTAAGACGCAGACTTCCCGAATCGGATACTTCCCACACAAACATGTTTCGGACTCTTCACCCTCTGGAACTTGGTAAACTCGGAACAGCTCCCATTCCAACTTTGCCTGCTCCCAGCTTGAGTTCTGGGAAACCTTGCAAACCTCAGAAAACAGTCTGTATTGAGCCACGCCTTGCTATCCCTGTATGGGCCATGAATTATGTACGGCCATGATTTTATAGAGAACCGGTCTGTTTTCAACCTTATCGACCCGGACATCCACCAAATACAGCCGCTGAAAGGGGTTTCCCTTCTCCTTAATAATTTTGTCCTTCGCCTTGTCGTTTACAAATTGAAGTTTGACATGCGACTTCGATATATTTTCGATTATCCCCCTATCCCCGGTTTTTGTTTTGGTTTTATTCCTTGCCTGATAGAATCTGAGCACCACTGATTTGAACTCAGCCGGGACGGGCTGTTCAAGAATATTTTTTTCATTCATTGCGGAACGTATGACCTTCTGTGCCCCCCGCGAATCAAGATGGATATGGTTAATGACTGTCCCGTTCCCGGTATTGACCACATTGACATTGATTTGAGCAGCCTCATCCCTAGCTATCGGCTTCATTACCTCAGCCACTTGCAGGCAGTCTGCCCGAGTAATCGGAGGCTTAGGCTTCCTTTTGTCCAGAAAGTACTCGACCATCCCCTTTAGTTTCGATGCATAGGTTATAACCGTGCCAACATGTTCTGCTGATGCTAGAACAATTGGTGCATAGGAGAAAAGGTCAACAATGATACTGCCCGGACGAATCTCCTTAATGTATAGACTGCCTTCATACGGATATCGTAGAGGATCGCTTTCGAGATTGTGTTTGAAATTGTCACCAAGCGCAGCCATTGCCGATGCGAACTCATTCAATTCAAGCGGTGTCGAATATTTAAAATGAACGACGAGCTTCTCGGTCTCAGTTTCTTGTCCGACCTCTTCGGTTAGGATACTTTCGCGCACAACGACCCCTTTTCTTAAGGTTTAGCCCGTCACAGTAATAAGACAGCTTCACGGATACAACGACCTACTCCTTTCCCCCAATAAAGCTATTTGGCTAGAACCACTGCTAGGACATCAAACCAGCCAAAAATCGAGAATGCCCCCAGCTTCCATGGTGAAATTCGTGAAAAAATGGAGTTTTAGCCAGTTAAATACCCAATTCTGGGCTATTTTGTGACAAAAAAGCCGGGCGCAGTAATAAAGGGTCTATGACACGCTTCATGAATCTGGTTAAATCAAAAAAACGAGTTGCCGACCATGGCGAAGTCTTTACCCCCCCGTGGATGGTGGAGGCAATGCTCGATTTGGTCAAGGGAGAGACTGAGCGGATCGATTCCCGATTCCTAGAACCGGCCTGCGGCAGCGGAAATTTTCTGGTTCGTATCCTCCAACGCAAGCTGGCTGCCGTAGAAGCAAAGTTCGGCAAGTCCGACTTCGAGAAGCGGCAGTATGCCCTGCTGGGGCTTATGTGTACGTATGGCATTGAATTGCTGGCGGACAACATCGCGGAATGCGGTGAGAACATGCTTGAGGTTTTGGCGGAGTACCTGAACCTGACCGAAGAGGACGACCTCTATCAAGCCGCCTCTTTTGTGCTGTCCCAAAATCTGGTTCATGGTGATGCCCTGAAAATGGAAACCATCGAGGGTAAGCCTATCACCTTTGCCGAGTGGGGCTATTTGGGCAAGGGCAAGTTTCAACGCCGCGACTTCCGCCTCGATACGCTGACCGGATCTGCCGCCTACAGCCGCGAAGGCGATCTGTTCGCGGATCTGGGTAAGCATGAGATTTTCACCCCGATCAAAACCTATCCGACAATGACCGTAGCCGAGCTGGCTGCGGCTGCGAGGAAGAGCGCATGACCGTTCAAGCGAGCTTCACATTCAGGGGGCGGAATCCAGATGTCCTGACCTGTATCGCGAATCTATCGAACGACGAGGTCTTTACCCCTCCGGAGTTCGCTAACCGGATGCTGGATACCTTGGCTGAAGCATGGGCAGCCGATAATAAAGGGGGAAATCTTTGGAAAAACAGCAAAGTCCGATTTCTCGATCCCTGCACGAAGTCGGGGGTATTCCTGCGGGAAATCACTTCGCGATTGACTGCTGGGCTGGCTGAAGAAATCCCTGACCTCCAGAAGCGTGTTGATCACATCCTCACGAAGCAGGTTTTTGGGATCGCAATCACGGAGCTGACGGCTCTGCTGGCGAGACGGAGTCTGTATTGCAGCAAGCATGCCAAGGGCAAGCACTCTATCGCGCAGAGTTTCTCAAGCAATGAAGGAAACGTCTGGTTCAAAAGGTTGAAGCACACGTGGGATGGGACTAAGTGCCTCTATTGTAGCGCTCCGAAATCGACCTTCGAGCGTGAGAATGGGTTAGAAACCCATGCATATGGATTCATCCACAACAGCGACATTAAGGGTTGGCTGGAGAAAATTTTTGGAGCGAACATGCAATTCGATGTAATTATCGGGAACCCCCCCTATCAGATGGCGGGAGGAGCCGGGGGATCTAGCGATTCCTCGATCTACCATCTATTTGTGGAGCAGGCTCTCAAGCTTGAACCACGCTACGCAGCATTTGTTACACCTTCTCGGTGGCTGGCGGGAGGGCGCGGACTCGACGAATTCAGATCAAAAATGCTGAATGCTGGCAATCTCCGGAGTCTAACAGACTTTCCGGACTCAAGTGAAGCCTTCCCCGGAGTTCAGATCAAAGGGGGGGTGTGCTATTTCCTTTGGGATAGATCACACAAAGGCACCTGTGACGTGACGCGTATATCTGGAGGTGAAACTCATTTTCAATCCGCACGCGAACTAGGAGAGTTTGATGTCTTTGTGCGTGATGAGCGCGCAGTCGAAATACTTCGCAAGGTGCAATCCCATCCTTACACGGGTATGGATGCCATGGTTTCAAACAGGGAACCATTTAAACTCGAATCCAATTTCAAAGATTTCCATGTTAAACAGCGGCAGGGGGATATCTCCCTGTATCGAATTACGCCGGGAAAAAGAAGAGTCGACTGGGTTCAAAGATCCGAAATCGTCAAAAACGCCCATCTTATTGATGCTTGGAAGGTGTATGTCCCTAAGGCCTACGGCGCTGGTGAGTCTATTCCACATCAAATTCTCGGGAAGCCGATTATTGCAGCCCCTCCCTCTGTCTGTACAGGCTCATACTTGGCGATAGCCGTAGAGTCCGAAATGTCCGCCAGAAGTATTGAATCCTATTACGCGACAAAATTCTTCCGCTTTCTCGTCTCGTTAAGAAAAATCACCCAAGATGCCTTTAGCCACATGTATGTCTGGGTCCCTCAACAGAGCTGGGATCGACTGTGGACTGACAAACTTCTTTACGAGAAATACGGCCTTACAGCAGATCATATCAAATTCATTGAATCGGTCATTAAGCCAATGAGCATTGAAGGCGACGATGAGTAAACCAATCCAAGACGTTCTACCTCCGAAGCCTCCTACAAGGACGCCCCGTATCTATGCGTACTCTATCGCTGATTCCGCCCATGCAGGCCTGTTGAAAATTGGCCAGACCACGCGAGACGTGAAGAAGCGGATCGAGGAGCAGCTCAAAACGGCTGCGATCAAAAACTTCACGATTGTTCTGGATGAAGCCGCTGAAAGGGAGGACGGCACCTTCTTTTCCGACCACCAAGTTCGTGCCGCGCTGGCTAGAAAGGGCTTCACAAACACCGAGCTGGAGTGGGTTCGCTGTACGCCTCCCGACATCCTCACCGTGCTGGGAGAGATTAGAACAGGGAAGAAGGTTTCAGGGACGCACCACGAGACCTTCCCAATGCGTCGGGAGCAAGCGGAAGCCGTAAACAAGACGCACGCCTACTTCCATTCCATCTGGAAGGAGGATATGCACGCTGTCCCCCGCTTCCTCTGGAACGCCAAGATGCGGTTCGGGAAGACCTTCACCTCCTACCAGCTGGCCAAGAAGCTAGGGGCAAAGCGCGTTCTCGTAGTGACCTTCAAACCTGCTGTCGAGGATGCTTGGCGTACCGATTTGGAGTCTCATGTCGATTTTGACGGCTGGCAGTACCTCTCCAAGTCCTCAGGGAGCGATCCTACTCAGATTTCAGGTAAGAAACCTCTGGTTTACTTTGGCTCCTTCCAAGACCTTTTGGGCACGGACGATGCTGGGAACGTGAAGGCAAAAAACGAGTGGCTCCACAAGGTCAAATGGGATCTCGTGGTCTTTGACGAATATCACTTCGGGGCATGGCGTGAGACCGCAAAGGAACTGTTCGAAGGTGAAGAAGAGGCCGTGGCTCGCAAGGAAGCCAAGCTCGAATATACGCCCGGCTTAGCCGATGTGAATGAGGACCTCGGGGTCCTCTCCGAGAAAGAGACCGAGTTCCTTCCCATCACCACCAAGGCCTACCTCTACCTTTCCGGCACCCCCTTTAAGGCGCTCTCTTCCGGGGAGTTCATCGAAGAGCAGATTTTCAACTGGACGTACACCGACGAACAAAGGGCCAAGGAAGCGTTTGCGGCCAATAACCCCGGCAAGTGGAACCCCTACGGTGCCCTCCCCCAGCTCAGACTCCTGACCTATAAGATGCCAGACGAACTACTGGCAATTGCAAGCGCTGGAGAGTTCGATGAGTTCGACCTCAATGCGTTCTTTGAGGCGACGGGCAAGGGCAAGAATGCGAAGTTCAAACACCAAACCGATGTCCAGAAGTGGCTGGACATCATTCGTGGTTCCTACGCCCCTCAAGTGGTCGAGAACCTGAGGACGGGGACAAGGCCACCGTTTCCGTATTCGGACATCCGTCTCCTCCCCTACCTACAGCACTCCTTCTGGTATCTCCCAGACGTGGCCGCGTGCCAAGCTATGGCAAACCTGCTGTCCGAAAGACACAATACCTTCTGGCGTGAGTACAAGGTAATCGTAGCGGCAGGGTCAACTGCGGGGATCGGACTGGAAGCACTCCCCCCTGTCCGTGCAGCGATTGGGAGCGGGTTCGAGACCAAGACAATTACGCTCTCGTGCGGCAAGCTGACCACAGGGGTAACTGTCCCCCAGTGGTCTTCCATTCTCATGTTGCGAAACCTCAAGTCGCCGGAGTCTTACTTCCAAGCGGCTTTCCGGGTTCAGTCGCCGTGGTCTATCAAGAACCCCAACGGCGACAATCCCAATGAGGAAGAGATTCTGAAGCCAGTCTGCTTCGTGTTTGATTTTGCCCCAACACGAGCTTTAAGGCAACTCTCGGAGTACGGGATCGGACTGTCACCGGGAGAACCCAATCCTGAGAACGCCGTTAAGGATCTGGTTTCCTTCCTTCCCGTGCTGGCCTACGATGGTGCCAACATGACCCAAATCGATGCTGGGGGAATCCTTGACATCGCTATGGCAGGCACCTCAGCGACACTCCTTGCCCGCAAGTGGGAGTCCGCTTTACTTGTGAACGTGGACAACGATACCCTACGCCGGATTCTGGATAACCCTGAAGCCATGGCCGCCGTGGAGAGAATTGAAGGGTGGCGTGCGCTCGGCGACAACATCATCGAGACCATCATCAATAAGAGCGACAAGGTCAAGGATCTCAAGAACAAAGCCAAAAACGGAAATCTGACCGACAAACAGAAGGCACAACTGACCGAAGCCGAAAAGGAGTACAAGTCGAAGCGGAAGCTGATTCAAGAGAAGCTGATCAAATTCGCGACTCGAATTCCAGCCTTCATGTACCTGACCGATTTCCGTGAGAACAACCTGCAAGATGTCATCACCAAGATCGAGCCAGACCTCTTTCTGACTGTCACGGGCCTGACCGTTAAGGATTTCCATCTGCTCGTGAACCTCAAGGTCTTCAATACGGAGCAGATGAACCAAGCAGTGTTCGCGTTCCGAAGATATGAGGATGCGTCGTTGCGGTACACTGGCATCGAAAGCCATGATGGCCTATCCCATATTGGCCTTTGGGATACCGTGGTGGCGAAAGAGTGAAAAATGGATGTCCTCGCCCTCTTAACCGCATTCGGACTTGGAACCGTCGTTACAACCATCGTACAGGCTTGGCTATCGAAGCGAACACATATTGATGACCGCAAGTTTCTCCAGAAACGCGAGGCCTATATCGGCCTTTTGGAGGCATACCATAAGGCAGCGATTGAGGCTAGCGACTCCGCCGCCAAGAATTTTGCCTACTGGCAAATGCGGTGTGATTTGGTCGGATCTCAGGCTGTACGAGAGGCGGTGAACAGGATCATTGAAACCAACGATGATCGGGAGGGACGTTCGAAAGCCCATCAGGATCTGAAAGAGGCCATGCGGGCCGACCTGAGAATTACGACTTAGCCTTATCGGAAACCTCGAAGGGCTGTAGCTCCGCCGCAATTGCAGTTCCCGTCTGGCGGCAGGCCAAGGACGTCCTTCGCCTGCCTTCCCCGGGTACGATTGGCACAGGGAGCTATGCCTTCTTTCCTCTCGGCTTAAAAATGAAGACAAGGATCTTCACGAAAAGAAGCAGGAAGCCTTTGGGGCCTTTGTCCAGCTCCCCTTCCAGCTTCTTCAGCGCTTTGTAAATCATCTAAGCCGCGTCCCAGCCCGCATAAGTGCCGCACTTCTGGCATTGCCCCGAGATGAAGAGCACGTTGAAGCACTGCTCGCGACTGCCTTGAATACATCCGATGTTCCGGCAATTTCGGCAGCGGACCACTACAGCGCCGCAATAGGTTCCTTGGTTATCGCGTCCCGGACAATTCATCCATAGCCTCCATTTGAGAGGGCATAGCCCCAGTTCTGTGCCATATACGGCACACGTCGATAATAATCATTTGTGCCATATATGGCATTTGGTCACGGGACGGGCCCCCTAGTTTTTGAGGCTTTTAGGGGATTCCGGTGCCTAAACAGCCGCCAAAGGATGACGAGTTATTGGCTGCGATAGGCCGGAATATCGCCAAATATATCGAGCTGCGAGGCTTCGAAAGTCAGGAAAAGTTCGCTTGGGAAATCGGCCTTCCCAAGACCACCCTCAGCCGGATTATTCGGGGCAAAGGGGATGTTCGCATTTCCAAGCTGAGCAAGATCGCCACTGCGCTGAAGGTAAAGGTCGATGACCTCTTGAAGTGACGCTGCATGCGCGGGAGGAGATTCTCTTTTCCGTTTTACAGAGGTATGCAGAACGCCGTAGAACCGGGGTTTTAATCATCTTGATAAGATATCCCGCTGTAATATCTCCGCCTTTTACAGCCCCTTCTTATCGGATTGATTAAAACCCTAAAGGGGATCACTCGGCCGACCGAAATTTTTTGAACGCGTTTTTCCCCTCGACCATTTTCGAATTTTCGAAAAAATCGCCCCCAGAAATGGACTCTGAAAACAAAGGCTCATCCTTCCCCAGCCTATCTGGAGCCAAATTCTCCCAATGGCCGAGTCCCTTTAGTCGATGAACTCAATCTCGCCTAAGCGAAGGGATTGGGGCCGGACATGAAAAAGTAGGCCCACGCCGCCAGCGTGAACTCATGGCTGGAGGCGTTTGGACCCATTTCGGGGAAGCGTCCTTCTGTTCGATAGAAAAGCAAAAAGGAAGAGATGATCGCTTTGTACGTCATGGTACGGCTGATATCTCTGAGATCCTCTGCCATCCCGGCCTCCGAGAGCTTTCGAAACATCGCATGAACCCATTTCTCAGAGCGGCGACCGATGACCTGATCGAGGAGCTTCAGAACGTCCGAACGCTCTTCAGAGGGAGGAAGGAGGTGGTTAAGGATATGGTAGGCTTTGGCGTCGAGCATGGCATCCTGAAGGATGTCGTCGAGGCGGCGTGGTTCTTGTTCGGTCATACCCTCAGTTTATACGCCTCCCCGATCCGCCCTTTGACGGTACCGCTGGAGGCCTGCACCTGTCCATCGCTACCCCTAGAAGCACCACAGAGGAGGAGTCGCCTTCCATCTTCTCCACGGACAAGCATATCAGTCAGACACCATCACA
>Ga0164241_10004986_pt1 | contig 12612 bp, 9 predicted proteins | sample OricomyardsoilBY_FD_108780 | JGI IMG/M metagenome (GOLD analysis project Ga0164241, IMG submission 108780) | Backyard soil microbial communities from Emeryville, California, USA - Original compost - Back yard soil (BY) | ecosystem: Environmental > Terrestrial > Soil > Unclassified | place: USA...
GAGCCTCGACCCGAACAAGAAGGTCACCTCGCCGAACCTGCTGAAGAACCCGGCGCTGGAGCGGACCTACGAGCCGGGCAGTGTGCAGAAGGTGGTCACGATGGCCGCCCTGGCCGACGCCGGCCTGATCGACCTGAACACCAAGCTCCGGGTCCCGGGCAGCATCGAGGTCCAGCGGCGCACGATCAAGGACCACTGGTCCCACGACACGATGAACCTCACGATCGCCGGCGTGGTCGCGAAGTCGTCGAACGTCGGCACGATCATGGCCTCGCAGCAGATGCGGATCCCGCAGTTCGTGAAGTACCTGCACGACTTCGGGTTCGGCGAGCCGACCGGGCTGAACTACCCGGGCGAGAGCAAGGGCCTGATGCCGCCGGGTGACGAGTGGAGCGAGCTGACCCGGTCGAACGTCGCGTTCGGCCAGGGACTGTCGGTGAACGCGGTGCAGATGACCGCGGCGGTGAACGCGGTCGCCAACGGCGGCGTCTACGTGCCGCCGAAACTGGTCCGCGACTACATCGACGCGAACGGCACCAAGGTCCCGAACCAGACCGCACCCGCGCGCCGGGTGGTGAGCGAGAAGGCCGCCAAGGAGGTCGCCACCATGATGGAGGCGGTGACCGCGAAGAACGGCACCGCGCCGATGGCGGCGATCGACGGCTACCTGGTGGCCGGCAAGACCGGGACCGCGCAGCAGGTCGACTCGGCCTGCAGCTGCTACCGCAAGTGGGCGACTTCTTTCGCCGGATTCGCCCCGGCCGACAACCCACGGTTCGTGACGTACGTCGTACTGCACGACCCCGTGGGTGCGCGGGGCGGTGGTTTCCAGGGAGGACCGGTGTTCCGAGACGTGATGAGCTACGCGCTGCAGAAGTACGTCGTACCGCCGACGGGTGCGAAGCAGCCCGACGTTCCCACCACCTGGTGACGCAGGGTCAGGTAGGAGTCACGGTGCCCGGAGCGGTAGCCTCTGGGCCCGTGTCCAACCCTTCCGCCGCAGGCGGCGCCGTAGCAGCGATCAGGCCGCGGCACATCGTGCCGGTCGGCCTCGCAGAGGTCGCCAGGGTCGCCCACGCGCGGACCCCGGCAGCCTCCGTCGACGTCACCGGTGTCTCGCTCGATTCACGGTCCGTCCTCCCCGGCGACCTGTACGCCGCCCTGCCCGGTGCGATCACGCACGGTGCTGCGTTCGTGGCGAAGGCCAAGCAGTCCGGGGCGGTCGCCGTACTGACCGATCCGGCCGGTGCGGAGCGGGCCGAGACGACCGGCCTGCCGGTACTCGTGGTCGACAAGCCGCGGGACGTGCTCGGCGCGGTAGCGGCCCGGATCTACAGCGATCCGACCAGTGAGCTGCGGCTGCTCGGTATCACCGGCACGAACGGCAAGACCACGACCTGCTTCCTGCTGGACGCCGTACTGCGCGCGCTCGCACCGGCGGCGTTGATCGGGACGATCCAGACGCGGATCGGCGACGAGGTGGTCAAGAGCGTCCGGACCACCCCTGAGGCGACCGATCTGCAGGCGCTGTTCGCGGTGATGCGGGAGCACGCGGTCGCGTGGTGCTCGATGGAGGTCTCCAGTCACGCGCTGGCGCTGGGCCGCGTGGACGGAGCGCGGTTCGCGGTGGCCGGGTTCACCAACCTGACCCAGGACCACCTGGACTTCCACAACACGTTCGAGGAGTACTTCGCCGCGAAGGCGTCGCTGTTCACTCCGGAGCGGTGTGATGTGGCCGTGGTGACCATCGACGACGAGTACGGCCGCCGGCTGGCCGCGCAGACCGTCGTACCGCTGGTGACTGTGTCCGTGACCGGCGAGGCCGACTGGACGGTGGCGAGCCGGCACCAGTCCGAGCACGGCACGACCGTCCTGGACATCCAGGGGCCGGGGGAGACGCTGACAGTCGAGATCGCGCTGCCCGGCGACTTCAACGTGGCGAACGCGCTGCTCGCGACGGCGATGCTGCGGCAGGTCGATGTCCCCGCGGAGGCGATCGCGACCGGACTGCGCACCGCGATGGTGCCCGGCCGGATGGAGACGTTCACCCGCGAGGACGGTCTCGCGGTGATCGTGGACTACGCGCACACGCCGGACGCGGTCGAGCTCGCGCTGAACGCGGCGCGCGGGGCGACGAAGGGCCGGCTGTTCGCGATCGTGGGCTGCGGCGGTGACCGCGACGCGGGCAAGCGCCCGCAGATGGGTGCCGCGGCCGCGCGGGCGTCGGACGTCGTCATCGTCACCGACGACAACCCGCGCGGCGAGGACCCGGCGTCGATCCGGGCCGCCGCCCTGGAGGGCGCCCGGCAGGCGGTCCCGGGCGTCGACCTGTACGAGATCGGTGACCGGCGGCAGGCCATCGCGACCGCGATCGAGCTGGCCGGCCCCGGCGACACCGTCGTCGTACTGGGCAAGGGCCATGAGACAGGCCAGGACGTCGGCGGCGTGATCCACCCGTTCGACGATCGCGAAACCGTGCGTGAGCTGTTGGAGGCAGACCGGTGATCGGAGTCAGGTGCGGCGAGATCGCCGAGACGGCGCACGGCGAGCTGGTGGGTGTGGACCCGTCGGCCGTCGTCGACGGCGCGGTGGTGATCGACTCGCGCGCCGCCGGACCCGGCGGGCTGTTCGTCGCCCTGCCCGGTGAGAACGTCGACGGCCACGACTACGTCGGTACGGCGACCGCGGCCGGGGTCACGGTGTCGCTGACCACCCGGCCGATCGAGGGTTGTCCGTGCATCGTCGTCGGCGACACGCAGAAGGCGCTCGGCGACCTGGCCCGGCTGGTGGTCGGCCGGCTGCCCGGGCTGACCGTGATCGGTCTGACCGGATCGTCGGGCAAGACCAGCACGAAGGACCTGATCGCCCAGCTGATCCGCCCGTACGGCGAGACCGTGTCGCCGGAGAACTCGTTCAACAACGAGATCGGTCACCCGTTGACCGCGCTGCAGGCGACCGAGAGCACGAAGTACCTGATCGCGGAGATGGGGCACGCCACGTCGGCGACCTCGCGTACCTGTGCGGCATCACGCCGCCGCAGGTCGGGCTGGTGCTGAACGTCGGGACCTCGCACATCGGCGAGTTCGGGTCTCAGGACAACATCGCGCTGGGCAAGGGCGAACTGATCGAGGCCCTGGTGCCGGGCGGGACCGCCGTACTGAACGCCGACGACCCGCGGGTCGCCGCGATGGCCGGCCGGACCGAGCAGCGGGTACTGACCTTCGGCGAGGCGGATAGCGCCGACGTCCGCGCGAGCGACCTCGAGCTGGACGCCGAGGGACGCCCGAGCTTCACGCTGCGGATCGGCGACCTCAGCCGCACGGTTCAGTTGCAGTACGTCGGCGAGCACAACGTGTCGAACGCGCTGGGCGCGGCGACCGTCGCGTACGCACTCGGCCTGACGCCGGACCAGATCGCGGACGGTCTGGTCGCGGCCACCCCGGTCTCGGCGGCGCGGATGGAGGTCGTCGAGAGGGCGGACGGCGTGACCATCATCAACGACGCCTTCAACGCCAACCCCGACTCGGTCCGCGCCGCGCTGAAGGCGCTGGTCGCGATCGGCCGGGCGCGCGGGGCCCGAACCTGGGCTGTGCTCGGCGAGATGCGCGAACTGGGCGACACCTCGACCGAGGAGCACGACGCCGTCGGGCGGCTCGCGGTCCGGCTGGACGTCAACCGGCTGGTCGCGGTCGGCGAAGGCGCCCGGCCGATCCACCTCGGCGCGTCGCTGGAGGGGTCGTGGGGCAACGAGTCGGTGTACGTCGACAGCATCCCGGATGCGCTGGAGTTGCTGCGCAGTGAACTGCACAAGGGTGACGTCGTGCTGGTGAAGTCGTCGAAGCTGGCGAAACTGCGCGACCTGGCCGATGCCCTGATCGCCGAAGGCGACCGGACCGAAGGGGGCGCGCAGTGATCTCGATCCTGTTCGCCGGCGCCGTCTCGATGGTGCTGACCCTGCTCGGAACCCGTTATGCGATCACGGTGCTGGCCCGGCGCGGCTACGGCCAGGAGATCCGCGACGACGGCCCGACCTCGCACCACACCAAGCGCGGTACGCCGACCATGGGCGGCACCGTCTTCATCGTCGCGACCATCATCGGCTACTTCGCGGCGAAGCTGTACACGACCAGCGCACCGACCGCCTCGGCGCTGCTGGTGCTGTTCCTGTTCGCCGGGATGGGCGCGGTCGGCTTCCTGGACGACTTCATCAAGATCTTCCGGCAGCGCAGCCTGGGTCTGCGCAGCAAGGCGAAACTGGCCGGCCAGACGATGGTCGCGGTCGCGTTCGCCGTGCTCGCGCTGCAGTTCCCGGACGAGCGCGGCCAGCGGCCGGCCTCGCCGTTCATCTCGTTCATCCGCGACATCAGCTGGCTGCACCTGGCCGGGATCCTGGTGGTGATCTGGATCCTGCTGCTGATCGCCGGCATGTCGAACGGCGTCAACCTGGTCGACGGCCTGGACGGCCTGGCCACCGGGGCCTCGATGATGGTGTTCGGTGCGTACACGCTGATCTGCATCTGGCAGTTCAACCAGAGCTGCGCGACCGCGCAGGGCGTGGGCGCGAAGTGTTACGAGGTCCGCGATCCACACGACCTCGCGGTCGTCGCCGCCGCGCTGACCGGTGCCTTGTTCGGCTTCCTGTGGTGGAACGCGTCGCCCGCGAAGATCTTCATGGGTGACACCGGCTCGCTGTCGCTGGGCGGCGCGCTGGCCGGCTTCGCGGTGATGACCCGGACCGAACTGCTGGTGCTGCTGCTCGGCGGCCTGTTCGTCATCGTCACCGCCTCGGTCATCCTGCAGGTCGGCTACTTCAAACTGACCAAGGGCAGGCGGCTGTTCCGGATGGCGCCACTGCACCACCACTTCGAGATGCTCGGGTGGGAACAGGTGAACGTGGTGATCCGGTTCTGGATCATCCAGGGCCTGTGCGTCGTGATCGGCCTCGGCGTCTTCTACGCAGAATGGGTAGCCGGATGAGTTTGGAGACACGCACATCCGATGGATGGGCGACCACGCGGTTTGTTGTGCTCGGGTTCGGTACGGCGGGGTATGCGTGTGCGGACTCGTTGTTGCAGGCCGGCGCCGAGCATCTGACCGTCCTCGACGACCGGGACAACGAGGCGCTGCGCGAGAAGGCGCAGATCCTGGAGACCCTCGGCGCCACCATCACCCTCGGCCCGGGCAGTACGGCGGAACTGCCCAAGGACGTCGACATCGTGGTGACGTCGCCCGGCGTCCCGCCGTACGCGCCGCTGCTGGCCCAGGCGGCCGAGCGCGAGGTGCCGATCTGGAGTGAGATCGAGCTGGCCTGGCGGCTGCGGGACCCGGCCAACGCAGCGCCCTGGCTGTGCATCACCGGGACCAACGGCAAGACCACGACCGTCCAGATGCTGACCGCGATACTGACCGCCGCCGGCCACCGTGCCGTTGCCGCGGGCAACGTCGGTCTGCCGCTGCTCGAGGTCGTCATGGACCCCGAGCCGTACGACGTGATCGCGGTGGAGCTGTCGAGCTACCAGCTGCACTTCACCCACTCGATGTCCGCGCACTCGGCCGCCGTACTGAACCTCGCGCCGGACCACGTCGACTGGCACGGCTCGATGGACGCCTATGCCAAGGACAAGGGACGGATCTACGAGAACTGCCAGGTCGCCTGCGTCTACAACGTCGCGGACCCGGTCACCGAACAACTCGTGATGGACGCGGAGGTGATCGAGGGCTGCCGCGCGATCGGCTTCACCCTCGGTACGCCGGGACTGTCGATGGTCGGCCTGGTCGAGGACCTGCTGGTGGACCGGGCGTTCATCGAGCAGCGGTCGACCTCCGCGCAGGAGCTGGCGAAACTCGACGACATCACGCCGCCCGCGCCGCACAACGTGGCGAACGCGCTGGCCGCCGCCGCGCTGGCCCGGGCGTTCGGCGTACCGGCGGCCGCGGTGCGGGACGGGCTGCGCGGGTTCACGCCGGACAAGCACCGGATCGCGCAGGTCGCGGAAGTTGCCGGGGTCAACTATGTCGACGACTCGAAGGCGACCAACCCGCATGCGGCGCAGGCCTCGCTGCTCGCGTACGAGCACGTGGTCTGGATCGCCGGCGGACAGGCGAAGGGCGCGACGTTCGACGAACTCGTGATCGCCGCCAGGCAGCGGTTGCGCGGCGTCGTACTGCTCGGCCAGGACAAGCAGGTGATCGCCGAAGCACTTGCCCGACACGCACCAGATGTCCCGGTAATCACTGTCGAGGCAACGGACACTGGAGCCATGCGGATCGTGGTGGGGGAGGCGGCGAAGCTGGCACAGGTGGGAGACACCGTGCTACTCGCGCCCGGCTGCGCATCCTGGGACATGTTCACCAACTACGGAGCCCGCGGGGACGCCTTCGCCGAGGCCGTGCAGCAGCTGACCCAGGGGTGATCGCGTGACGTCGATCGCCGATCAGCCGGATCAGAAGAAGAGTGACGAGCGTCCCTGGCTGGCCGCCATCCGCGAGGTGCTGGACCGGCCGCTGACGTCGTACCACATCCTGCTCGGAGCGACCGGTCTGCTGCTGGTGCTCGGGCTGCTGATGGTGCTGTCGGCGTCCAGCGTGCTGTCGCTGCGAGCGAACGGGAACAGCTACACGATCTTCATCCGCCAGCTGATCTGGGTCGGCGTCGGCCTGCCGATGGCCTACGTCGCGTCGCGGATGACCCCACGCCACTTCCGCATGCTCGCGTACGTCGCCCTGCTCGGCTCGGTGTTCCTGCTCGTGCTCACGTACGTGCCGGGGCTGGGTGTCGGTGTGAAGGGCAACACGAACTGGCTGAATCTCGGCGGACCGTTGCAGATCCAGCCGAGCGAGTTCGCCAAGCTCGCCCTGGTGATGTGGTGCGCGGACCTGTACGCACGCAAGGAGAAGCTGCTCACCCAGTGGAAGCACCTGCTGGTGCCGATGGTGCCGGTCTGCGGTCTGGTGATCGCACTGGTCGTCGGCCAGCACGACCTGGGTACGGCGCTCGTCCTGATGGCCGTGATGATCGGCATGATCTGGGTGGTCGGCGCACCGACGCGGTTGTTCGTCGCGACCATCGCGGTGGTCGGCGCGATCGCGTCGTACTTCGTCATCACCGCGAAGCACCGGATGGACCGGGTCTCGTCGTTCATCGATCCGTTCAGCGACCCGTCCGGTGTCGGCTGGCAGGCGTACCACTCGTTCTACGCGCTGTCGACCGGCGGCTGGTGGGGCGTCGGGATCGGCAACAGCCGGCAGAAGTGGGGCAACCTGCCCGAGGCGCACACCGACTTCATCTTCTCCGTGATCGGTGAGGAGCTCGGCCTGGTCGGGTCGCTCACCGTGCTCGCGCTGTTCCTCACACTGGCCTACGCCGGCGTCCGGATCGCGACCCGCAACACCCAGCCGTTCGTCCGCTACGCGGCGGCCGGGATCACGGTCTGGCTGATGGCCCAGGCGCTGGTCAACCTGGGTGCCGTAGTCGGATTGCTACCCATCGTGGGGATTCCGCTCCCGCTTTTGTCGTACGGTGGTTCCGCACTGCTGCCGACGCTGATCGCGATCGGTATGTTGCTGTCCTTCGCGAAGGCCGAGCCCGGCGCGCAGGCTGCCCTGAAGGAGACCAGGCGGCCGCGGTTCGGGTGGCTGCAGTCGCGTACGCACTGACGAGAGAACACGCGGGAGCGTTGAAAGCTGTGCCGAGTATCGTCCTGGCCGGCGGCGGTAGCGCCGGCCACACCTCACCCCTGATCGCCACCGCCGACGCGTTGCGGCGGATCGATCCGACCATCGAGATCCTCGCCCTCGGAACCGAGCGCGGCCTGGAGACCCGAGTGATCCCCGAGGCCGGCTACCGGCTCGAGCTGATCCCGCCGGTGCCGCTGCCGCGCAAGCCGACGCCCGCGCTGCTCGCCGTTCCGGGCAAGATGCTCGCGTCGGTCGGTGCCGCCCGCAAGGCACTGGACGAGGCCAAGGCCGACGTCCTGGTCGGCTTCGGCGGATACGTCTCCACTCCCGCGTACGTCGCGGCCTGGCGGCGGAAGACCCCGATCGTGGTGCACGAGGGCAACGCGGTGCCCGGTATCGCGAACAAGTTCGCCGCCCGCTACTGCACGCAGAACGTGGCCACCTCGTTCCCCGGGACCGAGCTGCCGCACGCGTCGTACGTCGGTCTGCCGATCCGGCGGGCGATCTCGACGCTGGACCGGGCCGCCAAGCGGGCCGAGGCGCGGCGGTTCTTCGGGCTGGACCCGGACGCCCCGACGCTGATGGTGACCGGCGGCTCCCAGGGCGCGCAGCGGCTCAACGAGGCGATCGCGGGCGCGGCCGCGGACCTGCAGGCGGCCGGGATCCAGGTGCTGCACGTGATCGGGCCGAAGAACACTCTCGACGTTCCGTCGACCGGCCCACTGCCCTACGCGGTCCTGACCTACGTCGACCGGATGGACCTCGCCTACGCGGCCTCCGATCTCGTCGTGTGCCGGGCCGGCGCGAACACGGTGACCGAGGTGTCCGGTGTCGGTCTGCCCGCCATCTATGTTCCGCTGCCGCACGGTAACGGTGAGCAGCGGCTGAACGCCAAGCCGGTGGTGGATGCGGGCGGTGGCCTGCTCGTCGACAACGCAACGGTGACGGCCGACTGGGTCCGGGCGACCGTTCCGCAACTTCTGCTCGACTCCGCGCGTCTGACAGCCATGTCCACAGCATCCCGAGGTGTGATCCGCACGGACGCGGACGAGCGATTGGCGCGGATGATCCTGGATGTGGTGAGGTCTGCTTCGTGATCGTCACCGCTCCTGACACGACGTTGCCCGCGGAGAAGCTGGGCCGGGTGCACTTCGTCGGTATCGGCGGCGCGGGCATGTCCGGAATCGCCCGGATCATGGCCGCCCGCGGCATCGAGGTCTCCGGATCCGACGCCAAGGACGGCAAGGTGCTGGCCGCGCTGCGCGCGCTCGGCGCCACCTGCTGGGTCGGCCACGCCGCCGAACACGTCGCGGACGTGGACACCGTCGTGGTGTCGACCGCGATCCGCGAGACCAACCCCGAGGTGGTCGCCGCCCGCGCCGCCGGGATCACGATCCTGCCGCGGGCCGCCGCGCTCGCCTCGGTGATGGTCGGCCGCCGGACGCTGGCGGTCGCCGGCACGCACGGCAAGACGACCACCACGTCGATGCTGACCGTCGCGCTGCAGCACTGCGCGGCCGATCCGTCGTACGCGATCGGCGGCAACCTGAACGAGTCGGGCTCGAACGCCCACGACGGCAGCGGTGACCTGTTCGTCGCCGAGGCGGACGAGTCGGACAAGTCGTTCCTGACCTACACGCCCGAGGTGTCGATCGTCACGTCGGTCGAGCCGGACCACCTGGACAACTACGGTGACGAGGCCAGCTACCGGAAGGCGTTCGAGGAGTTCTGCGGACGCGTGCTGGCCGGTGGCTTCATGGTGATCTGCCACGACGACGCGGGTGCTCGCCGGCTGGCGGCGTACGCGCGGGAGCAGGGCATCGACGTCCGGACGTACGGCGAGGCCGACGACGCGGACCTGCGGGTCACCGAGATCACCGCGACCGGGGCGACGCAGTCGTTCGTGCCGGTGTACCGCGGCCGCAAGCTGCCGACGGTGCAGTTGCAGCAAGCGGGCAAGCACAACGCGCTGAACGCGTCCGCGGCGCTGACGGTCGGGCTCGGGCTCGGGTTCTCCGCGGCCGACCTGGCCGAGGGGCTGGCGTCGTTCACCGGCACCGGCCGACGGTTCGAGTTCAAGGGCCTCGAGGACGGCGTGCGGGTGTTCGACTCCTACGCCCACCACCCGACCGAGCTGGCCGTCGACCTGACCGCGGCCCGGCAGGTGGCGGGGGAGGGCCGCGTGGTCGCGTGCTTCCAGCCGCACCTGTTCAGCCGGACCAGGATCTTCGCCACCCAGTTCTCCGAGGCGCTCGCGCTGGCCGACGAGGTCGTCGTGATGGACGTGTTCGCGGCCCGCGAGGACCCGGAGCCCGGTGTCACCGGTGCCCTGATCGCGAACCACGTGCCGCTGAAGCCGGACCAGGTCCGCTTCGAGCCGTCGTGGTCCGCCGTACCCCAGCTGGTCGCGGATCTGGCCGAACCGGGCGACCTGGTGGTGACGCTGGGGGCCGGCGACGTGACGCTGATCGGGCCGGAAGTCGTTGGTTTGCTGGCCGAACGCGCCGCCGCCCGCGAGTCTGCGGCTGCGGCACCCACACCTGTGATGGAGTAAAAGGGTGGGGTCGATGGCATGAGCCAGAGCGTTGATCTGGCTCGGGCACAACAGCGGTTCGCGCGCCGGCAACGGCTGGTGCGCTGGCGGAGTTGGCTTCCGTGGGCGATCGGTGGCGCGGTCGTCGTACTGGCCGGGCTGGTCGTCTGGCTGTTCTACTACTCGTCCGCGCTCGCGGTCGACGGCGTCCGGGTGAGCGGTGCGGACACGGTGCCGGTGGCAACGATCGAGAACGTGGCCGAGGCGCCGATGGGCACACCGTTGGCGAAGGTCGACCTGCGGGCGATCGCGGACCGGGTGCGGACCATCCCGGCGGTGGCCGACGCGCAGGTGACCCGCGCCTGGCCGGACAAGGTGGTGATCGTCGTCACGGAGCGGATCGCGGTGGTGGTGGTCACCGACGGGGCGCGGTTCGAGTTGGTGGACGCGACCGGGACGACGTTCAAGACCGTGTCGACCCGCCCGGCGGGACTGCCGGAGGCCAAGGTGACCGGCACCCGGCGCGACGTCACGATCCGATCGCTGGTGACGGTGTCGGCCGCGCTGCCGGACACGTTGCGGGCTCAGGTCCGGTCGATCTCGGCGGCGTCGCAGGACTCGATCACCCTCAATCTCGGCTCCGGGGTGAAGGTGGTGTGGGGCAGTTCCGATGACAGTGCGCGCAAGGCTCAGGTACTCAGCGTGCTGATGAAACGCAAGGCGAAGGTGTACGACGTCTCGGCGCCCGATCTCCCTGTCACCAAAGGGGAAAAGCGGTGACGAATCACATCACGGCGGTGTGCGGCGAGGCGCGTGGACATTGCCCGAAGCCGTCCCGTAGCGTGCGGCGTAATCTAAAGTTGACATAAGTCTAAGCATCCACTTGAGGTTCAGTCTTTTCGCTGGAACTTTTCGCTGGAACAGGGGCCAACCGGCCACAACGGGAACAGAACGAGGCGAGAGGCGCGGACGTGGCGGCACCGCAGAACTACCTGGCACTCATCAAGGTCGTCGGCATCGGCGGGGGCGGCGTGAACGCCGTCAACCGGATGATCGAGCACGGTCTGAAGGGCGTTGAGTTCATCGCGATCAACACCGACGCGCAGGCGCTGTTGATGAGCGACGCGGACGTCAAGCTCGACATCGGCCGGGAGGAGACCCGGGGCCTCGGCGCCGGCGCGAACCCGGCGATCGGGCAGAAGGCCGCCGAGGACCACGCGGAGGAGATCGAGGAGGCGCTGAAGGGCGCCGACATGGTCTTCGTCACCGCCGGCGAGGGCGGCGGCACCGGCACCGGCGGCGCGCCCGTGGTGGCCCGGATCGCCCGTTCGCTCGGCGCCCTGACCATCGGTGTGGTGACCCGGCCGTTCTCGTTCGAGGGCAAGCGCCGCGCCACCCAGGCCGAGGACGGCATCAGCACCCTCCGCGAGGAGGTGGACACGCTGATCGTCATCCCGAACGACCGGCTGCTGACCATCTCCGACCGCGCCGTGTCCGTGCTGGACGCGTTCAAGCAGGCCGACCAGGTGCTGCTGCAGGGTGTCTCCGGCATCACCGACCTGATCACCACGCCCGGCCTGATCAACGTCGACTTCGCCGACGTCAAGGCGGTCATGTCGAACGCCGGCTCGGCGCTGATGGGTATCGGCTCGTCCCGCGGCGAGGACCGCGCGGTCGCGGCGGCCGAGGCGGCCATCTCGTCTCCGTTGCTCGAGGCAAGCATCGAGGGTGCGCACGGCGTGCTGCTGTCGATCGCCGGCGGCTCGGACCTGGGCCTGTTCGAGATCAACGAGGCGGCCCAGCTGGTCTCGGAGTCCGCGCACTCGGACGCGAACATCATCTTCGGCGCGGTCATCGACGACGCCCTCGGCGACGAGGTGCGGGTCACGGTGATCGCGGCCGGTTTCGACGGCGGGATGCCGAAGCGGCGCGAGCAGGCGATGAACTCCGCCCGCCCGCAGTCCACGCGTCCGGCCACCGACTCGTCGACGTACTCGGCTCCGATGTCCGGGACGACCAACCCACCTGCCACGACGGGTCAGCAGGCTGGTCAGCCCACGACCCCGCAGCCGGGTCAGCCCGGCCAGCCGTCGGCAGGTCAGCCGGGCGCCGGTCAGCCTCCCGCTGGACAGGGCGCACCCGGGCAGGGCAACGCGGGGCAGAGCGCCGCGCCGGCCACGTCCGGTCAGCCGGCGTCCGGGCATGCGACGACTCCGCCGGCTCCCACCGACGACACCGTCCCGGTGCCGGCACCGACCGAAGGACGCCCGGGGGCCGGTACGACGAACTCGGCGCGCCCGCAGGCCGGTGACCCGGTCCGCACGGTGCAGACCGGGCAGCAGTCGCCGCAGTCCGCGCCGCACACGCCGGCCTCGCCGACGACCCAGCACTCCTGGCCGACC
>Ga0164241_10004987_pt1 | contig 12611 bp, 15 predicted proteins | sample OricomyardsoilBY_FD_108780 | JGI IMG/M metagenome (GOLD analysis project Ga0164241, IMG submission 108780) | Backyard soil microbial communities from Emeryville, California, USA - Original compost - Back yard soil (BY) | ecosystem: Environmental > Terrestrial > Soil > Unclassified | place: USA...
GCTGCGGCGCGCGGCGGGCCGATCGCGTGTCAGAACTCGTACCAGGCGCGCAGCGACAGCTCGTGGCCGCCTTGCCCGTAGGTCTTGCCGAACAGATAGGCCGCCTGCATCTTCATTGCCCGGCGGTCGTCCAGCCTGAAGATGCCGTACACAACCGGGCCGGCGCGGTGCGACTGCTTCGCACCGGTGGACCAGTTGTTCCACGGCCCGAGTTCGCCGAAGCCCTGCACGCCCACATGCATCTGCGGCATCCAGCGATGGCGTATCTGCCACTGGTACTTCAGCAGCGTCGCGTCGGGCGTGTCGGGCCCGTAGACATGCTCGAAGAACAGGTTGCCATTGAGCTGCGTTCGGCCAACGTCGGTCTGCAGCACCGGGCCGAATTCGACCGACCGGCGATCGGCATGGATGCGGTCGCTGACCAGTTGCAGGTGCAAGGCCAGGTCGAAGGGCAACTCTCCCTGGGTGAGCAGGACATCGTTGATCCAGTTCACCGTGCTGAGCCGGGTCGGCATCTGCGACGAGCCGATGTAGCTGAGCAGGAATTCGGTGGTCCATCGGCTGTTGACACCGTAACCCAGGCCGATCTCCGGCCAGGCGACTTCGGTCCCGCCGTCCGGCTTCACGGTCCAGTAGCGCAGATCGATGACGCGCACACCCTCGTTGTCGTACGGTGTGACGACGTAGTAACCGGGGTCGGCCATGGCGCTGGCTACGGCCAGGCAAAGGGCGCCGGCAAGCAGGCGCGGTCTCGACAAATCTTTCCTCCCAGCCGCTGGTACCGGCAGGGTAGGCGACGTCCCGGGCCGCGGATGGCCGAAGAAGCGCCGCGCTCGGGGCCCAATTCACCGTGGATTCGACGTTGGCAGCTGGCCAGCGCCGACGATGCCGCGATAGCGAGCCCCTGGTGCGTTCAGCGTGCCTGCAGCTCGGCTGCAGGTGTCGAGTTCGCCGCGAACCACTGCGCAAAGTGGGCCACGCACACCTGCACCTTGGGCAGTCGTCGACGGCCGGCCAGCATCACCGCATTGATGGGGCTGCTTGAACCGTCGGCTTGCTGTTCCAGCAACGGCAACAACAGACCTTGGGTCAGCATCGGTGCCGCCACCGCCGAACTGATGCGTGCAATGCCCAGACCCTGTAGCGCCATCGCGAGCGTGACGCCGCTGTTGTCGCTGCGCAGCGTGCCGCTGACACGGACTTCACGCCGCTGGCCGTCGACGAGAAACGGCCATCGGTTGATCACCGGGCTCACGCTGTTGGCGATCAGCGCATGCTGATTCAGGTCGTCGGGATGCGCGGGCCGTCCATGGCGCGCCACGTAGGCCGGCGACGCGACCAGCAAGCGGTGATGGCGGCCGATCTCGCGCGCCACCAGGCCTTCGTTGTGCGGCGTGCCGGTGCGGATCGCAATGTCGATGCCGTCGCGCGCCATGTCCACGAGCCGGTCGTCGGCAGCGATCTCGATGCGCAGCCGCGGGTAACGTTCGCGCAACGGCTGCAATGTCGACACCAGCACCAGCGCAAAAGCCGCGCTGGTGGCCACGCGCACAAGGCCGCCGGGTTCGCCGCGACGCTCATCCAGCTCGGCCTCGAGCGTGTCGGCCAGCATCAACATCTGCGCACCGTGCGCGGCGACGCTGTCGCCTTCCTCGGTCAGCGACAGGCCGTGCGTATTGCGGTGGACCAGGCGTGCGCCGCAGGCCTGTTCGATGCGTGCCAGCGCGCGCGACACCTGCGACGGCGGTACATCGCGTTCGCGCGCCACCGCCGACAGGTTGCGCAGATCCGCAACCCGCGCGAAGAGCGCGAAGTCGTCGAGGCTGAGTGCTGCCATGCGAGCCATGTGGGCATGATGTCACGGTGGCTTTGCAGCCGGCGCACAGCGGTTGTCCCGCCTGCGCCGTTGCCGCCTCACGCTGGCAGCGCGACAGTGGCGCACCGTTTCAACCGGAGTGTGAAGATGAACGCCATCCCTGCCGAGACGTACCGCCTGGCGCGCGAGCATGCCCTTGCGCTGCGCCGACGCGCCATTGCCGACAGCCTGAACGCCCTGATCAGGTTCTTGTCGCGCCCGCTGCAGCAGCGCCGCGCACAGAGGCCCGCCCGCAAAGGAGTCGTCGCATGCCGCTCGTAACCTTGACCCTCCACGAAAGCGTGCCTGCCGCAACGCGCGGCCAATGGCTGAAGGCCGTGCACGACGCATTGGTGGCGGTGGGCGTGCCCGCGAACGACCGCTTTCAGCGCGTGATCGCCCTCGATGACGCGAGCTTCGTGTTCGATGACGGCTACCCGGACGCCGTGCGACCGCGCGACCGCCGTTTCGCGATCGTCGAACTGCTGTGGTCGCAGGGCAGAAGCGTAAAGGTGAAGCGTCAGTTCCTGCAGCATCTCGCGACGTCCTGGGCAAAGGCCGGCCACGACCCCGAGCAGCTGATGCTGGTGTTCAAGGAAACCGCCTGGGAGAACTGGTCGTTCGCCGGCGGGCGCCTGCTGCACGCCTGAAAGCGCGCGCGACAATAGCGGCCTTGCAAGCCGAGCCGCGTGCCGCTGGCCAGCCAGCGGCACGCCGATCACCATGCCCCGAAACCCGACACACAGCCCCGGCAACCTGATCGTGGTCGCCGCCCCCAGCGGCACCGGCAAGTCCAGCCTGGTCAAGGCGCTGCTCGAGCTCGATTCACACCTGGCCGTGTCGGTTTCACACACCACGCGTGCACCCCGCGGCCAGGAACAGGACGGGCGGGAATACCACTTCATCGACGACGCGCGATTTCGCGGCATGGTCGAAAGCGGCGAGTTCGTGGAATGGGCGCAGGTGCACGGCCATCTGTACGGCACCTCGCGGCTGGCCATCGAGGACAACCTGGCGCGCGGCCAGGACATCGTGCTCGAGATCGACTGGCAGGGGGCGCTGCAGATCAAGCGGCTGTTCCCCGAGGCGGTGCTGGTGTTCATCCTGCCGCCGAGCTGGGCCGAGCTGCTGCAGCGCCTGCAGCGGCGCGGCGAGGACGACGCCGCGGTCATCGAGCGGCGCATGGCCAATGCGCGTGAGGAAGTGGCGCAGGCGCGGCACTTCGACTTCGTTATAATCAACGCCTTGTTCGAGACGGCGCTGTTCGATCTGAAGACCATCGTGCACTCGCAGCGCCTGAAGTACGCGGCCCAGAAGCGCCATCGCGCAGCGGTGTTCACCGCACTGGATCTCGCCTGACATTTCGCTTCCCTGGAAAGACCTCATGGCCCGCATCACCGTCGAAGACTGCCTGACCCGGATCCCCAACCGCTTCCAGCTGGTGCTGGCTGCGACCTACCGCGCGCGCATGCTCAGCCAGGGCCACGCACCGAAGATCGAGACGCGCAACAAGCCGGGCGTGACCGCGCTGCGCGAGATCGCCGCCGGCGAAATCGGCACCGAGATGCTGCGCAAGGTGCCGATCTGACGGCCGCGGCCTGAACGACCATCCGCCGACGGGCGCCCTCGATGGGCGCCCGTTGTCCATTTGGCCGTCCGGTTCGGGCAAGCCTGTTAAATTGAGGCCATGGGCATCCGCTCGCTGGCCGCAGAACTGCTGCCCTCTGCGTTGCAGGGGTGGGGGCCACGCACTGTCTCGCCGCCGCCGGCGAAGAGCGACGAGGCCGGTTCCTTCGCCAGCCTGACCGACAAGCTGGGCTATCTGTCGAAGGCAGACAACAAGAAGGTGCTCGAAGCCTACAAGTTCGCCGACGTGGCGCACCTGGGGCAGTTTCGCGCCAGCGGCGAGCCGTACATCACGCATCCCGTCGCCGTCGCCGGCCTGTGCGCCGACTGGAAGCTGGACGTGCAGGCCATCATGGCCGCGCTGATGCACGACGCGATGGAAGATTGCGGCATCGGCAAGCCCGAGCTGATCGAGCGCTTCGGCGCACCCACCGCCGAACTGGTCGACGGCCTGACCAAGCTGGACAAGCTGCAGGTCAGCACCCGCGAGGAAGGCCAGGCCGAATCCTTCCGCAAGATGCTGCTGGCGATGGCGCGCGACGTGCGCGTCATCCTGATCAAGCTGGCCGACCGGCTGCACAACATGCGCACACTGCAGTCGATGGCGCCGGACAAGCGCCAGCGCATCGCCCGCGAAACGCTGGACATCTACGCGCCGATCGCGCACCGGCTGGGCCTGAACCAGTACTACCGCGAACTGCAGGAACGCTCGTTCGAATACCTGTATCCGTGGCGCCACGCCGCGCTGGCCAAGGCCGTGGAGCGCGCCCGCGGCCACCGCCGCGACATCGTCGAGCGGGTGCGCGCCGACGTCGACAGGGCCTTCGCCAAAGCGAAGATCAAGATCAAGGTCTCGGGGCGCGAGAAGACCGTTTATTCGATCTACCGCAAGATGCGCGAAAAGCACGCCGGCTTCGCGCAAGTCAACGATGTCTTCGGGTTGCGCATCGTCGTGCCGACCCAGAACGAGTGCTACCTGGGGCTGGGCGTGCTGCACCAGCTGTACAAGCCGGTGCCCGGGCGCTTCAAGGACTTCATCGCCATTCCGAAGGCCAATGGCTACCAGTCGCTGCACACCACCTTGGTCAGCCCGCTGGGCACGCCGGTGGAATTCCAGCTGCGCACCGACGCGATGCACGCAGTGGCCGAGACCGGCATCGCCGCGCACTGGCTGTACAAGGTCGGCGAAAAGGGGGCCAATCCGGCCGGCGATGCGCAACGCCTGGGTGCGATGTGGCTGCAGTCGCTGATGGACATCCAGGACGAGACGCGCGATTCGGCGGAGTTCCTCGAACACGTCAAGATCGATCTGTATCCCGATGCGGTGTACGTGTTCACGCCGCGCAGCAAGATCCTGGCGCTGCCGCGCGGTGCCACACCGGTCGATTTCGCCTACGCCATCCACTCCGATGTCGGCGACCACTGCGTGGCCGCCAAGGTCAACGGCGAAGCGGTGGCGCTGCGCACCGAACTGCACAGCGGCGATGTCGTCGAGATCCTCACCGCGCCCGGCGCACGGCCGAATCCGGCGTGGCTGAACCGCGTGCGCACCGGCCGCGCGCGCTCGAAGATCCGCCACTACCTGAAGACGATGGAGCAGGACGAGTCGCGCGCGCTGGGCGAGAAGATGCTCGCGCAGGCGATGCGCGCCGAAGGCTTCGTGATGCCGTCTGCCGATCCCGACGACGCGCAGGCCGCCGCGTTGTGGCAGCAGCTGATACGGTGGAGCGCCAGCCGCAGCCGCGCCGACCTGCTGGTGGACATCGCGCTGGGCCGCAAGATCGCCGGCATCGTCGCCAAGCGCCTGGCGCTGATGATGGCCGAGCGCGGCCAGCGTCCCGATGCCGTGACCTTGACGATGGGCCTGTACGGCAGCGACGAAAGCACGCCGACGCAAGGCGTCGTGTTCATCGACGGCAGCGAGGGCACGTCCGTGCAGCTGGCCAGCTGCTGCCGCCCGATACCGGGTGACGCGCTGGTGGGCTACCTCGGCCGCGGCGAGGGGCTGGTGGTGCACACCGCCGATTGCCGCGTCGGCAAGCGTCTGTTCGAGCGCGACAGCGAGCGCTGGATGCAGGTCGTATGGGCCGAACAACTGACGCGACCCTTCGAGACCGCGGTGATGGTATTGGTCAGCAACGGCAAGGGCGTGCTGGCACAGGTGGCATCGGCAGTCAGTTCCAGCGAGGCCGACATCACGCACCTGGACATGGGTGAGGAAGGCGCCAGCGAATCGGCCGAATTGAAGCTGCTGCTCAGCGTGCGCGACCGCCTGCACCTGGCCGATGTGCTACGGGCACTGCGCCGTTCGCCGGCGGTGCAGCGGGTCTGGCGAATCAAGCCCTGAACCTGCTAACGGGCCCGCTGCCGACCGACCCGGCAACGCCAGGCCGCCCCGGCTACGCGTCCCCTGGCTTCGGGTAGTCCACGGCCAGCACTTCGATGGTCTGCGCCCCGCCGGGAGTCATCAGCTGCACTTCGTCGCCGACGCGGGCCTTCAACAGCGCGCGCGCGATCGGCGACACCCAGCTGACTTCGCCTTGCAGGTTGTCGGCTTCGTCGACGCCCTTGATCGTCACGCGGCGCGCTTCGCCGCCGGCCGCGGCATAGGTAACGCATGCCCCGAAGAACACCTGTTCGCCGCCGTGATGCAGCGCTGGATCGGCGACTTCGGCAATGTCGAGCCGTTTGGTGAGAAAGCGGATGCGCCGGTCGATCTCGCGCAGCCGCTTCTTGCCGTAGAGGTAGTCGCCGTTCTCGGATCGGTCGCCGTTCTTCGCCGCCCAGGACACCGTTTCCACCATCTTCGGGCGTTCCTCGTCGAGCAGGCCCATCAGCTCGGCGCGCAAGCGGCGATAGCCCTGCGGCGTGATGTAGTTGCGCGTACCGGCCGGCAGCGGGGCGGCGGCGGCATCGACGTTGTCATCGTCGTCGCCGTCGGTCTCGCGGGTGAAGGCCTTGTTCACGCCGCCGCCCTCAGGCGCGGCGCGCGTTGGGCAGCAGGCGATCGGCGCTGGGCAATGCCGCGTCGCCGCCGATCTCGGTGGCGATCTGCGTGCACACGGCGCGGCACAGCAGCGCGGCGCGTTCGCTGCGCAGCTTGTAGAACACCTGCGTGCCGACGCGCCGGCGCGCCAGGATGCCGAAGCGGTACAGCGTGGACAGATGCTGCGACAGGTTCGGCTGCGTGGTGTCGATCTGTTCGAGCAGCTGCGACACGTTGCGCTCGCCGTTGCACAGCGCGCTGATCAGGCGCAGCCGGATCGGCGTGGACAGCACGCCGAACAGTTCAGCCGCGCCGGCAAAGACCTGTTCCGAATCGTCGTCGCTCATGGCCTGCAGATTCATGGGCCGCATCTTATAGTCGCCCGACCCGCGCCGCGTCAGCGCGCCGCCGAGCAATACGCCGGTGACGCGGCGCGACGCGGCGACGATGGGCATCAAGGTTTTATGTACGCGTAACCCCGATGCTGCAGCTGCGCGATCAGCACCACCCCCGACGGCGTGAAGTCGACCTCCTGGATGAACTGGTCGCGCTTCAGGTCGCGGTTTCTCAAGGTGATCTCGCAGACCTCGAACTTCACGCCGCGATTGACCAGCGCCGCGACCGTCGCGGCATAGGGATTGCCGTTCCTGTCCTTCGCGCCTTCCATCAGGAAGTCCACGCCGTTGGCATGCGTGACGACGATGATCTTCGCCTTCGGGTCGGTGTCGAGATGGTTGCGGATGTTGCGCAGCGCGGCCAGCGCGCGGGCCTGCGCGTCGTCGATGTGATAGACTACGCCGTCGTCGTCGGCGCGCGCGGCGGTGCAGGCCACGGCGAACAGGCCGATCGTGATCAGCGCGGCGAGGAATCGGCGGATCGACATGGGTTTTCTCCTTGCAGGACACGGCAGCTGCGCGTGCCGGAGCGCGATGATCAGGCGATGCCGGGATTGCCCGCCACGCCGATCAGGCGCGGCGCGTTGATCCGGCGCGCGCTGACCGTGGGCTTGGCCTTCAGCCACGATTCAACCACGTCCCAGACCATCTTGTTGCCGGCTGTCCTGGCGCCTTCGGCCACCGGCGCCCAGCCGGCCACGCGATAGGTCTTGCCGGCTTCGATCGGCTCGCCGTTCAGGCGCATGTCCTGGATGCGCCGGCCCATCGATTCGCCGGGCGCGCAGGCATAACTCAGGCCGCCGACCCGCACCATGTCGCCGCCTTGCTGGTAGTAAGGGTCGGGGTTGAACAGGTTGTCGCAGACGTCTTCGAGCACCGTCTTGATGGTGGCGCCGCTCATCTCGGTGACGGTGGCGTACGAATAGGTGGTGGCCAGCTTGTCCATCATCGTCTCGCGGGTGATCACGTCGCCGGGCAACAGGCTCGTGCCCCAGCGGAAGCCCGGCGAAAAGGCGATCGGCGCGTCCTGCACGTCCATCAGCGCGTCGCACAGCAGCTGGTCCCAGCTGCCGTTGAAGTTGCCGCGCCGGTACAGCAGGCCCTCGGTCGTCGCCAGCTTCTCGGACAGGCGGCCCAGGTACGGGGCGCGCACCTTGTCGATGTGGGCCTGCATCGCCGCATCGGCCGGCAGCGCGTCGGCGAATACCGGCAGCAGCGTGTAGCGCAGGTCGGCGAGCCTGCCGCCCTTCACGTCCAGGTCGAGCACGCCGAGGAACTTGGCGTTCGAGCCGGCGTTGGTGACCAGCGTCTTGCCGCCGGCATTGGCCACCGTCACCGGCAGCGGCATGCCGTCGTGCGTGTGGCCGCCCAGGATGGCATCGATGCCGCGCACGCGTCCGGCCAGCTTCAGATCGACATCCATGCCGTTGTGCGACAGCAGCACCACCACCGCGGCGCCTTCGCCGCGCGCCTTGTCGACCACCTTCTGCAACGGCTCTTCCTGGATGCCGAAGCTCCAGTCGGGAACGAAATAGCGCGGGTTGGCGATCGGCGTGTACGGGAAGGCCTGGCCGACGACGGCCAGCTTGACGCCGTTGACCACGCGCATCACGTAGGGCTTGAACACCGGGTCACCGAAGTCGGCGGTGATGACGTTGTGGGCGACGAACTCGACCTGTCCCTTGAAGTCGTTGTCGACGACCTGCCTGACGCGCTGGTCGCCGAGCGTGAACTCCCAATGCCCGGTCATCACGTCCACGCCCAGCAGCTTGCAGGCGTCGACCATGTCCTGCCCCTGGCTCCACAGCGCGGTCGCCGAGCCCTGCCAGGTGTCGCCGCCGTCGAGCAGCAGCGCGCCGGGGCGGCTGGCCTTCAGCCGCTTGACCAGGGTGGCCAGATGGGCGAAGCCGCCGACGCGGCCATAGCGGCGCGCCGCGGCCTCGAAGTCCAGGCAGCTGACGGCGTGGGCCATCGCGGTGCCCGGCGGCACGCCGGCGCGCTTCAGCAAGGCCTCGCCGACCAGGTGCGGCAGCTGGCCGCGCATGTCGTCGACGCCGAGGTTGACGCTGGGTTCGCGAAAGTACACCGGCAACAGCTGCGCGTGGCAATCGGTCATGTGCAGCAGCGACGCGTTGCCGAACGGCGGCAAGTCGTACAGCGCGGCTTCGGCGCCGGCCGCATCGGCGTCGGCATGGCGCGCCAGGTTCATGCCGGCGAGCGACGCCGCACCGAGCAACTGCAGGAAGTCGCGCTTGTTCATTGCACTGCGCCGACCGCTTCAGCCGGCGCAACAGGCTATTGGTTGACCGGCGACTTCGGGTCGAGCAGCAGCGCCATGATGTCGCGCAGCTGGTCCTGCGTCAGCAGCTTCTCGTGCCCGAAGCGCGGCATGTTCGAACACGCCGAATAGGCCTTGCTGTTCCACAGCTTGACCCAGGTGTATTGCAGGATCGGCGCGCTGGCCGCGCTGTAGGGATCGCTGACGCCGCGCGTCTTGCCGTAGTGATACAGGCTGGGGCCGATGGTGCCGTACGACAGCTCTTCCTTGCTGATCTGGTGGCAGTTGTAGCAGCTGCCGCCGTTGGCGCGGTCGGCGGCGTCGTTCCAGGTCTGGCCGCGGCCGCTTTGCGCGATCTTCTCGCCGGACTTCCAGTCGCCCAGGTAACGCCCGCCGTCGGGCCACTGCACGCTGGCCAAGGCCTGCGACTGGATCTGCTCGACCACGGCATGCGCCGGCATCTGGTCCGACGAGCACGCCTTCTGCGGCAGGTCCTGGTTGAGCCGGTCGAGCTTGGCGATGCCTTTGTCGCTGAACGACGACTTCATCATCGCCTGGGTCATGGCGTCGAGCTGTTGCGCCGTCGGCTCGGGCTTCGGCGCGGCACAACCGCCGACAACGAGTGCAACGGCGGCGAAACTGAAGAGCGTGTTGTTCATCGTCATGCTTTCATTCAGCGCTTGATGGCCGGCGCGATCGACTCGGCGCCCTTGGCATTGACACCCATGTACACGCCCAGCGCAATGGTCACGTCGGAGGCGAAACCGGGGTACGGGAAGCGCTGCTGGCGGAAGCAGTCGTTCAGGCGAAGCTGCATGCTCCACATCTGGCCGTTGGAAACCCGGTAGGCGGGCCAGGCCGCGAAGCCGACGCCGTCGCCGGGGTTGCGGGTCAGGTTGGGCAGGTCCTGCAGGCGCACCCGCTTGCCGCTCTCGCCATGGCAGGTGGAACAGGCAAAGTCCATCGGCCCGCCGCGGTAGTAGAAGGCGCGCTTGCCGATCTGGTACATCGCGCGCTCCTGTTCATGCGACTGCGGCAGGTTCATGCGCATGCCGCGCGATTCGCCCGCCAGCCAGGTCGCCAGCGCGGTGACGTTGGCCATCTCGCCCTTGCCGAACGCGGTCTTGGCGATCTGCGCGGCGTCGAAGCCCTGCAGCGCCTGCATGCAGCTCAGCAGCCGCGACTCCAGGTCCTGCACCCGCTTGGTATCGGCGAAGTAGCGCGGCAGCTCGACGAAGGCGCCCTTGGTGACGCCGGGGCCCTTGCCCAGGTCGCATTGTTCGAGCGACGCGTTCTTCGGACCGCGCTTTTGCTTCCACAGCGCCTCGCCCTTGGCTTCGTAGAGCTCGGCCGGGTTGCCGTCTTCGAGCATCTTGCGGTACTCGGCGATGCCTTCGGTGGTGCTCTTCGCCGCGCCGCTGGCCTGCGCCAGCGCGCAGACGGTGACGCAGCCCAGCAGCGACCCGGCGGCCGCGGCGATCATCCATTTTTTCATCGCTTGTCTCTTTCTTCGATTGCCTGCGATCGAGCCGGCGCCCTCAGCTGACCGTCGCCTCGTCGGTGCGGGTGTCGCCGTGGTTGTCGACCCAGGTGATGGACACCTTGTCGCCCGGCTTGCCGCCCTTGATCGTGAATTGCACGAACGGATTCTTCGCCACCGCCGGGCCCCACTGCGCCTTCATCACGCTGGCGCCGTTGAGCTTGAAGTCCACCGTCTGGATGAACCACGCCGGGATCACCTTGCCGGCCGAATCCTTGCGCTGGCCGGTTTCCATCTCGTGCGCCATCAGCACGCGCACGACGGTCTTGCCGTCTTTGGACTGGGCGCGAATGCGCATCGGATCAGCCATGGGGATCTCCTTCGATACTCGGGATGCGATGCATGGGCTCAGCCGCCGCAGCCGCCGAGCGTGACCTTGATTTCCTTGTGCGCGTACAGCACGCGGCCATCGTTCATGACGGCCACCGCGTAGACCTGCGACGACTGGCCCATCTTGACGCGCGTCGAGATGCTCGGCTCGACGCTGTCGCCGGGCTCGAACATCGCCGCCAGCGTGTAGGGGTTCTTCTCGATCATCAGCAGCACGCGCTTGACGCCGGCGGCGGTCACGGCCGCGCCCAGCGGCACCACCGCGCCGTTCTCGGCGATGTCCGGGCCGTTGACGCTGATGTCCGGGCTTTCGGCCGGGGCCGCGGCGCCGAGCGCCTTGATCACGTCGGCGACGGTCTTGGCTTCGAAGGCCGCCGCGCTGTAGCCGGCGGCCTGCGCCTGCGCGAGCTGCGGCAGCATGCCGGCCGCGGCGAGCATCGAGGCCACGGCCGCGCTGCGCTTCATGACTTCACGACGGGTATGCATGAGCTTCTCCTGACAATGCTTCGATGCTAGTGGATCGACGGCGACGCCGTCAGCGGGCCTTCCCTACCGCGCTCGCGGCGTCATGGTGCGGCGCCCTTGGCCAGCCATTGCGCGATGGCGCGCCGGTCGGCATCGGGCAGGCTTTGCGGCGGCATCGGCACCGCACCCCAGGCGCCGCTGCTGCCGGACTTGATGGTGGCGTCGAGGTACGCGACCGCATCGGCGCGGCCGGCGTATTTCTTCGCCACGGCCTGCAACGGCGGGCCGACGACCTGGCGCTGCAGGTCGTGGCAGCCGAAACAACCCTGCTGCCGCGCAATCGCGATCGCGCCGCCCTGCTCCGCGCCCGACGCCGATGGCGCTACGGCGACGCGCTGCGGTTCGGTGTCGATGCCGCGCTGGGCGCCCACCAGGCGGTTCTGCAAGGCCAGATTGCCGTGCGCGTTCAGCGCCGACGGCGGAATCGACGACACGACCTGCCGCTCGCCGCCGCAGTCCTTCATGCAGGCGGTGCCGGGCACGTCGGGCGTCGCCGTGCCGCCGAACTCGTCACCGGGCCAAAGGCCATGCTGGCGCGTCAACCCGTTGCGGTTCGGCAAACGCGCCTGCACGTCGGCGATGTTGCGGTCGGACAGCACGAAGTCGTCCGGCAGGATGCCGCCGAGGTTCAGGATGTAGGCGCTGACCGCGTAGACCTCGTCCGGCTCGAGGGACTTCGGTTGCGTCCACGGCATCGCGCGGTGGATGTAGTCCCACAGCGTGGACACGCGGGCCAGCTTCATCAGCGTGGTGCGCTGCGGATAGGCCGCATCGTCCAGCCGCGCCACATGGCCGGTGCTCAAGTCCTGCGCGGTCGTGCCGCCGACCAGCGGGCTGAACACCGAACCGGACTCGCCGAAGATGCCGTGACACGACGAGCACTTGCCCTCCCAGATCTCCTGGCCCCGCGCCACCGAGCCCGAGCCCTTCGGCAGGCCCTTGAAATCGGCGCGCACGTCGATGTCCCAGGCCTTGACCTCCGCCGCCGTCGCGCGGCGGCCGATGGCCGTGAAATCGGCCGCGGAAGAATCGCGCGGACGATCTCCAAGCTGCCGGAAATGACGGACACCCTCGAC
>Ga0164241_10004988_pt1 | contig 12608 bp, 10 predicted proteins | sample OricomyardsoilBY_FD_108780 | JGI IMG/M metagenome (GOLD analysis project Ga0164241, IMG submission 108780) | Backyard soil microbial communities from Emeryville, California, USA - Original compost - Back yard soil (BY) | ecosystem: Environmental > Terrestrial > Soil > Unclassified | place: USA...
CCCCTCCCCTGTCGGAACGATTCTAGCGTTAAAAGCGCAATGGGAAAGGTTAATGGGAGGCCGGGGCCAGCCCTCTACTCGTCGGCTCCGGCGGGCGTCCGGTACACGCGTAGGGTCCTCGGCTCGTGCTATCGCAAAAGGCGCTTTGCGTATTCCTTTGAAATACGCAAAGCACCAATGCGATATCCCGTTCCTGCGGTCCAACGCGTGTTCCTCCGTCCGGCGTCTCCGTCTTCGCATAGGGCTCCGTGCAATTCGCGAAAGATCTATTCGCGCGCGTCAAGAACAATCGACATTCGCTTTATCGATTTATATACAGCGACAGGCCACGCTTCATATCAGACGGGTATGCTCCCCGTGCGATCTGGCGATTTTGCCGCGCAACGTAGAGCAAACTCATTCGCAACCAATGCGGATTGCGAATACCCCCAAAGGGGGCGCAGTCGATGCAGCGCGGCTGTGGAATTGCCGGCGCTCCGGAGAGAATTGGCGACAGAGGATAGCACTCGGAGACGGGGCCGGCCAACCGATTGATATATGGGTATCGCCGCGCTATGCTCCGGGGTAGGGGTAGGGGCCTCGCCGGGGGATACAATTTCGGCCGATTGGGCCTTAACGGGGTCAGTCGCTGTATAGAAATCGACAAGGTGCCGGCCGATTATGAGGCAGGCTGGCTCGCTAATCCGTTATCGCGCTAGCGCGAGACCTGCGATATCGCGTAGGCGCCGCGCCATTTCTCAATCTAAGCAACTCGGGCTCGGCCCCGGCGAGCCAATGGCTTGAGCGCGCATAAGAAAGGTAATTGATATGGCTCTTAATGATAAGCAGCTTGCTATGATTCGAGCTCGGGCGGATGCACTGGCGGCGCAGCGGGCCGCGGCGACCGTGGCGCCCCCTGCGGAGGAATCGTTCTTTAGCGACATTCCCGAGACGGTACCGGTAGCGCGCAAGTGCCGAGACGGCAAAACGCGAGTCTATAGGCAACGGTTGCCGCGGCTATCGGCGGAGTCCGGCACAGCATCGGCGGCACCAAAGAAGCCTAGTGGACAAGGCAAGTATTCGGCGCCGCTGGTAGCCGAGTATCTTCTTTCGGAGGTTTCAACATCGAAGGGACTTTTGCGGCTGCGGATTGTTCATTACGCGGGCGTCGATCCATACGTATCAGGACAATGGGTATCGTCGGAGGGGAAGCGAGCGCGTTGCGTCAATTGCAGGATCGAGGACGTCGGGGCGGTCGCGCGAGCCTTCGCGCTCGCATTGGCTCAGATCGAGGGGGCCGTATAGATCGCCAATGCCCGCCTGCGCGTCGCTACGTTTAGCGGTTCCGCCGCATTGGGTAGCCGGCTGTGGAGTCGCAGGCGGGTCGAACGTGAATCGGGCACGACGCAAGGAGGCCGTGAATCGGGCACGACGCAAGGAGGCCGTAGATCTGCGCGCGCGCCTCCGATCGATAGAGCGCGCGCCTCCGATCAAGCGCGCGCCTCCGATCGATAGAGCGCGCGCCTCCGATAGAGCGCGCCTCCGATGGATAGAGCGCGCGAGCACGAGCACGATCGATCGGTAGAGCCCGAGCACGAGCACAAGCACAAGCACGAGCACGATCGGTAGAGCACGCGAGCGAGCACGAACCGATAGCGCCGGGGCTTCGCGCCCGAGCCCGAGCCCGAGCACGAGCACGAGCACGAGCACGAGCCCGAGCACGAGCCCGAGCACGAGCCCGAGCCCGAGCCCGAGCACGAGCCCGAGCCCGAGCCCGAGCCCGAGCACGAGCACGAGCACGAGCCCGAGGAGCCCGAGCACGAGCCCGAGCAGCCCTAGCCCGAGGAGCCCGAGCCCGGCGCTAGGAGGGTCGTTAGCGCGTCGCTTAGACGTTGGACCGCCCCTAGATCGCCTGCGGTTGCCGCGGCCTCTATCGCGGCCGTTAGCGCGTCGATGGCCGGACTTGCGAAACCGCTAGACGTGCTCTGTCGTGCCGGCGCCGGACGCGTGTCATTCGGTGGCAATTCATGTCGTGCAAGTGATTGAAATTGTTTGCCAACGTGTCGGTTTCGAGCCCCGTTACTCACCCCAGATAGTTCGTTTCGCAGATCCCGTCGCGGCTCTTGGGCCGGGGCCGACGGGCGCGAACAAAAAAAGGGCGCAGCGGTCACGAACCCGCCGCCCGTGTGCACTGGGCTCTCGGTCGGTGAATTTCAGCCTGACCGGAGGGACTCCATGGCCACAACGCGTCAGCTCATGTTCATCGTCCCGGCACTCCTCGCTTGTGGTCCGAATCACGGCGACGGGGTGGTCCGAGAGCAACCGGTTCAGATCCAAGAGGACGATCCTTTCTTCTCGCGCGGCGAAGCGCTCCTCCCAGAGGCACGCCGCCTCGATCTTGCGGCAGGGCGCGAAGAGAGCCTCGCTCGATCCAATCGCATCGACGCGGATCAGAAGCGCCAGAACGCTTCGCTCCTTCGCCAACAGGCCCGCCTCTCCGAGGGTTCGATGCGTGACGCCCTGTTCGCGCGCGCCGAATCCATGGAATCGGCCGCCGTCGCCTCCGACTCTCGGGCGCGCGTCTTCTCGACGCGCGCGAAGACGATTCGCGGCCGCGCATCGTCCGTCCGTGCGTTGGCGCGCACGCTGATGACGGGCGAACGGTCGTTCGCGCTCGCATCGCTCACGCTCCCCGCGCCCCCGATGGGCGCAGACGCCGGCGCGCTGCGCACGCTGCCGGCGATCGCGTCGGATGGGACGATCGTCGTCGCTCGAATGCACCCGGTGATGGACCACCACATGATGGGGCGCCCGATGCGGGCCGTCATGATCGACTGAGCTCTGCGCGCGGGCGCCGTCATAATGGGCGGATGGCTCGCGCGCCGACGTTCACGCCTCCGCCTGGCACTCGGTTCGTTCGAGACCTCGGCGCTGGGTCCACGTTCGAGGTCGCTGTCGTCGCGACCTCGAACGGCGAGGCGGTCGCGAAGCGTCCGCGCCGCTCGCTCCGAGGCGAGCCGCTTGCCCTCATGGCGCTCGACCGAGAACGGACCGCGCTCGGCCTGCTCGACGGAAGCCACGCGCCGAAGCTCCTCGCCGCCGGCTCCGACGACGCCGGCCCGTTCGTCCTCGAGGCGTTCGCGCTTGGGACGAGCTTGCGCCAACTCGGCGAGGGCACGTCGACTCTCCAGGCCCGCGGCGCCGTCGCTGCTCGAGTCGCGCGCGCGTTGGGTGAGCTTCACGCGGCTCGCGACGCCGACGGAGACCTCGCGCTGATCCACGGCGATCCCGCGCCGGATCACTTCGTGGTCGCCCCGAACGGCGACGTCCTCGTGATCGACTTCGGCGCTTCGAGCTCACGCGCGGCTCCAACTCCCTCGCCTGGGCGAGGCACCCTCCCCTTCGTCGCGCCCGAGCTCTGCCGCGGAGAAGCGAGCGCTTCCCAATCGACGGATCGCTACGCGCTCGCGGTCGTCCTCGCAGAGCTCTTGGTCGGCCCGAAGCTCGCCGCACGCAGAGGAGAGGCCGCGCTTCTCGTCGAGATCGGAGAGCGTGGCCACGCGCTCGATGCGCTCTCGCCGCTCCCGACCGCGCTTCGCGAAGCCCTCCGGGACGCCCTCGCGTTCTCCGCGGAAGATCGCCCTTCCGATCTCGCCCGCCTCGCGGATCCGCGGACGTACGCCGCGCTCGACTCCCGCGCCGGGTCGTAGCAAGTTTCCGCGCGATGAAGCCCACTGCCAGCCAGCGCGAGCTCTCGCTCGACACCCTCGCCGTTCACGCCGGACAGCCCCCCGATCCGACGAGCGGCGCCGTGATGACCCCGATCGTCCTCTCGAGCACGTTCGCGCAATCCGCACCCGGCGAGCACCGCGGCTTCGAGTATTCCCGCAGCGGCAACCCGACGCGAAACGCGCTCGAGGCCTGCGTCGCCGCGCTCGAGAAGGGGAAGCATGGCTTCGCGTTCGCGAGCGGCCTCGGCGCGAGCAGCACCATCCTCTCTTCGCTGAAGGCCGGCGACCACGTGCTCTCGGGCGACGACGTCTACGGCGGCACCTTCCGCCTGCTCGACAAGGTCATGAAGCCGCTCGGCATCGCCTCGACGTTCGCCGATCTCACGAACCCCGACGCGATCGTCCAATCGCTCCGCAAAGAGACGAAGCTCATCTGGCTCGAGACGCCCACGAACCCGATGCTCAAGATCTTCGACATCGCGAAGATCGCCGAGATCGGACGCGCGCACGGCGCGACCGTCGTCGTGGACAACACCTTCGCGACCCCGATCCTCCAGTCCCCGCTCGAGCTGGGCGCCACAGCCGTCGTGCACTCCACGACGAAATACCTGAACGGTCACTCCGACATCGTCGGCGGCGCCGCCGTCACGAACGACGACGCCTTCGGCGAGCGACTGCGCTTCCTCCAGAACGCGCTCGGCGCGGTCCCGAGCCCGTTCGATTGCTATCTCGTGCTCCGCGGCCTGAAGACGCTCCCGCTTCGCATCGAGCGCGCGTCACGGACCGCTGGCCTCTTCGCCGAGCGTCTCAGCGGCCACGCCAAGGTCGAGCGGGTTCATTATCCCGGCCTCGCCTCCCATCCCGGCCACGCCCTCGCGACCAAACAGATGCGCGGGTTTGGCGCCATGATCTCCTTCGTGGTGAAGGGCGGGCTCGAGGGTTCCAGGCGGTTCTTGTCCGCCCTCGAGATCTTCGCCTGCGCCGAGAGCCTGGGCGGCGTCGAGTCGCTCGCGGAGCACCCGGCCATCATGACCCACGCCAGCGTCCCGCCAGAGCAGCGCCGAGCGCTCGGGATCGACGACGGCCTGGTTCGCCTGTCGGTGGGCGTCGAGGGCGCCGACGATCTCTGGGGCGACATCGAGCGCGGCCTGCAAGCCGCCTGACCTCGATTCGGCCATCGCTCCCCGCTACGTTGCCCCGGCCGGGTCGGGTGGGGTAAGACTCCATGATGCGTCGCGCGATCCTCGGGCTTTGCGGTGGTTTGATCCTCGGGTTGCTCGGAGTCGCGTGCGACGATCCGCCGGCTCCGACGCCAGCGGGCGCCTACAACGTCGCGTTCTCGCAACCCGGGGGGACCTGCGCGATCGGCAGCCACCAGAGCAAGCTCGGCGAGGTGGGCGCTTCCGGCGACCCGTCGCTCGTCACGAGCGGCAACGAGAACTCGACCACCGACTGCACGATCGAGACCGCCTCCGGCGGGTTCAAGGTGACCGCGAAGGTCGCCGGCAGCGCCAGCCTCTCGATCTCGATCCCGAGCATCAGCACGCAATCGACGCAGGCAGAGCCGGCCGACGGGACGGTGAACTACGCCTCGTCGCAGACCGCAGGCGACGTCTTCAGCTCGCAGGGCGGCGCGGCCTGCCACTTCTGGGTCGACACCGAGGCGGGTCAGTACGTGAAGGCCGGCGAAGCCTGGCTCACGTTCGAGTGCCCGGAGATCGATAGCGAGGCGAACGTCTGCAGGATCTCCACGAGCTACGTCGCCGTACGCAACTGCCTCGGCGCGACCGAAGAAGACACCTGAGGCCACGCAGCGCTCGGCGCCGAACGAATGCGGCGGCGCGGGGCGACTGCGGGCGCTGACCGACTGCGCGGCTCGGGGCGACCGCTGTGGCGCTGGCCGACGGCGTGGCGCTGACCTGACGGGCCCGCGAACACGCGCGACGTCAGCGGGTCGGCTGAGGGTCTGCGGCGAGGGGGCGGCGCGACGAAGGCGCGGCCTCTTCTGCTTCTTCGATGCGAATCGCGAGCGCCGTGATGTTGTCCTCGCCGCCGGCGTCGTTCGCGTTCTGCACCAGGAGACTGCAAATCTCTTCGACGTGCTTCGCGTTGAGGTGGGGACGACCGTCCTTGTCGGTGGGGAGCGTCTTCAAATACTCGACGACGATCTCGAGCATGCGCTCGTCCGAGACCATGCCGGAGAGGCCGTCCGAGCAAAGCAGATAGACGTCACCGAACTTCGACTCGTCGCTCGTGAGATCGACGACCACGTTGTCCTGCATGCCGAGCGCTCTCGTAATCACATTGCGAGGAAGCTCGGCACGCTCTGCCTCGGTCAGATCAGGGAACGGCTCGTTTTGGAGGGAGTGGTCGCGCGTGAGCTGCTGGATCTTCCCATCGCGGACGCGGTACGCGCGGCTGTCACCGACGTGCCCGACGAACATCTTCAGCTTCTTCAGCGAGAAGTGCGCGCCGACGACCGTGGTGCCCATCCCGTGGTGCGCCGACGTCGACTGGCTCTGCTCGAAGATGCGACGGTTCGCGATGCCGATGCTCGTCAGTAGACGATTCTCCTCGTCGGAGAGCGTCCGATCGAAGTGCGTCGGCCACGTCACGTCCTCGCCGGAGAGCGTGCGAAAAAAGTCGGCGATGGTCGAGGTCGCCAGGCGACTCGCCACATCTCCGGCTTGGTGTCCGCCCATGCCGTCGGCGACGACGAACAATCCATGTTCGTCGTCAATCGCGTAGCTATCCTCGTTGTGCTCGCGCTGCCGCCCGACGTCGGAAATGCCCGCCGCGATCGCTCGGATCGGACTCGACCGGCCCATCAAAATTGACGGTCCCACTTGTCCTCAGATCTGTCAAGGGAGCCCGGATCTCCGGGCCTCGCTTTCGAGCCCCCAGACTAGACCTCCATCAGGTCCTTTTCCTTCGCGGCGATGATGGTGTCGACGTTCTTGACGATCTCGCTGATCACCTCTTCCACCTTCTTTCGCGCGCGATCGGCGTCGTCCTGGCTGACCTGACCGCCCTTATCGAGCTCGTCGACCATCTCCAGCGCCTCGCGGCGGTGCATCCGGATCGCGACCTTCCCCTCTTCGCCGTTCTTCCGGATGACCTTCACCAGGTCTTTCCGCCGTTCCTCGGTCAGCGAGGGGATCGGGATGCGAATGAGGTCGCCGTCGACCTGCGGGTTCAGGCCCAGATCGCTCTCGCGGATGGCCTTGTCGACGGCCTTCACCTGGCCCTTGTCCCACGGCTTCACCGTGAGGAGGCGCGGCTCGGGGACGTTCACGTTCGCCATCTGCGACAGCTGCGTGGGTGTCCCGTAGTAGTCGACGCGGATGCCATCGAGCATCGAGGGGTGAGCGCGGCCGGTACGGACCTTCGAGAGGTCGCGGCGCAACGCCTCGATGGCCTTGTCCGCGGAGGTTCGCAGCTCTTTTACGACGTCGTCGAGCATGTCTCAGGTCTCCTGATCCGGCCGAGTCCCCTCGCCGGGGGGCGGAGCTTACCCCGGTTTTCACGCCAGCGCTCTACGTTCGCGCCTCGCCATCGCGGGCTCGAATTCACGCGAGACCACGAGCATCTCGAAAGAGCGATCCCCGTCGTACGCGTAGAAACTCCGTTTCCACGCAGGTAGGGTGCACCGCGCATGGAAGAGCTCGACTGGCGGAGCTTCCCGATCTTGGTGGTCGACGACGAAGAGGACAACCTCGACGCGTTTCGCTTCGCGTTCCGCAAGTCGTTCCAGATCGAATACGCGCTCGGCGGCCAGACCGCGCTCGACATGCTCGACCGGCTCGACGTCGCCGTCATCGTGAGCGACCAGCGCATGCCGCAGATGAGCGGCGTCGACTTTCTTCGACGCGCCAAAGAGCGACGTCCCGATGCGGTCGGCATCCTCCTGACCGCGTATGCGGATCTTCCGGCGCTCGTCGACGCGCTCAACTCCGGCGCCGTCGAGCGCTACGTCCAGAAGCCGTGGGACTCGAAAGAGCTCGCCGCGATCCTGCGACAGGGGATTCGCAATTTCGCGACCGTGCGCGAAAACAAGCGGCTCCGCGAGCAGCTCGCGCACTACGCCGGGTACCTCGAGCGCGAGCACCGCGACCCGATCGACTACGCCGAGATCGGCGGCGAGAGCCCCGCGATGCGCGCCGTAGCGCAGCAGATCGCAGAGGTCGCGCAGTCGTCGACGCCGGTCCTCATCGAGGGCGAGCCGGGCTGCGAGCAAGACGTGGTCGCGCGCGCCATCCACGTCGGCTCGGATCGAGAAGAGCGGCCCTTCGTCCGCGTGACGTGCGCCGCCTTCCGCGGCGACGCGCTCGAGCGAGAGCTCTTCGGTTGGAGAAAGGGCGCGTTCCCGGGCGCATTCGACGATCGTGCAGGCCGACTCGAGCTTGCCGATCGCGGGACGCTCTTCCTCGATGCACCAGAGACCCCGTCGAAGAGCCTGCAGGCGCGCTTCCTGTCGCTCCTCGACGAGGGCAAGACCGAGCGCGTCGGCTCGACGGATGCGCACGTGGTCGACACGCGACTCGTCATCTCCCTGCCACATGGCCTCGATCGCGCGTGGCGACGCGAAGAGCTGCTTCCCGAGCTCTTGGCGAAGCTCGACGTCTTCCCCATCCGCCTGCCGCCGCTCCGCGAGCGCCGTGAGGACATCACACCGCTCGCCGAGCACTTTCTCCGAAAGTACGGGCGGCGAAACGCTCGCGCCGCGACGACCCTGTCGGATGACGCACGAGAGCTGCTCGTCGCGTACGAGTTCCCCGGGAACGCGCGAGAGCTCGAGAATGTGATCGAGCGGGCGGCGATCTTGGCTCGCGGCGACTCGATTCAGCCCGAGCACCTGGCGTTCCACACTCGGCCGAAGCAGGTCGCCGACAGGACGAGCGAAGTCGGTCCTGTGGAGCCGGAGCCGAGCGCGTCTGGTGCGGGGCTCGCGACGAAGCTCGAGGACATGGAGCGTCGGGAGCTGCTCCTCGCGCTCGAGCGCTGCGGCGGCAACAAGGCAGAGGTCGCGCGCTCGCTCGGCATCCAGCGCACGACGCTCTATTACCGACTGAAGCGCCTCGGCATCGACAACGCTTGAGCGGCGCTGGCCTCTCCCCGGTCGCGCGCGAGCTCTTCGATCTGCCCGTGCTCGTCCTCGCGCGACGGCTCGTCGGGAAGGTCCTCGTCCACGAGACGGAGGCGGGCATCGCGGCGGGGCGGATCGTCGAGACAGAGGCGTATCGCGGACCGGAAGACCTCGCCGCGCACTCGGCGCGAGGGCGTCGAACGAAGCGGACAGAGGCGATGTTCGGTCCGCCGGGCCGCGCGTACATGTTCCTGCTCTACGGGACGAGCTGGGCGTTCAACGTCGTCAGCGGCAGAGAGGATGTCCCGCACGCCGTGCTCGTGCGCGCGCTCGAGCCACTCGTCGGGCTCGAGCTCATGGCGTCGAGACGCAAGCGCGCAGCGACCGCTCGAGAGCTCACGAACGGTCCCGGCAAGCTGACGCAGGCCCTAGGGATCGACGGCGCCGCGTATGGCGTCGACCTCGCAAGGGGCAAGCTGCGTCTCTGCGAGGGCAAAGCCGGGCCGATCGGCCGCTCGCCGCGCATCAACATCGACTACGCCGGCCCTTGGGTCACGCGACCGTGGCGCTTCTTCGAGAAGGGCAATCGCCATGTGTCCGTGGCGCCCCGAATTTGAGGGCGACCGCGCCGTTCTTAGCCCAAACCTCCCGCTCGCCGTAGACTGCAAAGTCGGAGGGCGCGGGGTGTCATGCGTCTCTGGCCGTTCGGTAAGGGTGACGAAGAGTCGGTGGAGTACGTATCGCGCGTCGTAGGCGCGACGACGAAGGACGGCGTCGAGCTGCGAGGCAAGCTGACGCTGCACTTCACCGCGTCGACGCCTGCGAAGGACGCCGACGATGTCGGGGATCGCGGCGCGAGCGCGCTCGCGGCCATCATGGGCGGCACCGCGTCGAACGAGCTGCTCGGAAACGAGGCCGCGCTGGCGCAACGCGTCCTGCCGCTCGTCGCGATCCTTCGCCCCATTCGCTCTGCCGAGCTCGTCGCGCTGCATGTGGTCGGGGGCGTCGCGAGCGAGCCTCCACCCCCGCGGCGCACTCCGTCGGCGCCTCCGCCGGCGCATCGGCGCTCGTCGTCGCAGATCCTCGCCGTGCGAGACGGCCGACTCTTCCCGCTCGGAGCGACTCCGGAGATCGCCGGAGGCGGCCTGGTGCCTCTGCTTCGAGACTCGGCCGCGCGCGTGCTGGTCGGCACCTTGCGCGCGTACGACCTGGTCGTCGTGCGAGCGCTCGATGTCGAGGACGACGGCGCGCTCTCTCAGGGCAGCTTCATCCCGGTGTCGACGGCCGCGCCGGGGAAGTTCGCCGAAGAGCGAGCCGGAGAGATCGAGCGGTGGCGTGAGAGGCTCGGCGATCTCAGCCTCGCCGCGTTGACCGGAGAGGCGGCGACCGTCGTCTGCTTCTTCCTGGGCCGATGCCTCGAGAGCGAGAGCGTCGACACGAACGTCGCGACCCGCATCGTCTCGAGCGCGGCGCCGCTCTCCTTCGCCGAACTGACGCCGCTCGCGGATCTTCCGCGCTACCTGGTCTCGCCTTCGGACGCGACGCTCGCCTATGTAACGCGTGTGCTCGCGATCGTGGGCGCCGACGCGCGTGCGGCGTCGGGCCTCGTGACGGCGCTCGCGCCAGTGCTCTCGTCCGTGCAAGAGGAGTTCTTCCTCGCCGCGGGCCAAGTGAAGCTCTCGAACCTCAAGGTCTGAGGATCGACATCGCCTCGCCGAGCGACAAGACGACCTGATCGGTCTCGTCGACCGCGTTCGGCCAGTGCGGAGAGAAGCGCAGCGTCCCATCGGGAGTCGCGCACGCGATCCCGAGACGCGTCAGCTCGCGATGGAGCGCGATGACGTCGACGCCGTCGGGAGGCAGCATGCAGAGCGAGCCGCTCTGCGACTCTCTGCGAGGCGAACGAAGCGAGCGCATCCCGAGCTCGACGGCGCCCTTCTCGAGCGCATCGTTCACCGCGAAGATGTGCTTCGTCACTTCCTCTTGGCCGAGCGCCAGGATGAGATCGACAGAGCCCTCGAGCGCCGCGAAGGCCGTCGCGGAGAGGTTCGCGCCCTCGAACACGTCGATCGTCTTTCGAAACGGCTTGTCGTAGCGGAGTTTGCCCGCGCCCTCGAAGAGAAAGTCCGTCGGGTTCTCGTAGCTGAGCCAGCCAGCCTGTCGTGGCACGAGCTCGCGCGCGCGGTCGGCGCTCGCGTAGATGAAACCGGCGCCCTCGATCCCCATCAACCACTTGTGCGAACCGCACGCGAGGTAGTCGATCCCCTCGGCGGTGACGTCGACCGTGACCGCGCCGCACGCCTGCACCGCGTCGACGAAGAGACGCGCGCCACGCGCATGCGCCAGCTCCGACAACCTCCGTAGCGGAACACGAAAGCCCGTCTGAAACTGCACGGCGCTGACCGCGACGACCGCTGCGCCAGGCTCGAGCGCCTGAGCGAGCGCCGCGAGAGCCTCTTCTTCGTCGCGCACGAAGAGCGACGCGTCGAGCATCACGACCTCGAGCCCGAACGTCTCTGCGGCCGCGAGCCACGGCGTCACGTTCGCGGGAAATTCTCCCCGAAACAGGATGACGCGATCGCCGGCGTTCCATGGCAACGCAAACGCTACGTCTGCGATGCCGCGCGTCGTGTTGAAGCCGAGCGCGATCTCTTCCGGTCCGCGCGCGCCGATGAGCGCCGCGAGCTTTCCCTTCAGGCGGTGTCGTTGCGCGAGCCACGTCGGGTACGCCGCAGCGCCGCGCTTGCCGTAGTCGCCGAGCCACGCGCCGATCGCCTTCTTCACCACGATCGACGGCGCGGAGATCCCCGCGTGGTTCATGTAGACGAGCGGCTCGAGCCCCCCGAAGAGATCGCGACTACCGAGGCGCGGGCGAAGCTCGGGCGCGTCCGGATAGAGGCGCGGCGGAGCGACGTTCAACGGTCGTCGTCCATGCGCGGGCCACGCACACCGAGCTCGACGAAGCGCGTGTTGGGGAAGCCCTTCTTGCACGTCTCGAGCTGCCATTCGCCCTTGAAGAGGACGACGGGCGAGCCGTGGATGTCGTGGGCTCCGTAGCCGTAGAGCAAACCTTCGAGCTTCGCGAGCGGGAGCGCCTCGCCCTCGACCCAGCGAGCCATCTCGTACCCGAGAGCCTCGATCCGAGCATCGACCGAGTACTCGGCCTGAAGTCGGTGACGCACGACGTCGAACTGCAGCTCGCCGACGGCGCCGATGATCGAGTCTCCTTCGCGGCCCTCTGGCGGACGAAAGAGCTGAATGGAACCTTCTTGTGCCAGCTGCTCGAGGCCCTTCTTCAGCTGCTTGCGTTTCATCGGGTCGAGCATCGTCACGCGGGCGAAGTGCTCGGGCGGAAACTGCGGGAGCGGTGCATAAGCGACGTCCGCACCGTCGGTCAGCGTGTCGCCGATGAGGAAGATCCCGGGATCGAACACACCGATGATGTCGCCGGCGTAGCCGTCGTCGACGACCGTGCGATCTTGCGCGAGGAACTGCGTCGGGTTCGTCAGGCGGATTTCTCTGCCGAGACGCACGTGGCGGATCTTCATACCGCGCTCGTACTTGCCCGAGCACACGCGGAGGAACGCCATGCGATCGCGATGCGCGCGATCCATGTTCGCCTGGATCTTGAAGACGAACGCCGTCAGCCGTTCGTCGGCCGGGCCAATCGGACCCTTGTCGGTCTCGCGCGGCGCGGGGAGCGGCATCATCTCGACGAACGCGTCGAGGAACTGCGGCAGGCCGAAGTTCGTGAGCGCGCTGCCGAAGAACATCGGCGTGACCTCGCCATGCGCCAAGCGGTCTGCGTCGAG
>Ga0164241_10004989_pt1 | contig 12607 bp, 8 predicted proteins | sample OricomyardsoilBY_FD_108780 | JGI IMG/M metagenome (GOLD analysis project Ga0164241, IMG submission 108780) | Backyard soil microbial communities from Emeryville, California, USA - Original compost - Back yard soil (BY) | ecosystem: Environmental > Terrestrial > Soil > Unclassified | place: USA...
CCGCCGATCCCGGCCAGCACGGCCGAGCAAGCGGCGGCGAGCTGAAGTCGCGCGTTCCGTCACACCGCGACTATCGCGTCACCCGCGGGCGCCTTCAAGAACGGGGTTGGCGCTTCGGATACGTAGAACGCTTGGCGCTGCAACCAGCGGCGCGTTAGTTGCTGAATGCGTGGGCCGCACTTGGAGTTCAGGACCTCTTGCGTCTCAGAGATGTTGCTTGATGGCTCCGGCGAGGGCGACTCTAACTCCAACAAGACGAGTTGTTCGGGCGTGGTGTTCGTCCCTTCGATCCTGCTTGAGGAGATCGCTTCAGCGCCTGCAAGGGATTCGAGCTAGCGCCGCATTGCTCGCGTTGGTGGATGGGTTATTCGAACGTCCATCGGTGAGCCTCGCTCACGCAGCGACCCTCCTTGGCGGCGTCACGCCGGCCTCCGCATCGGCTAACGTTCGGAAGCTGGTCGAAGCTGGGATCCTTCGTGAGGTAACAGGCCGAAAGCGCGATCAACGCTTCGTCGCCAACGAGATCATCCGGGTCGCCCACTCCGACGAGCCCTAGTGCTTCCACCCACCCATCAAAAACCCATCCAACGATGGGCTTTCAGCTCTGGCGCACCCGGCTAGGGGAATTTAGAACTTCGCGCCACCCCCTGGCGCCGACCTCGCTGGTATAGTGGTGTCGTGAGCGCGCCCGAGCCGCAGGACTGCAACGACTTTCCGATGCCGGAGGTCGACATCAACGGAGTCGACCTTGCTCAGGTCCGTCGTATGCTCGCTCTAACACCGGCCGAGCGGTTGCGCGTGCTCGAGTCGGCCCTGGCCTCGATGATGAAGGTGCGAGATGCCGCTCAACGAGCCCAAGTACCACGAGATCCTGCTGCGCCTCGCTGACGCAGGCGTGGAGGCCATCGTCGTCGGCATGGCTGCGGCGGTGATCCAAGGCGCGCCGACGATGACGTGGGACCTGGACATCGTCCACCAGCGCACGAAGGAAAATGTCGAGCGGCTCCTCAGCGTTCTCGAGGACATCGACGCGGTAGCCCGCGGGGACAACCGCCGAATACGTCCCAACGCATCTCATCTCATTGGGCCCGGTCACATCTTGCTCGAGACGCGCTTCGGCGACTTCGACTGTCTTGGAGCAATCGACGGCAGCCGTTCCTACGAAGACCTGCTCGAGGCGTCCGTTGCCATCGAGCTTGATGGACGAAACCTTCGCGTGATTCGGCTCGAGGAGCTGCTCCAAATCAAGCGGCGCGCGGGGCGGCCGAAGGATCTTGCCGGCATTCCCTACATCGAAGCGACGATCGCAGAGCTGTCGCGCTCCAAGTAACCCCAGCGTTCAAGTCGTGGCACCTCGAGACTTCCGCAACTTGATCCGCCGGGCGCCAATTCACGCCGTCGACGGTGATGGGGACGTCGTCGACCAGCGCGCCCGAGCGAAGCAGGTGCACGACGCGGTCGAGCGGTACCCGGCCGACGATGGGCTCGTCGTCTTCTTCAGTCCCGCTCGGTCCCGGCGCTCGTGAAGCACGACGCAGGCTGAACCGTCCAAAGAGTCCCCTCGCGGAAATGCCCGAGATGGATTTTGCGCGCGCGCTCCGCGCCAACAAGCTCGGGGCGCTGCGTGGCTACTTCAAGCAAGCAGTTGTTCCTCGACAAGGAGAGCTTGGAAACGAAGGAGAGTCGTCTGGCGACGAGCCTAGCTTCCACCCACCCATCAAAAACCGATCCAACGATGGGCTTTCAGCTTTGGCGCACCCGGCATGATTCGAACATGCGACCCTCGGATTCGTAGTCCGATGCTCTATCCAGCTGAGCTACGGGTGCGTAAGGGACGCGGTTGATAGCACGCCGCCGCGAAATGCGAGAGGAAAACGCTCGAGCTTTTGGGCGATGACGGACAAATTCTGGTAGCGCACCGATTGAACGAACGGCCGGCGTCTGACGACGGTCGACAATCGCGCGGGAGTCGTCTTGCCTGGCTGGAATTGGCTCTGAAATCTTTTCAGAGCTGGCCGGGAGCCGTGACATGCCAACCAGGGCGCGGCGCTGCGAATGTAGGTGGCGGCGGCGGCGGCGGCGGCAAGTGCCTAAATTTGCTTCGCTTCATCGGAGGCGCCGAACTTGGCACGGAGACTGCTTAAGGGCTGGTGACCTTCGGGCTGCACCCCAGAGGTCACCTTACTTAGTTAACCCGCGCCAGCGGGTGCTTCCTTGCTTGCGCTTCTGCTCTTGCGACTTCCTTAGAAGCTTCTCTTTTCGACTCGACTTTAGCTTCAGAGCTTCAAATCGTGCCCAGGGCCCGGCGAGCATTGCTCGGCGGGTCTTTGCACTTTGTGGGGACTATTCAGTTATGGGATCGGAAGACGGCGCGCGCCAGCTGATTGGCTCAACGCACCAGCTGATTGGCTCAACGCAGTAGGGGTTTGATCGATTCCCCGTCGAGGCTGCCGGCGGACGAGCCAGTCGAGACGGTCGAGCTCGCGGCGCGGCGCCCGAAGAGGTGGTCGGTGGGCGCCATGTCGTGACAGCGCACACACGCAGCGTGGTCGCCAGCAATGAGGGCGCCCCGGGCGTCGACCTCGAGCGCGGACCAGGTCCCCTGGCGTTTTTCCAGGAGGTAGCCGCCGAGCAGCTCGCCGGCGGCGGTTTCGTGCCACGCCATGATGCGCGCTCCGTCAGGCATCGGGGCTTCGATCGCGAGGGCCTGGTAGGCGGGCAACGCGCTCGGCTCGACTCTGACCCGAATCAACGTGCCATCGCGCCGGTGAGCGAGAGCTCGCGCGGCAGGGGCGGCCTCGGGCCAATCCAGCGCGGCTTGGAAATCGGGCCAGATCGGGGTGGGAGCGGACTTTTCGTTCGAGGGCTCGGCCGGCTCCGGTGGAGCGTCGGACATGCCGACCGGCGTTCCGGAGCGCGCGGCGGCGCAGCCAGGCGCGAGGGCGAGGACGGCCACGAGCACCGCCAGCGGCGCGAACGCGACATGGGCCGCCGCAAACGTCGTGATCGGGCCGCCAAGTCGAGCGAAAGCTGCGTGAAACAGGCGCGCATGGTACCACGAGCGAGCTGGGCGCCGCGCCGTGGTCCGGGTCGTTCATGAGGCAGAAGCACGCTCCGTTCGTTCCTCGTCTGGCGCTCGCTGCCTGCGGCGCCGCGATCGCGCTCCTGGGCGGTTGCTCGGCGACCTCGGGTCATGCCTCGGCGGCGCGCGCCACGCAGCCTCCCGGCCACGCGCTCGCGCCGGCAGTGGCCCCAACCTCACGACCGCGCCGCGCGGCGTCTGAGCCCGAGCCGTCGCCTGCCGGTGCGGCGGTCGCTCAGGCGGCGCTTGCCAAGAGCGGGCCGGGTTGGATGGGGGTGGAGCTCGCCAAGCGCGAAGCCGGTGAGCCCGGCGTGCTGATCCGGGGCGTGATGCACGGCTCACCCGCGGAGCGCGCGGGGCTGCTCGCCGGCGACGTCGTGCTCAGCGTCGACGGCAACAACGTGGGGCGTCCGATCGAGCTGCGCGATCGCGTCGCGGGCGCCGGCGCGAGCACGCGCGTCAGCGTGGGCGTGCTGCGCGGCGATGCGACGCGGCTGCTGGCCATCGATCTCGAAGGCGTGCCGAGCGACGACGAGGTGATGCGCAAGAGCTACGTCGGTTCACCGGCGCCCGAGTTCGGCGCCCTCGACAGCGTGCAAGGCAGCGTGACGCCGAGCCTGCCGGCGCTGCAGGGGCGCGTGGTGGTGCTCGAGTTCTGGGCGAGCTGGTGCGGGGTCTGCCACGTCATGGCCCCCACCCTCAACGGCTGGCACGACCGCTATTCGGCGCAGGGCCTCACCGTGCTCGGCGTCACCAACGATTCGGTCGAGGTCGCGGGGCGCACCGCGGGCGAGCTCGGTATGGGCTACCCGCTCGCGAGCGACGGCAGCGGGCAGATGCTGCGCGCCTACCGTGCTTTCGCCCTCCCCACGCTGTTCGTCATCGATAAGCACGGCAAGGTGCGCGACGTGCTCGTTGGCTACAGCACGCCGCGGCTGCGTGAGATCGAGACGCTGGTACGAAAGCTGATCGCGGAAGGCTGAGCGTCGGGCTAGCCTTACGGTTCATGGATGACTCCGACGTTCGGGCCGCGCGCGAGCGAGCGCAAGCGGGCGGCGTGCCCAAGTACCACCAGAAGAACGCCGAGCAAGGCAAGCTGTTCGCGCGGGAGCGCATCGCGCGCTTGACCGATCCGGACAGCTTCGTCGAAGACGCGACGCTGGCGAATGCGCTGGCTGGCGATTTGCCGGCCGACGGCGTGGTGACGGGGGTGGGTCGGATCGGGGGCCGTCCGATCGCGCTGATGGCCAATGATTCGACGGTGAAGGCGGGGTCTTGGGGCGCGCGCACCGTCGAAAAGATCCTGCGCGTGCAAGAGACGGCAGAGCGCCTCGGCTGTCCGCTGCTGTACCTCGTGGACTCGGCGGGCGCGCGCATCACCGATCAGGTGGAGATGTTTCCGGGCCGGCGCGGCGCGGGGCGGATCTTCAAGAACCAAGTGGCGATGAGCGGGCGCGTTCCCCAGCTGTGCCTGCTGTTCGGACCGTCGGCGGCGGGCGGCGCTTACATTCCGGCGTTCTGCGACGTGGTCGTGATGGTCGACGGCAACGCCAGCATGTACCTCGGCTCGCCGCGCATGGCCGAGATGGTGATCGGCGAGAAGGTAACGCTCGAGGAGATGGGCGGCGCCAAGATGCACACCGAGGTCTCGGGCTGCGGAGACTTGCTGGTCAAGACCGAAGACGAAGCGATCGACTTTGCCAAGCGTTACTTGTCGTACTTGCCGCAGAGCTGTGAGGGCGAGCCGCCCGTCGCGGAGCCCAAGCCGATCGCGGCCGACGCCAAGCCGATCGCCGAGGTGGTGATCGCCGACGAGAACAAAGCTTTCGACATGAAGCAGGTGATCGCCGCCGTCGTCGACGATCACAGCTTCCTCGAGCTCAAGCCGCGCTTCGCCCGCGAGCTCATCACGGGCCTGGCGCGCATCGAGGGGCGGGTTGTCGGCATCGTGGCCAACCAGCCCAAGCACCTCGGCGGTGTGCTGTTCGTCGACAGCGCCGACAAAGCCGCGCGCTTCATCTGGCTATGCGACGCGTTCAACGTGCCGCTACTGTACCTGGCCGACGTGCCCGGGTTCATGATCGGCACGAAGGTCGAACGACAAGGTATCATTCGCGCCGGCGCCAAGATGATCGCCGCCGTGAGCGAAGCCACCGTGCCCAAGATTTCGGTGATCGTGCGCAAGGCATACGGCGCGGGCTTGTACGCGATGTGTGGTCCCGCCTTCGAGCCCGACGCGTGCCTGGCGCTGCCGACGGCGTCGATCGCGGTGATGGGGGCGCAGGCGGCGGTGAACGCGGTTTTTTACAACAAGATCCAAGAGGTGGCGGCCGGCCCCGAGCGCGACGCCTACGTCGAGAAGCTGCGCGCCGAGTACCGCGAGGACGTGAACCTGACCAAGCTCGCCAGCGAGCTGGTCGTCGACGAGATCGTACCGTTCGAGGGCCTGCGCCGCGAGCTGGTGCGGCGGTTCGCGCTCTACGCCGACAAGACCGAGGCGCGTCCGACCAAGAAGCACCTCGTGCCGCCGATGTGAGGCCGATGCGGCGTCGGCTCTGGTTCCATGGCCTGGCGCTCGTATGCCTGGCCGCGCCCGCGGCGGCGCAGGTGGAGCTCGGCAGCGCGCTGCGGGGCCTCGAACGGGGCGGCGCAAGCCAGCTGCCGCGCGCGCTGCTCGAAGGCGCGCACGGTCGCGTGGCGGTGCTGGCCGAGTACCCGGCGGACTCGGGCGTGTCGGAGCTGTTGGTCGGCGGCCGCTATCGACCGGTTTGGATGACGCCGCCCGAGCTTACATCGTTCATCGCCGATCATCCGGACGTGAAGCTGCACTGGGCGCCCCCGCGCCACCCGCTGCTCGACCAGGCTCAGCGGTGGACCGGCGCCAGCGAGCTCCGCAACCAGACGGGGCTTACGGGTCGCGGCGTCGTAGTTGGCATCATCGACACCGGGCTCGACGTGAGCCACGGCGATCTGCGCACCGCCGACGACAAGTCGCGAGTGCGGCTCTTGCTCGATTTTTCGCGGCCGCCGAGCGACCGCCAGCGGGAGCTCGAGGAAGAGTACGGCTGCACGGGCGACGCCGAATGCGCGATTTTCAGCAACGACGACCTCGACGAGCTCACCGGCAACGGCGTCACCGGTGACGAGCCGACGGACGGCTTCGGTCACGGGACGCACGTCGCGTCGCTGGCGGCCGGCAACGGCTTATCGGAGAAAGTGCCGCGCTACGTCGGGATCGCGCCGGCAGCGACGATCATCGGCGCGCGCGTGAGCCGTGGCGGCAACGGCGTCATCCGCGACGCCGACATCATCTTGGCGACGCGCTTCGTGTTCGAGCAGGCCGAGCGATGGGGCATGCCCGCGGTCGTCAATCTGAGCCTCGGCAGCGACTTCGGCACCCACGACGGCGGCTCGGCGCTGGAGCAAGCGCTGGCGAGCTTCGTCGGTCCCGGATTTCCGGGCCGCGCGATCGTCGTCGCGGCCGGCAACAGCGGCACGCTGTACGCCGGCCTCGGTGCGAGCGAGCCCGAGCCTTACGGTATCCACACCGAGGTCCACGTCCCGCGCGAGAGCCCGGTCGACATCCCGATCATGACTCCGAGCTACGCGCTGGGCGGGACGCGCGGCGCGACGGTGTACGTTTGGCTCGGCTTTCGCCCCGGCGACGAGCTCTCGATCGCGGTGGACCAGGCCGGCGCCAGCTTCATTCCCGAGGTTCGGCCCGGCGAATCCACAACGTTCTCCAAGGACGGCTGCCAGGGCACCGTCTTCAACGGCCCGACCGATTCGAAGTCGAGCATCGAGGTCGAATCGCACAACGCGGTGGTGGTGCTCGACGGCGATTTCGATCCCGGCACCGTCTTCACGCTGCGGCTGTCCGGCCATGGCTCCGCCAATCTCTGGCTGCAGTCGAGCGGTGGCGCTTCGCCCGACGTGAGCGTCGGGGCCCTGTTTCCGCGCGGCGAGAAGCAGGGCACGATCAATATTCCCGCCTCGCATCCGGCTCTGATCGCCGTCGGCGCGACCGTGAACCGTAACCGCTGGCGAGATTCGAGCGGCCAGCCCTTTCTGCTCGCCGACGCTGACGACAGCGACGAGCTCGCGGCCGTCGACGGCACCGCGACGTTCAGCGCCGCCGGTCCGAACGCGCTCGGCGTCATCAAGCCCGACATCGTGGCGCCCGGCAGCTACGTGATCGGCGCCATGTCGCGCGGCGCCGATCCGCGTCGCAACGGCGGGGTCGGCGTTTTCGCGAGCGGCGGGCGCTGCGGCGACCCCGACTACGAATGTTTCGTCACCGACGACGGCAAGCACGCCGTCAGCAGCGGGACGTCGATGTCGGCCCCGCTGGTGGCAGGCGCGATCGCGTTGCTGTTCGAGCGGCGTCCGGAGCTCACCCAACCCCAGGTTCGAGCGCTGCTCCAGGCCGGCGCTCGCCAACCTACCGGCAAGGTCTTGGCGGAGCAGCAGGCGGGGCCGGGCGCGCTCGATCTGCTCGGCACGCTGGCGGCGCTCGACGCCGAAGATTCGCCGCTCGAGCGCCTACCCACCGACAACAGCCGCATCGTGCTGGCGGCGTCGTTCGCCCATCCCGACCCCACCCAGCCCCTGCAAGGCATGCTCGAGCTACGCGACGGCAACGATCGGGTGGCCGACGGCTTCGATGAACGGCGGCTGGTGCTCGGGGTGCGCGGCGGCAGCTTGTCGCGAGCGCCAGCGCGGCTCGCGGCCGGGTTGTACGGCTTTCAGGTGACGGCGCCGGCGGGCAGTGGCGGCGAGCAGCTCGGCTTGAGCCTCGAGCTCGACGGACAGACACTCTCTAGCCGGCAAGTACCGATCGGCACCGACCGTTGGTTGGCCGAGGGCACGCCGTTGCCGCACGGTGGATGCAACGTCGCGCGCGCTTCATCGACGGCGGCGTTGCTCGCGGTGTTCGTGCTACTCGGCGTCGCCTTCGGGCGGCGGCGCCTCGAGCATCGCTACATCGAGACGAGGTAGACGGTACAGGCGGCGGGCTCGAACGGCCGAATGTCGGGATCGAAAGGATAAGTGAGATCGATGCCGCCGATGTTCACGCCCGCGATGACGATCGCCTTGGCGCCGTCGAGCCGGATCACGCGCGCGTCGGCGCTCCGGCCGCGCTCCTGAAACGGCACCTCGATGCGACGCACGTCGCGACCCTCGCGATCGATGAGCAAGATGCGCCATTGAAAAGCCACCGGCGCCTCCCACTCGGCCCGAAAACCGACCGTGGCTCCGAGCGGCGCGTCGTCGAGCTCGATCCAGATCAGCTCGGCCCCGCTCGGCGCCAGCGGTACGCCGCTGAGCACGCGCCGAGGCAAGCTCGAAAATGGGATCACCCAATCGAATTTCGGCCGGGCAAATGCGCCCGCGAAGCCGAGCGTGGGCAAGCGCGTGCCGTCGTCGCGATCGCCGGCCAGCGCGCGCCGGAGCGCGAAGTCGACCATCAGGTCGGCGTAGCGCGTGGGCTCTTCGTCCAGACTGTGGCGCAGCACGTCGAAAACATCGGGCTCGTTGTCGAAGCGCGCGGCGCTCGCCGGCGTGCGGCTGGCGGCGGCGGACAGCAGCGACGTGCTGAGCACCCCTGGCGAGGCGGCGCTGCGCGACGTTTCCAGCATTTCGAGCAGCAGCGCGAAACGCGCCGTCGCGCCGGCGTCGCGCCGTGAGTCGCCGACCAGCGCCTGCTCGGGGTGCCGCTGCGCGTCGTCGATGAGCTGCACGTCGAGGGCGGTCTTTTCGCCGGTGATCCACCACAGCTCGAGCGCGAAGGCATGGCGCGCATCGGGCGCCTCGCCCGCGTCGAGCGAGCTTGCCAGAGCTTCGCCCACGCACAGGGCCGCCTGCCGCTCGAGGAGCACGCCGCGCGCAGGACCGCCTTCGCAAAAGACGGGCGCCGCATCCATGCGCCCCGGCAGCAGCCGTTCTTCGGTCGCTGTCAGCTCGGCGGCGGTCGGCGACAAGTACCAATCCAGCGCGTCGCTGCCACCAGCATCGCGATCGCCGAGCGGCGACGGCAGCCCCAGCGCGAGCACGTCGCGCTCGTAAGCGCGCTCGAGCGCCGCCACCGCCTCCGGCAGCAAGGCCTCGGCGGCGGGGGCCGTCGCGTGTGCGCAAACCGGACGCGTGAAGGAGCAGCGCGAAGCGGTGACGCTCGGCCGCGGTCGCGACGCCGGTAGCTCTTCGCCGGTGGGCAAGCGTGGGTCGAGCGCCGGCTTGGCCACCACCTTCTTGACGGGCCCGCCGAACAACAGCGGCGGATCGCGCTTGGGCGGCTTGGCGTCCGCGGCCGAGCCGCCGAGCGCGCACGCCGCAAGGAGCCACAGCAAGCTCCGCCGAGCGCGGCGCGGCCCGAGCGGAGGCGTCATCGGCTAGCTCCGCCGCAGGATTTGCAAAATTGCCGCTTCGTCGCCGCCACAGCGCGTCACCCGTTCGACCTGCTCGCCGAGCGCTCCGTTCGAGTGAGCCTCCGCGTCGGGTTCGAGACAGCACATGATGGCATGAGCCGACGCCGAATCCGCCACCGAGCAGCCGCAGGCTAAGGAGCCGACGTGGGTCCAGCAATCTTGCCTCGCCTCGAGCAGCTCGGCGGCGCCGGAGCGGCCTTCGATAAACGCTCGCGCCAGCTCGAGCTGCAGCGCCGCGCCGGGCGGCGCCTGCGCAAGCACCAGCTGCGCCAAACCTACTTGTAGGCGGTGGACGACCGGCGGCGGTGACGCGCTGAGCGCGCTGAGCGCGGCGGAAATCTCCGGCGAAAATCGCGAAGCGGCTTCGTCGCGACGGCCTGTCATGCGCTCAGTGGTTTGCACCGCCGGCCGGGCGAGCGCACGGAAAAACCCACCAGAATTGACAGTTTGTGCGGGCCGCGCCCTATACTGGCGACGCTGCGAGCTGGGCCGAACACCACCGCCCGCTGCACCCCCCAACCGATGGCGACTCGCTTTAACCCTTCCGGATCCGTGAGCTTCGACCTCGTGCGCGGGCGCGTCGATTGCGGCGGCGAGCACGTGCTCGTCCCTGCCGAAGCGCTGGTCGATCTCTGTCGACACGCCGGCGACGACGCCGTCACCGACTTCGGGCGCCGGCTCGGTACCGCCGCTGGCCGCCGTGTCGCCGAGCGACTGGGCGATGGCGGAGCGAGCGCCACGCTCGAAGAGGTGCTCGACCACCTGGGCGGAGAGCTGGCCCTGCTCGGCCTGGGCTCGCTCGGTCTCGAGCGCTGGGGGCGTGCCCTCGTGCTCACTGTCGATGGTGGGCCTTTCGGCCAGCAGCTCGACGGCCTGCTTGGCGCCGTGCTCGAGGGCGCCCTGCAACGCGCATTTGGCCGCGACTGCCACGCCGCCAAGCTGGTGCGCGACGATCGGCGAGTGCGCTTCCTGATCGCCAACGCCAAGAGCGCGGGCCGGGTCAGCGAGTGGCTCGGCTCCGGCCTCAGCTGCGGCGACGCGTTGACGCGGCTGCAAATCACGGGGGCAGCATGACCACTCAAGAACGAATCACCAAGCTGCAAGGCTTGCTTACCCGCGTGCAACAGAACGCGTCGCGGCCGCGCGGCGCCGCCGCCATGCCGGACGCGCCGCGCGCCGCCGCCGGCGTTCCCGTCGTGCCGACCGCGCCGTTCGCCGCGCATCCGGCGCCGCCGCCGGTGGCGTTCGCTTCCCCCGCGCCGCTGCCGGCCGCTCCTCCGCCGCCGATCCCATCCGCCGTGACGGCGCCGGCGGCGTACTCGGCGCCGCAGCCGTCGGCCGCCGATCAATCGGTCGACGACTTGCTGGGCGGTCCCGACGACGCGATGGCGATCGACATCGACGTGCCGCTCGACACGATCCCGCCCGTCGCCGTCACTCCAGCTCAGGCCCCCGAGTCGGAGCCGATCCCCCTGGTCGCCTCCACCTCCACCTCCACCAAGGAGCCGCTGCCGCCGCCGATCGACGACGCCTTCGGCTTGGAATCGGAGGTCTCCGAGGTGCGCATGGCAGCCGCCCCGCGCGACTCCGATGTCGAGGTCACCGTCGCCGCCATCGAAGCGGAGGCGGAAGCCGAAATCATCGCCACCGAGGAGCTCTCGGAAGCGGATCTGGTGGAGCTGACCGAAAGCTCGATCACGACGGCGGACGCCGACGTCGACATCGACTTCGAGGAAGAAGACGATCAGCCGCCGGCTTCGTCGCAGCGCTCGCGAGTTGCGTCGAGCATGGACGAAGCGCTCGCCGCCGCCGCTGAGCACGGCGAAGCCGAGCACGATGTGCCGCTCAAGACGCCGCCCCCGGAGTCGGGTCCGCAGGAGGCGGCCGCGCCCGCTCCCGGCGTCGACGCCCTGCTCGGCGAGGAGCTCGAGATCCCGATGCGCGCGGAGGCGGCGCGTTCGTCGGTGACGGTACCGACGGCGGAGCAGCTCGGTCAAACCATCGAGCTCGAGGAGGCGCGCGGTCCCTCGCTCGAGCTTGCGGAGCCGGTGCAGAGCTCGGTGCCACCAGCGGCAATCGAAGAGCTCGAGGTCGCGCTGCCGTCGCGAGACGTGGTCGGCGGCTACGACGACAGCTTGATGCCACCGCCGGAGGCGCGCGACGACCTGGAAGCGCACCGCCGGCGTCAAGACGAAGACCTCGCTCCGCCGCCCGAGTCGCTGGCGCAGCTGCCGTCGATTCAGCCGGGCGGGAGCAGCCCGGAGATCGTGCCGCTGCCGAGGACGTCCGCACCGGTGCAGCCGGAGATGGTCGCGCGTCCGGCGCCGACCGGAAGCGCGGAGTCGTTCGCCTCCGTGCGCGAGAGCTTCCAACCTGCTTCGTTCGTGGAGCTGCTCGACGCCTCGCTGTCTCTCGGCGGAGACTGAGCCATGCGGCTCGCGACGCGCCGCGACGGCTCGCCCGACGGTCAGCTCATCGTCGTGAGCCGCGACGCCGCCCGCGCCATCGACGCGCGTGCGGCCGCAACGAGCCTGCGCGCCGCGCTCGAAGATTGGGAGCGGACCTTGCCGTCGCTTCAGAGGCTGTCAAGCGAGCTGGAGCGGGGCTCACCGGCCGCGTTCGAGCTCGACATCGCCGAGCTTTCGGCCCCGCTGCCGCGCGCCACCGAGTGGATCGACGGCTCCGCCTACCTGAACCACGTGCGGCTGGTTCGGCAGGCCCGCAACGCCGCTCCCCCGCCGACGCTCGACACGGATCCGCTGGTGTACCAGGGCGGCTCGTCGGACATGCAAGGCCCGCGCGACACGTTTACCCTGCTCGACGAGCGCTACGGGCTCGATTTCGAGGCGGAGCTCGGGGTCGTGCTCGACGACACGCCGCAAGGGACCCTCGCGGGAGCTGCCGAGTCCCACGTGCCACTGCTCGTCTGCCTGAACGATTGGACGTACCGCAACCTGGTTCCGGACGAGCTCGCGAAGGGCTTCGGATTTTTCTGCTCCAAGCCCGCCACCGGCTTCGCGCCGTTCGCGGTGACACCTGACGAGCTCGGTGATGCCTGGCGCGACGGAAGGCTCGCCGGCACGATGCACGTGACGCTCGA
>Ga0164241_10004990_pt1 | contig 12604 bp, 8 predicted proteins | sample OricomyardsoilBY_FD_108780 | JGI IMG/M metagenome (GOLD analysis project Ga0164241, IMG submission 108780) | Backyard soil microbial communities from Emeryville, California, USA - Original compost - Back yard soil (BY) | ecosystem: Environmental > Terrestrial > Soil > Unclassified | place: USA...
ACGTCAGGCAGCCGGCCTCGCCGCCGCAGACGTAGCAGCCGCAGCTGGCCGCCTCGCCGTTGTCGACCAGGCGATCGCAGTCGTCGTCGATGCCGTTGCAGACGTCGGGCGGCGCCGCGTGCAGCGCGTTGGCCGGGTGCACGTCGGGGTTCCGCGGCATGCAGTCGTCCACGTTCTTGGTGCCGTCGTTGTCCCAGTCGTCGTCCAGGCAGTCGGCGATGCCGTCCTCGTCGAGGTCGGGCGAGCCCTCGTCGGTCTGCCCGTCGCAGTTGTCGTCGACGCCGTTGCAGATCTCGGCCGCGGGCACGCGCCCCACGCACAGCGGGCGGCCAGCGGTGCACTCGACCGTGCCGTGGCACACGCCGAACTCGTTCGTGAGGTCGCAGTTGGCGCCGTTGGTGCCCTCGTCGGTCTCGCCGTCGCAGTCGTCGTCGCGCCCGTTGCAGGTCTCGGCCGCGGGGGTCTCGGCGTAGCAGCGCGAGAGGCCCCCGGTGCCGCAGCCGCGCACGCCATGGCAGGTCCCCTCGGCGTTGCTGACCTCGCAGTCGGTCTCGGCGCCGAGCGCGATCCCCGCGGCGTTGCACGCGCACTCGCCGGTCGTGAGCTTGCAGGCGTTGGCCTCGCAGGTGTAGCCGCTGGCGCAGTCGCTGGTGGCGCTACAGCCGTTGCCGCAGAAGGACCCGCCGGCGCCGTAGTCGAGGCACTTGTTACCGCTGAGGCCGGCGACGTTGCAGTCACCGTCGACGCGGCACGGCTGGCAGGCCACCACGTCGGTCTTCACGCACACGCCGGCGCCGTCGTCGCGCACGCACACGAGGCCCGCCGGGCAGGCGACCGAGTCGGAGCACGCGCTCGAGCAGATCTTGCCCTCGGCGGACGCGGCCGCGCACACGCCCGAGTCGCACTGGTCGTTGCGCTCGCACGCGTCGCCGGCCTCGAGCTTCGGGATGGGCGTGACCTCGCGCGCGTCGGAGTCGGCGGCGTCGGCGTCGATGGGCTTCAGGATGAGGCCGTCGTCGCGGTTGCCGTCGTTGCACGCAGCGACGGCCGTGGCCGCGAGCAGGAGCGCCATGATTCTGGAAGTCGACGTCATCTGGACCTCTCGCGCGTGCCGGACGCGTGCACCAAGCGGCCACGCAGTATCGGGAGCGCGGCCACCAACCGGGCAAAGCCCCGGTCGCGACGGGAGTTTGCGCATCCAGTGACGCCCAGGTCAAGGTCGTTGCCCCGGCGCGCCGGGTCATTATAGGGTCCGCCGCCTATGAGCCGCTCGACGACCAAGCACGACCTGTACAACCCGACCCCCGAGCACCTCGCGCTGCGTGAGATGGTGCGCGCCTTCGCCGAGAACGAGGTCGAGCCGCGCGCGACCGAGAGCGATCGCCTGGAACGCTTCGACATCGACCTGTTCCGCCAGGCGGGCGATCTCGGCCTGCTCGGGATCACCGTCGACGAGCGCTTCGGCGGCGCGGGCATGGACGCGGTCGCCGCGGTCATCGCGCACGAGGAGCTGGCGGCCGCCGACCCCGGGTTCACGCTCGCGTTCCTGGCGCACACCATGCTCTTCGCGAACAACCTGGCGCAGAACGGCAGCGACGCGCAGCGCGCGCACTACCTGCCGGCGGCCTGCAGCGGCAAGGCCGTGTGCGGCATGGCGATGAGCGAGCCAGGCGCCGGCACCGACGTGCTCGGCATGACCACGCGGGCCAAGAAGGACGGCGACCACTGGGTCCTCGATGGGGCCAAGATGTGGATCACCAATGGCTGCATCTCGTGGAACGAGCTCGGCGACACCTTCCTCGTCTACGCCAAGACCGGCGAGGGCGCTGGCGCCAAGGCGCTGTCGCTGTTCATCGTCGAGAAGGGCATGGCTGGCTTCAAGCTCGGCCAGAAGCTCCACGACAAGCTCGGCATGCGCGCGTCGCCGACCGCCGAGCTGGTGTTCGACGGCTGCCGCGTGCCGGCCGCGAACCTGGTCGGCCACGAGGGCGACGCGGTGCTGCACATGATGCGCAACCTCGAGCTCGAGCGGCTGACGCTCGCGGCGATGAGCCTCGGCATCGCGCGCCGCTCGATCGAGATCATGAACCGCTACGCCCGCGACCGGAAGGCGTTCGGCAAGGAGCTGGCGAGCTTCGGGCAGATCCAGCGCCACATCGCCGAGAGCTACGCGGAGTTCATGGCCGGCCGCGCGTACGTCTATCAGGTCGCCGGCGCGCTCGATCTGACGACCGCGGGCAACCGCATCGACAGCGACGGGGTCAAGCTCTACTGCGCGCAGATGGCCAAGAACGTGGCCGACCGCGCCATCCAGGTGCTCGGCGGCTACGGCTATGTCGGCGAGTACAAGGTCGAGCGGCTGTGGCGTGACGCCAAGCTGATGGAGATCGGCGGCGGCACCAACGAGGCGCACCAGAAGAACATCACGCGCGATCTGGCGCACGTCGATCGCATCCGCTGATTCGGTGGGATCCCAATGATTGGGATCCCAACGCTTGGGATCCCAACGATTGGGATCCCAAGCGTCGCGCGGGGCTCACTTCTTCTCGGGCTTCTTCGCCGCGTCGCGGAGCGCCTTGGTCTTCGCCCACAGCGCGTGCGCCGGGCCGTCGTGGTCGTTGTCCCAGTGCATCATGTCGCTGCTCTGCGACTCGCCCATGTCGGTCGCGCCCCAGCGCAGGCCGGCCACGTCGCGCAGCGCCACGACCACGTCCTTGGACTGGTTCATGATGCCGAGGTTGCCGGTCTGGCCGTGCCAGTTGCTCTTGTCACCGCGCAGCATGGTGTCGTGCAGCGGCACCTTCTTGAGCCAGTACTCGACCTTGGCCTCGTCGCCCGCGAGCGGCTTGGCGTCCTTCATGCGCTTGTCGAACTGCGCCCTGATGGCGGCGGGGTCCTTGGCCATCTCGCGGTACTGGCGCAGCGACACGTTGGTCGCCTCGAGCTGCGCGTAGAGGTCCTCGGTCGACAGCTCCTGGGCCCACTGGTGGAGCTTCTTGGCGTCGAAGCCCTCGCCCGACCCCATGAACGTCGTCGCGTGCCTCAGGATGCTGGTGGTGCCGTCGTTGGCGGTCTTTGCCTGCGGGTTGCCGACCACCCAGGGGTTCTTGTCGTGGTCGATGTCGAACGCCTGGCCGATGCCGTGATAGGCCTGCGGGCTGTCCGGCGTGGAGGGACGGTAGCTGTTGCTCACCGAGCAGCCGACCTGCTTGGCGACCTCGGCGTCCGACGCCTTGAACTTCGCCATCAGGTAGCTCTTGGCGGCGCCGATGCGTGCCAGGAACTCGGGGCGACCGACGACGGTGGCGCCGAGGAACGTCATCGTCTGGAAGGTCTTCACGTAGCCGTTGATGCCGCCCGCGACCCCGAGCTCGCGCATGGCCTGGTCTTCGAGCGGCTCGGGCGAGCCGACCGACTTGCCGGCGCCCTTGTCGGTGCTCTTGCGCGCGTGCTCCGTGCCCTTGGCCTCGACCAGCTCGGGGTGCTCCGCGACGAGCGGGCCGAGCGTGTCCTTGGCGCGCAGGAAGCCGGTCGGCTTGACGCCCTTGGACTGCTGGTAGTCGGCGATCTTCTGGATGGTAGACGGGTCTATCACCATCGTCGGCGCCATGCCGAGCGCCACCTGCAGCTTGGCGACCCACTCGGGCGCGAACGGGTCGTTGCGATACTGCTTCTGCGCCACGACGATCTGCTTCTGCGTGAGGATGCCGCTGGCCGAGCCCGACGCCGGCGCGGCCGTGGGTGCCGCGCTCGACGCGCCGGCGCTCTGCGTCGCGACCACCGGAGGCGCCTCGGCCTTGGGCTTGTCCTTCGGCGCGGAGGTCTTGTCGGCGGCGCCCTCGGCGCCGAGCTCGCGCTTCATGACGTGGGTCGTGTCACGGCCGACCTTGCCGTCGTCGTCGAGGCCGTGCGCGCGCTGGAACGTCATCACGCCCTCGACCGTCGGGGCGTCCCACGCGCCCGTCGCGTTGGCCTTCACGAGCGTCTGGATCGGCTGCACGTTGCCGCTCGGGAACGGCGCCTTCTGGTTGTAGGCGATGGCCCCGCCGAGCTTGTCGCCGCCCTTTTCCTGCGCGCCGGGCGCGAGCAGCTTCTCCTGCGCGTCGAAGGGCTTGCCACGTAGCGATGCCTTCTTGTCGACCTGGGCCTCGGGCCCGGCCGATGGCGGCTTCTGAGTGGACGTGTCTTTGGGAGTGGTCACTTGCGACATGGGGGACTCCGAGCGCGCGTGGGCGGACGCCCGGGACCATGACACATCGCCCGCGTTATCGCGTAGCGATCGGCCGCTCTCTGTAACAGGTGCGCGCCGTTACTGGTTTGCAATCAAACCAACAACCTGGGTGCCGTCGACAACACCCGCACTTCGGCCCTAGTGTGCGTGCCGTGACGACGACCCTTGGCATCCCCCGCGAGATCCGCCTGCGCGAGCGGCGTGTAGCCATCGTCCCCGAGGTCGCCAAGGCGCTCGTCGGCAAGGGCTTCGCCGTCGCGCTCGAGTCCGGGGCGGGCCGGGCGGCCGGCTTCGAGGACGCGGCGTACGTCGCCGCCGGGGCGAGCATCGTGGCGCGCGACGGCGCCTGGTCGGCGGACATCGTCTTGAAGGTCGCCGAGCCGACGCTCGACGAGGTGCCGCTGCTGCGTATGGGCGCGACGCTCGTCTGCCACATCTTCCCGGCGCGCAACGCCGCGCTGGTCGAGGCCCTGACCGCGCGCGAGGCGACCGTCGTCGCGATGGACAAGGTGCCGCGCTCGACCATCGCGCAGAAGTGCGACGCGCTCTCGTCGATGGCCGCCATCGTCGGCTACCGCGCGGTGATCGAGGCGGCCGCGGCGATCGCCAAGCCGATGAGCCCGAAGGTCACCGCCGCGGGCAAGACACCCCCGACCCGCGTGCTCATCATCGGCGCCGGCGTCGCGGGGCTGGCCGCCATCGGCCAGGCCAAGGCGATGGGCGCGGTGGTGCGCGCGTTCGACACCCGCAAGGCCGCGGCCGACGAGGTCAAGAGCCTCGGCGGCGAGTTCCTCGAGCTGCACTTCGACGAGAAGGGCGAGGGCCAGGGCGGCTACGCCAAGGTCATGAGCCCGGAGTTCATCGCCAAGGAGATGGAGCTCTTCGCGGCGCAGGCGCCCGAGGTCGACATCGTCATCACCACCGCGCTGGTGCCCGGTGCGAAAGCTCCTTTACTATGGAAGGCGGCGCACGTCGCGGCCATGAAGCCCGGCTCGGTGGTGGTCGATCTGGCCGCGCACCAGGGCGGCAACTGCGAGCTCACCAAGGCCGACGAGGTCGTGCAAGCGCACGGCGTCACCATCCTCGGGCCGACCGATCTGGCCTCGCGTATGGCGCCGGTGGCGAGCACGCTATACGCAAAGAACCTTGACCATCTGCTGAGCGAGTGGGGCGCCGGCCCGAGCCCGGACCACGCCATCCTCGGGCCGATGCTGGTCTTGCTCGACGGGACGACCCCGCCTGCGCCCACGCCCGCCCCTGCCCCGTCCGCGCAGCCCGCCGCCCCGACCCCGCTCGCGTCCACGTCCACGTCCGCCCCGCCGCCCCACGCCGTCGGCCTGGTCGCCGGCAAGGCGGCCTGGCGCCGCTGGGTGTTCGCGGCCGCCGGCATCGTGCTCATCGGCATCTGGGCGTACCTGCGCTTCGCGATGGGCGGCGACCGCGCCAGCAACGAGCTCCAGAACTTCGCCGACGAGCTCACCATCTTCATCCTCAGCTGCTTCGTCGGCTGGCAGGTGATCTGGAACGTGAAGCCGGCGCTGCACACACCGCTCATGTCGGTGACCAACGCCATCAGCGGCATCATCCTCATCGGCGGGCTCTACGAGGGCGCGCGCAACGCGCCGTTCGACCTGCGGATGCTGCTCGGCCTGCTCGCCATCGTGCTCGCGATGATCAACGTGTCCGGCGGCTTCCTCGTGAGCCAGCGTATGCTCAAGATGTTTCACAAGTGAGGTCGACGCCGCCACCGGCTCGCCCCGTGCGGGCAGAGCAAGAGCCTGGCTTCAGCCGGGGTCGCCGCGCCGCTCGCGCGGAGAGAAACGGCGTCGACCGAGCCCACCGGAAGTAGGCGGCGGCGGTGCACGACAAGTTCGAGGACGTGCTCACGCTCTTCGCCCACCTCGCGGCGAGCGTGCTCTTCATCTTGAGCCTGCGCGGGCTGTCGTCGCAGGAGACCGCCAAGAAGGGCAACCTGCTGGGTATCCTCGGCATGTCGCTCGCGCTGCTCACGACGCTCACGCAGAGCATCGTCAACGGCTACGTGCAGGCCGCGCCGGCGCTGCTCACGGGCGCGCTCATCGGCGCGTTCCTGGCGGCGCGGGTGGCGATGACGGCGATGCCCGAGCTGGTCGCGCTGCTGCACTCGTTCGTCGGCGCGGCGGCGGTGCTGGTCGGCTTCGCGAGCTACCTCGGCGTGGTCGAGCCGCTGCAGGTGCCGCACCCCGGCTGGCACGTGACCGAGGTCTCGGGGCTCGAGCTCGGTGAGATCTACATCGATGTCCTGATCGGCATGATCACGCTGACCGGATCGATCATCGCGTTCGTGAAGCTGAAGGGCTGGGTCTCGGGCGCGCCGCTGCTCCTGCCCGCGCGCCACGTCATCAACCTGCTCTTGCTGGCGGGCTGCATCGGGCTGGCCGTCTCGTACGCCGTCGACCCGGCGCACGGCTTGCTCGAGCTCGGCCTCATGGGCGTGCTCGCGGCCATCCTCGGCGTTCACTTGGTCATGGCGATCGGCGGCGCCGACATGCCGGTCGTCGTCTCGCTGCTCAACAGCTACTCGGGCTGGACCGCGTCGGCGGCCGGCTTCATGCTCCACAACGAGCTGCTCATCGTGACCGGTGCGCTCGTCGGCAGCTCGGGCGCGATCTTGTCGATCATCATGTGCCGCGCCATGAACCGCTCCATCTGGAACGTCGTCTTCGGGGGCTTCGGCACCGCCGGCTCGGGCCCCGCGACGAACGCCACGCCGCTGGTCGGCGACATGGTCGAGGCCTCGGTCGCCGACGTCGCCGCGCTGCTCCACGACGCGCGCTCGGTGGTGATCGTGCCGGGCTACGGCATGGCCGTCGCGCGCGCCCAGCACCCGGTGCGCACGCTGACCGACAAGCTGCGCGCCCGCGGCACCACGGTGCGCTTCGCGATCCACCCGGTGGCGGGCCGCCTGCCCGGCCACATGAACGTGCTGCTCGCCGAGGCCGACATCCCCTACGACATCGTGCTCGAGATGGAGGAGATCAACCACGACCTGAAGAACGTGGACGTGGTCCTGGTGATCGGCGCGAACGACATCGTGAACCCGGGCGCGCTCGAGGATCCGCACTCGCCGATCCGCGGCATGCCGGTCCTCGAGGTGTGGCACGCCAAGACCGTGGTGGTCATGAAGCGCGGCAAGGGCACGGGCTACGCGGGCGTCGAGAACCCGCTGTTCGTGCGGCCGAACACGCGCATGCTCTACGGCGACGCGAAGAAGTCGACCGATGCATTGGTCGCCGCGGTCTAGTTCGGGCACGCTGCGCGCGTGATCGCGCTCTCGATCGCCCTCGCCCTGCTCGCGCAGCCCGTGTCGCTCCACGGCGCGGCGCTGCCGACGATCGTCTGGAAGACGGCGACCGAGGTCGAGGCCGAGTGGCGTCGGGTGCGCGAGACGGTCGGCAACGACAAGAAGCTCGCGGCCATCGACGAGGCCGGCCTGAGCACCTGGGCATGCCGCGACACGGTCGAGCTGCAGGCGCTGACGGACGTCGGCGGCCTGCAGTGGAAAGACACCGTGCGGCGCCGCTCGTGGGCGCGGCCATCGCTCGCGCGGGTGCTCATCAGCGCGCACGCGACCTGGCACCTCGAACACCCCGACCGCTCCATCGCCGTCGGAGACGTCGCGCAGGCCGGCTGCGGCCAGGTCGACCCCGGCGTGCTGACGCGCCTCACGAGCGGTCCGGAGGCTGGTCGGCTGCGCGCCGCCGCGACGCCGATACTTGGGATCCCAACGATTCGTGAGACGGTCGACGCCAGCACGCTGAGCGACGATCCCAGGCGCTTCGAGCCGGGCGACCGCGTGATGATGGAGACGCGCCTCGTGGCCGACGATGGCCAGACGTTGCTCGTGCAGCTGCGTCGCTACCGCGTCGTGGCGCGCGCGGCCGGCTTCGAGGACGACGTCACGCAGCTCGTCGCCACGGGCAAGCTGGTCCACGAGGTGAAGCTCGACGACGGGCTCGTGCGCCAGACCATCCTCGCGAGCGACGGCAAGCGCCAGGTCGTCGTGGTGCGCAAGAACGCGAAGCGCTTCGCGTGGAGCGACGTCAGCGACGTGCGCCTCGGCTACTGGCTGCCCGGGCGTCCGGGCGTGTTCCCGGGCGAGGTCCGCTGGATACGCTCGGGGGATGTCTGGCAGGCTTACGAGCTGCTCGTCGAGGGCGCCCATGCGACGCACATGGCGGGCCGCGACGCCGACCTCTCGTATGCCGTCGCCGACGCCGACCAGCGCTTCACCGAGGTGCCGGCCGCGGTCGATCTACCCGCGACCTGGGCCTGGTTCGAGACCCTCGTGGCGACCGGCAAGGCGCTCGGCACACCCATCGATCGCATCATCGTCGGGCCGAAGATGCAGGCGCGCTTCCTGAAGGAGATCCCTGGCGCGAAGCGCTCACCGCTCTTCGCCGACAAGATCATCCGGCTGGTGCGCGGCCACGACGATCATCACCACGTGCGCCTCGGCGAGCCTACGCCGGAGGCGGACGCGGACGCGCTCAGGTCGCTGAAGTGAGCTTTTTCGCGTAGCCGAGGAAGCCGGCGATGTTCTGGTCGAGGCGCGCGAGCAGCTCCGGATCGGTGAGGGTGCCGTCGGCGTCGAGCTTCGTGTGCGCCACGGGCAGCGCGAACATGTCCGAGTAGAGCAGCGCGCCGCAGCCCTCGAGCGGGATGCGCGTCTGCCACAAGCCGCGGATGCCGCCGACCACCGAGATGGAGGCGGCCATGAGCATGCCGGGCTTGTCGCGGAACGGCATGGGGCGGTAGCGCGAGAGCCAGTCGATGGCGTTCTTGACCGGCGCGGAGACCGAGTAGTTGTACTCGGGCGTGGCCAGGACGAACGCGTCGGCCGCGAGGAAACGCGCCTTGAGCGCGTCGGCCGCGGGCGGGAACGCGCCGGCCTGGTCCTCGACGAGATCCCAGTTCAAGAGCGGCAGGTCGAAGTCCGCGAGCGAGGCCAGGTCGACCTCGACGCCGTGGCGCTCGATGATGGTGACGGCGTTGCCGAGCAGCTTCTTGTTGAGGGAGGCGCGACGGAGAGAGCACGCGAGGGCGAAGACCTTCATGCTTGCAAACCTGTTACAAGCGCTCGTGAATGTCCACCGGGGCGCGCCGTCCTGGGCCCACTCGCCGGCCTGGGGAAACACGCCGGCATACTCGCTGGCAGGAAGCGATTGAAGCCGCGGCGAATGTCGCTAGACTGCCCGCCGCATCAACGGAGCCCTCATGATTCGAACCCTTGCACTCACGACCGCCCTCCTCCTCGGCTCGACCGTCGTCGCTCAGGCGCGCGACCTCGAGGGGGCGCTCGCGTTCTTGCCGGCCGACGTCTCGACGGTGGTGGCCATCGACATCGAGTCGACGCGCGGCACGAACTTCTTCAAGGACATGCAGAAGGAGCTGGTCGACCTCAGCGGCTACGGCCGTGAGATGGCGCAGCTCAAGAAGGACACCGGCATCGACGTGATGGCCGACGCCAAGCTCGTGGTGTACGCGGGCCCCGACGAGCTCATCAAGAAGGCCAAGGAGTCGCTGGTCATCGTCGAGGGCAGCTTCGACCCGGCCAAGCTCAAGGACTTCCTGGCCAAGAAGTCCAAGCTGCCGGTCGTCGAGAAGCAGGGCGCGGGCGGCACCTACTACGCCGTCGGCGACAAGGCCGCGTTCGCGTTCCGTGGCACCTTCGCGGTCTACGGCTCGACCGCGCTGTTCGACAAGGCCATCGCGGCGCAAGCCGCGGGCGGCGGCAAGACCAAGGTCCAGGCGCTCGTCAACCGCTTCAAGGGCGCGACCAACGGCTTCGCGGTGGTCGGCGGCTCGGGCCAGCTCAAGAAGTTCCTCGGTAAGAGCTTCGGCGACGTGCAGGACGTGAAGTCGGCGGGCATCACCTTCGACTTCACCAAGGGCGTCGCGATCCAGGTCGTCGGCATCTTCGCGGACGCCGGCAAGGCCTCGGCCGTCGCGGCCTCGCTCGAGAAGGACCTGAAGAAGACCGCGGCCGACCCCGAGTACCAGGAGGTCGGTCTCGACAAGGTCACCATCAAGTCCAGCGGCGCCGAGGTCACCATGAGCCTGGTCGCCGAGGGCGCGGCCGGCAAGGCGCTCAGCAAGTCACTCAAGGAGCTGTTCTCCGAGTAGCGCAGCGACGCGAGAGCCACACGGCGTACATCCTCACGGATGTGCGCCGTTCGCGTTTGCGGGCGTGCGACGCGCCACGCGCGAAGCGCGAGCGCATGCGACTCGAAGGCAACTACAGCGACGCGTACAGCGCGAACAGGTTCGTGAAGTGGTCGTCCATGGTGCCGACCTTCTCGCGCGCCGCCGCGGCCACCGCGTTCTTGAGCAGCTCGCGTGGTCGTGAAAGGATCTTGACCATCGCGCGCGCGCACGCGTCGACGTCGCCCGCGGGGTAGGTCTCGGCGAAGCTGTCGTCGACCAGATCGGCGGCGCCGCCCACGTCGGGCACGACCAGCGGCAGGCCCGAGCACATCGCCTCGGCGACCACCAGCCCGTAGGTCTCGGCGGCCGAGCCGTGCAGGAACACGTCGGACGACGCGAGCGTCGCGGCGACCAGCTCGCGGTCGGGCACGAAGCCCGCGAGCACCACGCCCGGGATGGTGGCCGCCAGCTTCTCGACCGAGGCGCGCGTCGGCCCGTCGCCGAACAGCACGAAGCCCATCGGCTGGTCTCGCGAGACGCGCGCGAACGCCTCGAGCATGGTCGCGATGCGCTTCTCCGGGTGGAAGCGCGAGACGCCCACCCACAGCGGCGACGTGCGCGGCACGGCGCAGCGATCGAGCCACAGGTCGCGCACGCGGCCATCGTCGCGCTCGGGTGAGAAGCGCTCCTTGTCGATGCCGAACGGCACCGCGGTGGCGTTCCCGACGCCGAAGCGCGTGAGCTTGTCGGCGAGCCACTGGCCCGCCACCACGGTCGCGTCGAAGCGCTTCGACAGCGTGCGCAGGTAGGCCCAGTAGGGGCTGAACAAGCGGTCGACGCGCGCCGCTCCGAGGCGCTTGCCGAGGAACGTCTGCGGGTACACCGCGACCGGATCCTGGTGGAATATGAACGCGCGTTTGCTTTGGCGCGCGACCGGTCCTTTCCAGCGCGCCGCGAACCAGCCTCCGCTCCACGGGGAGCTGCCCTCGACGATGTCGGGGCGCTCGGCGTCGAGCAGGCGGTGCACAGCGCGCTCGTTCCAGAGCACGTAGTAGCGCGGGTCGAGCGGCATCGGCGGGCCCTTGACCCACAGGATGCGCCCGCCGCTGCGCGCCTCTTCGCCGTCGGCCGGGCCGGGCGCTATCACCACGACCTCGTGGCCGTGGCGCTGACCGGCCTCGAGCTTCTGGTTGATGTAGGTGCGGACGCCGCCGCCCTGCTCCGCGTAGAACTCAGCCACGTCGACGATCTTCACGCGCGTTGTCTGCCCCATGGCGCCGAGGCGCGCAACGTGATAGACGCACCGACCCGCATCTGGAGACCGTCGTGAGCGCTATCCCAGACATGATCCGCGTCGGCATCGCAGGCGTTCGCGGCTACAAGGGCTTCGAGACCGCGCGCCTGGTCGAGCGACACCCGCGCTTCCGCACCGTGCTGGTGGCCTCCGACACGCTCGCCGGGAACCACCTGAGGAGCCTCGACCGCGAGTTCGTGCGCGACGGCGGCGCCTCGTGCGTCGGCTACGGCGACACGCTGTCGGCGGCCAAGGACTACGGCGTCGATCTGCTGCTCTTGGCGACCGAGCCCGAGCAGTGCGCGACGCTCGCCACCGAGGCGCTGGCGGCCGGCATCCGCGTCATCGATCTGTCCGGCGCGCACGCGCTGCGCGACCCGCAGGTGCACGCGCAGACGTACGGCTTCCCCTACCCGGCCGCGGCGGCGGGCGCGACGTTCGGCCTGCCCGAGCTGAGCTCGCACGCGGCCATCGCCGGGGCGCGCCTCATCGCCATCCCGGGCGCCTACGCGACCACGGTGCTCATCGGCCTCTTGCCGATCGCGCGCGCGCAGCTCGCCGAGCCCGGCTCGATCGTGGTCGACGCCAAGGCCGGCACCTCGACCGCGGGCCGCAAGGCGCGCATCTCGCTGCTCTTCTCGGAGCTCGACGGCAACGTCTACGCGAACAAGATCGAGCGCCACCAGTACTACCCCGAGATCGTGCAGGAGCTCGAAGCCGCAGAGGGTCCGGGCTTCCGGCTCACGCTCGCGACGCACCTCGTGCCGGTGGCGCGCGGCGTGCTGGCGACGAGCTACCTGCGCGTGCGCGACAGAAACGACGCCATGCACGCGGCCGAGCTGGTGCGCGCGGCGCTCCGCCAGGCCTACGCCGACTCCCCCTTCGTGCACGTG
>Ga0164241_10004991_pt1 | contig 12604 bp, 12 predicted proteins | sample OricomyardsoilBY_FD_108780 | JGI IMG/M metagenome (GOLD analysis project Ga0164241, IMG submission 108780) | Backyard soil microbial communities from Emeryville, California, USA - Original compost - Back yard soil (BY) | ecosystem: Environmental > Terrestrial > Soil > Unclassified | place: USA...
GGCCGCGACCGTGAGCACGAAGATGGCGCTGGCCACAATGCGATTGCGCTCGAAAAAATCGTGGGTGGCGGAAGGAAGCGGCGGAGGGCGGTGCTCTCCGCCGGGAAGCAAATGGATTGGCTTCATGGCGGCTGGGGATTAACGGGTCGGGGGCGGAGGGTCGTCGCCGGCGCGCGCTTGCTCGTAGGCATCGATGATCCTTTGCACGAGCGGATGGCGCACGACGTCGGTGGCGGTGAACCGGTGAAATTCGATTCCCGGGATATTCTTGAGGATGTGGGGAGCCTGGACAAGCCCCGATGCCTTGGCGCGCGGGAGGTCGATCTGGGTGATATCGCCGGTGACGATCATCCGCGAATCGTCGCCGAGGCGGGTGAGAAACATCATCATCTGCTCGGGCGAGGTGTTCTGCGCCTCGTCGAGGATGATGCAGGCGTTCGCGAGCGTGCGGCCCCGCATGTAGGCGAGCGGGGCGATCTCGATGACGCCTTTCTCGGCCAGGCTGGCGACGTCGGTTGCCTCAAGCATGTCGTGCAACGCATCGTAAAGGGGGCGGAGGTAAGGCAGGATTTTTTCGCGAAGATCCCCCGGCAGGAATCCGAGGGTTTCCCCGGCTTCGACTGCGGGACGCGTCAGGATGATGCGCTGGACCTGGCCCTTGAGCAGCGCGGAAATGGCCGAGGCCATCGCAAGGTACGTCTTGCCTGTTCCGGCGGGACCGATGCCGAAAACCACCGGGTTTTTTTGGATGGCCTGCAGGTAGAGTTTTTGGCCGATCGTTTTCGGGACGACACTTTTGCGATTCGTGGCGATGACAAGCGGTTCGTTGATGAGCTCGCGCAGGCTCGCGCCGTTGTCCCCGGCATAGGTTTCGAGCAGCCGCAGGAAATCGGGGGTGCGCAGGGAAAGCCCCTGGGCGCGTCCGGTATTGAGCAGGGTGAAAAATTCCCCGGCGCGGTTGACCGATTCCACCGGCCCGTCGATTTTCAACCAGTCGTCGCGGGTGACCAGTCGAACCCCGAGTGCTTTTTCCACCCGGACAAGATTGTCCTCACTGCCGCAATACAGCTGACCGAGCTGGCGGGCGCTGGGATAGCGGAGCGTTTTTGATTCGGACGCGATAACGGACACGGGACTAGGAGGGGGAAACGGGAGTCGATTCGGGCGGAAGATTGTCCGCCACCTCGCGCAGCCGGCGGTACGTCGCCTCGAGCGATTGCGGCAGCACGCGGGTTTGGCCGATCACGGGCATGAAATTGGTGTCGCCATGCCAACGCGGGACGATGTGGGCGTGAAGATGGGCAATGCTGCCCCCGGCGGCGGAACCGAGGTTGAATCCCAGGTTGAAGGCATCGGGCTTGAACGCGACGCGCAAAATTTCCTTGCCCGTGATAATCTCGTCCATGAGATCCGCCCGTTCGGCGGCGTTGAGGTCCGCCAGGTCCGCCACTTCGCGGAAGGGGACGGCGAGCAGGTGGCCGGCATTGTACGGGAAACGGTTGAGAATGAGGTAGGAGAGGGAGCTGCGATGGATGATTAGCGCGGCGGCGTCATCGCCCAAGGCCGGCAGCGCGGTAAAAGGTTTCGAACCAAATTTTTCGCGAGGGGCTTCAATGTATTCCATCCGCCAATAGGCGTGCAGGTGATTCATGATTCAGCGGAAACGTTGTGCGCGGCGGCGGAGATGTCAAAACCCGGATTTTACAGCCGATCACGGGTGCGCCCCGGATTTATTCGCAAAAAAAGCGCGGAATAAATCCGCGCTGGAAATCGGAATCCGGTTTTTTCGGATCAGGCCGGAACTTCCGGCATGACGGAATCGAGCGAGCGGGGCATCACGGGAGCTATTTCCCGGGAGGGCATCGCGTGCTGGCAGGCGGGGCAAACTCCATAGAAACCGACGACATGCGTCACCTCGCTATACCCGCGATCCTGCAACGTCCGCTCCATGCCCTCGACGGAGAAGTAGTCCACTTTTTCAGTCTTACCACACGCCTTGCACGAAATGTGATAATGTTGCTGGCCGCCCAGCGTCAGCTCGTAGAGACAGGTGCCATTGTGCAAATAACTGCGGCGGACGATGCCCAGATTTTCGAAGGCGGAGAGACAGCGGTAAACAGTGACGAGATCGCAGACATTGGCGCCGACGTCCTGATGAATGCGCTCGATGCTGACGGGTCCTTCATGCTGGATCAGCGATTCGATGATCGCGATACGAGGCTTGGTAATGCGCATTTGCGCATTGCGAATGCGGGTCCTTGCCTCTTCCAAAGGAGACTCTGCCTTTGGCTGGGTAATAGACCCCATCGGGTGATTGGACTGGGTCGCTGCGATCATCTTGTAATTAGAATGCAGTAGATTGTGAAAAAGGCGAGTCGAAGTTTTACAAAAAAATAGAATCTTCCCATAATGGAGATCGATCGCCCAAAAACACCCTGAAGAAGAAGCGCAAAGGTTGCGGCTTAAGGGCGCCTATGCTAGGTAGTTTGCCTGAATCACATGCAAGACTTGGAATTTTCGGAAATCGTCGGCTTGATCTGCAAAGAGGATGCCCGTTTTGAAAAACAATCGTATATATTTGTGAGGCAGGCGCTTGACAGTACGGTGAAGGAGCTGAAAAAGAAGAGCCCCGAAAGAACCGGCAAGTCGCTCCATGTGAGCGGGGCTGAACTGCTCAACGGCATCCGGGTTTATGCGCTCGATCAGTTCGGTCCGATGGCGAAGACGGTTTTGAACAAGTGGGGCATCACGCGCTGCACCGATTTCGGGGATATCGTGTTCAATCTGATCGAGTATAACGTGTTTAGTAAGACCGAAAGCGACCGGCGCGAAGACTTCGCGGATATCTACGATTTTGACGAGGCGTTCGTGAAACCCTTTGTGCCTTCGCGCGGTCGGCGCGCCCGTTCGAGCGGTTGATGTGAACGCCGGCTTTTACGTTCGCATTCCTTACGATCCAGTCCGCCACTTTCATGCCCAAAAAAACGTCTTCTCGTTCATCGGATCAAAGCCTGCTTGAAAAACTGTGGAGCGAAACCGTCGAACGGTACTCGCTCCCGAATGGGCTGACGGTGCTGCTCAAACGCGACACCTCGGCGCCGGTGGCGTCGGTGCAGGTGTGGGTGAAGACAGGCAGTATCCACGAGGACAAATACCTCGGTGCGGGTTTGTCCCACTACCTGGAGCACATGCTGTTCAAAGGCACCGAGCGCCGCGCCGGCCGCGAGATTTCCGCCACGGTTCAGGCGCACGGCGGCTATATCAACGCCTACACGACATTCGATCGCACGGTATATTACATCGATCTGCCGGCCGAGCATGCGCCGGTTGCAATCGATCTGCTCGCCGACGCCGTGCTGCGTTCGACCCTGCCGGCGGAGGAGGTCGCCAAGGAAAAGGAAGTGATCCTGCGCGAGATCGATATGTGCCTCGACGATCCGGACCAGAGGCTCGGGCAGGCTTTGTTCGAAACCGCCTTTCGCGTGCATCCCTACCGGCAGCCGATCATCGGGCATCGGGACGTGTATGCCGCAACGCAGCGCGAGGACCTGCTCGCGTACTACCGGGCGCGCTATGTGCCGAACAATCTCGTTTTGGTGGTCACGGGGGATTTTGATCCCGCCGGCACGCGGGCGGCGATCGATGAACATTTCGGCAAGGCGCCGCGGGTGAGGCTTGCGCCGGTTTTAGTTCCGGACGAAGCGGAACAATTGTCGCGTCGCGACCGTCATCTCTTCGAGGAAGTGCAGGTATCCCGCGCCGGGCTGGGCTGGCGGATTCCCGGGCTCGCGCATCCGGATGCACCGGCGCTCGACATGCTGGCGATGGTGCTCGGACACGGCGACAGTTCGATCCTGTGGCAGGCGATTCGTGAGAAGAAGCGGTTGGTCCACGGAATCGACGCGATGGCCTGGAGTCCGGGAACGAGCGGCCTGTTCTATGTTTCATACATGGCGGACCCCGACAAACGGGTCGCGGCTGAGCAGGCGATCCTGCGGGAATTGTCCCGTGTCGCGGACAGGGGGATCAGCGCGCCGATGCTCGCGAAGGCGGTGCGGCAGGCGGTGACCGCCGAGGTAAACACCCGCAAGACGGTGTCAGGGCAGGCCTCCCGACTCGGGGCCGGCGAAGTCGTGGTGGGCGATATCAATTACAGCCGGACTTATTTTCAACGCCTCTTTGCCCTCACGCCCGCGGCCCTTCGTCGCGTGCTGCGAACCTATCTCGTGCCGGAGCACCTGACCGCGGTTTCCTCCAATCCGAAGGCCGCGGCCCGATCTGAAATCTCCGATGCCGGCACGAAGAAGAGCTCGCTCGATTTCGAGGAAGTCCGGCTGCCGAACGGAGCGCGGCTGCTCCTCCAGCCGAACCACCAGCAGCCCAATCTCCATCTTCGCCTGGCATTTGCCGGCGGCCCCCTGTTTGAGCCTTCCGGTCGGCGCGGCCTCACCAGTCTGATGGCCGGGTTGCTCGCGAAGGATACGGCGCGCCGTTCGGCCGAGGAAGTCGCGCGTACGATCGAGGAGGTCGGAGGTGCGTTCGGCGAATACTCCGGCAACAACAGTTTAGGACTCATGGCGGAAGTGTTGCCCGGCGATGCCGATCTCGCGTTGGAATTGATTTCGGACGCCGTGCTCCGGCCGTTGTTCAAACCGGCGCGGCTCGAAATCGAGCGGGAAGCGTCGCTCGCGGCGCTGAAGGAAAGCCTGGATGATGTGGTGACCGTCGGCCGGAAAAAACTCCGGGAGAAGTTTTTTGGCTCACATCCGTTTGCGATCGAGAGCGGCGGGGACGAAACCGGATTAAAGGCCATCTGCGTGGCCGACCTGCGGGGCTTGCATCGAAGTCTGACCGTCGCAGGGAACGCCGTGCTGGCGGTGGCGGGCGATTTCGACCCGAAAAAATTGGCGCCGAAATTGAAGGCGTTCCTCGCAAAATTGCCGAAGGGTCCGGCACCGAAGGCAACGGGAACAACGGACGGGGCGGCCGGTGATTTTATCGAGATCCAGCCGCGTCAACAGGCCGTCGTTTTCCAAGCCTTTCCCGGACCGGGTTTGCTGGCGCCCGACTACGCGGTGAGCGAGGTGGCGGACGAATTGTTCAGCGGCATGTCCTCGCATCTTTTCGAGCGGGTGCGCGAGGAGAAGAGCCTGGCCTATTTTGTTCGCTCCAGCCGGATCGTGGGTTTGGACACGGCGATGTTTTATTTTTACGCCGGGACGAGTCCCCGGAGGTATGAGGAAGTGATCGCCGAGCTTGATCTGGAAATCGCCCGGGTGCAGGGCGGTGGCGTGACCGCCGACGAACTGCAGCGTTGCCAGACCCGCTTGAAGGCGGGAAAACGCATGGGCATGCAGACCAATTCGTCCCGGGCGATGCAGGCGGCGCTGGATGCGGTGTACGGCCAGCCGCTTAACGACTGGCGCAACTATGACGCCCGGATCGACGCGGTGTCGCTTGCCGACATTCGGGGGTTTGCGGAAAACTATTTCCGGCGGCCGCAGCGCATTCAACTTATCGTGAAACCGTAAAGGACAAAAACCGCTCAAATTTAAGCGGTTTGAACGCGTGCCGGGTAAGCCGGATTGCGGTTTGCTGGCGCGGATATGAAGAAACTACCCTTGGGTCTCAAACTCGCGCTGGGCATACTGGCGCTTTCATTCAACGCGACGGTCGTTAACGCCGGGGAAGGCGGAGCAAAACATTCCAAACCTTCGAAGGCCACCTTGGAGAAATACGACGCGGACAAGGATGGACAGCTGAACGACGAGGAAAAAGCGAAGGCGAAGCAGGGTGCGAAGGAGAAATCCAAACGTACACGGGAGGAAAACCTGGCGAAATATGACGCCAACAAGGACGGAAAACTGGACGATGCGGAAAAGGCGGCCAAAAAGGCCGATGAAGACGCCGTCAAGGCGGCGAAGAAGGCAGCCAAGGCAAACGAGGCCAAATAGGCGTCGCTTGAGGAAAAGCACCACATGGGCTCCGGAATGGAATCCGGGGCCTATTTTTTTTCCAGGAAGCCACCGCTCCACTGGAGCTTGGCGCGCATGACTTCGAAAGGAGAATAATCTCGTCGCTGGGCGAGGCCGAGCGAGCGCGGCGATACGTTCATTTCAATGGGCTCGTCCTTGGTAAACGCTGTATTCCGTTGACCGTCCATGGCCACCAGCAAACGGGATCCATGGCTGCGATTGATCACCGTCAATTTGACGGTGTCGCGGAAAATGATCGTCCGGTTGCTCAGCGTATGCGGACAGATCGGGGTCATGGCGATCACTCCGGAGCCCGGATGAATAATTGGACCGCCCGCCGCGAGGTTGTAGGCGGTTGAGCCCGTGGGCGTGGAAAAAATCACGCCGTCGCAGTAGTATTCGGTGACGAGTCTTCCGTCGGCCTGGACCTCGAGCCGGACCAGTCGGGAGTTGGTTTCGTTTTTGACCAGAACGTCGTTGAGAGCGACGTCGCGTTCGCTGCGGCCGGCTTTACACTCCAGCAAGGTTCGTCGGGAGAGTTCGTAGTCGCCTCCGAGCAGGGAGGCGAATTGCGCGCGGGCTTCCTCGGCGGAAAACGTGGTAAGAAAGCCGAGGCTGCCTTGGTTGACTCCGATCACCGGGATATTCTCCCGCGCAGCCTCGCGCACGACGCCCAGCAGCGTTCCGTCTCCGCCGATCACGCAGCATGCATCGAAACCCCTGAAGTAACCGCGGGTCAGTTTCAGGGCGCGCGACACCTTGATCTTGATTGCTCCATTCCTGCGGGCGATGGCGATAAGGTCGCGTGCGAGCGCCGGAGCACCGGATTTTTCCGCGTTAACGACAAAGGCCAGTTTGCGAAAGGACTTCATAAATGCGCGCTAATCCACACGAATGCGCTGCAAAGTCGAATTCCGATTGGGAATTTCCGACCGGTTGATCGCAGCCGAAAGCCCTTTGCCGGAGGAGACCGGTCATTCTGGTTTTGAAACCGGATCAGAGCCTGGAACCGCTATCACGCCTCACAAGGAGGACGGATTGGATTCCGATTTTCTTAGCTGGTCTTTCCAGCTCAGAATCTTGGCTTGGGCGCCGAATTTTTCAGCGGTCGCCTTGTCTCCTTTTTCCATCCAAATGCGAGAAAGGGTGGTATTAATAAAGAGATCCTCCGGGCGGAGGGCATGGGCCTTCTCCGCCGCCGCCAGCGCCGGGCCGAACCGGCGCAATGAAAAATTGATTTCTGCGAGGGCATGCCAGGCTTCAAACGCATCGGGATAGGCTTCGGTTGCGCGACGGAGCTTGGCCAAAGCGGCGTCGTGCTCGCCCATCGTATAATCGAAAGTGGCGTCCTCGATCAGTGACTGGATTTCCTCCGGGATCACGGGAGTGATGCTAAAATAATGCGAACAAAGTAAAGAAAGGGCTCTTGGCTGGAAATCCGCTGGAGGGGTAGGGGAACAGGTTCAGGCCTCCGAATGGCCGGCCTCGATGGAAATATTCAGGGTGACCTCGTCTCCGAGAACCTTCGCCAACATGGCTGGACCAGCCAGGCCAAACTCGGACTTTTTGATCGTGGTGGTTGCGTCCCATCCGGAGATTGTCGAGCCGGGTTTCATTCCCGGAGCGAAACCGTTGAGGGTCACAAGAAAAACAACCTCCTTCGTGGTCTCTTTGAGCGTCAGGTCGCCCTTCACCTCAAAGGTATCCTCGCCCGTTTTCTTCCACGACTTGCTCTTGAAGGTCGCGGTGGGAAACCTGGAAGCATCGAAGAAATCGGGACTTTGGATATGGGCGTCCCTTTTGGGCTCGGCAGTGCTGATCGATGCGATTTCGACGGTCGCCTCGACACTGCTGTTCTCCAGGTTATTCCGATCCACGGAGATGACCCCCGTGGTTTTGGTGAAACTGCTGCTGAATTTCGAAAGGATATGCCGGAGCGTGAAACGTGAGGAGGAATGAACCGGGTCGATCCTGTAGGTTTCGACTTCGGCGCGCGCGTTCAGCAAGCAGGCGCATGCGGCGAGAATGATGAGGAATTGTTTCATGTTTTAAGCAGTGGAATGAAGGAGGGAGCGGAACGGATAGGCAGGAAATTGGAGAACGCAACCGCCGGCCGCGATTTATAAAATGAGCATGGCGTCGCCATAGCTGAAAAAGCGATAGTCGCGGGCGATGGCTTCGGCGTAGATCTCCTTCAGCCAGCCGATTCCTTCGGCGGAGCCGGGGGCGAGAAAAGCGGAGACAAGGCAGAGGAGGGTTGAACGCGGCTGGTGAAAATTGGTGATCAGGGCGTCGACCCCGCGAAAATCACGCGGAGGATAGATAAAGAGCGACGCCTCGGCCGTTTCGCCGCGACCGATCGGTGCGGAATGCTTGGAGAGAAAATCCTCGATCGTTCGGACCGAGGTGGTGCCGACTGCGATTCTCCGACCGGAAGGAGCGAATAATAGCTGCTGCTCGGTCGCGCCGATTTCGTACACTTCCCGGTGGATGGCATGGTCTTCGATGTGCTCGGTCGAAATGGGCCGGAACGTTCCGAGCCCCACATGCAGGGTCAGGTCGGCAAAGGCGACGTGATGCTCCGTCAGCCTGGATAGTAGTTCGGGGGTGAAGTGCAGACCCGCGGTCGGAGCGGCGGCGGCGACCTGGCGTTTTCGGTCGGCATAGACGGTCTGATAGCGCTCCCGGTCAAACGCCCGTTGTGCCGGGGCATCGGGTTTGCCGGCGGCGGATCCGGCAGGATTGCGTTCGATATAGGGGGGCAACGGCATTTCCCCGATTTGATTGGCAATACTCAGAATATCTCCACCGGTCGTCGCAAAGGACACGCGGACCAATCCGTCACCGGTCTTTTCGCGGATCGTTCCGGAGAAGATTCCGGCGACTCCAAAAGTCGCCCCGACGGGGAGTTTTTTCCCGGGACGGACCAGACACCACCACTGGGTCTCATTTTCGGGGTGAAGATCGGCTGACGCCGCGGCGGGCCGCAATAGCAGGCACTCCATTTGTCCACCGGTCGGCCGGATCGCATGCAAGCGGGCGGGAATGACGGCGGCGTTGTTCCGAAAGAGGCAATCGCCGGATCGGAGGTATTCGGGCAAATCCCGGAAAAGCCGGTGTTCCAGGGAATGCGTACGCCGATTGACCACGAGCAACCGGGACGCGTCGCGCTGTTCACTTGGTTGCTGGGCGATCAGTCTTTCCGGCAGGAAATAGTCGAAAATGTCGGTCTTCAAAGGTGAGGAGTGGAGAACAACTCTCAATGAGAAGAGGGTGCCTCATCAAGATGTTTGGCGTAAAGCATGCCTTTGCCCCGGGTTGGTTGCGCCCGATTGTGAAGGAGCGAAAAAACGGGCTTGCTTCGCTGTCGGCAAATGCCCCGAATGCCAGTCCGGTTTTTGGTCGTCGCAGGACGCCGGATGCCCGCCGCTTTAGCTCAGTTGGTAGAGCGACTCATTCGTAATGAGTAGGTCGTCGGTTCAAATCCGACAAGCGGCTCCAGTTTGAAAAGCATGCTTCCGTGCCGATTAAGGAGATGCCCGGTCTGCCCGGACTTACTTACGGTCGGTTGACCTCAGTTATTGACGATATCGCTGTCCGGCAGATGCCCTTGAAGCTTGCGGCGCAGACGCTGGGTTTCGATTTCCGATTTTAGCGATGCCGCGAACAATTGCAGGCGGCGGCGGGTTTCGAGCGTTTCAAGGAGTTGCTGCTTGATCGCGCTGTTCTTGCAAAGATTGAAAGCGGCGACGTCGGCAAACGTGTCGATATCTTCGATGCTCTCCAGGAACCGGGTCATGCCTTTCGGAGAGGGAGTTCCCAAACGGCGTCGGATGTTAAGCAGCCGCATTACGTCCAACCGAAGGATTTCAAGCTCGGCTTGCGGCGAACCGCTCTTCGTGGCGATGGGCTGCACGGCGATGATGCGATAGGGCTTTTCGCGGATGATTTTTCCGGCCTCGATCCGACACAAGCCTTGAAGGAGCAAATTGGAGGTGTCGTTGTCGTCCTTTTGACACGCACGGATAATACCGACCGAGGCGATACGATGGAAAGGCTCGGCTGTTTCTTCCTTTCGCGAGTTATCCGGATTCAAATGAGCCACCGCGAAAATACGGTCCGTGGCGAGAACATCTCGAAGCATTTCGCGATACCTCGGTTCGAAAATATGCAGTGGGAGCAGTGCCTGCGGAAAGAAAACCGTGTGTGGCAGCGTCATCACTGGAACGGTTTCCGGGAGCTGCAATGTTTGCATGGAGGAAAAGTAGTTGATCATGGAGGATTTTCAACGGGACGTTTCTGTCTCACTGGGACAAACGATCGGATCTGGATGTGTCATGATGGCTCGAATCTGGCGTATCTTGAAATCATTAGATTGATGATTAAATATGTTAACTACTGATATATAATAGTTTGAAAATAAATCATGTGCGGGGCACGCCCATTGCTGAGTAACCCGCATGAGCAGAATTTTAGGCATCGATCTGGGTACAACCAACTCCTGTATATCCATCATGGAGGGGAGCGAGCCCGTGGTCATCCCGAACGCCGAGGGTGCACGCACGACTCCGTCAGTGGTTGCTTTCACTAAAACCGGCGAACGAGTGGTGGGTCAGGCGGCCAAACGCCAGGCTGTGACCAATCCGAAGAATACGGTCTTCTCGGCCAAACGCCTTATCGGTCGCAAATTCACCGAGGTGAGCGAAGAGGCAAAGAACCTGCCATACAAGGTGGTCACGGGGAAAAATGGCGACGCTTATGTCGAAGTTCAGGTCGGTGACAAGGTGGAGCAGTTCGCCCCGCAGCAGATCTCCGCATTTGTACTCGGGAAACTCAAGGCCGATGCGGAAGCCTATCTCGGCGAGAAAATCAATCAGGCCGTGATCACGGTCCCCGCTTACTTTAACGACGCGCAGCGCCAGGCTACGAAGGATGCCGGCAAAATTGCCGGACTGGAAGTCCTGCGCATCATCAACGAGCCGACCGCAGCCTCGCTGGCTTACGGTTTGGATAAAAAGAAGGACGAGAAAATCGCCGTGTTCGATCTCGGCGGAGGTACCTTCGACGTCTCGATTCTCGAGATCGGCGATGGTGTCTTCGAGGTCAAGGCCACCAATGGCGACACCCACCTCGGTGGTGACAATTGGGATGACAGTATCATCGGCTGGCTCGTGGAGACTTTTAAAAAGGAAAGCGGCATCGATCTGCGCAAGGATCCGATGGCGCTGCAACGTTTGAAGGAAGAGGCTGAAAAGGCCAAGATCGCCCTCTCCTCGGCCACGACCTACGACATCAATCTGCCCTTTATCACGGCCGACGCGTCGGGCCCCAAGCATCTCAATGTGCAATTGACCCGCGCGAAGATGGAACAGATTTGCGAGCCTCTTTTTGATCGTTGCGTTCCACCGTTCAAGAACTGCCTTAAGGATTCCGGCCTGGCTTCCGACAAGATCGACGAGTTGGTGCTTGTCGGCGGCATGACGCGCATGCCCAAGGTGGTCGATATCGCCAAGAACCTCGGCGGCAAACCGCCGCATCAAGGGGTCAATCCGGACGAGGTTGTCGCCATTGGCGCTGCCATCCAGGGCGGCGTCTTGAAGGGCGACGTTCGCGACGTCCTCCTGTTGGATGTAAGCCCGTTGACGCTCGGTATCATGACCGCCGGCGACGTCGCCACGCCGATGATTCCGCGCAACACGACCATCCCGACCAAAAAGACCCAGACATTTTCCACCTACAGCGACAATCAGCCGGGTGTGGAGATCGTCGTCCTGCAGGGTGAGCGGCCCATGGCCCGCGACAACAAGAACCTCGGGACCTTCAAGCTCGACGGAATCCCGCCCGCGCCGCGTGGCACGCCGCAGATCGAGGTGACATTTGACATCGATGCCAACGGCATCCTTCACGTGTCCGCCAAGGATCTCGGCACCGGCAAGGAGCAGAAAATCACCATCCAGGGTTCCTCCGGCCTGTCCAAGGAAGAGGTCGAAAAGATGACCAAGGAAGCCGAGCTCAACGCCGCCGAGGACGCGAAGCGCAAGGAAGCAGTCGATGCGAAGAACCAACTCGATAGCACGATCTATCAGCTCGAAAAGACGTTGAAGGAAGCCGGCGACAAGGTGTCGGGCGACTTGAAGACCAAGTTCGATTCCGCCATCGCCGATGCCAAAAAGGATCTGGAAAGCAACGATACCGCGCGCATGAAAACCGCGCTCGAAAATCTCTCCAAGATCGGCGCCGAGCTTTACCAGCAAGCGCAAGCCGCGGGAGCAGCCGGCGCGGCTCCCGAAGGAGCCGCCGGCCCGGCGGACAGTGACGCCGACGCATCATCGTCCGAACCCAAGGCCGCCAAGAAGTCCTCCAACCAGGATGGCAAGGTGGTCGATGCCGACGTCGAGATTGTCGACGAGGAAAAAAAGTAGTCCTTTAAATCAACCCGTTTCCCTTTTGGAGGGAGCGGGTTTTATTTTCCGTTCCCTCCATTTTAACCCCCAACTACACAAATCCAATATGGCTAAAGTAAATATCAAACCCATCGGTGATCGCGTGCTTGTGCAGCACATCGAGGAAAAAGAACAAGTTCGCGGCGGGATCATCATCCCGGACAGCGCCAAAGAAAAACCGCAGGA
>Ga0164241_10004992_pt1 | contig 12603 bp, 7 predicted proteins | sample OricomyardsoilBY_FD_108780 | JGI IMG/M metagenome (GOLD analysis project Ga0164241, IMG submission 108780) | Backyard soil microbial communities from Emeryville, California, USA - Original compost - Back yard soil (BY) | ecosystem: Environmental > Terrestrial > Soil > Unclassified | place: USA...
GAAAAGGCCTCGGACGTCCGCGACACCAGCCTGCGCCTGCCCCCGGGCGTCGCCGGCACGATCGTCGACGTTCGCGTCTTCAACCGTCACGGCGTCGACAAGGACGAACGCGCCCTGGCCATCGAACGCGCCGAGATCGACCGTCTGGGCAAGGACCGCGACGACGAGTTCGCGATCCTGAACCGCAACATCTCGGGCCGTCTGCGCGAGCTGCTGGTCGGCAAGGTCGCTCTGTCGGGTCCCAAGGGCCTGTCGCGCGGCGAGATCACCTCGGAAGGCCTGGCGCAGATCGCCTCGGGTCTGTGGTGGCAGATCGCTCTCGAAGACGAGAAGGCGATGGGCGAACTGGAAAGCCTGCGTCGTCTGTTCGACGAGAACCGCAAGCGCCTCGACCGTCGTTTCGAAGACAAGGTCGACAAGCTGCAGCGCGGCGACGAACTGCCCCCGGGCGTCATGAAGATGGTCAAGGTCTTCGTGGCCGTGAAGCGCAAGCTTCAGCCGGGCGACAAGATGGCCGGCCGTCACGGCAACAAGGGCGTCATCTCGCGCATCCTGCCGATCGAGGACATGCCGTTCCTCGCCGACGGTACGCACGTCGACGTCGTTCTGAACCCGCTGGGCGTGCCTTCGCGCATGAACGTCGGTCAGATCTTCGAGACCCACCTCGGCTGGGCCTGCGCCAACCTCGGCAAGCAGATCACCAACCTGCTGGAAGACTGGCAGCACGGCGGTCAGAAGCAGGCCCTGATCGATCGCCTGCGCGACATCTACGGCCCGGACGAAGAACTGCCGGACACCGAAGAGGGTCTGGTCGAGCTGGCCAAGAACCTGGGCAAGGGCGTTCCGATCGCCACCCCGGTGTTCGACGGCGCGCGCATGGACGACATCGAGGGTCACCTCGAAATGGCCGGCGTCAACAAGTCGGGTCAGTCGATCCTGTTCGACGGTCTGACCGGCGAGCAGTTCAAGCGTCCGGTCACGGTCGGCTACATCTACATGCTGAAGCTGCACCACCTGGTCGACGACAAGATCCACGCCCGTTCGATCGGTCCGTACTCGCTCGTCACGCAACAGCCGCTGGGTGGTAAGGCCCAGTTCGGCGGTCAGCGCTTCGGGGAAATGGAAGTGTGGGCTCTGGAAGCCTACGGCGCGGCCTACACCCTGCAGGAAATGCTGACGGTGAAGTCCGACGACGTGGCCGGCCGGACCAAGGTCTACGAGTCGATCGTCCGTGGCGACGACACGTTCGAAGCCGGTATTCCGGAAAGCTTCAACGTGCTGGTCAAGGAAATGCGCTCGCTCGGCCTGAACGTCGAGCTGGAGAACAGCTGATCCGGATCTCCCTCCTCGGCGTGATCGCCGGGGAGGGGCCTCCCGTCAGCCCGCTCTCCAACTTTGAATTTTCGCGGGTGATCCCGCAGAAGGAACCAAGATGAACCAGGAAGTCCTGAACATCTTCAATCCGGTCCAGGCCGCTCCGACCTTCGACCAGATCCGCATCTCGCTGGCCTCGCCGGAAAAGATCCGCTCGTGGTCGTTCGGCGAGATCAAGAAGCCGGAAACCATCAACTACCGCACATTCAAGCCCGAGCGTGACGGCCTGTTCTGCGCCCGTATCTTTGGCCCGACCAAGGACTACGAATGCCTGTGCGGCAAGTACAAGCGCATGAAGTACAAGGGCATCATCTGCGAAAAGTGCGGTGTTGAAGTCACCCTGGCCCGCGTCCGTCGCGAGCGCATGGGCCACATCGAACTGGCCTCGCCGGTCGCCCACATCTGGTTCCTGAAGTCGCTGCCGTCGCGTATCGCCATGATGCTCGACATGCCGCTGAAGGACATCGAGCGCGTCCTGTACTTCGAATACTACATCGTCACCGAGCCGGGCCTGACCCCGCTGAAGCAGCACCAGCTGCTGTCGGAAGACGATTACATGCGTGCTCAGGAAGAGTACGGCGATGACAGCTTCACCGCCGAGATCGGCGCCGAGGCCGTCCAGAACCTGCTGAAGGCCATCGACCTCGAGAAAGAGGCCGAGCGTCTGCGCGAGGAACTGGCCGGCACCGTGTCGGACATGAAGCAGAAGAAGTACAGCAAGCGCCTGAAGATCCTGGAAGCCTTCCAGGAGTCGGGCAACCGTCCCGAGTGGATGGTGTTGACGGTCGTTCCGGTCATCCCGCCGGAACTGCGTCCGCTGGTGCCGCTGGACGGCGGCCGCTTCGCGACGTCGGACCTGAACGACCTGTATCGCCGGGTCATCAACCGTAACAACCGCCTCAAGCGCCTGATCGAACTGCGCGCCCCCGACATCATCATCCGCAACGAAAAGCGGATGCTGCAGGAGTCGGTCGACGCCCTGTTCGACAACGGCCGTCGCGGTCGCGTCATCACGGGCGCCAACAAGCGTCCGCTGAAGTCGCTGGCCGACATGCTGAAGGGCAAGCAAGGCCGCTTCCGTCAGAACCTGCTGGGCAAGCGCGTCGACTATTCGGGCCGTTCGGTCATCGTGGTCGGTCCCGAGCTGAAGCTGCACGAGTGCGGCCTGCCCAAGAAGATGGCTCTGGAGCTGTTCAAGCCGTTCATCTACGCGCGCCTGGACGCCAAGGGCCTGTCGGGCACCGTCAAGCAGTCCAAGCGCATGGTCGAGCGCGAGCAGCCGCAGGTGTGGGACATCCTCGAAGAGGTGATCCGCGAACACCCGGTCATGCTGAACCGCGCCCCGACGCTTCACCGTCTGGGCATCCAGGCGTTCGAGCCGAAGCTGATCGAGGGCAAGGCCATCCAGCTGCACCCGCTGGTCTGCGCCGCGTTCAACGCCGACTTCGACGGCGACCAGATGGCCGTGCACGTCCCGCTGAGCCTGGAAGCTCAGCTGGAAGCGCGCGTCCTGATGATGTCGACCAACAACATCCTGTCGCCCGCCAACGGTCGCCCGATCATCGTGCCGTCGCAGGACATCGTCCTGGGCCTGTACTACCTGTCGGTCGCTCGCGAGGGTGAGCCGGGCGAAGGCAAGATCTTCGCCGACCTGGGTGAAATCGAAGCCGCCATGGACGCTGGCGTCATCTCGCTGCACGCCAAGATCAAGGCGCGCCACACCGAGATGACTCCGGAAGGCGTTCTGCTGCGCAAGGTGATCGACACCACGCCGGGCCGGATGAAGATCGCCGCCCTGCTGCCGCACCACCCGCAGATTGGCCACCGCCTGATCGAAAAGGCGCTGACCAAGAAGGAAATCGGCAATCTGATCGACATCGTCTACCGCCACTGCGGTCAGAAGGCGACGGTCATCTTCGCCGACAAGGTCATGGGTCTGGGCTTCAAGGAAGCCGCCAAGGCCGGCATCTCCTTCGGCAAGGACGACATCATCATCCCGAAGCGGAAGGAGGCGATCGTCGCCGAAACCCGCTCGCTGGCCGAAGAGTACGAGCAACAGTACGCCGACGGCCTGATCACCAAGGGTGAGAAGTACAACAAGGTCGTTGACGCCTGGGCCAAGGCCACCGATCGCGTCGCCGACGAGATGATGGCCGAGCTTCAGATGAAGCATAAGGACGAGAACGGCCGCGAGAAGGAAATCAACGCCATCTACATGATGGCCCACTCCGGCGCCCGTGGTTCGCAAGCCCAGATGAAGCAGCTGGGCGGCATGCGCGGCCTGATGGCCAAGCCGTCCGGTGAAATCATCGAGACCCCGATCGTCTCGAACTTCAAGGAAGGCCTGACCGTTCAGGAGTACTTCAACTCGACCCACGGCGCTCGTAAGGGCCTCGCGGACACCGCGCTGAAGACCGCCAACTCGGGCTACCTGACCCGTCGTCTGGTCGACGTCGCGCAGGACTGCATCATCGTCGAGGAAGACTGCGGCACCACGAAGGGCATCACCCTGCGCGCCGTCGTCGAAGGCGGCGACGTGCTGGTCTCGCTGGGCACCCGCGTCCTGGGCCGCTTCACGGCCGAGGACGTCAAGGATCCGGGCACCGGCGAGCTGGTCGTTCCGGCCGACACCTATATCGACGAGAACATCGCCGACGCCATCGAGGCTGCGGTCGTCCAGTCGGTGAAGGTCCGCTCGGTCCTGACCTGCGAAGCCAAGGTTGGCGTCTGCGGCGCCTGCTATGGCCGCGACCTGGCCCGCGGCACCCCGGTGAACATCGGCGAAGCGGTCGGCGTCATCGCCGCCCAGTCGATCGGTGAGCCCGGCACGCAGCTGACCATGCGTACGTTCCACATCGGCGGCACCGCCCAGGTGGCCGAGCAGTCGTTCTTCGAAGCCTCCAACGAGGGTACGGTCCGCGTGATCGGCCCGACCGTTATTGGCGCCGACGGCGCGCTGGTCATCATGAGCCGCAACACCTCGGTCAGCGTGCTGGTCGACGGCAAGGAGCGCGAAACCTACAAGCCGCCGTACGGCGCCCGCCTGCGGGTCAAGGACGGCGACCTGGTCAAGCGCGGCCAGCGCCTCGGCGATTGGGACCCCTACACCACCCCGATCATCACCGAAGTGGCCGGCAAGATCCGCGCCGAAGACCTGGTGGATGGCCTGTCCATCCGCGAGGAAGTCGACGAAGCGACCGGCATCGCCCAGCGCGTCATCGCCGACTGGCGTACCTCGGCCCGCGGTTCGGACCTGCGTCCGGCCATGGGCGTGCTGTCGGAAGACGGCTCGTACAAGCGCCTGTCGAACGGCGGCGAGGCTCGTTACCTCCTGTCGGCCGGCGCCATTCTCTCCGTCGCCGACGGCGACGAAGTGAAGCCGGGTGAAGTCATCGCGCGTATCCCGACCGAAGGCGCCAAGACCCGGGACATCACCGGTGGTCTGCCGCGCGTCGCCGAACTCTTCGAAGCCCGCCGTCCGAAGGACTGCGCGGTCATCGCGGAAATGGACGGCCGTGTCGAATTCGGCAAGGATTACAAGAACAAGCGCCGGATCAAGATCACGCCGGACGTCGACGCCGATGGCAACCAGGCCGAGGCCGTCGAGTTCCTGATCCCGAAGGGCAAGCACATCGCCGTCCACGACGGGGACTTCATCTCCAAGGGCGAGTACATCATCGACGGCAACCCGGATCCGCACGACATCCTGCGCATCCTGGGCGTCGAGGCCCTGGCGAACTTCCTCGTCGACGAGATCCAGGAGGTCTATCGACTGCAGGGCGTGCCGATCAACGACAAGCACATCGAGACGATCGTTCGTCAGATGCTGCAGAAGGTCGAGATCCTCGAGCCCGGCGACACCGGCCTGATCAAGGGTGACCACCTTGATAAGCCGGAGTTCGACAAGGAACAGGACAAGGCTGTCGCCCGTGGCGGTCGTCCGGCTGTGACCCAGCCGGTGCTGCTGGGCATCACCAAGGCCTCGCTGCAAACCAAGAGCTTCATCTCGGCCGCGTCGTTCCAGGAAACGACCCGCGTCCTGACCGAAGCCTCGGTGCACGGCAAGACCGACACCCTGGAAGGCCTGAAGGAAAACGTCATCGTGGGTCGCCTGATCCCCGCCGGTACGGGTTCCTACCTGCGCAGCCTGCAGCGCGTCGCCGCCAAGCGCGACGAGCAGCTGGCCCAGCAGCGCGAAGAAGCGATGGAGCCGCTGCCGGCCGAAATCGCGCTCGCGGACGCCGAATAGGCTTCGGTCTGAACTGAACTACGGAAAGGCCCGGGAGCGATCCCGGGCCTTTTTCGTTGCGCGCTGGCCAGGGCCGCGCCAGCGTGGGCGCATGCGCTCGGCCTGGCTCTGCCTTCTCGGACTGTCCCTTGTCCCCTCGCTCGCCGTGGCGGCGGAGCCGGACCTGTGCCAGGCCCTGAAGGACCTGAAGACCGAAGCCCTGGCGTCCGGGATCCCGCAGCGCGTCGGCGTCATCAAGGAAGACGTGATGACCTTCGCCTGCATGCATTCCGCAAGCGCGGCCGAACGCGCCTTCTGCAACGCAGCCGCGCAAGCGGTCGGGATCGAGTTCACCCACGCCTTTCCGTGGCGTGTCGAACGCCGCCTCGCCGCCGAGGGCGTCCCGGCGCGGATGGAGACGGTCGACGGCCAGTACACGGGCCTGCGGGACCGCAAGAAGGTCATGCATCTCTGGGCAAGCTGGCGCGATGGCGCTCGTTTGGACATCCGGTTCGAGCCGTCCGGGGATTTTGGATCGGAGAAGGACTACTGGGGGACCTATCGCCTGGTGATCTGGCGACCGTGATCGCCCTGGCGCGTTGACCAGGGACGCCATCGCGGAGGTCCCATGTCCGACTACGAGCTCTACTATTGGTCCGCGCCGTTCCGCGGTCAGTTCGTGCGCGCCGTGCTGGCCCAGGCCGGCAAGACCTGGACCGAGGCTGGCGACGCGGCGATCTCGGACTTGATGGGCGGAGCGGTGAAGGACATGCCGGTCCCGTTCATGGGCCCGCCGATGCTGGTCGATAAGAAGGCCAAGGTCGCCATCGCCCAGATGCCGGCGGTGATCCTCTATCTGGGCGAGACCCTGGACCTGCTGCCGGCGACGCCGGAGCTGCGGGCCCTGACCTTGAAGATCGTCTGCGACGCCAACGACGTCATCGACGAGCTGACCAATGACGGCGGCCGGGAGATGTGGACCGACAAGCTCTGGGCCGAGTTCGTCCCGCGCCTGAGGAAGTGGATGTCGTTCTGGGAAGAGACGGGCGGCCGCCACGGCCTGAAGGCCGACAGCGGCTTCCTGTTGGGCGGGGAGGGGCCGGGGATCGCCGACGTCGTCACCGCCACCCTGTGGTCGACGATCACCGACCGCTTCGCGCCGATCGGCGAGCTCCTGGACGAAGCCGCGCCGATGACCGCCGCCCTGGTCCGCCGCGTCACCGAACTGCCGCCGCTGCGCAAGCTGGCCGCCAAGGCCCGCGAGGACTATGGCGACACTTGGAGCGGCGGCCAGATCGAAGCGTCGCTACGGAAGGTGCTGGAGGTTTAGGCGCCAAAACCCCTCTCTCAAAGAGGGAGGGATGCAACTCCCCGCGCCGCTACCTCCGCGACCGAACGTCGCGCCCTGCCACGGTGACGTTTCCATAACATTGATATTCATCAAGATTTTAACCAAGCGCGCCATTCAGGCTCTTGATCTGCATCAAATCCAAGAAGTCCATGCGCGCCAGCATCTCCACCAAGGTCAGCCTGACCATCGCCGCCGCCTTCCTCGTCCTGACCGTCGCGGTCCTGGGGATCGTGGCGAAAAGCTCCCTCGACTTCGCGCGCCGTCAGGCGACGCAGGCGCAGGAAGCCAGCATGCGGGTGGCGTGGGACGTGGTCGGCGAGCGGGGCAAGACGTTCAGCCGCCAGGGCGACAAGCTGCTGGTCGGCGACCACGCCCTGAACGGCGACTTCGATGGCGTCGATCGTGTGAAGACCCTGGTCGGCGGCACCGCCACCGTCTTCATGGGCGACAAGCGGATCACGACCAATGTCACCAAGGACGACGGTTCGCGCGCCGTCGGCACCAGCCTGGCCAAGGGCCCGGTCTATGACGCGGTGCTGGGCAAGGGCGAGACCTATCGCGGCGAGGCCAAGATCCTCGGCAAACCGTTCTTCGTCGCCTACGACCCGATCAAGGACGCCAGCGGCCAGGTGATCGGCGTGCTCTATGTCGGCGTGCCGCAGGCCGACTACTTCCAGCCCGTCTACCATCAGCTGACCCTGCTGGCGGCTGCGTGCCTGCTGCTGGGCCTGGCCGGGGGCGGGGCCTCGGTGCTGATGACCCGCCGCCAGCTGTCGCCGCTGGCGACCCTGCGCGACGCCATGAGCCGGCTGATGGGCGGCGACCTGTCCGTCACCCTGCCGTTCGCCGGCCGCCAGGACGATATCGGCCTGATGGCCGACGCCGTGCACCAGTTCCGTGACGCGGCGCTGGAGAAGAACCGCATCGCCGCCGAGGCCGCCGCCCACCGCGAGGCCTCGGAAGCCGAGCGCGACGCCGCCGGGGCCGACAGCGCCCGCCGCTCGGCCGAGCAGGCGCAGGTGGTTCGCCGCCTGGCCGAGAGCCTGCACCGCCTGTCGGACGGCGACCTGACCGTCCGCCTCAGCGAGCCGTTCGCCAACGACTACGAGGGCCTGCGCGCCGACTTCAACCGCGCCGTCGAGGGCCTGGAGGGCGCGATGGCCGCCGTGGTTTCGGCCGTGTCGGGCCTGAACGCCGGGGCCGGCGGCATCGCCACGGCCGCTGACGACCTGTCGCGTCGCAGCGAGGCCCAGGCCGCCAGCCTGGAGGAGACCGCCGCCGCGCTGGACGAGATCACCGCCACCGTCCGCCGCACGGCCGACGGCGCCAAGGAAGCCCACCGTGCGGTCAGCGACGCCCAGACCGAAGCCGGCCGTTCGCGCGAAGTCGTCGCCTCGGCCGTCGAGGCGATCGGCGGCATTGAGGCCTCGTCCCGCCAGGTGGCCCAGATCATCGGCGTCATCGACGAGATCGCCTTCCAGACCAACCTGTTGGCGCTGAACGCCGGCGTCGAAGCGGCGCGGGCCGGCGAGGCTGGCCGCGGCTTCGCGGTCGTGGCGCAGGAGGTGCGGGCGCTCGCCCAGCGCTCGGCCGACGCGGCCAAGGAGATCAAGATCCATATCGGCGACTCGGCGCGCCAGGTGGAGTCGGGCGTGTCGCTGGTCGGCGCGGCGGGCGAGACCCTGCAGCGCATCGCCAACCAAGTCGGCGCGATCAGTGCGGTGATCACCGAGATCGCCGCCTCGGCCCAGGAGCAGTCCGCGGGGCTGAGCCAGGTCAACACGGCCGTGAACCAGATGGACCAGGGCACGCAGCATACGACGGCCATGGCCAGCCGCTCGGCGGCCTCGAGCCAGTCGCTGCTGGATGAGGTCAATGGCCTGGCGGCGCTCGTGCAGCGGTTCAAGGTGAGCGGCGCGGCGTCGATGCGCCGGGCGGCTTAAGGGCTTAGCGCCCCCTCCATCACGGCGCGTATCCGCGCCGCGCCACCTCCCCCGTTTCACGGGAGAGGAGAAGAACGCCCCCAATCTCCTCCCGTGCGAAGCGGGGGAGGTGGATCGCTGCGAATACGCAGCGAGACGGAGGGGGCGTCTAGCGCTGCCTCCTACTTCTTCACCACCGGCAGCTCGATGTACGACTCCTCGCCCGCCGCGTGGTGCACGGCGTTGTTGGCGACCACGAACTTCGTCTCCTTCTCATTCTCCCCGCCGGTGTTCAGGTTGCGGACGAACTTCGGGAAGTTGGACGAGGTGACCTCCACCCGGATGCGGTGGCCGGGCAGGAAGGTGTTGGACGTCGTGATCGGCGTCGGCTTGACCGTGTAGGTCTGGCCGGCCGTCATCATCGCGGGCTTCTCGTAGCTGTCGCGGTAGCGGGCGCGCATGATGGTGTCGCCCAGGATGTAGGCCGTGCCGTCCGGCCCGACATCGACCAGCTTCACGGCGAAGTCGGTGTCCTTGGCGTCCGACGACACCTTCAGGAAGGCCCGCACGAAGCCCGAGACCTCCAGCGCCTCGGTCAGGGGCTCGCTGGTATAGACGAGCACGTCGTCACGGGCCTCGACCCCGCGCTGGTCGAAGGCGCCGGCCGTGACCAGGCCGCCGTTGCAGCAATCGCCGCCGCCCACGGTCTGGACCGGATTGGCCGGGTCATAGGCGTAACGGTCGGCCTGCTCGCCGGCGGCCGGGGCTGCGGCGGTCAGCTTGCCGTCGCCCGCCAGGCTGTTGGCCCGCCCGCTGGAGCGCAGATAGAGCCGCATCGGGGCCGAGCCTTCCGGCGGCCACTGAGCGGACTGCTTCCAGCTGTTGGCGCCCATCGAATAGTAGCGCACGGCCGGCGTGGTCTTCGGGAAGGCGTTGACGTCGCCCTTCAGCCAGCGGTCGAAGAAGGCGTAGACCTCCTTCTCGCTGTCGAAATTGGGGTTGCCCAGGTCGCGGTCGCCCGACTTGAACGGGGCCATCAGCGTGCGCGCGCCAAAGCCGCAGTGGTTGTTGGGCGCGATGATGGCGTACTGGTTGGCGCTGGCTTCCTTGTCCGAGTTCACGGTGCGGGCGTGGTTGAACAGGGCCATGTTCGGGCCGATCGACACGTCGTACCAGGAATTGAACCACAGGGCCGGGACGCCCCAGCCCTTGTCGTCGTGATAGAGGCCGCCCTTGCGCCAGGCCGGATCGGCCGGGCCGTCGCGGTTGATCAGCTCCTCGAACGTGCCCTTGGGCTCGCCCAGGTCCTTCAGCATCTCGTTGACCGGCAGGTGACGGATCTGGCTGGGCCACTTCACGTCGGGCTTCTTGGCCTCCAGGTCGTTGTACTTGGCGAGGCGCGCGATGGTCTGGGAGTCCAGGCCCTTGGGCGGCTGGGCGCGCAGCGGGTTGTCGACGTCGTACAGCCAGACGAAGAACAGGTTGCGCGGCACGCCGCCGGTGTACCAGTTGCCCTGCTCCTGGAACTCGCCGACCTTGCCGATGCCCGCGCCCGAGGCCTGCGGGACCATGGCGGTGTGGTTCGGATGGTTCTGGCCGGCCAGGGCCAGCTGCCACTCGGCCGAGGACGAGCAGCCGCGCGTGCCGATCTTGCCGTTCGACCAGCCCTGCTTGGCGATCCAGGTCAGGGTGTCATAGCCGTCGGTCTGCGGGTGGCCCAGGATTTCCCACTCGCCTTCGGAGTAGTACCGGCCGCGCTCGTTCTGCAGCACCAGGGCGTAGCCGTGCTTGATGGCGTCCAGCGCGTTGCGGGTGCTGCCGGCCTTGTAGGGCAGCTCGTTGTACGGCGTCTTGATGAAGATGGTCGGCAGCGGCCCGGTCGCGCCCTTGGGGCGGTAGACATTGGTCGACAGCCGCACGCCGTCGCGCATCGGCACCATGACGTACATGTCGACATCGGCCTTCTGGGCCAGTTCCTTCTCGAGCGCGGCGTCGGAAAACTGCGAATAGTCCTGGGCCAGCGCGGCCGACGGCGTCGCCGCCGTGGCCAGCATCAGCGCGGCGCACAATGAAGCCGAAAAACGCATAACGTCCCCTCACAACCACGGCGCGCTTCTTGAGCCCGCGCGCCTACCTGGAGGGGAGGGTATTCGGCGGGCACACGGATGAAAGCCCTTTTTCAGCGCTGATCGTTGTCGCGTGAGCGCTGCTTGGCGCGGACGTCGGCCTTGCGATAGTCGTCCAGCTGCTTGAGGCGCTGCTGCTGGGCGTTGAGCGGGTTGCCCAGATTGTCCTGCTCGGCCCCGAGCACGAAGGGGATCTCCTTCATCGTCCCGGGCTGGTCCCTGCTGCGATGGTCGACGCCAACGCCCATCGGGGCCGCCTTAGCCTTGCGCGCCAGGTCCTGCATTATGGCCTGGGCCTCGAACTCGCGAGCCTTGGCGGCGTTCATCGGGCCGGCATAGGTCCCGCGCGCCTGGGCGGCGCCGAAGCGCTCGTCGCACTTGTCGCGCTCCTGGCGGTTCAGACCGACGGCGTCGGCGCTGACACAGCCGGTGGCGCTGCCGCGCAGGGCGGAGCGCAGGTCGCCGCCGATCGCGCCGGGCAGCGGGGCCGGATGGTAGGCCGTGCCGGGCTTGGCGATGCCGGCGGCGGGAACGGACAGCGTAGGAACCCCGGCTGGCGCGGCGCGGGTCGGGGCGCGCACCTGGAACGGCAGGACAGGGGAGGGGGCTACGGTCGCCGAGGCCGGCGCTGGGCGCGGCTCCGGCAGGTCCTGAGGGATCGGCCGCTGCAGGTCCAAGGTCATCACCGACAGGTCCTCGGCGACCATGTCTTCCAGCAAGGGCCGTGCGGGAATCGCCAGCCAGGCCAGCAGCGCCACGTGCAGCAGCAGCGAGCCAGCGAGAATCGTCGCCCGCCGCCGGTGGTCCCTGCTGGTCCTGACGCTGACGCTCACCCGGCCTCCGACACTTGCCCGCGCTCTTCCCACGTGGTGTGGAAGACCGACAAGGCAAGACGCTCCATCCCGGCGGGAAATTGCACAGCCTGCGGTGGCGAAAACTTGACCGTGCGCGAGCCCTTAAGGCGGCGTTAACCGGCGCAGGAACAGGCGGTTGACGTTCGGCGGCTTCGCGAGTACATACCGCGCTCTTTTTCGAGGCGTGCGTTCGCGTGCGTTCCGATGAGCTTCTGTTCCTTGTGGGCGGAGAACCCGCCGGTGTGCATCCGCGCCCCGGCGAGTTTCGTGTTTATCGGGTCTCCAAGCGGAGCCTTGAACCAAGAACAACAAAGACAAGGACCTGAAGCGCCCCGGCCGAAAGGCACACGCTTCCATCAGAGCAGAGACTTAATGCCTACCATTAACCAGCTCATCCGTAAGCCGCGCTCCCCGAAGCCGGTCCGGAACAAGGTGCCGGCCCTGAAGGGCTGCCCCCAACGTCGCGGCGTTTGCACGCGCGTCTACACCACGACCCCGAAGAAGCCGAACTCGGCTCTCCGTAAGGTCGCCAAGGTCCGTCTGACCACCGGCATCGAAGCCGTGTGCTACATTCCGGGCGAAGGCCACAACCTGCAGGAGCACTCGGTGGTGCTCATCCGCGGCGGCCGCGTCAAGGATTTGCCCGGCGTCCGTTATCACATCCTGCGCGGCGTCCTCGACACCCAAGGTGTCAAGGATCGTAAGCAGCGTCGTTCGCTCTACGGCGCCAAGCGTCCGAAGTAAGGAA
>Ga0164241_10004993_pt1 | contig 12603 bp, 13 predicted proteins | sample OricomyardsoilBY_FD_108780 | JGI IMG/M metagenome (GOLD analysis project Ga0164241, IMG submission 108780) | Backyard soil microbial communities from Emeryville, California, USA - Original compost - Back yard soil (BY) | ecosystem: Environmental > Terrestrial > Soil > Unclassified | place: USA...
AAGCATGGGATACGAGAGTCCGGGGATCGCGGGGAGCGGGGCCATTGCCACCGGTCTGGCCGCAGTCTCGACAATGACGGCCGACACGATTCTGCTGGCTCGCAGCGAGGCCTCGGCCTGGCGGGCAGAGGAGAAAATAGTCGCCGCCTGCGCCAAGATCGAGGGGGCCGAGCCCTCGCGGCTGCGGGTCACGACCGACCCGAAGGACCTCTCCGACTGCGACGTGATCGTCGAGGCGATCGTCGAGGAGGTTGCGCCGAAGGGTGAGCTGCTGGCGACCATCGCCGCGGCCTGCCCCAACGCGGACCTCGCGACCACGACTTCCTCGTTGAGCATCGCCGAGATCGCCAAGGCCGGTGGAATCGACGGCAAGCTCTTTGGCCTGCACGTCTTCAATCCGGTACCGCGGATGAAGCTGGTCGAGGTCTGCTTCCCGGACGGCACCGACAGCGCCCGCGAGACCGCTCTTGCCTGGTGTGCCGCACTTGGCAAGACGGCCGTCGAGGTGCCGGACCTGGCCGGCTTCGTCGTCAACCGCCTGCTCTTTCCCTATCTCTTCGACGCTGTTCGCTTCATGGAACAGACGGGGATGGAGGCTGGAGAGATCGACACCTGCATGAAGCTCGGCGCCGGCCACCCGATGGGTCCGCTCGCCCTTCTCGACTTCGTCGGCCTCGACGTTTGCAAGGCGATCGGCGACGCTCTCTACGCCGCATCGAACCAGGAGTACCAGAAGCCCCCCAAGTTGCTGGTCGAGATGGCCGAGGAAGGGAAGCTAGGCCGCAAGAGCGGCGCCGGTTTTTACAGCTACGACTAGCGCTTTCCGGCCAGGTCCCAAATAACGTCCGCGGGAGAGATCCCTTGGCGGCGGGCGATCGTCTCAATCTCGTCCCAGGGCAGCTCGGCGTCGGGCAGCTCGTCCCAGCGAGCCAGATCGAGGGCCTCGACCGCTCCCTTGAGCGCCGGACCCAGATGCTCCTCGGAGCGAAGCAGCGCGCGCAGGACCTCAAGCTGCTTGTCGCTCAAACGCACAACCCACATGCGACACCTCCAGTCAGTGGAACGCGGGTTGCTCGGAAAAACTAGGCGTCGTGGCGGACGGAACCGGGTGGGAGACCGCTGATTCGGACCGCCTCGATGCGGTTCTCGCGCACCGACTCGACCCGGATCGTGTAGCCGTTGGCGGTGATCGTGTCGCCGCGCTTGGGCAGCCGGCCGAGCTCGCCGAAGACGTAGCCACCGACCGAGTTGTAGGCGTCGGTGTCGACCGGCAGCTCGATTCCGGCGTCCGACAGGTCGCCGAGTGAGACGTGGCCGCGTACGAACCACTCACCGCTGGCGAGCTGCCGCAGCGCCGCGGCGCGCGGGTCGGTCTCGTCCTCGATCTCGCCGACGACCTCCTCGAGGATGTCCTCGACGGTGACGATCCCGACCGTGCGCCCGTACTCGTCGACCACAACCGAGAGCGAGGTGCGCTGGACCTGCAGGTCATGGAGCAGATCGTCGAGCGGCCGCGTCTCGGGGACGATCACGGCATCGCGAACGGCCGGGGCGATCTCGGCACCGGGTCCATCGCTCATGTAGAGGCGGGCGAGGCTGTTGTTGTGGACGATGCCCTTGACCCGATCGGGGTTCTCGTCCTCGATCACGACCAGCCGCGTATGGCCGGAGGTGACGCAACGGCGCAGCGCCGTCTCCACCGTCTCGGAGGCATCAACCGTGACGACGGCGGGGATCGGCGTCATCACCTCGCGCGCCTCCTGCTCATGGAGATGGAAGACGCCGCCCAGCATCCCCGCCTCACCCGGGTCGAGCGTGCCACCGATGCGCGAGCTGTCGATGATCTGCTTGAGGTCCTCCGCCGTGTGCTTCTCTTCGATGTCGGTCGGGTCGACGCCGAAGAGGCGGACGATCGCGTTGGAGATGCCGCTCAGCGCAAAGGTCACGGGTGCCGTGGCGATGCGGAACCAGTTGAGTGGCCGGGAGACCCGCCGAGCGGTGCGCTCGGCGTGGCTGATTGCCAGCATCTTCGGGACCTGCTCGCCGACGGTGATGTGCAGCGCGGTGACGAGGATGAAGGCAATCGCCACGGAGAGGCCGACCGCGGCACCGTGCGAGAGGCTGCCGAAAACCGGCTCGAGCAGCACCGCCAGCGATGGCTCGCCGAGGAAGCCGATGCCGATTGAGGCGATCGTGATGCCGATCTGACAGGAGGAGAGCGACTCGTCGATCTTGTCGAGCTGCTCGATCACCTCCTCGGCGCCGCTTTCGCCTTCCTCGGCCAGCTGCTCGATCTTGCCGCGGCGGCTGCGGACGAGAGCAAACTCGGCAGCGACGAAGAAGCCGTTGATCGCAACCAGCAGGAGAAGCAGGACGAGCAGCAGCGCGCTCATCGTTTATTTGACCCGGTACTTCGGGGGAGGTCGTCGTCGGCCATTCGGCGTAGGCAATATAGCTTCCGGCTCCTCGGAGCCGGCGAGAAGTGCCATATTGATCGCCGGATGCGCATTGCAAGTCTCGTTCCGTCCGCTACCGAGATGCTCTACGCCCTCGGACTCGGCGACCGTGTCGTCGCGGTCACCCATGAGTGCGACTACCCGCTCGAGGCACGTTCCCTCCCCCAGCTGACGCGCACTGTCCTGCCACCGGGCCTCAGCGCCGCCGATATCGACCGGGCCGTGAAGGCGCGGGTCGCCGAGGGGCAGGCGCTGTACGAACTCGACGAGGAACTGCTCGCGAAGCTTGCCCCGGACCTGATCGTCACCCAGGCCGTTTGCGCCGTTTGCGCCGTCTCCTATGAGGAGGTGCTCGACGTTGCCGCCCGCCTACCGAGCAAGCCGCGCGTCGTCCAGCAGGACCCCAGCACACTGGGCGAGATGCTCGAGGACGTAATCCGGCTCGGCGAGGCGACGGAGATCCCGAATCTCGCCCACGAACTGCGCGGCGAGCTCGAGGGGCGGCTGGCGACGGTGCGCGCTGCGGTCGCCGGAGCGACGCTGCCGCGGGTGATCGCCCTGGAGTGGCTCGATCCACCCTACGTTGGCGGCCACTGGATCCCGGAGATGATCTCGATCGCTGGCGGCGACGACGTCGCCGGGCCGCCCGGGCTGAAGTCGCCCGAGGTCTCCTGGGGCGAGCTTTCCGGTCTCAACCCGGACGTGACCATCGCGATGCCCTGTGGCTGGTACGTCGAGGACTCGCGCGCTCAGGCGATCGCCCACTGGGACCAGATCGAGGCACTCGGTGCCCAACGTGTCTTTGCGGTCGACGCCGCTTCGACCTTTTCGCGGCCCGGGCCGCGCCTCGTCGACGGCGTCGAGCTACTCGGTCACCTGCTCCATCCCGATCTCGTCGACCCGCCGGGCAATCTCGGCTTTGCCGAGGTGCGCTCGCCGAGCGCGCATCCGAGCCGGCTCGGCTAGCGGCTAGGAACTACAGCTAGGCGACCGCGAGGGCGCCGGCGATCGCGACGACTGCCACGGCGGTCATCGCGGCCATCTCGGCCGGGAAATGACGAGGCCCCAGCCTGCCGCGCTCGCCGGCGAGGATGGCGAGCGCGCAGGCGACTCCCGCGACGAGACCACCGAGGTGACCACCGAGGCTGATGTTCGAATCGCCGAAGCTGAGCGCCAGATTGAGCAGCAGGATCACGCCGATCGAGGAGGCGAATGCATCGAGGCCGCGGGCGCGGGCGACCAGGAAGGAGGCACCAAAGATGCCGAAGACCGCCCCCGAGGCGCCGATCGTCAGCGAATCGGGACTGAGCAGAAGCGCGCCGAAAGCACCGCCGAACAGCGCGGCGACGTAGACGCCGACGAAACGGGGCGTGCCGATCGCGGGCTCCAGAAAGCGACCGAGGAAGTAGAGCATGAACATGTTGAAGCCGATATGGACGAGGCCGGCATGGAGGAAGCCGCCGGTGACGAGCCGGTACAGCTCTCCTTCGCTCACGAAGGGCCCGTAGAGGCCGAAGTCGAAAACCAGCGAGCTGCCGCGAATGACGAACAGGCCGCCACTGCCGGTGGCGACCTCGGCTAGAAAGACGGCGGCGTTGAGCGCGATCAAGATGAACGTCGCCGGGGCACTTGCGAACGGACCCGCCTCTCCCACTCCCCTGACCACCCGGGTGCGCTGGCTGGCGCACTCGGGACAGCGCATCCCGACCGGCGTCGGCGTCATGCAGTCGGGGCAGATCGGCCGTCCACAGGACGAGCAGGAAACCGCCGTCTCGCGGTTCGGATGGCGGTAGCAAGTCTCGGCCACTGAGATGAGCAGCCTACAATCGCCGCCGATGGACGGTCCGAGCCCCGCACGCCTCTACGCCACTCTGGTCGGTGCGGCGCTCGTCGTCACCGGCATCGTCGGCTTCTTCTACAGCGCCTCCTTCGGATCGCCCGGCGAAGTCGGCGATGCGCTCGGGATCTTCGCCGTCAACGCCTGGAGCAACGTCCTTTACATCCTCACCGGGGCGCTCGGCCTGCTGGTCGCCGGCTACGCCTCGCGCAAATACTCACTTGCTCTCGGCGTCTTCTACGTCGCCCTGGCCTTCTGGGGCTTCTCACTGGGGAGCGGCGAGTCGATCCTCGGCTTCCTGCCGATCAACACGGCCGACAACGTCCTGCACCTGATCCTTGGCTTGCTCGGCATCGGTGCCGCACTGGCAACGCCGGTTGCCAAGAAGCGCTCGCCCGCTACAGCCTGATCCGCCCCGCCAGCGAGCGCAGCCCGCCCTTGGCCTGCTGACGACCGCGGCGGCGCAGCTCGAGGATGACCAGGGCCCCGGTGGCGGCGCCGCCCGCCCCCATGGCAACGACCGGGCGCACCCAGTTACGCGGGTCGCGCAGCGCTCGCAGCTCGCTGTCGGAGAGTTCCTCGGCCCACTCGGATAGCTCCTCGGCCGCCGCCTGGGTCACCGCGGAGAGCGTGTCCTCGAGCCGGCCCGAGAGCCGCTCTGGCGGTTCGATCGGCCGCAGCGCGTCGGAGAGCAGATGCTCGACGTCCCAGCTACTGCCGGTCAATCGCTGGCTGGCCTCACTCATCGCTCATCTCCTCCTGAAGCTGCTTGATCGCGCGATGTATCAGGACCTTGGTGGCGCCGTCGGTGCGCCCCAGGGCGCGGGCGATCTCGCGGTTGTCCATGCCGAGCGCGAAGCGCATGATCAGGGCCTCGCGACGGTCGTCGGGAAGATGCTCGAGGTTCGCCATCACCCTGCGCAGCTCCTCGCGGCCCTCGGCAATCGCCTCGGTGCCGTGCCGGGCCGCGATCGGGTCGGCGTTCTCCAGCGAGGTCTGCGGCCGGCGGGAGCGGTCGCGGTAGTAGTTGGAGGCGAGGTTGTGGGCGATGCGAATCAGCCAGGGACGTAGCGGCCGCCCGTCGGACTCGCGTCGAGCCCGGTCGAAGTGCCGGTAGGCCTGAAGGAAGGTCTGCTCGGTGAGGTCCTCGGCGTCGTGGGGGTCGCCAATCCGGTAGTAGGCGTAGGAGTAGACGTCGCGCAGGTGAGCCCGGTAGAGGTCCTCGAAAGCCCGATCGAGCTCTGCCTTGGCGGCCGGGTCGAGGCTGGCCGGCTCGACGTTCTCCTGGGCGCCACTCACGCACCAAGCCTAGTCTCATCAGGCAGCCTTCCTCGACCGCTCGACCCGGCGCAGGCCCGCGACCCACTCCTCAGCATCGATCTCGCCGCGAATCAGCGCGGCGAGGCCGCTCAGCGCCTCGGCCTGACCACCCGCGGTCACGGTCGCCGCCGCCAGCAGGGGAACCGCGTCGAGTCCCTCCGAGGCTTGACCGATCAAGCCGGGGATCTCCTCAACCGGCGTTCCGCGGCCGAGTAGCTCACCGGCGCGGCGATTGCGTCCGCTCGGCGCCATCACCGTCGCGGTCAGATCGCCGACCCCGGCAAGGCCGGAGAAGGTAGTGAGATCGGCGCCGCGACTTATGGCGTACTCGATGCACTCGCTCCAAACCTGGGCGGCGGCGATCCCGGCAGCGTTGAGCCCGTGCGGCTCGGCGGCCGCAGCGGCGAGAGCGGCAGCGTTCTTGGCGGCACCGGCCATCTCGACCCCGGTCACATCCGCCGAGCGCTCACAGATCAGACCGGCACGATCGAAGACACTGCCGAGCTGGCCGCGCAGATCGGCATCGGCCGAGCCAAGCACAAGCGCGGCGGAACCCGAGACTGCCTCGCGGGCGTGGGCCGGTCCGCCGAGGCAGGCGATCGCTCGCGCCCGCACCCGCTCGCCGACGTATTCGGCGGGCAACTGACCCTGGGGCGGGATCAGGCCCTTAGTCAAGAGCAGCATTGCCGAACGGCTGCCGATCCTGTCGGCGATCGCCCCTACGGCCTGCGGCAAAGAACCGGAGGGGATCGCCAGGCAAACGAGGTCGAGGCCGGCAAGCTCGACGTCGGCGGCCTGGCGCACGCTGACCGAGTCGGGCAGGCGCACACCCTCCAGGTAGCGGCGGTTTTCACCAGCATCGGCAATCTCTTGCGCCTGCGCGGCCGAACGAGTCGCGAGCTGGACCTCGAGGCCGCCGCGGGCAAGCAGCACGGCGACGGCCGTACCCCAGCTGCCGGCACCGATCACCGCGGCTCGTCGCATCGGCGGCAGACCGCCGAGGTCCTCCCACTGCAGCTCGACGTTGGGCCATATGCGTGCGGTCGCCGTCGTCGCCAAGGCGGGAGACGGGTCGTCGGCCCGGGGGAAGGTCAGCGCTTTGCCAAGCCTCACCTTGATCTTGCGAGGGCGGATGCGCCAGCCGCGCCGCACGCGTTCGGTGCCGATCACCGCTGCCGGGATCACCGGCGCGCCGGTCTGCAAGGCCAGCCGCCCGACACCGCGGTGGGGCTCGGCGAGGGCGCCGCTGCGGATCCGTGTGCCCTCGGGAAAGATGCAGACGGCGCCGCCACGTTCGACCAGCAAGCGCGCCGTCTCCATCGAGAGCTCATCCGACTCGCCGCGGCGAATTGGGAAGGCGCCGAGGCGAGAGAGGACCCAACCCTGCCAGCGGCGCTCGAAGAGCTCAACCTTGGCGACGTAGTTCATCGGCCGCCGCCAGGGCAGGGCGCCGCCGACCGCGAAGGGGTCGAGGAAGCTGCGGTGGTTGGAGGCGACGATCAGGCCCCCCTTTAGGCGAGCGTGCTCGCGGCCGGTCCGCGCGTAGCGGAAGTAGACGAGGAAGAAGGGGGTCATGAAGATCCTCGCGAGGATGTAGAGGATCGGGTTTACGCCGTGGCGGCGGGTGTAGTCGTGGTACGACTGGAGACGGTCGGCAGCCATTAGCAATGGCTACACGCCTCGCGGACTGGAGTTACCAGGAGCGGTCGATCAACTGCTCTAGGTCCTCACGGGTCGGGGGTTCCGGCGTAAATGCCAGCTCGGGCCGCAGCAGCATCGAGTCGAGAGCTTGTGGGAGCTTGCTCTTGTCCCCGCCTATTTGGCCAAGTCCAGTGGGATTGCCTCCTAGTTCCAGGAGGCGAGGTTCTATCTCGTCGGGCTCGGTTGCGAGGGCGGTTGCGAGGGGTCTGAGGTTGTCGGGGGCGCGGGGGGTCATGAAGGCCATTGCCCTGGGGAGAATCGCGGCGTTGGTTCCTGCGTGGGGGGTGCCGCAGATGCGGACCAGGGTTTGGCAGATCACATGGTGGATTCCGAACATGGCGGAGTCGATTGCGTAGCCGCAGAGGATCGAGCCGAGGGCCAGGGCGTTGCGGTCGCGGTCGCCCGGGTCTTCGTCGAGCGAGGTGGCGATCAGCTCGGCGCCGCGCAGGGCGGTCATCTGCGAGACCGGGCTGGCGAATGGCGTGTAGAGAGAGTCGGCACCATGGGCGAGGGCGTTCATCGAGCTGGCGCGTAGCTCTGCCTCGGGCGCACTGGTCATCGCGCCGGGCTCGGCGATCACCAGCGCGGGACGAACGAGTGCCCTGACACGGTTCTCAGCCCCGGCGGGCAGGCGGTGGATACCGGTCATCTCCGCCCCCGACATCGTCGTCGGAATCGCCGCGACGCGGGCACCGCTGACAGCGGCGACCGCCTTCGCCGTATCGATCACGCGGCCGCCGCCGAGGGCGACGAGGTTCGGGGAGCGAGTCGAGTCGAGCAGCGCCGCGGCGGCCTCCGGCACACCTCCCGACGCAACCTCGTGCACAGCCGCGGCAGCGTTCGTGAGCCCGATGGCGCCGGTCAGATGCCGCTGGGTCGAGAGCAGCTCGAACGGCTCCATCCCATGCTCGGCGAGCACCTGTGGTGCGTCATGGAGCCCGCTGTCACGGAAGACGACAACGCGGCCGGCGTCGCGCCAGACGAAGTTGCCGTTCACCCCGACGCGACGGTCCGGGGGTTCACCACAGGACGCAGCTTCGGCTCGACCTCGGCCCGCAGATGCTCGTAGTCGGGCGGCAGGGAGAGCTTCTCGCCGAGGTGCTCGAGCGGCTCGTCGACAGTGAAGCCGGGGCCGAGCGTGGCGATCTCGAAAAGGACCCCGCTTGGCTCACGGAAGTAGATAGAGCGAAAGTAGAAGCGGTCGATCACCGGGGTTGGCTGCGCCCCCGCTGAGATCGCTCGGTCCCGCCAGGCCTCGTGCTCGTCCAGAGTCGAGGCCCAAGCGACGTGATGGACGCTGCCGGCGCCCTGCCGCGATCGCTCCTCCGGCGGCTCTTCGTATACGTAGAGGCCGCCGCGACTCGACCCCCGCGCTTCCCAGCTGCCGCCCTCGTCGACCGGCTCGAACTCAAGCGCCTCGAGCAACGTCCGGCTTGCCTCGGGCGCACCGCTGTAGGCGCAGACGGCGTGGAAGCCGCGCAGGGCCAGCGCGGCCGGTACCTCGGGGTGATCGGCGATCAGCGGCTCGTCCTCGACCTCGACGACGGCCAGCTCGTGAGCGAGACCCTCGGGATCGGAGAAGCGCAACCCTCCCCCGACCCGCTCGGACTCGATCCCGTTGGCCTCGAGTCGCTCCTCCCAGAAGTCGAGCGACTCGTGCGAAGCGACGCGCCAGACAATCCGGTGCACGTCGCCCGCACCGGCCCTTCCCGGCGGCACGCCGGGGAACTCGAAGAAGGTGAGGTCGGAGCCGGCGCTGCCCTTCTCGTCGGCGAAGAAGAGGTGGTAGACGGTCGGGTTGTCCTGGTTGACCGTCTTCTTGACCAGGCGCAGCCCCATCACCCCCGCGTAAAAGTCGACGTTGCGCTGCGCGTCGGCCGTGATCGCGGTGATGTGGTGAATCCCCTCGAGCTTCACTACTTCACGTATAGCATCCTCACGATGAGTCGCGGACGACGACGCTTGGTCAGAGCCTTGGTCGTGCTCGGCTCACTGCTCGCTTTCCTCAGCGTCTTCGCGATCTGGACCGAGCGCCAGGCGCTCAACACGGATGACTGGGTCGACACCAGCGGCCGTCTGATCCAGAACTCGACGATTCGCGAAGCGGTCGGCGACTACCTGGTCGATCAGCTCTACGAAAACGTCGACGTCGAAAAGGAACTGAGCGAAAAGCTTCCCGGAGATACGAAGGATCTCGCCGGGCCGATCTCCGGCGGCCTGCGCCAGTTCGCTGGAGACGGCGCCAACCAGGTGCTGAAGAGCTCGACCGCCCAGGAGCTCTGGAAGAGCGCCAACCGGACCACCCACGAACAGCTGCTCGAAGTCCTCGAGGAAAAGGAAGGGACGGTCGCGACCGAAGAAGGCAAGGTCAGCCTCAACCTCGGCGGCCTCGTCACCAACCTCGCCGACCAGGTCGGGATCGGCGCCGATCTCGCCTCCAAGCTTCCCCCGGACGCGGGCCAGATCACGATCCTGCGCTCCGATCAGCTGAAGACCGCCCAGGACATCGTCGTCGCCATCAAGGGCCTGGCGCTGATCCTCTCCCTGCTCACCTTCCTCTGCTTCGGCCTCGCCATCTACCTCTCACGCGACGGTCGCTGGGTAACCGTGCTCTCCTGCGGGATCGGACTTGTCGCAGCGGGCTTCGTCGTAATCGTCGCCCGTGAGGTTGGCGGCGGCATCGTCGTCGGGCAACTGGTCGAAGAAGACAGCGTCAAGCCAGCGGCAGAAGCCGCCTGGTCGATCGGGACCTCGCTGATGATCAGCATCGCGACCACCGTGATCGTCGTCGGCGTGCTCTTCGGCATCGCCGGCTGGCTCGCCTCGCCGACCGGCTCCGCCCGTTCGACCCGCCGTTTCTTGGCGCCGGTCCTCAACAAGCACGCCGCGTACGTCTACGCAGCCTTGGCGATCATCGTCGGCATCTACTTCATCCAGGCGCCGACCCAGAACCTGCGCTCCTTCCTGACCACGCTGGTGATCGCCGGCCTCGCCGCCTTCGGCATCCACGAGCTGCGCAAACAGGCCGCCGAGGAATTCCCGGACGCCGACTACGACGACGTCTTCGGCGGCGCCAAGGAGCGCGTGGTCGGCGCCGTCAAAGACGCGAATCTGGGCGAGCGAGCCTCGAAACTGCGCTTGCCCGAGATGCGCAAGCCGGGCGCCGGCGACGAGGCCCCGACGGCTGCGCTGGACACCGAGGACAGCCGTCTGGCCCGCCTCGAGCGCCTCGCCACTTTGCACGAGAAAGGCGTCCTCACCGACGAGGAGCTGGCAACGGAGAAGGCGCGAGTGCTCGGCGGCACTCCGGGCAGCTGAGACGGTCAGAGCCCGCCTCCGGAATCGAACCGGAAACCTCCTGATTACAAATCAGGTGCTCTGCCAGTTGAGCTAGGCGGGCAACCGTATTCGTTGGCCAGCGTACAAGCTTCGGTTTGGGCGGTTTTGCGGGGAGGGGTTGGGGGACCCCAACCCCTCCACGACAGCCGATCCAACTACGAGGCCGAGTTGCCAGCGTCCCGAGAAAGGCAACCGGGTGCCTAACCCCGACTGTGTGCAATCGTCACGCCGGTGGATGTTGCTTTTCGATTCCTCGAGCCAGATGAGGGAGCAAAGCTGAGCGAGGCGATCGAAGTCGCCTACGGGGACAGCTATGACGTGCGCTGGGTCTATGACGCGGAGGAGGTGTCGGCACGACTGGCGACGGGCGCCTACGTTTCCTGCATTGCGGAGACGGCGAGCGGGGAGCTGCTCTGCCACGAGGGGATGAGCCTCGCCGCCGCCGGCGACGCGGTCGGGCACTCGGGGCAGGCGGTGACGCTGCCAGCCGCGCGCGGGCAGCACCTCTTCACACGCACCAAGCGCTTCCTGATGGACTGGGGGACGGAGCAGGGCATGGCTGGGATGTACAGCGAGGCGACGGCCGCCCATCCCTATAGCCAGCGCGCCAACATCGAGTTGGGCGCCCACGAGACCGGCTTTCTGCTCGGTTGGATCCCAGCCTCGGTGTCAAACGACGCCGCGGGCGAAGGACGTACTGGACGACAGTCGGCGGCGCTCTTCTACACGAAGCTGAACGATGGCCACGAGCGCCGGGCCTACGTTCCCGAGCGGCACAGGGCAATCGTCGGCCAGACCCTGGAGCTATGCGGGCTGCGCGGGACGCTGGCCGAGCCGCCCCGGGAGGCCAGGCTGGAAGAACGAACCGAGCTGCACGTCGAGACCGATTCCGACCACAACCTGGCGCTGATCACCGTGCAAACGCCGGGTGCTGACCTCGAGACCGCGATCGCCGCCGAGCGTCACCACCTCTTTCACCGCGCCGGCCTCGACGCCGTCTACATAGATCTGCCGCTGGAGCAGGCCGCCACCGCCCTGGTCGCCGATCACCTCGAGCGGCTCGGCGTCTCCTACTCCGGCGTTTTCCCGAACAGCCGCTGTGACGGCGACGTGCTGCGCATGCAGTCTCTCCACCGGGCCCGGATCGTGGCCGACGACATCTCCGTCGCCTCCGAGCATGGCCGGGAACTGCTCGACTACGTCCTCGCCGACCTTGCTTAGAGAGGCGCCTCGCGGGAGGCCAGATGCGATCCGACCTTTCGCTTGACGCGCTGCAAGGCATTGTCGACCGTCTTGGTGTCGCACTCGAGCTGCTCGGCAGTCGCCTCGTAAGAGTGACCGTCGAGGTAGAGCGAGAGGACGCTGCTCTCCAGGTCCGAGAGAACTCCAGAGACCCCTGAGAGACAGGAGACGAGACTCTCCAACTCTTCGGAGGCGATCACCTGGTTGACGGGGTCATGGACAGTAGGGCCCGGCAGGATCTCGTCGAGCGTCGTGTCGGAGTCGCCCGAGGCAGCCGGGGTCTGACTGAACGAGACGTACTGGTTGAGCGGTGTGTGCTTGTTGCGGGTCGCCGTCTTCACAGCGGTGATGATCTGGCGGGTGATGCAGAGCTCGGCAAAGTTGCGAAAGCTCGACTCGCGATCGGTGCGGTAGTCGCGGATCGCCTTGTAGAGGCCGAGCAGGCCTTCCTGGATCAGGTCGTCTGACTCTCCGCCAAGCAGGAAGTAGGACGAGGCCTTGAGGCGGACGAAGCCGCGGTAGCGGCGGACGATCGCGTCGTAGGCGTCGGCGCGGCCATCCTTGGCCAGGGCGACGAGATAGTGATCATCAAGCTCAGGTTGAGGGTTAGCCTCAGCTGGCCTGAGCGAGCCGTTCAAACGGCCTGAGGGGAGCTGCATGTCCTGGGTCGGCGAAGATAGAGCCACAGATCCTTCTCCTTAACGAAGG
>Ga0164241_10004994_pt1 | contig 12599 bp, 10 predicted proteins | sample OricomyardsoilBY_FD_108780 | JGI IMG/M metagenome (GOLD analysis project Ga0164241, IMG submission 108780) | Backyard soil microbial communities from Emeryville, California, USA - Original compost - Back yard soil (BY) | ecosystem: Environmental > Terrestrial > Soil > Unclassified | place: USA...
AATGATGCGGGTACGACTATTATTTTGACTACCCATTATCTTGAAGAAGCTGAAAATCTTTGCCGGCAGATTGCAATTATTGACCGCGGTGAAATTATTCACAACACCAGCGTCAAGCATTTACTGCAACAATTAAATAAAGAAACGTTTATTTTTGATGCTGCCCATTTTTCTGACTTGCCAAACTTGCCTGGATTTACCTGTCGTTTGATTGATAGTCACTCAATAGAAGTTGATCTGGTAAAAGGTCAAAGTCTGAATGAAGTTTTTCAGTTATTGAATCAACAGCAAATTATCATTACCAGCATGCGCAATAAATCCAATCGTTTGGAAGAATTATTTGTGTCTTTGGTGAAGGCCAATAAACAAGGAGAAAATAATGCCGCTTAATGAACAATGGATAGCGTTTTGTACTTTGTTGACCAAAGAAATTCGCCGATTCACTCGTATATGGATTCAAACTTTACTGCCACCTGCCATCACTATGGCATTGTATTTTGTTATTTTCGGGCATTTAATTGGCCGTCAAATTGGCAGCATGTCAGGTTTTAGTTACAGCGAGTTTGTTGCGCCGGGTTTGATTATGATGGCGGTTATAACCAATTCTTACGCCAATGTATCGTCCTCATTTTTCAGTGCGAAATTCCAGCGAAGTGTGGATGAGATACTGGTGTCACCAACCCCTAATTATATTATTGTCCTGGGTTATGTGATGGGTGGTGTGGCGCGTGGTTTGGCAGTAGGTTTAATTGTCACAGTGCTGGCATTGATGTTTACGCATCTGAATATTTCACACGCATTCATTACCTTTGCGGTAATTTTTTTGACGGCTACTTTGTTTTCGCTGGCAGGTTTTATCAATTCAGTTTATGCCAAATCATTTGATGATATTTCGATAATTCCCACCTTTGTTTTAACGCCGCTCACTTATTTGGGCGGTGTTTTCTATTCGATTAATCTGCTGCCTGATTTTTGGCAAAATGTTTCGTTATTGAATCCCATTCTGCATATGGTTAACGCATTCCGTTTTGGTATTCTGGGCGTCACCGATACCAATTTGACGGTCGCGTTTGTGAGTTTGCTTTTGGGCGTAGCCATTTTGTTTTGGCTGAGCTTAATCGTAGTGGAGAAGGCCAAAGGTTTGCGGAGTTAAATTATTGATGATCAAACATGAAAATCCATTAGGCCAGGCAACGCAATACCCTTCACATTATTCGCCTGAATTGTTGTTTCCCATTGAGCGTAAATCTTCAAGATCTCTATTGGGCATAAAAGAGAATTTGCCTTTTTCAGGCGTTGATATTTGGACGGCATACGAACTTTCCTGGTTAAATACCAAAGGTAAGCCTGTAGTAGCCGTGGGTGAATTCAGTTTTCCTTGTCATAGTCTATTTATTGTAGAATCAAAATCATTCAAGTTGTATTTGAATTCATTCAATCAAACACAATTTCTATCTATAGATGAAGTGAAACAGCGATTGGAAAAAGATTTATCGGCGTTGGTAAAAGCAACCGTTCTGGTTCATCTGTATTCTTTGGATCAATCAACATCGAATGAATCCTCTTTGCATAATATTTATTCTTTGGAAGGTGTGTGCCTGGATGAGATTGATCTTGATGTGGCGCAGTATCATCCATCGCCTGAGTTGTTAATCGCGGATCAATCAACAATTATTTCAGAAACAGCCTACAGTCATTTGTTAAAAAGCAATTGTCCAGTGACCGGACAGCCAGATTGGGCCAGTGTGGTAATTCAATATTCAGGGGCAAAAATAAATCACGAACAATTGCTTGCCTATATTATTTCATTTCGTGAACATCAGGATTTTCATGAGCATTGTGTTGAAAGAATTTTTTGCGATATCCAACAGCGATGTAAGCCGGAAAGTTTGACTGTTTATGCGCGTTACACGCGCAGAGGTGGATTGGATATTAACCCCTATCGATCCACCGAAAAAAATTTTGTATTCAATGGAAAGCGTTTATTGCGACAGTAGGATGCTGCGCTCACGGCATCCTGCATTAAATTATTATTTTATCTTTTAATCGTGCTGTGGCTTTTTCCATGGCTTCGATCAAACGTTGTTTATCGTAATTTTTGACTTTATCCAAATCCAGGTACATGGAAAAACCATCGGCGCGGTCTTCAAAATAACTTTGATTTTTGCCCATCTCTTTACGTAAATCAGCCACTTGATACACTTTGACTGGCAATGAAAAACCTTTAACCGTAATTTCACCTTTATCCCGGCACATAATAGTATCTTTTACCAAAGACCAGGTTTCATGAGAAATTAAAATTTCGTCTGGTTCAGCAGCAGTTTCCAGTCGGCTGGCTAAATTCACTTGCGTGCCCAGCACAGTGTAATCCAAATGATTCGCCGTGCCAAAAGTACCTACAGTACAATAACCGGTGTTAATTCCCATACGAATTTGCAACGGTTTTTTAATGCCTTGGCTAAACCATTCCTGCTGTAAAGATTTAATCCGTTTTTTCATGGCAATTGACATGGCTACACAAGCCGTCGCATCTTCTTTTACACCGCGGCTACCAGCATCACCAAACAATACCATCATGCCATCGCCCATAAATTTATCGATGGTGCCACCGTAATGCCCCACAATTTTCGACATTTCTGTTAAATAACTGTTTAGTAATTCAGTTAGCGTTTCTGCTTCCATCTCTTCTGCGAGCTGGCTGAAATCTTTAATATCAGAAAAGAAAATAGTGATTCGTTTACGTTCAGCTTGCAGATTTTTATCATCACCGCGATTAATTGCTTGCCACACGCTGGGAGGTAAATATCGCGACAATTTATACGCGCGGATTTTATGCCACTTCTGCTCATTTTCCAGTTTTTGTTGCTGCATCATCAATCGATGGAAACGTTGATGCATATAGATGGCGTAGACCAGAAAATATGTGGCAACACCAATTAAACTGGCAGCGCTGATTTGAATAGTTCCCGACAAAACAAGTTGTGGTCGATGAATGACAAGGCTCAATAAAATACCTGCTGCAAAGGCTGTATTATCTTCCATTAGTTTACGCGGGCCGCCCGAGATGAGCGCATTAAATTGAATCATGGTTAGAAACATAATACAGGGAAGAATACTGAAATTAATTAATCCCAGTACCAAACCAATTAACGCAGCATCCAAATAGGTTAACCAACGTGTAACCTTGATGATTTTTTCAGGGCTCCATTTGCGGGTGAAGTGATAGGTCCCGTAAGCATAAACAAGCAAAAACAATATAATTATCGAGAACAAATAATTGGGTTTCTCCCAATCAATAAAGGAAGCGAGAGTGCCTGCAGCAGCAAAACACATCAGTGCCCTGAAATAATATTGTTGTGTGGGATTTTCCGCGTGCATTGGAACCACTTCAGGTTCTGCCGGGTTATTTTTTTCTACTGCCATAATTAACCTGTATTGGTTGTTGGATAAATATTTCCCTAGATTGGCTGATCCTGTACACGGCAAATCATAAATACGAAACTCTGCTGTAACAATTCTGAAAATTACTTATGACTTTATTTCATTTTGAGCGTGAGATAACGCTCTTCCAATTCGGTATATTGTTTTTGTAAAAGTGCTAATGCTGCTGCTTGATCCGTGCCGGAAACAGTCGGTGTGTCGCCCGAGCTTGCCATCGTACTCAGCGCTGTCAATTGTTCTTTCAATTCCAGATTTTCTTGCTCCAAGGCTTCCAAATTCATTAATAAATCACGGCCTTCCAATGTGAAATTGTGCAGTGTATCTTTGATGTTGGCGTTTTCTTCCACTATTTGTTGGTCGTCATCGAGCAACTGTTTTTGCGCGGCAATTTTTTCATTCGCTTTTATCAATTCTTCTTCCAAAAGCTGCACGCAAGTATCCGATTCATGCACAAAACGAATTTGCCGCTGTAGCTGCTGTTCCAGCTCGTGAATGATTACTACTTTTTGCTCGTCGGATGTAGCTTCTTCCAGCTTTTGTTGCAGGTTGTTAATAACACGATATTGGTCAGCGGCAACATTGCGCAATTTAATAATTTCTTCTGCCGCTCGCGGGTCCTGACGAATAATGTTAATTGTTTTGGCGTTTGCATCAGTGGCGACGCTGGCTGTATTGGTAACTGATTGCGAAAATTCACTCAATGTGCCCCGATAATTCTGTAATAATAATTGATAAGCTTTTGGATCAACCATTTGATTCGATAATGCGACTAGTTGAGTGTGATAATTTTCGGACGTATTTTGCGCGGCATTCCATTGCGCTTCCAAATCAAAAAAGAGTTTTTTAAACTTCTCAAGATTGTCGACCCGTTTTTTATAAGTTTGAATTTCTTCAATCAAATTTGCATTGGGTGAGCTTTGTAACAAAGGCGCCAATGTTTGTTGAAAAATATTCCAATATTTGTCACTGGTTGAATTTTCGGTTGTTGCCAATTCCTCGGCGCGCAAAAAAGCATACCGCAACGCAAGAATGCGTTGTTCTATCGATCCCTCTGTTGTTTGAGCTGCTGCTATATCCCCATTGGGAATGACATGATCAAATCGTTTTTGCGTCTCTTCCAATTGTTGGTTGAGATAAAATTTGTATCCCTTTTCGATTGCAGGTTGTACAGGAACAGAAGGCACGCTGGACGCTGTGCGTACTTCCTTGATCAGGTCGAGCAGTTTTTTCTGTTGGCGGTCCACCAGTTTTTTTTGCTTGCGGGAATATAAAAAAAGCACCAGCATGCCGGCCAGTAGCAGCACATACAATTCCGCGGCAACTATAAGAAGAGTGGTGGAGACCTGCATTGTGGATGGGGATCCAAACTGAAAAGACCTAAAGAGTATGGTATAGGTTTACCACTATCACCAGTTTCAATCGAGGATCTTATGAATGCATTAAATCTGTTACAAAAGCGTGTGTCGGTTGGGAGATTGCAGTCTCCCGCCCCTGATCAGGCCTTGTGTGAAGAATTTATTCAAGCAGCTATGCGCGCCGCGGACCACGGTAATTTAACGCCCTGGCGTTTTTTATTGATTCAGGATCAAGCGCTGGTCAAATTAGGTGAAGTGTTTTTAGCCGCCGCCAAAATCAATAAACCTGATATGTCGCCAGAAGAAGCCCAACGATTTTTATCCATGCCTTCAAGGGCGCCTCTGATTATCACTGTCATAGCCAAAACCCAAACTCATCCCAAGATACCAATCCATGAACAACTTTTTTCAGCTGCAGCAGCCGCTCAAAATATTTTAAATGCGGCCTATGCTTCCGGATTCGGTGCGATTTGGCGTACAGGTGACTTGGCATCTGATGGTTATGTAAATGATGCATTGGGGTTAACCCAGGGTGAACAAATTATCGGCTTTTTGTATATAGGCACACCAATTCAGCCTTTGGGTGAAGCCAAGCTAAAACCAGCCACAGATTTTTTAAGTTATTGGGCTTAATCGCGTTGCGTTAAAACAGTCCCTTGTGTAAATTAGCGCCCCTTCGCGAAGGGATGTCGATTTGCGTTTTGTTTTACCGGTGAGGTGTCCGAGTGGCCGAAGGAGCACGCCTGGAAAGTGTGTATACCGCAAGGTATCGAGGGTTCGACTCCCTCTCTCACCGCCAAATTGTTTAGGTTGTTTATTCGCTAATCTGCTGATTTTAAAGTGACAAACTCCAAAAATCTCAGTGAACTTTCGCTTGACGCTCCAAGGTCAGGTCAATAGAATGCGCGCCTCTACGCACTCATAGCTCAGCTGGATAGAGTACTCGGCTACGAACCGAGCGGTCGGAGGTTCGAATCCTCCTGAGTGCACCATATAAAACAAGGGCTTAGCAGAAATGCTAAGCCCTTGTTTTTTGTTGTGGCGAAGCCTGCCACCGGTCTATTCACCATATTCGCGTCATTCTCCAGTATTGCTGGGTTCTTGATTTATTGTTGTGACAGTTTCACTTTAGTTGGTCTGCCGTATTAAAGTAATTTTTTTAGAAATGGCGTCTTGTTAATTGCAAAGGCAATGCAGTTACATGTCGTGTAAGTAGCTGTTGATAAAATTACAATATACAGTACAGCATTCTGTTGAAGTAATTTAAAAATTTGTGTGTTTTCAATCGCGATAATAAAAATGTTTAAAACCAGCATATGCATCAAATAAACGCTATAGGAGTAATTGCTTAATTTTTCGAAGATGGTGTTTTTTTTATTTAAACTGTTTTTGAAAAAAATAAAAACTGCAATTGAAATTATTAGCATTGGGGGGTGTATGTAATAGACTAAGTCTAAAACAAGAGTGCCACCATTGCTTTTAGTTAGGTAGTAGGTTCCTGTGATTGAAATTGCGTAGCTTAAAAGTGCTGCGCCATATAGCGACAGACTTTGATTTTGAGATAGGTTTATTTTTAGCAGATAGTAGCCTAAAATAAAGTAGCCCATGAAAAACCAATAGCGTAAATAGGGGATAATATCACTTTTCAATGCCCAGGTTCTACTTTCAAACTCATTTATAAAGCAGTATAGATTGGCTATAAATATCAAAGAAAAAAACGCTGTTAACCATATAATTGCGGTTTTGTTTTGTATGCTGTGAACTATTTTTCTGAGTAGTGGTGTTAGTGCATACATAATCATTATCATGTAGACAAACCATAGGTGAAAAAATATTTTATGAGAAAATAAATCATGTATAAAGTTGGTTAATGTTTCTAAGCTAAAAGTTAATTTTGAGGCATTGAAGTGGCTATTGTAAATGTAATAGATAATTGACCAAGAGATAAATGGAATAGCTATTTTTAAAAATCTTTTTCTAAAAAAAACAAATATAGACTCTTCTTTTTTTTGAAGCAAAAACATGCCGCTTATCATGATGAAGATAGGGACGGACCATAAATAAAAAAAATTAATGCTCATTGCAATAATAAAATTTATGGTGTTTTCTGAAGTTAATTTGTGTATGAAAAACGCTGAAACATGAACTATGATTACTCCAAAAACCGCTATACTTTTTAGAATGTCGGGGAATAGTAAGCGTTGGTTCATGTTGTCCTCATTGTGCGTGGTTGTACTGCCTTGAGACTTTAAATGTGCTTATTTGCACTCAAATGGTGTTGCAAAACTGGATTAAATCCGGATCTAATTAACTTCTCTCTATTTCTATCATTCAATTATTGTTCCCATTATGACATTAGTGAATTCATGAACATAATTCCAATTCAGGTCTCCCCATAAAGGTTTGTCTTCGATGATTGGCCATATCTTCCTGAACTTACTTAAATGTTGTAATTCGGAGACTGTTGAGCTGAATGATTTGAAGTCGTCTGCACTTGTTGAGGTGATAATCAAAAATGCAATGTTCTCTACGAAAAAATAAACAATTCCTCTTTTTGCAACAATATTATTACCTTCAATTACATTCATAGAAAGTGATCGTTGTACTGTTGGGAAGTTATCTGTTGTTCTCAAATAGCTTATTTCTAAACACCCTTCCGGCAGCTGATTTTTACTAAATTCATGTCGCTGTTTCTCGGTAGTGGTGATTATTCTTCCAGCATATTGACAATTTATTGCAACCATAAATATCCAATGTGCAAGCGACGAAAATTCACAATCTCGAATATTCAAGTTCTCATTTTCTACTAATTTTATCAATATCTGTTGGTTTTTTTTATGAATTTCTGAAAGCCATCCATTGTTGCAAGGTGCGCACACACTGCGAGTTTTCTCTTGATAGGCTCTTCTAGTTTGCTTACCTTTGTATTTGTGAATGTGTATTATGGATTTGATGCTTGGCTGTTCAGGTCTTGCAAGTATGCGTGTACTGTCTGTGGCTAACCAGTTGTAGCGTTTACTTAGCCAATCACCAAATATATGTTCGTCAGTAGTTTTATGGCTTTTGCAATAAATACAGTTACCCTTTTTAACTAAAAGTCCATAATCTATATCGAATTTACAGCGCTCGCAGAAAGGAAGGTTGCCGATAAGATCGAAGCTGCAGTGTGGGCATTTCGGCTGTCTTATCAGCATTTTAACCTCGGAATATTGGCCTTAATTTTATTGATTGTTCAAGCAATTTAATGAGTCATCACATCACAATTTATAAATTGAGGCAATGTTGGTTTAGATCATTTTACTCAGTAGTATGGTCGGGAAATACCAGATTTTTTGTGGGTTCACGTGGCGGATGGGGGAAGAAGCTGATAGGGCTGAGCCCACAACCACTGGTCTGTTTTATTACCTTCTGCTGATTGATTAATAGGCGTTTAAAAGCGTGGTAAAACGTTAATATTTTCTACATATCAATGGGTGATATAGCACGATTGGGGTAAATTGAATTATGGTAACGTATTGATTTTATTGTTTATCATTCTTGGCTACGAACCGAGCATTGGTTCGAATCTACCTGAGTGAACCATATATAAAAAGGCTCATCAGAAATGACGAGCTTTTTTAAACATCCTGTTTCTTTTATAGCCGCATTGCTAAGTTTTGTTTCTTTGCTATACCAATAACAACAGCTGATGGCTTGGAGTCAGGGTTGCGGCTAATAGAATGCGGTGGAAATAAGAGAGGCTAATGTGAAGATACAAGAATTAATCGATAACGCTCAAAAATTGCCCAATGTGCCCAAGGTAGTGCAGGAATTAATTGAAAGTTTCGGTAACGAAAATGTTGCTAATGATGAAATCGCAAAAAAAATCAGTAGTGATCAAGTGTTAACAGCCAAAGTTTTACGTGCAGCTAATTCGGCGCACTATGGTGGGAATCGTAAAGTAGGGACTGTGAGTGATGCGGTATTTTTATTGGGTTTTAATGCAGTAAGGACATTGGTGCTGGCGTCAGGAATGACGGGTGCTTTTAAAGCGCCTGAAGGTTTTGATATTAAAAAATTTTGGCATGATAGTTTTGCGGTTGCCAGTACCGCAAAGTGGTTAGCACGTTTTTCGCATGATGATCCCGAAACTACATTTACTTGCGGCATGATGCACAATATCGGTGAGCTTTTGATTCATATTTTGTTGCCCAACGAGTGTAAGGAAATTCAAAAAATTGTTGATAAGGGTGCGAGAAACTCCGAGATAGAAAAAAATGTGTTGGGCTTTAATTATCCTGAAGCTGGTGCGGAATTGGCTAATCGCTGGAAGTTTCCACAAACCATCGTCGATGGTATTCGTCATCAATTAAATCCTGCAGTTGTAAATCCTTTTTCTCGTTTTGCGGCGTTAATCAATATTGCAGACTACATAGTGCATATGAATGAAAAAGGTGACGATGCAGCGCTGCTAGCTGAATTTCCGAATGATCTGGCGACTCGATTGGGAATCAATCTGGCTAAAATGCTGGATCGTATTGATGAGACCAAAGATCTGGCCGGAGCATTTGATAGTTTATTGGATTAATTTTTTAATAAAAAATCCAATTGCTCCTGAAAAGCCTGTTCAATTTCATTGTGCAGGCTTTTTCGTTTTATAAAGTCAAAAAATGTTACAGCTTCAGGATAATTTCTGCTGAGGTACATCAACCATTGTTTGACGCGGTTGCCGCAATTTTTTTCGTGGTAAAGCGGTGTAGTGTTTTGATAATAATTAAACAACATCTGACAAATTTCCAGCCAGGATAATGCCGTGTAGTCTTCTTGATTCAGTGCACATCGAATTTGTTTTGCCAGATCAGGTTGTGCAATTAGTCCACGTCCCAACATCACATCATCACATTGTGATTCTTCGCGGCAACGAAAATAATCAGCCACTGACCATATCTCGCCATTGGCGATAACATTGATATTTAATTTCGCACGAATGTCGGCAATGTAATGCCAATAAGCAGGGGGTTTGTAGCCATCGGCTTTTGAGCGTGCGTGAACAGTGAGTTCCTGTGCGCCCGCTTTTTCAACAGCGTCGGCATTTTCCAAATAAGTGCTGCGATCCAGATATCCCAAACGAATTTTTGCAGATAAGGGAATAGTTTCCGGTACGGCATCTCGCACGGCTTTGACAATGTTATAAACGCGTTGAGGTGTTTGTAATAAACAAGCGCCACCTTCATGCGCATTAACTGTTTTTGCCGGGCAACCGAAATTTAAATCGATGGATTTAGCACCGTATTTCACCAGCTCCTGTGCATTGAGTGCCATAAAATCAGGATTACTGCCAAGTAATTGAACTTTGACAGGGATACCTGAAGGCGTTTTGCAGTCACTCTCCAGTTCCTGTGCAAATTTATAAAAAATCTTATAGGGTAATTTCTGATCGGTAACGCGAATAAATTCAGTCACACAACCATCCAGCCCACCTATATTCGACAAAATCGCACGAACGTGATGTTCAACAACCCCTTCCATAGGGGCAAGCATAATTCTCATGGTAGTTTTTTCATCAAGTAAGTTGGCTCGGAAAACTCTATAATGCGTGTAGTTTACCAAAATATGATTTGTTAGGATCGAGGAACCCGCATGTCTAGTCCGCAATTTGCCGAATTATTAAATAACCCCCAATTATTGCGGGCCATCACTGAATTGGGCTACACCTCACCAACACAGGTTCAGGAAAAAGCCATACCCCTTGCGATTGAAGGTAAGGATTTGTTGGTTCAGTCTAAAACCGGCAGTGGCAAAACGGCGGCATTTTTATTGCCATCCATTTCCAGAATGCTCACAGAAGTTTCGAATAATCCTTTAAGCACCCGCATTCTTATATTAACGCCTACGCGTGAACTGGCTCGCCAGATTGTCAAAAATGCGCAGGAGTTATTGCGTTACACGACCATTAAAGTGGGCATGATTTGTGGTGGCGAAGAGCTGAAATATCAAAAAGCACTCTTACGTAAAAATCCTGAAATTATTGTTGCTACACCGGGTCGACTGGCTGAACATATCGCTCACAAATCAACGGATTTTTCCGGTTTGGAAATTCTGATATTGGATGAAGCTGATCGCATGATGGATATGGGTTTGCATGAGGATCTGGTAAAAGTTGTTGCGCAATGCCCTGCAGAAAAACAAACCTTATTATTTTCAGCTACGTTGGAACAAAAAAATCTTCGTCAATTAATTCAGGATGTAATGGGCGATAAAAAAGCTGAAAGAATTGTGGTAGATGATGCGCCTAATCCTATCGATCATAAAATGGTGCTGAGCGATGGCAATCCACATAAAGATAAATTATTAGTCGCCTGCCTTGAAAAAACACCGCATCAAAAAGCTATCATATTTGCTAATACCCGGGCTCGTGTTGATGAGCTGAATCAGCTATTAAGACGACATGGTTATGCGGTGAGTTTATTGCACGGTGATATTACGCAAGACGAACGCAAAAAAGCACTTGACCGATTCCGTGACAAAAAAACCACAGTATTAGTTGCTACTGATGTTGCAGCGCGCGGTTTGGATATAGATGCGGTTGAATTGGTTGTTAACGTTGATATGGCGTATTCGGGTGACGAATATTTACATAGAATAGGGCGCACAGGCCGAGCAGGCCAATCAGGATTGGCAATTAGTTTTGTCACTGCAAAAGATTGGAATTTAACAAAAGGCATAGAGCGTTATTTGAGTATTCAAATGGAAATGTTGCAAATAGCGGGTTTAACTGCTGCTTATAAAGGCCCTGAAAAATTAAAAGCCTCCGGTAAAGCGGTGGGTATTAAAAAGAAAATAATTGATAAACCCAAAACGCCGGAGAAAAAAGTAAAAGATAGATTAAGAGACAAAAAAAATGTCGGCAAGCGTCGCCAGGCATCAACATTAGTGAGTGAAAATAAAAATGCGGATGGGTTTGCACCGCCCAAAAAGAAGTTGGTGCAAAAATTGGATCAGCTGGATGATGCGGAATAATCTGCTTGGATGCGAAAAAAAACAAGAGAAATGTCATTGAAAAAAATGTTTGACCTCGTCGTTAATTCGGCCTAATATCAGGCCAAGAGAAGAATTTCTCAAGGTAATAAGCTCTACCGACTTAATTGAGCTTTCCCAGTGAATACTGAGGAGGTGCTTCGACAAAAAAATCCTCAATCAGTTTGCGACTTGGTTTTACACAGTGGCAGCTTTCGTAGCTGCGGATGTTAATCAAAATCACATGGGGACGCATTTATGGCAAGAAAATCGCACGCCAGACGTAGTACAGGCAATAACGATTTCTGCAACGACAATTTTAATAAGGGCAAGTTTTACAAAGGTGACCCGGAGAATTTTAAATCGGGTGGGCATTCTTCCCGACATAAATCTTCTCGACGCTCAACGCGAAATGACGATAACATTATCGAAATTAAATCCCGCTCCCAACAACTTGAAACTGCTTACTCTCCACCTCGCGCCGCTCAACCGCTTCACGCAAAAAATAAATCCCAGCAAGAATACATCAACGCAATCAATTCACACATGCTCACTTTTGGTATTGGCCCTGCCGGTACTGGCAAGAGTTATTGTGCCGGTGCATTGGCAGCTGAGGCTTTGGAATCCGGGCGCATTGAGCGAATAATATTAACCCGACCTGCTGTTGAATCCGGAGAGAGTTTGGGATTTTTACCAGGCGATCTTGATGAAAAGTTTTCGGTTTATATTGATGCGTTCAGAGATATTTTGAATGAACGTTTAGGTGCGGGCACAGTCGAGTATTGTTTGCGACACGGTCGAATTGTG
>Ga0164241_10004995_pt1 | contig 12599 bp, 9 predicted proteins | sample OricomyardsoilBY_FD_108780 | JGI IMG/M metagenome (GOLD analysis project Ga0164241, IMG submission 108780) | Backyard soil microbial communities from Emeryville, California, USA - Original compost - Back yard soil (BY) | ecosystem: Environmental > Terrestrial > Soil > Unclassified | place: USA...
CTCAGTGAACACCGGGGCCTCCCGCAACTGTTGGTGCCAACGGGGCCTCTCCCGTCCGCAATCCACGTCAACTTGCGAGAGAGGCCCCGGCCCCGTCAACCCGTCGGGGGCCACTCATACCGTCTAATCAGAAGGCGCAAGTCCGCGCTTACCCGCCGCCAACCGTGCACCCGGTCCCCTGCCGGGGCAGCCCGATGCAGTCCGGGGTGGGCCCAGCCCGAGGACGGGCGGCTGCGAGAGTGGGCGCATGCCCCGCATCGCGCTGCTGTCCACGTCCGACACCGACCTGCTCTCGGCCCGCGGCTCCGGTGCCGACTACGCGCTGGCCAACCCGGCCCGGCTGGACGTGGCCACCGAACTAGCCGCCCTGCTGACCAGCGTCGATCTGGTGATCGTCCGGATCCTGGGCACCGCGCGGACCTGGCAGGGCGGCCTGGACGTGCTGGCCGCGCGGGGCCTGCCGACCGTGGTGCTGGGCGGCGAGCAGGTGCCGGATGCCGAGCTGATGCGGCTGTCCTCCGTGCCGATCGGGGTGGCCGCCGAGGCGCACCGGTATCTGGCCGAGGGCGGCGCCGCCAACCTGCGGCAGCTGCACGCGTTCGTCAGCGACACGGTGCTGCTCACCGGTGAGGGTTTCGACCCGCCGGCGGTGATCCCCGCGTGGGGATACCTGGACCGGGACACCCCGCCCGACGGTCAAGCTGGCAAGGCAAGGGTGGGAATCCTGATCTACCGGGCCCATCACACCTCCGGGAACACCGCGTTCGTGCACGCGCTGGCCGACGCGGTCGACGACATCGGCGACGCGGTCGCGGTGCCGATGTTCTGCTCGTCCCTGCGCACCGCACCGCCGGACCTGCTCGACTCGTTGGGCACGCTGGACGCGCTGGTGGTGACGGTGTTGGCGGCGGGTGGCACCACCCCGGCGAACGCATCCGCGGGCGGTGACGACGGGTGGGACGTGAGTGCGCTGGCCGCGCTGGACATCCCGATCCTGCAGGGGCTGTGCCTGACCTGGTCGAGGGAGGCGTGGGCGGCTTCGGACGACGGGTTGTCACCGCTGGACGTGGCCACCCAGGTCGCGGTGCCGGAGTTCGACGGTCGGATCATCACCGTCCCGTTCTCGTTCAAGGAGACCGACCCGTCCGACGACGCGGGCCTGCCCCGCTACGTCGCCGACCCGGAACGCTGCGCCCGGGTCGCCGCGATCGCCTCCGCATACGCCCGGCTCCGGCACACCCCCGCGGCGGAACGCAAGGTGGGCCTGGTGCTCTCGGCCTACCCGACGAAGCACTCCCGGATCGGCAACGCGGTCGGCCTGGACACGCCCGTCTCCGCGATCCGGCTGCTGCGGGCCATGCGGGACGCCGGCTACCGCGTCGGCGAGTTCCCCGGACTCGGGACGGTCGAGCCCGTCGAGGGCGAGGAACCGGACACGACTGCCGGCAACACGCTCATCCACGCGCTCATCGCGGCCGGTGGCCAGGACGAGGAATGGCTGACCGCCGAACAGCTCTCGGGCAGTCCGGTGCGTATTCCGGCCAGCCAGTACCGGGAGTGGTTCGCGGCGTTCCCGGCCGAACTGCAGGCAGCGGTCACCGAGAAGTGGGGGCCCGCGCCGGGCACGCTGTTCGTCGACCGATCCGTCGATCCCGACGGGGAGATCGTGCTGGCCACCCTGCGTTCGGGCAACGTGGTCATCCTGGTCCAACCGCCGCGCGGGTTCGGCGAGAACCCGATCGCGATCTATCACGACCCGGACCTGCCGCCGTCGCACCACTATCTGGCCTGCTACCGCTGGCTCGAGAACGATTTCAAGGCCCATGCCCTGGTGCACATCGGCAAGCACGGCAACCTGGAATGGTTGCCCGGCAAGAACGTCGGCATGTCCGCGGCGTGCGGCACCGACGCGGCACTGGGGTCGGTGCCGCTGATCTACCCGTTCCTGGTCAACGACCCCGGCGAGGGCACCCAGGCCAAACGGCGGGCCCACGCGGTCATCGTGGACCATCTCATCCCGCCGATGGCCCGTGCCGAGTCGTACGGCGACATCGCCCGGCTGGAGCAGCTTCTCGACGAGCACGCGAGCATCGCGGCGATGGACCCGGCCAAGTTGCCGGCCATCCGGGCGCAGATCTGGACGCTGATCCAGGCGGCGAAGATGGACCACGACCTGGGCCTGGCCGACCGGCCGGCGGATACCGAGTTCGACTACTTCATCCTGCACGTCGACGGGTGGCTGTGCGAGATCAAGGACGCCCAGATCCGGGACGGGTTACACGTTCTGGGCCAGGCACCGGTCGGGGCGCCGCGAGTGGACCTGGTGCTGGCGATGCTACGCGCCGCGCAGGTGTGGGGCGGCCGGTCGAACGCGTTGCCCGGCCTGCGCTCCGCGCTGGGCCTGAAGGAGGACGCCGACCTGGCCACCGTGGACGCGATCGAGCAGCGGGCCCGGGCGCTGGTGCAGGGCTGCGAGGACGCCGGCTGGGCCGTCGACACCATCGGCACCGTCGTGGAAGCCGAGCTCGGCCAGGCGGACTCAGAGGTCAGTGCGATCCTGGAGTTCGCCGCGAGCGAGGTGGTGCCCCGGCTGGCCGCCACCACCGACGAGTTGACCTCGGTACTGCACGCGCTGGACGGCGGCTTCATCCCGGCCGGCCCGTCCGGGTCACCGCTGCGGGGGCTGATCAACGTGCTGCCCACCGGGCGCAACTTCTACACCGTGGACCCGAAGGCGGTGCCGTCCCGGCTGGCGTACGACACCGGTCTGGCGATGGCCGATTCGCTGATCGCCCGCTACCGCGCCGACACCGGCGAGTTCCCGAAGTCAGTGGGCCTGTCGGTGTGGGGCACTTCCGCGATGCGCACCGCCGGGGACGACGTCGCCGAGGTGCTCGCGCTGATCGGGGTGACGCCCGTGTGGGACGAGGCGTCCCGCCGGATCAGTGACCTGCACGCCGTCCCGGCGTCCGAACTGGGCCGGCCGCGGATCGATGTGACGGTCCGGATCTCCGGGTTCTTCCGGGACGCCTTCCCGCACGTGGTGACCATGCTGGACGACGCCATGCGACTGGTGGCGAACCTGGACGAGCCCGAGGACGTCAACTACGTGCGCGCCCACACCCGGGCCGACCTGGCCGAGCACGGCGACGAACGGCGGGCCACCACCCGGATCTTCGGGTCAGCGCCGGGCGCCTACGGTGCCGGCCTGCTGCCGCTGATGGAGTCCGGGAACTGGCGCGACGACGCCGATCTCGCTCAGGTGTACACGGCGTGGGGTGGCTTCGCCTACGGCCGCGGCCTGGCCGGCGCGCCCGCCACCCAGGACATGCAGACGAACTACCGGCGGATCGCGGTGGCGGCCAAGAATACCGACACGCGCGAACACGACATAGCCGACTCCGACGATTATTTCCAGTATCACGGCGGCATGGTGGCCACGGTGCGGGCGCTGACCGGGCAGGCGCCCCGCGCCTACATCGGCGACTCCACCAACCCGGACGCGGTGCGTACCCGCTCGCTGACCGAGGAGACCGCGCGGGTATTCCGGGCCCGGGTGGTAAATCCCCGCTGGATCGCGGCGATGCGCCGGCACGGCTACAAGGGCGCGTTCGAACTGGCCGCCACCGTCGAGTACCTGTTCGGCTACGACGCCACCGCGGGGGTCGTCACCGACTGGATGTATGAGTCGCTCGCCCGCACCTACGCGCTGGACGAGGAGAACCAGGCCTTCCTCAAGCACGCCAACCCGTGGGCGCTGCGCGGCATCGTCGAGAAGCTCACCGAGGCCGCCGACCGGGGGCTGTGGGCCGAGCCCGACCCGGAACTGCTGGCCGAGCTCGCGCAGGTCTACCTGGACGTGGAGGGTGACCTGGAGGAACGGTGACCCGATGGCGCGGTGTTCGCGCTCGACCGGTCACCACAGGGATCGCCGCATCCTGGACGGACGAGCCCGGCCGGGGCCGGCATCACCGCGGCTGCGCCGGCGGTCATGGCGCTGGCGGCCCGGACGCCGCCGCGGCGGGTGCACCCGCCCGCCTGAGTAGGTAGGTGTCCATGATCCAGCCGTGCTTTGCTCGCAGCCCGCCGCACGGCGGCGACCTCGTCGATGACGTCGTCCAACGGCCCCCGCCGCAGTGTCTGGCGGGGGTCGCCGAGATAGGCGCCCCAGACGGACTCCGGGCCCAGCCCGGTATAGGGCGCGGCAGGCCAGTCTCCGTCGAGGATGACCACCGAGTTCGGCACACCGGAGTCGAGCGCATTGGCCAACCGGCGGCCGGTGGTGATCAGCAACGGCTCGCCGACGCCGCGTAGCACGACCACGGCGCGGCGGCCAACGCCTGCAGGGCACTGATCCCGGGGATGACATGCACGTCCACCACCCGTACACCGGCGGACCCGTGGCGACGAAGGATCTCGGAGCGCAGGTCGATCAGGGCGCGGGTCGTCTCGCCCATACCCCACCAGCAGCACCACGTCGACGCGGCCGAGTGCGTCGACCCCCGCAGGGGGGTGAGCTGCACCGGGCTCGCCCACGCCGATGCCGACGATCTCCAGGGTGCCCACCCGGCGATTGTGCTGCCCGCCACCCCGCCGGCCCATTCGGGCCCCGGCCGGTCGATGCAATCATGAACGGGTGCCGGCCGCCGATCACCCGCGTGTGCGCTGGATGCTGCTGCTCGCGGTGATCGCCGGGGTGTTCGCCATGCACGCGCTCACCGCCGGCGACGGTCCGGGACACGGAATGCCGCCCACACCCGCGATCGGGCACCATGCCGCGGCCGACCCGTCGTCGTCCACGAATGGCGAGCCGAACCCGCTGGTCACGGCCACTGCAATGGCGATGCCGCCGATGCCGGCGCACCAGGACATGGCTGCCTGCATCCTGTTCCTGGTGGTCGGTGGGGCGGCAGTGGTCCTGGCCATGCTCACCCGCCGGCGGGGGTCAACCCAGGCCGACGACGACGAGCTGGGCGGCCGCGTCCTGCCCGACCCGCGGCGGCGGGGCCCACCGGCGAGCCAATCCCACCTCGCGCTGAGCGTGATCCGGGTATAGGCCGAACGCGGCGTTCCGACCGGAACGCCCTTCACGCCTGCCTTTTTCACCTCACCAATAGGAGACTTCGCATGACCAAGCGCATCCTGGGCGCGGCATTCGCGCTCACCCTCACCCTCGGGCTGGCCGCCTGCGGTAGCAGCGGTTCATCCGGCGGCAGCGCATCCACATCCACGTCCGCCGGCTCGTCGGCCTCGGTCGACCACAACGCCGTCGACGTCATGTTCGCCACGATGATGATCCCCCACCACGAGGGCGCCATCGAGATGTCCGACCTGGCCCTGGCCCAGGCTTCCACGCAGCAGGTCAAGGACCTGGCGGCCCGGATCAAGGCGGCGCAGGGCCCCGAGATCGAACAGATGCAGGGCTGGCTGGCCGACTGGGATGCCGGCATGCCCATGACCAGCAGCGCCGACATGGGGCACGGCATGATGTCCGCCGGCCCACCATCCAGCAGCGCGGACGACTTCGGCATGGGCCGGATGATGACCATGAGCGAGGCCGACCTGGCGGCACTGAGAGCCGCGACGGGCGTCGAGTTCGACAAGCTCTTCCTGCAGCAGATGATCACGCACCACCAGGGTGCGATCGACATGGCCGAGATCGAGGTCGCCCAGGGTCTCAACCCGGCCACGCTCGCCCTGGCGCAGGCGATCAGGACCGGTCAGGCCGTGGAGATCACCGAGATGCAGCAGTTGCTCTCGACCCTCTGAGTCAGCGCTGAGCATGAGTCGGAGTTGTCCGGAGGAAGATGCCCGCCGACCGGGCATCTTCCTCCCCGCCCCCGGCAAGCCGGTGGTCAGGGGCCGCCGAGCGCACCACCGACCAGGCCCTGCTCGGTCGGTGGTGGACGCTCGGTCGGTGGTGGACGCCGAGATGCGCTACCAATAGCTACCGGTGGTTGGTGAGGTCGGGGTCGAGTCGATACGTCATTCCGCCCAGCACGATGTCATCGGCCAGCAGCATGATCGTGATGTCGCGATCGCGTACCTCCTCGACCTGTTCGGGGGTGAACGACTCTCCCGGGACGAGCTCGATGACGACCTTTCGCTTGGCCCGGGGCCGGAGGGTGAATCCCTCCTTCTTGACCCCCGGGAATCGCGTTTTCCAGCCGAGTTTCGTCAGCAGTTCGGGCATGTCGACCTGCAGTGTCATGGTGGCCTTCCTCCGGAACGGGTTGCCCGCCATGAAGAATCGCTCGTCGAGTGCTTCGACCAGCGCCTCGGAACCACCTCCTCCGGGCACCAGCTGCACGTTCCGCTGCGCGATGTTGTTGTCGTTGGGAACCAGCCGCCACTCGGCGATCGTCTCGCCGGGATCAAGCAGCTCCGTGTTGCTCACGTCACCGGGGACGGAGGCGATCATCAGCACGCAGTCATGCCCGAAGGCGTTCACATTGGGGACCCACTCAAACGGCCCGACCGTGACCTCGGCCGCGCTTGCGGCCGCGACGTTCGGCGCGACCAGACCGGCCGCGGGGGCCATCGAGGTGAAGTCGATCGGCCAGGTCAGCCCCGCACCCGGCAGGCTGTGGAACCCCTTGACCGTGACGTTCACGGCATCGGTGGTGCCGCGGTTCTTCACCTTTGCATACATGTAGTTGGTGGCACCCGCAATCGCGGACTGATGTCCCGGCATCCCGTCCGGAGCATTCCGGTTCCAGATGGAAGGGTTGGCCCAATGCACCGGCTGGTGCGGGTACTCGCCGCCACGACCGTCGTCGATGTACACGTCGACCTCGGGTGGGGCTCCGGGAGCAACCACCGGCTGCGGCGCTCCGGCGGGTTGAAACAGCCCTTGCTTCTCGAAGGACCAACGGATCACCTTGTGATAGGCGCCACCGGCGAGCCCCTCGAACGTCCAGTCCTTCTTGTCGACAGCGATCAGCCGGTCACACCACAACTGTGCGTTGCCGGGGTTCGTGGCCGGCGTCAATTCGCCGACCGCCCGAACCACGAGGTAGGTCATGAATCGTGCGGCGAAACGGCGAAGGCCCAGGTTGTCGGAGTCACCACCGATGGACCGGTAAACCCGGAAGTGGCAGGTCGCGAGGATCTGTTCGCTGGGGTAGCCGCCGACGTCGTTGGCGCCTCCCCAGGCCCAACCGGCGGCGACGTCGCGGTCCATCCGCCGGTCGAGGCCGGCCCGGAACGGGGCATAGACGAACCGCTGCGGCAGGCCGCGGAGCTGGCTCTCGGGGTCGTTCTGCATCCCCGCCAGACCGTCGCCGGCGCTGTGCGCGAATCCGAAGTTGGGGGAATCCACATGGTCCCAGAGGATGCCGTGGCCACCGATCTCGTGCCAATGCACATACTTGTCGACTGCCCGGCCGATCGGATTGCCGATGTCCGTGAGGTCACCCAGGCAGTAGCCGACGAGACCGATGCCGTTGCCCTGGGAGTTGCCGCCGCAGAACGCGTTGATCTCCACCCCCTGCGGGTTACCGAAGCTCGCACGGTGGTCGACGTGGACGGGGAAGTTGGTTCCGTCGAAGTACGTCCCCAGCTGGAAGCCCAGACCCTCGATGACCGAAAAGAAGTTGTCCGCATGGTAGTAGGCATTCACTGCGGCGAAGTTGTTGGTCCTTGTGTCGTAGTCGAAGTCGGTTCCCGCGGGCTGGCTGGGCGGGGCGATCGCCGGTGCGATGTCGTCGGTGACGATCACCCTGGACCCGGACAGCGATTGGGTTCCGGCCACCGGACCGTTCAGATTGTTCAGCGCCACGTCGGTGCGAAGCGGGTTCAGCACGGCGCTCGGCCGGTCGGCCGTGTTGGTGAGCACTCCGGTGGACGTCAGTGGGTCGGTGGCGAAGACCAGTCCGTTGACACCGGAGATCAGGGCGCGCAGATACAGGACGGCGTTCGACCCGACGTCGATCATGGCGCGCCAGTTCAGTTGACTCAACCCGGCGAGCGGCAACGAGAAGAGAACCTCAGCGACCAGGTAGTCACCACCGGAGCGAATCGTGTCGGGAACCGGGGGCACCGGCAGAACCAGCCCGTAGTCATCCTTCTCCAGGTCCGCGGACGCCGGGTCACCGAGATCGTGATGACGCTCCAATCGTTCATCCTGTTGGTATCGGTAGACATAGAACCGGCCGCGATTCACCCGCAGTTGATCCGCCACCGCACCCCGCGGGTCGTCCTCGGCAGGAACTCCGCCACCGGGCCCCGCCGGGATCCCCAACGCTTCGGCGACCATGCGATCGGCCGGCAACGGGGCCGAATCGGTCTCCCCGACGATGTCCGGTCGGGCCGCAACGGACTGGAACGCCGCCTGCCATGATTCGATGGCACTCTCGGGAGGCAACTCGGCATGGACGTCGGTCAGCGTATTGTTCACACTCCCGACCACCCGACTGGGGGCAAGCTTCACCGACACCGAAATGCCCTTGCGCCAGACCGGTACATTCAGGTCTGTCTGCACGAACTCAACAGTCGCGCCGTCGAACTCCTGCTTCTCGCGGCCGAGTCGGTAGGAGCTGCCCTCCGCGCGGGGTTCGGTGTAGCTGACCGGTTCCTGGACTCGGTCCACGGACGATTCGCCGACCGCGAGAACCGATGCGAATGACCGCAGGTATTCCGTGGCGGCCAACCGAGGCCCCTGATCCGCGGGTAGCCAGTACCCATCGCTGTGATTAATGCTCCTGACGATTCCGTCGTCGTCGATCGCCAGTCGGGCACCGAGATCCGCCCGGTATTCGTCCTTCACCGCAACTCCCCCTCGAGGCATCAGTGGTGGGGCTAATTCGGTCAAATAGTATCAAGCTTGAGCAAAACGGGCATCCTAGTTTCATCCGACCGCATCCGAGCCGGTCGTGTGACTGCTTCTCGGGGTGGTGGCCGCCGCGAGAGCCGGGGTGCCTGCGATCATGCGGCCTTGACGGCACCGGTTTTCCTCGTCTCGCGCGCGAACGCCACGCGGGCGAGTGTCGAACCGACCTCCACCCAGCGCGGCGGGAACTTGGCGGGTATGTCGGTGGTCGGGTGATGCCAGAGGATGTAGTTGTCGCTGGCGGTGTGGTCGTGCACACCGCCCGCCGGGCAAGCGCCGGCGGGCATGCCGTTGAAGGCCAGTCCTTGGCACTTGCCGCACCACCGCCAATTGTCCTGGCCATGGGTCAAGGGCTCGTCGCACCAGAGGGTGTAGTTGCCGCTGACCGTGTGGTCGTGCACACCCCCGGCCGGGCAATGACCTGGCCCGGCGCCGTTGAATGCCAGACCCTGGCACTTGCCGCACCACCGCCAATTGTCCTGTCCACGACCGCTTCCCGCATCCAGTAGGAGGGAATAGGTTCGGACGCTGCGGTGATCATGAGTACCACCCGCCGGGCATGGGCCGGCGACACGACCGTCGCTGAATGCCAAGCCCTGGCACTTGCGGCACCACTGCCAGCCGTTCTGGCCGGGAACGGAACGGAGCACCCGATCTTCCCTGCGGCCATGGCTGAGCGTGGCCACGTCGGAATTGCGGCCAGCCATGTCAGGCCTCATCACGGACCCCCGTTCAGCGGTCGAGCCGGCGCCGACTTGTCGTCGTCGGAATCTGGTGTCGGAGTCCATCGCCTTGGACCGGGCTCCCGTTCCGGACGACGCGCGGTACCGACACTTCCGGCACGCACGCAACGGGAGGCGTTCCCATGGACTCCGTCTGCCTTCCCTGTCGTCGACGGACGAGCCGGCGGTTCACTCGAACGGCGTCGAATTTCGCGACCCGGCCGGTGAACCGGATGTCGTGTCCGGCACGACAGAGATGTTGACGGTGGAGGTGAGTCGTTGATCAATCCAAGCGCTTGGCCGGTCAGCGCTCAACCCTGCACCGGAAAATGACATGACCAGCGCGTTTGTTGACACCACACTGAACCGTGTGGCCGGCCTCGAGACGAGCACTGCACAGGATGCGGAGCTCCTGGCCGGCATCGTCCGAGGTGAGCGCCACGCCCTCGAGTTGCTGTACGTTCGGCACGCTCCCTGGTTGATCGCCCGGCTGAGTCGTCGCTGCTCGGATGCCGGACTCATCGATGAAGTCATCCAGGACACGTTTGTCGCGGTGTGGCGCGGGGCATCGCAATGGAACTCACGCGGCGAGGTGGCCGCCTGGATCTGGGGAATCGCCATCCGGCGGCTGATCGATGCACTGCGCCGGCGTCCAGACCGGACGGTCCCGTTGAACGAGGGGACGGATTTCGAGGGCACGGCGGAGGCGTCCGCCGAGGACCAGGCGATCGCCGGAGGCGAGTTCGGCGACGTGGCGCAGGCGTTGTGTCGACTGCCGCCTGAGCTCTATCTGGTGGTGCGAGCGACTGTTCTCGACGGGCTGACAACGAGGGAGGCGGCCCAACTACTTGGGATCCCCGTCGGCACCGTGAAGACGCGAATGATGCGGGCTCGGATGATCCTGCGGATGGAGCTGACATGAACCGCCATCTCGAACCGCACCTCGACCCTGTCGTCATCGACGCCTACGTCACGCGGCTGGTGGATCATTGCGCGGAGGTCACCATCGAGCAGCACCTGTTGGAGTGCGGGCAGTGCCGCATGATGCTGGCCCGGGCCGCGTCCGCCGGTAAGCTGCCAGAAATTGCGCCCGAACGAGTGGACGCCGTTTGGTCGGACATCGTATCCGGTATCGATCGGCTATCCCTACCGGCACCAACCGCACGGCGCCCGGTCAGCATGAGCAGGACCTGCGGTCGGCAGCCGAGTGCGCACGACCGGCAAGCGGCCGGACGTCAACGACATGGGATACGCCGCGTCGTCGCCCAAACCGTGGCCGCATTGTTGTTGATCGTGGGTATGACCGGACTGTCGTTCGTCGGTGGCATCCAATTCACCGCAGGCCTGAATTCGACCACCCCCACAGAGCCGACTTCAGATCCGGACCGGACAAACGCGTCTGGAGTGGCAGCGCCAGTCCAGTGCCGCATCGGGTCCACCCGGACCTGTGGCCAAGGCCCTGCGCCGGAAGGCTCCGACAACCTGTGTTCGCCCGGCGATGTCTCGATGAGTGTCGCGTGGGAGCAGGCGGAGAGCGGGCTCACCGGTGCGCTGAGAGTGGCGAATTCTGGCGTTGCGCCCTGCTGGTTGCCTCCCGTGCCGGACATCTGGGTTGACGACGTCGACGGGGCGCCATTCCGCAGCCTCCCATCGGTTGAGGGCACGGCGGCAACCGCGGCTGATCAACCAGTACTGCTGGCCCGGGGACGGTCCGCGGTGTCGAGTCTGGTCTGGAACAGCTGGTGTTCGACGGTAGCTGCGCCCACCGTTCGCATCAGTTTGTGGACTTACCCCCCCGTTGACCTGTCAGCGAACGGGCCGGCGTCTCCGCGCTGTCATGTCGACGAGTCATCCGGCGTCCCAGTCGCCGGCAAGCTGCACCTGGTCCTCCCGATGAATCGCGGGAACACCCCAGTGTGACAACGATGGGCTGCCCGATGGGCGCACCGCCCTGTTTCGATCGTCATCCATTGATGCCACTACCCCATCGACTCAGCGTTCGGCTGATGACCTGACCCCACCCCGGCGAGCGCCTCGACGTCGGTGAGCGCCCGGACCAGGAAGGTCAGCTCGGGGACGTCGGCCGCTTCGGACAGGACCGCCCGCAGCACCTCGTCGTGCACCGGCCGGGCGCCCTCCACCAGGTCGCGACCGGCGGCGGTCAGCTCGGTATAGATGCCGCGTCGGTCGTCGGCGCAGACGATCCGGGCGAGCAGGCCGCGGTCCTCGAGTCGGTTGACCAGCCGGGTGGTCGCCGACGGCGACAGGGCGGCCGCGCGGCCGAGCTGCTGCATCCGCATGTGCCAGCCGTCCTGTCGGGACAGCGCATCCAGCACCGTGTACTCGACCACCGACAGGCCGGCCACATCGCTCAACGCCCGCTCCAGCCGGGTCTCAATCATCCCGTGCAGGGATGCCAGGGTGCGCCAGCCTTGAGCGCGGATCTGGACGGCGTCGTCGCCGATCCCCATGGAGAGCCACCTCACGTAGATAGTTGCTTGCGCGGGATGTCCGCGCGTGTAAGAGTCAATAGAAAGCGTATGCAATTACCAGTGTACGCGTCACAACGACTCACACGAAAGAGGTGCACGATGCCCGCGGGACTCATCGCCCTTGCGCTCGGTGGCTTCGGGATCGGCCTGACCGAGTTCAACATCATGGGCCTGCTGCTCGAAGTAGCAGCCGACTTCGGCGTCACCGAGGCCGCCGCCGGCGCTCTCATCACCGGGTACGCGCTCGCCGTCATCGTCGGCGCGCTCGGCCTAACCGCTGCCACCACCCGCCTGCCGCGCAAGCAGGTGCTGCTCGGGCTGCTGGTGCTGTTCGTCATCTGCAACGCCGTCAGCGCGGCGGCACCCACCTACGGGGTGATGATGGCCGGTCGGGTGATCGCCGCACTGTGTCACGGCGCATTCTTCGGCATCGGCGCCGTCGTCGCCGCCGGGCTGGTCGCCCCGGAACGCAAGGCCGCGGCCGTCGCGATGATGTTCACCGGCCTGACCGCGGCCAACGTGCTCGGTGTCCCGCTGGGCACCTTCATCGGCCAG
>Ga0164241_10004996_pt1 | contig 12599 bp, 9 predicted proteins | sample OricomyardsoilBY_FD_108780 | JGI IMG/M metagenome (GOLD analysis project Ga0164241, IMG submission 108780) | Backyard soil microbial communities from Emeryville, California, USA - Original compost - Back yard soil (BY) | ecosystem: Environmental > Terrestrial > Soil > Unclassified | place: USA...
GAACATCCCACAGGTGCCCGCGTCCCTCCCGGCCGTCATCGACCGGCTCGAGCAGGACCACGACTACCTGCTCGAGGGCGGCGTGTTCACCGAGGACCTGATCGAGATGTGGATCAGCCTGAAGCGCGACGAGATCGACGCGATCCGGCTGCGCCCGCACCCCTACGAATTCGACATGTACTTCGACATCTGAGCCAGACCGTCCGCGCGCCCCCGCCCCGCCCCGGGTCGGGGGCGCGGTTGCCTCCGGGTGACGCATGCCGCAGCGTGACACGCCCGGCATCCCGATCGGGACCTTCGCCCCGCGCTGCCATGCCGCTCGGCCGATAGCCTCTGACCCGAGGATCGATCACCGCCCCGAAGGACGGCGCGGATCCCGACCTCACGGGAGGACCAGTGACACGCCAGCTCGGAGTGATCTCCGACATGGACGGGGTGATCTACCGGGGCAAGCAGGCCATTCCCGGTGCCCAAGAATTCATCGACCGCCTCCGCGCCCACGATGCCGGCTTCGTATTCCTGACCAACAATTCCGAGCAGACCCCGCTCGACCTGGTCCGCAAGCTGGAAGGGCTGGGGTTCAAGGGGCTGACCGAGCAGAACTTCATCACCTCCGCCATGGCGACGGCCCAGTTCCTGCACTCGCAGCGACCCAATGGCACCGCCTACGTCATCGGTGGCGGCGCGCTGTCGGCCGAGCTGTACAAGGTCGGCTACTCGATCACCGATCACGACCCCGACTACGTCGTGGTCGGCAAGACGTCCGGCTTCGCCTTTCCCCAGCTGCGCAAGGCCGCCGGCCTGATCGACAACGGCGCCAGGTTCATCGGCACCAACCCGGACATGGTCGACCCGGTCGAGGGCGGCACCGAACCGGCGGCCGGGGTCTTGCTCGCGTCCATCGAGGCGGCCACCGGCATGAAGCCGTACGTGGTGGGCAAGCCGAACTCGCTGATGATGATCTACGCCCAGGAGATGCTGGGGGTGCCGGCCAAGGACTGCGTGATGATCGGCGACCGGATGGACACCGACGTGGTCGGCGGCCTGGAGGCCGGCATGCGCACCTGCCTGGTGCTGTCCGGGGTGTCGGACGCGCAGACGGTGAACCGGTTCCCGTACCGCCCCACCTTCATCTACGCCAGTGTCGCCGACATCGATCCGGACGAGCTGGCGGCGGACTGACGCCATGGACATCCGAATCCCCTCGCTCCTGCGGATCAAGCCCGACACCCTGTTCAAGCTCGGAAAGTACTTGCGCAAGAACGGCTTCGGCCGGATCGCGCTGTTCTTCGGGGACGGCATCGAGGACCTGGTCGGCAAGAGCATCCGCATCTCGCTCGACTCCTCGGAGATCACCGTTGTTCACCAGGAGGTGATCCGCAGCAACGACGTCACCGACATCATGGGTGTGGCGTTCCACTTGCCGCGCGGCACCCAGGCCATCGTCGCCGTCGGCGGCGGGGTCGCGGTGGACGGCGGCAAGTACATCGGCTTCCTGAACCAGCTGCCCGTCATCGCGGTCCCCACCGCGATCTCCAACGACGGTTTCGCCTCCCCCGGCGCCAGCCTGCGGGTGGACGGGCAGCGGATCAGCGCCAAGGCCGCGATTCCGTTCGGCGTCGTCATCGACACCACCGTGATCGCCGGCTGCCCGCGCCGGTTCACCCATTCCGGAATCGGCGACCTGATCTCCAAGTACAGCGCCATCGCCGACTGGAAGCTCTCCTACCACGCGACGGGCGAGGCCATCAACGACTTCTCGGCGATGATCGCGCTGCAGAGCGTGGAGAACCTGGTCAACCATCCGATCAAGAAGATCGACGACCTCGACTTCCTCCAACTCGTCTGCGGCGCCCTGGTGATGAGCGGGGTGTCCATGGAGGTCGCCGGATCGTCCAGGCCGGCATCGGGCAGCGAACACCTGATCTCGCACGCCTACGACCACCTGGCCGCGCGGCCGCGCATGCACGGAGAGCAGGTCGGGGTCGCGACCATCGCCACCACCTGGCTGCAGGACAACCCGAGCCGGGACACGGTGCTGCGGGTGCTGGAGCAGACCGGCTTCACCGAGTCGATCCGCCTCGATCCGTTGGAGCGGGACACCTTCATCAACGCCATCCGCGAGGCTCCTGCCGTCAAGCCCGGCTACCACACGGTGCTGTCCGAGCCCGGCGCGGTCGAGCGGTTGCAGGCGCACGTCGCCGACGACCCCTTCTGGCAGGATCTTCTCGCCTGACCGACGATCCGGCCATGGGGCCTCGCGATGGGCCCCTTGTCGGAGTAACTTCACTCCCGGTGTATCTCAGGGTCCGCACAGGGCTCTTCGGGTGTGCAAGCAGCGTTCAACGGCGCCGTGACCCAGGTGGTGGCGCGTGGCGATCGGATCCGGCATGGCCGTACGCGTTCCCGCCGGCCGAGGCCCGACCGGACGGCAGAGTCGGTGATGGCACCGAGCGCCCCGGTCGGGACCGGCCGGCGATCCGGTGCTCGATGTCGGTTTCGCCCTGCGCCGAGTGACCGCCCGTGACCAGATCCGTGGTGCTGACCGAGAAGCTTCGTCGTCCCGAGCCAGGTGGGTTGGCCCGGCGCCGACTCGAGGAACTGCTGCTGGCCCCCTCGACCGGCGGGTTGGACCTGGTGGTCGCGCCGCCTGGATCGGGCAAGACCACCCTGCTCGCCCGGGTCGCCGCCGCGGCGGAATCGGCCGGAGTTTCGGTGGCCTGGTACCGGGTGACCGCAGACGACGTCACCGAATCGGTGTTTGTCGCGCACCTCGCCCGCGCGCTGCACCTGCCGACCGGCGCGCCCACCGAGGATGCGTCGGTGACCGACGTGTTGGAGGCGCTGGACTCGACCGAAGCATCGTCACCCACGCCGGCACCGGCCGGCCTGATGGTCTTCGACGACGTGCACGAGATCGCCGGCTCCGCCGCCGAGCGAGCCCTGGACCAATTCGTCCAGCTGCGGCCGCGGCACCTGCGAGTGCTGCTCGGCTCCCGCCGCCCTCCGGAGATGAACATCCCGCGACTGCGCGTGTCCGGGCAGTTGCGCGAGATCACCAGCGACGACCTGCGTTTCCGGTCGTGGGAGGTCGAGGAGCTGTTCCTGTCGGTGTTCCGGGAACCGCTGTCGCCCGAATCGGCCGCGGCGCTGACCCGACGCACCGGCGGCTGGGCCGCCGGTCTGCAGCTGTTCCATCTGGCGACCTCCGGTCGCAGCGCCGTCGACCGGGGGCGGGCCGTTGACGACCTGGGCGGCCGGTCCAAGCTGGTCCGTTCGTACCTGGCCCGCAACGTGTTGGCCGAGCTGCCGGAAGAACGGCGGCACTTCCTGCTGCGTACCTGCACCCTGGGCACGCTGACCGGACCGCTCTGCGACGCGCTGCTCGGCACCACCGGCAGCTCGGCCATTCTCGACGAACTCGAACACCGCCAGCTGTTCACCTCGTCCGACGACGACGGACAGACCTTTCGGTACCACGAGGTGCTGCGCACCCATCTGGAATGGGCACTGGTCCAGGAGTACGGGGCGGCCGGGGCGCGCGACTGGTACTCGCGCAGCGCCGCGCTGCTGGAGTCGGTCGGCGATCAGCGGGCCGCCGTCCGCGCGCACGCCCGGGCCGAGGATTGGGGCGCGGTCGGCCGGCTCCTTCAGGTCCGCGGCACCGGACCGGACGCCGGGGCCACCGGCACCGACCTACTGCTCCCGTCGGCCGTGGTGCAGCACGATCCGTGGCTGTCCCTCGCCCAGGCGCGCCGGCGGGTGCGCGAGGGTGCCCTGTCCGCGGCCGTCGACGGCTTCCGGCGCGCCGAGAGCCTGCTGGACGAGCCGGATTTCCGTGACGACTGCCGGCGGGAGCGGTCCGTTGCGGCGATGTGGGCATCGACGGACTCGGGTGACATGAGTTGGGCGGTGGACGGGCGCGGCGAGGCCCGGCACTGGTCCATCCCGATCCGGCTCGCCACCCACCGCCTGGCGGCCGGCCGGGGCTCCCCACCCGCGATCACACCGTCGCCGGTTCTGGCCGCGAACCAGTTGGCGCATGGCATCATCGGCCTGTTGGGCGGCGATCTCGCCGACGCCCGAAGGCTTCTCGAGGCCGTGTTGACCGACCGATCCGCGGAATCGACCCATCGGCTGCTCGCCGAGCTGACGATCACGGTGATCGATCTGATCGGCGACCGCGGCGGTGACCCGTCGAGCCGGCTGGGCCAGATCGCGCTGGACGCCGAACTCGCCGGGTTACCCTGGATCGCCCGCCTCGCCCGCGGTCTGGGCGAGTGCGTGCTCGCCGCGACCGGAGCGTCGGCATGGCGATTGACCGCCTGCGTGGATCTGATCGATGAGTGCGAGGAGACCGGCGACGCCTGGGGCGCGGCCCTGCTGACCTTCGCGGCGGCGGTGGCCGGGCTGGTGGCGGACCCCGCGGCCGAGCCGGACGGGTTCGCCGACGCGGCCGTGCGCTTCCGCCGGCTCGACGCGCCGGTGCCGGCGCTGTGGGCACAGGCCATGCAGGCGTGCGCGCTTGCCGGGCGCCGCCGGCCCGGCGCCGCCGAGTTGGCGGGTCGAGTGTCGACCGCCGCGCGGGCCGCGCAGGTCACCGGCGCCCAGGTACTGGCCCAGGCCGCCCTGTCCATGACGGACGCTCCGGCCGGTGTCGTGCCCGCCCTGCCCGGCAGCGATCTGGACCGCACAATCACGCTGCTGATCGGCGTTCAGAGAGCCCCGGCCATACCTCTCCCCGATGGTGAAGCGAGTCGACCGACCGAGTTGCCGGTGGCCCTGGAACAGTCGGCCGACCGGCGCGTCCTGCTCCGCTGCCTGGGTGGATTCCAGTTCGAGATCGACGGCCAGGCGGTCGATCTGACTCCGTTGCGGCCCCGAGCCCGGGCTCTGCTGCGCTTGTTGACGATGTCGGCCAACCGGGACGTGCATCGCGAGCACCTGGTCGACGCGCTCTGGCCGGGCACCGACCTGACCGTCGGCACCCGCCGGCTGCAGGTCGCCGTGTCCAGCGTGCGCCAACTGGTGGAGCAGGCGGGCCTTCCGGGCGGCGAGGTACTCGTCCGGCACGGCGACGCCTACCGGCTCGCCCTGCCCCCGGGCGCCGTGGTCGATGCGGAGACCTTCGAGCAAGGCCTGCGGGAAGCGGAATCGGCTGCCCGTCGGGGCGACCTTCCGGCCGCCGCCGCGGCCCGGGGGTCGGCGTTGTCCTGGTATCGGGGCGATCTGCTGCCCGAGGACGGGCCGGCCGAGCACGTGGTCGGCGAGCGGGAGCGGCTGCGGCTGCTCGCGGCCGGCGCCGCCGCCACCCTCGCCCAGGAGTACCGGGCCCAGGGTCAGCTCCGGCAGGCGCTGGCCGCCGCCCGGCGGTCGGTGCACCTGGACCGCTACCAGGACCTGGCCTGGGAGTTGTTGGCCGACCTGCACCGGGACGCCGGGGACGACAGCGCGGCCGCCCGGGCCCGCCGGGAGCATGCCGCCGCGCAGGCCGAACTGGAACTCGACGCGCTCTGATAACCGGCGATGAGCATCCTGATCGGCGATTTCTACCCTGCCCCCGCCACTGGGTCACGGGAAGTGGGCGTAGCCGATTTCCACGGCCGCGCTTTGCACCCGCAGCTGCCAACCCGGGGCGCGATCATTGAGCAGCTTGGCGAAATCCGGTGCGGCCGGGAAGGAATCGGCCGCAGGTGCCCAGAGTGCCAGGCAGGTTCGGCCGGACATCGATGATGCGTAAGCCACACCGTCCGCGTCCGGCCAGGCGCCCCGGATCGCTCGGGCCCACATTCGGGTGATCGTCCTCGGGCCGGTATTGATCGTGTGCGACGCGCCGAGCCGCAGGGCTCCGGTATCCCGCAGATCGGCCAGCCGCAGCGGTCGGGTCGGCGTCCAGGCGTACACCCCAGGTGCGTCGGGTGCCGTCCCACGAATTTCGCGGTTGTGCTGGAAGCGCTCGGCCAGTGCCGTGGCGAGATCGGTCGCGGCGCAGAGCGCTCGTTCAGTCGGATGCTCGCCGGGCGGTGGCGGGTGCGGATCGAAGCGTGCGGATGCCAGTGGACCGAAGCGGCGCATGAGGCCGAAGCGGACCGCATACGGCCCTGCGGTGCTGACGACCTGCCACAGTGGGGGCGAGCCCATGGGCCGGACCAGCCAGTCCGGGGTTCGAGAGGAGATGTCGGCCGGTGGCCGCGGCAGCTTCGGCCCGATCACACCTGCTCGCCGAGTGTTCGAGCCAATTCGACCACGACCGCGGGAGCCCCGCCGGACAGCAGCCATTCACGGGGTGACAGGGGCCGCCCGCCGACGGCCAGGTCGTCGTCGGGAGTCGTCATGAAGGACCGCACCGTCACTGGGTGCGACCCGGTTGGGAACGCGGCGATCACCTCGGCGAGGTGTGGCAAGCCGCCCGATCCGGACTCGTCGGCGCACTGGAACTGCCAGTCCGGGAAGGCCGGCCGGTTGCCGACCGAGTAGACGAACAGCCGGCCCTGCGCCACCTGATGGGACACCCGTGACGCGTCGACGCCGAGCAGGTCGGCGACCTGCCCTCGGGTGAGTGCCCGACCCGCCTCCGCGGCCACCTGTGCGACCGACCGGGCCCGGAGTGTCCGCAACTGCTCGGGAGTGGCCTCCTGGACGCCCGAGTAGGTTGCCAGGAACTGCTCATCCGCCGCAGACAGATCGACCCCGCGCCGGGGCTCGCCCGTCCGCAACAACGCGTCCAACTGTTCGGCGATGATGGGCTCCGGAATATCGATGCCGTTCCGCCGGAGCACGGCCTCGACCGTCGTCATGCGCACACGGTAGCAGCTCGTGCTCGATCGTGCCGGGTCCCGTCGTCGGTGTTGCGCGGCGTAGACGCGGTTGCCGCCGGGGTGGCCACGGGGCGTTGGCCTGCGTCATCGAATGATGTAGATCGCGCACTGGCCGCGGCTGGCCGAATCGGCAGCGAATTCCTTTGCCTCCTCGATGAACTGGGCGAGGTATTCTTCCTCCTCCACGGGTCTGGCCCGCTCGTCCGAGATCCAGCATCGGCAGAAGCCGCGCACATCGGCGCGGCTCACCGTCTCAAGATCGTCGCTGATCTCTCGCACCTGCCGGGCCGAGAGGATGCCGACATGCGCTCGGTATTCCCCGCTATCGAGGTAGTGCACGTTCCCGGCGACCAGCGAGTACGCCGGCCGGGGATTGAAGACACCTTCCCGCCTGGGGTCGGAGAACAGGCACTGCATCGGCCCCCACGCCTTGTCGAAGCCGGCGGACGCCCAGCCGGGCGTGTCGTGGCGGTCGTCGGCGATGCGGATCACCGGCCAGGGGTCGACCCGGGCGCGTTCTGCCTCATCGGCCGTGACGGCCCAGCCATACCAGCGGATTCCCATGCGGTCATGATGAACCACAACTGGTTTCGGCGATCGGAGTTGTCCACAATCCGCACGTCTGGCCGGTCGCGCCGAGTCAGCGGGTCCGCCGGCCCAGCTCCGCGGACGGGCTGACGCCGAAGCGCCGCTTGTAGTCGGCGGCGAACCGGCCGGTATGGGTGAACCCCCAGCGCAGCGCGGCGTCAGTGACCGATGCCGGCGGATCGTCCGAGATCAACTCCGCACGTACCTCGTCCAGCCGCACGTCTCGCAGGTATTCCTGGGGTGCGGCTCCCATGTGCTCGCGGAATCCCTCCTGCAGGCGGCGTACGCCCACCCCGGCCACCTCTGCCATCTGCGCGGTCGTCCACGGTCGGGCCGGGTCCGCGCGGACCGCATCCAGCACGCGATTGACTGTGCGGGGCCGCATGAGTGCGCTCCCGTCGGCCTGCTCGGGCAGCGCCGCCAGCGCGAACATGGTGGTGATGGTCCCGGCGACCCGCTCCGCAGCGATCGGATTCGCGTAGGCCTCGGGGTTGCGCCGCACCTGCGTCGCCATCGTGCGCACGAAGTCCAACCAGCCGTGACCGGCCGGCGAGGTCAGGTCGACATGGAACGGCAACCGCAGGCCGGGCCGGCCGAACACCCGGGCCAGTTCCCGGTCCAGGTACTCGGGGTCGATCTTCACGCCGAGGTTGGCGCAGTCGGCCGTCCACCGTCGGATCATCGTCGGGGTGTCCGGCGGGTGGACGGTGGCGTGGCCGGGTTCGACATCGGCCTGATCCCCGGCCAGCGTCGACTCCATGTGCCCGGAAATCGGCACGTTGATCCCGTATGCGCCGGCGTGCTCCGTGGCCACCGACACGTCGGCACCCCAGTCGATGTGCGCGACGGTCAGCGGGCCGAGCCGGATGGAGCGAAACGTCAGGCGCGGCAGCGTGCCCGCGCGGAGCGGGCGAAGCACATGCGGGAAGAACTCCCGCGACACCAGTCGCTGGGCATCGGCCCAATCGATGGCGGCGACGGATTCGTCGGTCACTGCCACCTCCAGGTCGAGTCGGACTTGTCGCGGGTCCGAGAATCCCGCCGCGCTATCCGGATGGACATCGCGTTCTGCGGATCGTCACTGGGTCCGGTTCGCCCTACGGTACGTCTTCAATCTCACCCAACGTTACCGATGATTAGGGAGAATGACATGGGCGTCATGCGGCTGGGCTACGTGCATGCGAAGGTCACCGACCTCGAGGAGGCCAAGCGTCACTACGGGTACACGTTGGGCCTCAAGCCGATGCGCGAGGAGGAAGGCCGGGCCTTCTTCAAGGGCTGGGACGAGTGGGACCACCACTCGCTGGTCCTGGAGGAGGGCGACGTCGGCCTGACCAAGATGGGCTACAAGGTGGCCAAGGTCGAGGACCTGGACATCTACGAGAAGCGGGCTGCGAATTTCGGCTGCATCACCCAGCGGATGAGCGCCGGCGAGAACCCCGAGGTGTCCGACGGCGTGCGGATCATCCTGCCCTCGGAGCACGTGTTGGAGCTCTACCACGACATGACGCTGGTGGGCACCGAGGTCGGCTCGGTCAATCCCGAGGTCTTCCCGCGGCATCTGCTCGGTGTGGGTGCGCCGCACATCGACCACCTGCTGGTCACCACGTCCGACGTGAACCTGATGGACCGGTTCTTCCACGAGGTGCTGGACTTCTACGCCGTCGAGCGGGTGGCGACCTCGCTGGACGACGACGCCGACTACATCGGCAGCTGGATGTCCACCGGGATGCGCCCGCACGACATCGCGTTCATCGACGGCCCCCAGGGCAAGCTGCACCACTTCGCGTTCGGGCTCAAGGACTGGTCGGAGATCCTGCGCGCCGGGCAGCTCTTCAGCATGGACGACGTGCCGATCGACATCGGTCCGACCCAGCACGGCATCACCCGCGGGGAGACGATCTACTTCTTCGACCCATCCGGGAACCGCAACGAGGTGTTCTCCGGCGGCTACGAGGCGTTCCCCGACCGGCCGACCGTGACCTGGACGGTGGACCAGCTCGGCAAGGGCATCTTCTACATCGACCGCGAGCTCAACGAACGGTTCACCACCGTGCTGACCTGAGCCGTGCCGACGCTCACCGTTCTCCCGACGGGGACCGAGATTCCCTGTCGGGAAGGCGAAACCGTGCTCGCCGCCATAGTCCGCTCCGGCTTCCCGATCCGGTTTGGCGGCGGGTGCGGCGTGTGTACCGTCCGGCTGGTCGACGGTCGGATGCGCTACGGGCGGCCGGGCGGTATCGGAGACACGTCATGGTGGAACTGCACCGACGACATGCTGCGGCTCGTCGCGCCCATCCTGCGCGCGTCGCTCGACGTGATCGAGCCATCAGCGTCGATTCCGAGCCCACGTTCGAAAATCCACCGCGGTGGGCGCCGACCACGCGTAGCCGGTCTGGCGTGGTGCAAGCCTGACCGCAATCGACCTTCCTTGTTCGTCCTCCGACGCCTCGGGTGCGGCGCCGGCAGTTGTGTCCGGATTCCTTCTGATCTCTGCGACGAGCTTGGTCTCGGAATCGATGCCGAGCGCAAGCAGGCGCGACAGCAGCATCGCATCGCACTTCCGATCCAGCTGCCCCGCTCCGGAAAGGCTGAGCTGAAAACCTGCGATCCGGCGCCAGTAGTCCCCCTCCAGGCTCCCGAGGCTGAGCTCGGCGGCGAGCAAGGAAGCTCGACGCCGCAGCTCTTGCGCCGTAGCCACCCCACGGGCGGCCAACTGGTCCCGATACCCGGCAAAGGGCTTGACGTCCACGATTCCGCTGGTCGGGTCGTCGAGCAGCGCCAGGCAGGGCATTCCGGCCTCGTCAGAGGCCCACCAGCGGTCCAGCGACGGGTCCTCACGCGCCCAGGATCTGATGGTCTCGCTCCCGGCAATCGGCGTAAGTTGCTCAGTCACCTTGGGGTATTGCCCCATGTATGCGTACACGCAGGCCTTCTCGTAGCGGGCCAGCGTGGTCGGCACAAGCTTCGAGGAGGTGCTCTCGAAGGTGGGGAGATCCATCGTTGACAACTTCAGGATGTTCTTGAACCTCTTCTCCGGAGACCAGTTCAGACCCTCCCCCGGTGGCACCTTCGACTTGGCGACCAGGTACCCGACACCGAACGCGGGGCCGCGGAGTGTGTCATAGAAGCCTCCCAAGTCGGTCGGCGGCGCGGGAAGCGGCGGACCGAATCGACCGAAGTACGCCCCGGATTTCCCGAACAACGCCCGCAGTACCTCTTCGATCTGCTCGGCCGATGCCTGCCAATCGGCCACCACTCGGCCGGCGTCCGCGGTCCCAACCACCTCTCCCGACTTCGGATTCCGCTTCAGGGCCCTGTTGGCGTGGGCGACCGCGAGGTTGAATCTGAGTCGCAGCCCCATCGGGCCGTCGTGGAGCTTTGCCTCGGTGAGCCTGCACATCAGCGAGTTCAGCTGCTCAATGACCTGATCCCCTTCGGCTGCCTTCCCGTGCTGGTCGTTGATCCTGGCGAGTTCCGCGCCGAGGTTGTTCCCGTCGAACGCAACTGCCGCGAGCAACAGCCGCGAAGTGTCCGACCCGGACAGCGCGTCATCGGCGGCCACGCATTGCGCCGCGATGCTCCGCCAGTCCCGAACTCGGCAGATGCCGGTGTCGACATATTGATAGCGACGGGCGAGCGTCACCAGGATGAACGCCGACACACCCACCCACACCTGGGCCGGCACCGTCGCGTCCGCGCCGACATCGACTTTCAGCGAACCGGACCCAGCCGGAGTGGACAGGCCAGTTCGCGCGCTGGACATGAAGTCGTCTCGGTGGATCGTTGCCGCATCGACGTACCTGCTGTTGCGAAAGATGGTCACTTGCACCCTGCCGTTGCCCACGGCGTCCACCGAGATCCGCCAGCTCGACTTCGGCCAGAGTGCGCTGGCGACAGCTTTGATCGCCTTCGCGGCGGTGCCTTCGGGCACGAGTTCGAGAGCGCTGTCAGGAATGGACGCGTCGGTGTCCCGGGGTAGCATGATGCCGGCCTGTCCCGGCTGCGTGCTGGTCATCGCATACAACTGGGCCTGCACGCGTTGTGCGGCCGAGGTGTCCGCCGTACCGTCCGCGTTCCGCCCCTCGATCAGCATGCCGATCTGGAGACCGTTGCCACGGGCCACTGTCCACAGGCCGAGCGCGGCAAAGGCCACGGCAACGCCGACGATGTAAGCGGCCGCCGCAGTCTCGGTCACCCTGCCGAGAGCCCACGGAGCGCCGCAGATCACAATTGCCAAGAGGACGTAGAACGGCCAGCCGATCTCCCTCGCCCTGCCCGTGCCCAGGGCAACGATCATACCGACAGCACCGAGCACCAGGACGATGGACCATACACTGATCAGCGTCGTGAGCTCCGCCAGTTGGGTTTGCTTGGCAACCAGGGCCATCCCGACGGTCAGCAGGAACGCGGCCAGCAGCAAGCTCCCGACACCGCACAGCCAATGCACCAGGAAGGACACTGTCCGGGTCCATCGGCCACGGTCCCGCGCACCACGAGTATCGGGACCAACCGTGAACCGAGCCAACAGGCGGCTGAGCACGACAAGCACGCCGAGCGCCGCCAGGAAAGGGACGATCAGGGCCCACGCCGGCTCGACGACGCGGGCGAAGAACTCATTCCACCCCTCTTGAATGCCTGCCAGGACAGCGGGGATGCCGGTTGGCTCGGAAGCATCGGGTACGAGCTCACCAATTCCGACCGCTGCGCACCGCTTTTCGGTAGGAGTCGACGTCGGCGAGTTCAGGATCGCCAGGTACAGCTCGCGCGCGGTGTCGCCGGATGATCGGGCGATCTCATTGGCGGCGCCGACGGCGCCCCCGGCGGCGATCGTGGGGTCCGTGCAGGTGTCCAGAGCCACCAGGTCGGTCGCCAACTCGCACCATCTCCTTCGATCTGATCGAGCCGATGACGGGTCTGGGCGCGGGAGAACCTAACCCCCGGTCACTTCCACCCGATGCGGCACGTGCGCCGGCTTGGCCATCTCGACCAGGGCGTCCAACCGGCGCACGTCGAACTCCTCCGGATTCGGCACCCGCAACCGCACCAGCAGTTCCGGCCGTTCGCTGCCGGGCAGTGCGGTACCGGTCTGCGTCGACTGGGCGGTGCCACCGGATTCGAGCAGCTCCGGTTCGATGTCGAACAGCGCCCGGACCGCCGCCCGCACCCCGCGGGCGGTGCCGCGCCACTGCA
>Ga0164241_10004997_pt1 | contig 12598 bp, 14 predicted proteins | sample OricomyardsoilBY_FD_108780 | JGI IMG/M metagenome (GOLD analysis project Ga0164241, IMG submission 108780) | Backyard soil microbial communities from Emeryville, California, USA - Original compost - Back yard soil (BY) | ecosystem: Environmental > Terrestrial > Soil > Unclassified | place: USA...
CGCGCTGCTGGCGCGCGCCCTGGTGGTCGAGCCGGATCTGCTGCTGCTGGATGAACCCACCAATCATCTGGACATCGACACCATCGAGTGGCTGGAACAACGGCTGCTCGAATTCCGCGGCGCACTGCTGTTCGTCAGCCATGACCGCGCCTTCGTGAACCGCATCGCCACGCGCATCATCGATCTGGATCGCGGCAGGCTCTCGAGCTGGCCCGGCAATTACGAGGCCTACGCGGGGCGCAAGGCCGCGCAGCTCGCCAACGAAGAACGCGAAAACGAGCTCTTCGACAAACGCCTGGCGCAGGAAGAAGTGTGGATCCGCAAGGGTGTGGAGGCACGTCGCACACGCAATGAAGGTCGCGTGCGCGAGTTGTTCGCCATGCGCGAAGAACGTCGCGCGCGGCTCGATCGGCCCGGCCAGGCGCGGCTGGCGGTACAGGAAGCCGCAAGCGGCGGCGAACTGGTGTTCGAGGCCGAAGATGCGGCGGTCAGCCTGGGCGGACGCGAGATCTTCGGCGGCCTGACCACGCGCATCCTGCGCGGCGAGCGCATCGGCATCGTCGGGCCCAACGGCGCCGGCAAGAGCACGCTGCTGAAACTGCTGCTGGGCGAACTGCAGCCTTCACGGGGCCGTGTGCGCCGTGGCACTCGCCAGGAAGTGGCCTATTACGATCAGCAGCGCGCGCAGCTCGATCTGGATGCGCCCGTCACGCACAACATCAACGCCCGCAGCGATTTCGTGCTGGTCAATGGCGAGAATCGCCACGTCAGCGGCTATCTGCGCGACTTCCTGTTTCGTCCTGAACAACTGCTCACTCCGGCGCGGGCGCTGTCGGGCGGCGAGCGCAACCGGCTGCTGCTGGCGCGACTGTTCGCGCAGCCGGCGAATCTGCTGGTGATGGACGAACCCACCAACGACCTGGACATCGACACGCTCGAACTGCTGCAGGAAATGGTGGGGAATTTCTCGGGCACGCTGCTGCTGGTCAGCCACGATCGCGCCTTCATCGATCGTGTGGTGACCAGCCTGCTGGTGCTCGAGGGCGATGGCACGGTACGTGATTTCGTCGGCGGCTACAGCGACTGGGCGCGCTGGCGCGACGCGCGCAACGCCGCGCGGGCGTCTGCCTGCGTGGCCGCCGAATCGCCGCGCGCCGCCGAGCCCGTCAAACGCCGTCTCTCCTACAAGGAACAGCGCGAACTGTCTGAACTGCCGCAGCGACTGGAAGCCATGGATGCCGAACGCGGCGCATTGCTCGCCGAGACCCAGGACGCGAAGTTCTATTCGCGCGCGCATGGCGAGGTCGCCGCGAAGCTGCAGGCGCTCAACGATCTGGAAGCCCGGATCGACGCGGCTTTTGCCCGCTGGAGCGAACTGGAAAGCCGATGAGCGACCCGCGCGACCTTACAGACCCGCGCCGGCACCGTGCCATCCGCAGTTACGTGGTGCGCGGCGGACGGCTCACCGATGCGCAGCAGCGCGCGCTGGATGAACAATGGCCACGCTATGGCGTGGAATACGCCGCGCGGCCGATCGATCCCGCACAGCTGTTCGGCGGGCAGGCACCCTGCCAGCTCGAGATCGGCTTCGGTAACGGCGACAACCTGCTGGCCCTGGCTGCCGCACACCCCACGCAGCATTTCATCGGCGTGGAGGTACATCCGCCCGGTGTCGGGCATCTGCTACGCCAGGCCGCGGCCGGCGGCCTCGCCAACCTGAAGGTGATCCAGCACGATGCGGTGGAAGTGCTGCGGGAGCAGATTGCGCCCGGCTCACTGGATGCCATCCTGATTCTGTTTCCGGATCCCTGGCACAAGAAGCGCCATCACAAGCGACGCCTGGTCAGTCCGGAATTTGCGGCGCTGGCCGCCTCGCGCCTGTGCTGCGGCGGGACGCTGCAGCTGGCTACCGACTGGGAACCCTATGCCGAGGCCATGCTCGACGTGCTCAATGCGGTGCCGGCGTTGCGCAACCGCGCGGCCGATGGCCGCTTCGTGCCCCGCAATCCCGGCCGTATCGTCACGCGCTTCGAACGGCGCGGTGAGCGGCTCGGTCATGCGGTGCACGACCTTTGCTACGAACGAATCTAGGCGTCAGTCCCGACGCTGAATCGCCTGCAGCACTCCGAAAACCATGAACCCGAAGATGGTCACAGCCGCGAGGGTGTGGAAAATGGTCACGGTAAGTACGACGTCCGACATGGTCCTTCCTTCTTTGTTGCCTTGGATGCTATTGCCGTCTCTGCAATTGTCTAGTAGACAACTGCTCTGACATCAATATGGGATTTATGTTCCCCGATTTCAAGGACATTTTTGTGACTGCACTTCGCAAATTCATGACTTGAGTTAAGAGAACCACCCTATTTCACTGCCCTGGGCAATAACTTAGTGTCAAAACGAAACACTCCCCTGGCCATCGAACACACCCGCAACGACATGTCCGAGTTGATGCGGGCGCTGGCCATGCCTTTCCAGATGGCCAGCCTGCTGTTTGTGCTGCTCACGTCGGTGGTACTGGGCTTTTTCATCGGCGGCGGGCTGGTGCGGCTGGTGGTGTCCATCGCGTCGATCCTGCTCATGCTGGTGTGGCTGACGCAGTACGCCCTGCACCTCATCGATGACGTCGCCAATGGAGTGCGCGAATCGCAGGCGGCTTCCGTCGAGATGGCCACCGCCTTCCTCGACGCGCGCGCCTGGGTACACCCCGCTCTGGCCGTGGCGGTGGCGGTGCTGCTCTACCTGAAGCCCGAAGTGCCGGCGCTGCCGGTGTTGATCGGCGCCGCGCTGCTGTTTCCGGCCTCGATAGGCGCCTGCGCCATCACCGGACACGCGCTGGACGCGCTGAATCCGGTCGAGCTGGCGCGCGTGATGCGCGGCTTCGGCATCTGGTATCCGCTGGTAGCGGCCTTCGTGCTGGGATGCGCGGTGCTGGGCATGGTGGTGGTGCAACGCCTCGACTCGATGATGCTGATCGTGGCGATCATCGAGATGCTGCTGTTGATCGTGTACGCGGGAATCGGCGGGGTGCTGTTCGTGCGACGCCGCGAGCTGGGCTTCGAGCCGCGCCAGAGTCCCGAACGCCTCGCGCAGCGCGCGGAAGAAGAGCGCCGCGGCACGCGCCAGCAGTTCGTCGATGGCTTGTACAAGGACCTGCGTGTGCGCGAATCCGCTCGGGCCGCCACGAGCGCCGCGCGCTGGCTGCGCGAATCCAGACCCGACCACCTGAAGGGCGACGTGCACGCCATTCTGCAGGCCGGCCTTCAGTGGAACGAACCACGTGAATATCCGCGCCTGCTGCGCGGCCTGCTGCCGGTGCTGCTGGAATTGAAGCAGCCCATGCTGGCCATGAGCGTGGTCGATGCGGGCCTCGCCCTCACACAGGGCTTCGCCCCCGCGACCGAATCCGAAACCGCGGCACTGGTGAGCTATGCGCAGCACACCGGCCGCCGCCGCATTGCGCAGGCATTGCTGCAGAACTACCTGAAGAATGCTCCGGCGGGGCCCGGCGAGGCGCTGCGCGCGCTGCAGGCCACACTGGCCGGCAACGAGCCACGGTCACCCGCGCAGTCTGGCGAAGCGCGCTAACGCGCCAGCATCAGGCTGGCGCGCAGGCCGTCGATCACATACTGCACAGCCAGCGCGCCCAGCACGACGCCGAACAACCGGTTCACCACGTTCGCCCCGGTCACGCCCATCATTCTCATGATGGGCGAGGCCAGATACAGCGTCAGCAGCGAGCACACCAGTGCCACGGCGATGCACACGAGCAGACCGCCGAACAGCATCGGGTTGTCCGAGGCGGGACTGAAGGCCAGCAGGATGGTCGCCAGCGAGCCTGGACCCGCGATGAAGGGAAAAGCCAGCGGAAACACGGAAATATCCGTGCGACGCATGCCCTCTTCCTGTTCGGGACTCGTGGTGCGCGAACCCGAGGGCTTGCCGAACACCATCTCGAGGGCGATCAGGAACAGCAGCAGGCCACCAAAGATGCGGAAGGCGTCGAGGCTGATGCCCAGTGTGCGCAGGAAAGCGCCGCCACCGATCGCGAACAGCAGGAAAATAAGGCCCGCGATCAGCACGCCCTTGCGCGCCATGCGCCGGCGCTCGTGCTCGCTCACACCATCTGTCATGGCAATGAAGATGGGAATCACGCCCACCGGCTCCACGATCACCAGGAAGGTGACAAAAAATTTAAGCAGATGGTCGAGCATGGTGCTGTGCGCAAAAGGCAACGCTTGTGAAAGGCGACGTCGCGGGCGCAGGATACCCGAGACAAGCAGCGCGAACACGGACGGGCGGAGGGCTAGGCGGATGGCAAAGCTCCAATGCATCGAACCCATCGTCGGCGACTGGTATCACAGTCACGGGCAGCTATTCGAGGTGATCGCCGTCGATGAAGACGATGACATCATCGAAATCCAGCACGCCGACGGCGATCTCGAGGAGATGGACCTCGACGACTGGAATACGCGCGCGCGCGCCGGTTCGCTGGCCATTGCCGATCCCCCCGAAGATTCCCGCGTCACGATCGACCGCGAGGATGCCGCGGGAGATTACGGCGGCGTGCCGGCCACGATGGATGAGATCCGCGGCCTGCGCGCGGATGCCGGCCACGACCTGGATCTGTTCGAGTCGGGCCTGGACCGCTACTGAGCCGCGCCGGGCACGCGGCCGCTACCGTGGCCAGCGCTCCAGTCGCATCAGATCCAGGTCTTCCGCCAGCCGGATCCGGCCTTCCTGCACATCGATGGCGATGCGCCGCAGGGATTCATCCACACAGGGGCCGGCAATGCACAGGCCCGTGGACTTTTCGAAGAGCGCGCCATGCGCCGTGCACTGGATCAGTTCGCCATCCGGCGTCAGAAATCGATCGGGAAGAAAATTCAGCGGCCGCAACGCATGCGGGCACTTGTTGAGATAGGCATGCACGGCATCGCCCACGCGCACCAGGAAACCGCTGGGAGGCCAGCTGCCCTCGCCGAGCACGAATTCGCGGGTGGCGCCGTCCGGCAGATCAGTCAGCTGCGCCAGCACGGTGCCGGCCGGAACAATTTCGGTCACGCGGGCGAACTGGTCTGCGCACTGTCGAGCGTGTCGATGCGACGGCGCATGACGAGCACCAGGAAGATGCCGGGCAACGCCAGCGCGAAACTCGTCCAGTAATAGGCCACCCAGCCACCATTATCGGCGAGCCATCCCGCCGGGCCACCCAGTGTGTAACGCGGCAACAATGCAATCATCGACAGCACGGCGTACTGGAAGGCGCTGAATCGCCGATCGCACAGCGCCATCATCAGCGCAACCGAGGCGATATTGCCCATGCCGCTGGCGAGCGCATCGAGCGCCACCGCGCCGATCATGACGCCGTAACTCTTGCCGACCATCGCCAGCAGCAGATAGCCCAGATTGGTCACGGCCTGAACCACCGCGAACAGCAGCATGGCGCGCCGCAGCCCGAGCTTGATCATCCAGATGCCGCCGAGCATGGCTCCGATGATGGAACCTGTGGTCAACACCGCTTTCACGACCAGGCCGATTTCGGTCTTCGTGAAGCCCGTGTGCATCATGAATGCGGTGAAAAACTTGAGCGCGAACGCGTCGCCCACCTTGTAGCAGACAATGAGCAGCACCAGCGCGATCATCCCTGGCGCGCCGAAGAGTTCGCGCAGCGGGATCAGCACCGAATCGGCCAGCGATGGCAGATGTTTGCCGCGCGGATCATCGGGCTCCGGCGCCCACAGCGTGGCCAGGGACATCAGCGCCATGGCGGCAGCCAGCGTCAGGAAAGCCGCGCGCCAGCCCACCTGATCGGCAACGATCAGCGCCACGGAGAGCGATCCATATGACAGCGCGCGATATCCCAGATTGGTGGCCGCGGCTGCCAGTCCCCGTTCGGCCGGACGTGCGACATCGGTGCGATATGCATCGATCACCACGTCCTGCGACGCGGACAGGAACACCAGCACCAGCAGCGCCAGCGCGATCGCCGTGAGCTCATGTCCGTTGCTGAATGTCGCCAGCGAAGCAATCGACGCCGCCAGCAGCAACTGGAAGGTGAGGATCCAGCCGCGGCGTCGCCCGAGCCACGGCAGTGAATAGCGGTCGAGCAGCGGCGCCCAGAGCGGCTTGAGCAGGTAGGGCAGCGCGACGTACATCAACAGGCCGATCCGGGTGTTGCTGATGCCCAGATCGGTAAGCCAGGCCTGCATGGTGGCTTCGGACAGTGGATTGGGCAGGCCCGATGCCCCACCCAGCAGCAGAATCGCCAGCATGCGCGGCTGGCGCAGCACATCCCGGATTCGCGGACTGGGAGAATGCCGGGCGGGCTCGCTCAAGACGCTTGGTCCGTTATCATGCGCACGCGCCGCATCATAGGAAGCCGCATGCAGGAACACCAGAAAGAATTCATCCAGCTCGCGCTGGCGCGCAATGCGCTGCGCTTCGGCGAGTTCACGCTCAAATCAGGCCGCGTCAGTCCTTATTTCTTCAACGCCGGCGCATTTGACGATGGCGCGTCGCTGGCCGTGCTGGGGCGTTGCTACGCGGCTGCCATCGAGGCTTCGCGCCTGGATTTCGACATGCTGTTCGGGCCTGCATACAAAGGCATTGCCTTGGCGGCCACCACCGCGGCGGCGCTGTATTCCATCCATGGCCGCAACCTGCCGTACGCCTTCAATCGCAAAGAGGCCAAGACGCATGGCGAAGGCGGCAACATCGTGGGCCGGCCACTGAGCGGCCGCGTGCTCATCGTCGATGACGTGATCACGGCCGGCACGGCCATCCGCGAATCCATCGAGATCATCCGCGCGGCGGGCGCCCAGCCCGCCGCAGTGGCGCTGGCGCTCGACCGGCAGGAGCGTGGTCGCGATGCCAGTGGCCGTGACATGCCGGAGTCCGCCGTGCAGGAAGTGCAACGCCTGTATGGCATTGCCTGCATCAGCATCCTCACGCTGGACAGCCTGATCGACTCGGTGCGCCAGGGCGCGGCAGGCCTGCCCGCGGCGGCGCTGGCACCCATGGAGGCCTATCGATCCCGTTATGGCGCCTGAGCCGCGTGGGGATGTGAGTTGCTGCGCAACACGAAGCGAAGCCTTTTGCTTTCCGCCGGGCCGTTGCGCGAGGATCAGTCGATGAAACAGCGATCTTTCTTGGTTGCCGCGGCAATCAGCTGGCTGGCGGCATCGACTGCTCTGCTGGCCGCGCAGTCGACCGGTACCCGTTCCTACAAGTGGGTGGACAAGAATGGCGTCACTCACTACGGCGACATGGTTCCACCTGAATATGCCGGACAGGGCCGCTCGGAACTCAACGGCCAGGGTGTGGAGGTCAAGCAGTATCCGCGCCAGCTCTCAACAGAGGAAGCCGAGGTGGCGCAACAGCGCGCGAGCGAGGATGCGAAGCGGCGCCAGCATGATTCCTTCCTGCTCACCACTTACACCCGTGCGTCGGATATCGAGCGGCTGCGCGATGAGCGCCTGGCGCTGATCGATGGGCAGATGGAAATCGCGCGCGGCTCGATCGACATCACTCAGCAGCGACTGTCGGAACTGCAACGGCGCATGCGCGGTTTTCGGCCTTATTCGACCAGTGCCAGCGCGCGGCGTGTGCCCGATCAGCTGGCCGATGAAGTGGTGCGCACGCTGAAAGAACGCGACTCACTGCAGGTTGGGCTGAAGTCGCGCGAGCAGGAAAAGGCGACGTTGCGCTCGCAGTTCGATGCCGACATCGCGCGGTATCGCGAGCTGACCACGCAGCCGGCCGGGCGTTAGCCCGGCGCGGCGGCGATTCTTCCGGTTGTCAGCTCCGTAAAGTTCTTTATTTGACGCTGTAGCCGCGGCCCGTCAGGCAGGCCGTCATCGCGCGCAGATAGCCTTCGCGCTGGTCCGCGTCGAAATCCGACTCGATCGGGTCGTAGCCGGTTTCCTTGGCGGCCCAGCTATGGCATTCGTAGCGGTCATCCGCCTGCTGCTGCTCGCTCTGGCCACGCGCAGGATAGATGTAGAGATCGTCATCCAGCGAATCGGATGATTCCTCATCATCGCTCTCGTTGTCATAGGGCGAGCGCGCCACCACATAACCACGACGTGCCGGCTCATAGAGATAGTAGGTATCGTCGGCGTAGAAATAGCGCGTGTCGCCAAACCAGAAGCTGCTGTAGTAGCTGGGCAGGTACGACACGAACAGGCCGTAGGGCGCGCCCACTACCAGATAGCGGCTGCCGTAAGGGCGGTACCACGCGCTGCCGTAGTGGTAGTACGGCCGGCCGTTCCAGTTGTACTGCCGATAGCCGCCGGGCAGCGAAGTCACGTAGCGCGGCGGACGATGGCCGCCATTCCAGCTGCCACGGTTGTCGCGACGTTCGATGGTGCGATTCACCGTGCGATCGGCAAGGTTGCCCACGACGCCGCGATCGCTGCGCTGGTTGCGCAATACATTCCCGGCACTGCCGCCGCCACGCGCAACGGCAGGCGGCGCGGGAGCCCGCTGCGGAGCGGCATGCGCCTGAGGCTGGCGCTGCTGATGCTGACGCTGCGGCGCGGACTGACGCGGTGGCGCCGCCGGCCGGGCCTGGTCGCGGGCTTGTTCCTTGGCCTGAGCCTCGCGGGCTACGTCACGCACCATCCCACCGGTGCCCGCCGTGGCAATCGCGCTCAGCGCCAATGCGCCACAGGCTGCTGCCAGGATGGATGCCGTCCGGAATCGCGTATTCATAACTACCTCACTTCACCGAATAACCGCGGCCTTCGAGGCACGCGGACATGGCGCGCCGATACTCGGCGGCCTGCTGCTCATAGCGACGCGTGCCGCGATAATCGCGGTAGTGCGTCACTTGCTGCGCCTGTTGCTGTTCCGAGGCCGCCGCCGCCGAACCCACTACGGTGCCGGCGATGGCGCCGATGGCGGCACCCTTGGCCCCGTTGCCGGGACTTGCGGCGAGGGCGCCGATGACCGCACCCACCGCCGCGGCGGCACCGATCGTCTGCCCACCGGAGGCGCGGGCCGGCACGACGGCGGTGCGGTCTTCGCCCGGGGCCAGGTGCTTGCCCGGATCAAAACCCGTCTGCCGTACCGACCAGTTGTAGCACTCGTAGCGGTCACGATCCTGTTGCTGCTCGGACTGGCCCTGCAGGGGATAGAAAAATACCTTGGTGAGGTTGGGCGGCGGCGCGACGGGCGCTGGCGCGGCGACCACACGGCGCGGTGGCGGCGTGGTCACGCAGGCGGCCAGCAGGGCGCCGGTGGCCAGCGCCAGCAGGGTTCGGCAAAGCAGCTTCTTGTTCATGGTGCCACTGTACGCCGCAGCCCTGAACCGGCCCTGAATGCTGTTCACACGGGCAAAGCCCGATATTTACGCCCCTGTCACTTTGGCGACAGGCGCAGCAGCGCGTCGCCCGCGAAAATGTAAAGTGCCCCATCGGGGCCCTGCCGCACCTCGCGGATGCGCTTCTTCAGGTCGGTGAGCAGCCGCTCTTCCGCCACCACGCGATCGCCGTCCAGCTCCAGCCGCACCAGGGCCGCGCCTGCCATGGCGCCGACGAACAGATTGCCCTTCCAGTCGGGGAACAGATTGCCGGTGTAGAAGGCCATTCCCGAAGGCGCAATCGACGGCACCCAGTAATAGCGGGGCTCCTCCACGCCGGGCATGGAGGTCTTGCCGTTGCCCACCAGCACGTTCTTGCGACCATCGGCCTGGCGCGCGTCGTATTGCCGGCCATAGCTGACATCCGGCCAGCCATAGTCCTTGCCCGCGCGAATGATGTTCACCTCGTCGCCACCCTGCGGACCGTGGTCGATCACCCACAACTGGCCCGTGGCCGGATTGATGGCCGCGCCTTCGGGATCCTTCAGCCCATGCGCGAAGGTCTGCGCATCGACCGTGGCGCGCGACAGCCAGGGATTGTCGGGCGGGATCCAGCCGTCCTTGGTCACGCGCAGCACGCGACCGGAAAAATTGCGGCGGATGTCGGGCTCGGCGGTGAAGTCGTGTTCCATGCCATCGAGCTTGGATTCATAGCGCCAGAAGCGATCCGAGCCGATCGCGAACAGCGTGCCGTCGGGCGCCAGCACGATGCGCCGCTCGGCGCCCTCGGCGATGGTCTTGACGTTCTCGAGACGTTTCGCGTCGGCCGACAGCGTCGCGCGCGCCACGCGCTCGATGCCGATCTTCATCACCCGGCGCTGCGCCAACGGCACGCTCCATACGTTCTCGTAGAGCTGCGCCAGCGGGAAGCTGCCGCCCGGCTCGCCATCCACCGGCGCGAAATACGCGAAATACAGCGTGCGATTGCGCGCGAAGTCCTGATCGAGCACCACATCGTGCAGGCCTTGCGCGCCGATCATCTTGATCACCGGCAGGCCTTTCAGCGGCTCGGACTGCGAACCGTCGCGGCCGATGATGCGCATCTGGCCGCGAGCGGTGACCAGAAAGCGTCCGTCCGGCAGGAAGGCCAGCGCCCAGCCATTCACGCCCGTGGCGATGGTCTCGACCTTCAGCGCCGGCGAAGGCTTCGCCGGCGCCGGCGCATCGGTCTGGCCCGGGAATGCCGGCCTGGGTTCGGGCGAGTCGGCCCGGCTCGCGCCGGTGAATGCGCACATGAACAGGGCCATGCCGATCGACGCCGCCACTGGCGCGGAAATTCGTTTCATTTCGCCCCCCCGATTTGCGCCGGTGCGATAACCGGCACGGATTTCACCAAAGCTTAACGCTTTGGCGCGCGCATGCGCGTGGCATCATGAAAGTCATGCGGCTGATGTTTCGCGGATGTTGGATTGGCGCAGTGGGCGTGCTGGCGGCGGTGGCCGTTTTCGCGGGCAACGCGGATTACACGCCACCCGGTGGCTTCAATGGTCTTGCCTGGGGCGCGCCGCTTTCCGCGCTGGGAAAGGCGAAGCTCGCCCGCGCCAACACGGCCACCGATTCCCACGGCAAGGTCACGCAGCTGCGCTGCACCGAAAGGCCCGAAGGCTGCGCGAGCGCCGGAGTTTCCGATCAGGATGTGGAGGGAGCGGGTTCTTTTTCGGTGGCCGAGTACTACCGCGAGCCCGACAGCAACCCGTGGGCTCAGTCGCTGGTCGCGCTGCAGGCGGCCACTTACCTGTTCTGCGATGAATGGCTGGGACCGGGCGTGCGCAAGGATGTGAAGCAGCGCATGCGCCTGTGCGGCGCGCGCATTTTCTACCGCAGTGAGAGCGCCGCCCAGCTCGCCGGCAAGCCCGCGAAATTCGAATCCAACCAAGCGCGCGTGTTGCGGCACCTGATCGCCGAATACGGTCCGTACGACGGGCAGCGCGTGAAGAAGGGCGAAGTCGTGTTAGGGCCAGTCATCGAGGCGGGTGCCACGGAACCGGAGCCCACCGAGATGCCCGCGGATGCAGCGGGCGATTCAGGCCAGGGTGTTGCCCGCTATCGCTGGTGCGGCTTGCCCGGCAATTCGGACCAGCTCGTGCCGGATTGTCCGGCGACGATCACGCTGCTGTTCAATCACGAGACCGGCTGGGGAATGGTGCTGTTCGCCACAGAATCGATGTACAAGTTCGCCTACGCGCGCCACGTTGCCCAGGACGAAAACAACGAGCTGTACATGGCCCTGGTGAGCAGGGACCCCGGCAAGCCCACGCGCCGCAACGCCAATGACTGCCAGCGCACCACGGGCAGCCTGGTCTGCGAAGGCAAGCTGCTGTCGATGCCGGATTCGGAGCGTCGGCGCTTCGAACCCTGATTCAGGGCTGCGTCACCACCCGTGGGACGGAAAATCCTCGGCTCAACTCCTGCCCGAGTGACCGAATCCGCCCGCGCCGCGCGCGGTGGCCGCGAAATCTTCGACCACGGTGAGCTGCACCTGCGCCACGGGTACGACGATGAGCTGCGCGATGCGTTCGCCAGGCTGGATGGTGAAAGCAGAACTGCCGCGGTTCCAGCACGACACCATCAGCGGCCCCTGGTAATCCGAATCAATAAGGCCAACCAGGTTGCCGAGCACGATGCCGTGCTTATGGCCGAGGCCCGAGCGCGGCAGGATCATCGCCGCATAGCCCGGATCATCGATGTGGATGGCCATGCCGGTGGGAATCAGTGCGGCGCCGCCGGGTGCGAGATCCAGCGGCGCATCGATGACGGCGCGCAGATCGAGCCCCGCGGAGCCGGCGGTGGCGTAGGTGGGCAGAGGCCAGGTGGTGCCGATGCGTGCATCGAGCACGCGGACTTTCAATTGCTGCATGCGGCGATGTTAGGGAAAACGCGTGCGGCTTGCAGCGTGGATCGATCAGCCGCGGACCGCGGCGAGCTTTGGTTTTGCAGCAAGGCGCTCGATGAAGCGCGCGACGATGAAATCCATCAGCTTCACGCCCAGTTCGATCTTTGCGCCGGCGCCCAGCGAAAGCTTGCCGCCGTTGGGCCAGAACAAGGTGAGCGCGTTGTCGTCGGCTTCGAACACCTTGGCATCGCCCACTTCATTGGCGGCAATCAAGTCGAGATTCTTGCGATTGAGCTTGGAGAGCGCGTGCTCTTCGACATTGTCCGTTTCGGCCGCGAAGACCACGGTGTAAGGCCGGTCGGCGCGTTGGGCCACGGTGGCGAGAATGTCCACCGTGCGTTCCA
>Ga0164241_10004998_pt1 | contig 12595 bp, 11 predicted proteins | sample OricomyardsoilBY_FD_108780 | JGI IMG/M metagenome (GOLD analysis project Ga0164241, IMG submission 108780) | Backyard soil microbial communities from Emeryville, California, USA - Original compost - Back yard soil (BY) | ecosystem: Environmental > Terrestrial > Soil > Unclassified | place: USA...
TAGCGGCATGACGGTAACTGACCGTGTACAAGGCAATGCAGGTTTTACAACGATGAAGTCAAAAAGCGACAGGAGTAGTTCGGCACAAGCATCCGTCCGCAGTCAGGTCGAAATCGCTCTTCCATTTTCCTTTCACAATTTCTTAATCCACTCATCTCGAGAAAATGGCACGAAGGCCGGGATCTCAAGTTCTGCGATCCGATGAAGCGATCCTCCCGCTTGCCAGGATTAATAAACTGTCGCAAAATTAAATGTACAGAACGCTGTCAGCTAAGTCACCGTGAACTAGCCGAGAAATATATGACAGTTATTTTTGCTATGGTGTACTAGTCTTCGCGGCTTTTAGGGTAGTCGAAGAACAACATCTTGCCGGTTCCCCAGGTAACCTGATCCCAGCGATCCGCCTTGAACTGGAACGCTACTACGCCACACGTAGGAACGTTGTCGATATCCTGTTCCTCAGACATAATGGAATTCACAAAGTCGGTGAGTCCGGGGTTGTGACCAAACATAATGACTGTACTGACTTTATCTTTCAGTTTGTTCAACACCTCCAGCATAGCGTCTTCGTCTCGGTGATAAAGCTTGCCGACAACCTTAATGTTCTCTTTGTCGTAACGAAGTATTTTGGCAATCCTTTTTGCCGTTGAAAAAGCTCGTTTTGCCGGACTGCTGATAATGAGATCCGGATGTATGTCTTTCTCTTTGAGTCGTTTTCCCATGCGGGGAGCATCTCGCTTACCACGGTCATTCAGTGGTCGTTCGATATCGTCCAGGGTCTTGGAATCCCAACTGGACTTGGCGTGGCGGATGACAAATAGTGTTTTCACAGGACTAAATTTAATTCCAAAATCCTAAATATCTTTGACTGGATGTCCGACTACAAGAAAAGTTTACCCAAAAGGATACGGTATTACGTTGTCTACCAGTTTGTCAGGTTCCTGATAGCGATATCCAACGCCATTCCGCGCATTAGCTGGCTTAAATTCTGTGGCTGGCTTGGACGACTGGGCTTCCGGTTTGCTAAGCAGACACGAAATCTGATGTTCAAAAATCTAACGATTGCCTTCGGCAACGAGATGACTACTGATCAGATTCATGCGCTGGCGAAAAAATCTTTTGAGATGTTGGGGAAGAATGCCGGAGACATCCTGCGGGCAACAAAGATTCAGTCACTGGCCGATCTGGAGAAATTCCTCGTGACGCATCACCTGGAGATTTACGAAGAAGCCCTGGCCAAAAAGAAGGGGATTGTTTTTCTGACCTTGCATATGGGTGCCTTCGACCTGCAGATCACGAACATGGCGCTGCGCGGACTTGACCCCAGTATCATTGGAACGCCGATCAAGGATAAACGTCTGAATAAGTTACTTTGGGAAAACAGGAACCGGTTTGGGGCACTGCCCATCGAGCGTGGCAAAGAAACGTTCAGGCTGTTAAAGGTATTGAAGTCAGGTGGTTCGGTTGCATTGCTGATCGATCAGGATACCAAAGTGAAGAGCCGTTTTGTGAACTTCTTTGGCAAGCCGGCATCCACCCCAGTGGGCGCAACAATACTGGCGATGAAAACTGGTGCTGCGGTCGTGCCAACTTGCGTGTACCTCGGCGATGACTGGAAGCAGCACATGACGTTCTTTCCTGTAATTCCCATGCGCGATACCGGCGATGAAGAGGCGGACGTTGTCTATAATACGCAGGTGTTAACGGATTTTATTGAGGCCCGTATTCGCGAGCACCCCGAGCAATGGGTATGGATGCACGATCGCTGGAAGACGAAGCCGGGAGAGGAGATCAAGTGATTCCAAGGGTGAGCGAATCATTAACTGCAGAAAAATTCCATTGTAACGCCGGGGCTTACCGGGATGCAGCGTATCGCACGAAGATAGCGTGCCACTGCTATTTTCTGCCTCACCGCGGAACGCAGCGTCCAAATGGATTTCTTATCTGAACAGACTAGAAATGCAGCCAACCTCCAGGCTACGGCTTCTTACTTCTTAAACATAAAAAAAACCGCGAGCACCAGGAAGATCATCCCAATCAGATGATTCCATCGAAACGTTTCTTCTTTGAAGAACACCAACGAGAACGCCACAAACACCACCAGCGTAATCACCTCCTGAATCACCTTCAACTGCATCAGGGAATATGGCCCTCCATATTCCTTCGATCCCAACCTGTTCGCAGGTACTTGCAACATGTACTCAAACAACGCAATGCCCCAACTAATAAGGATAACGGCCACCAACCCGAGATTGGCACTCCACTTCATATCCTTAAACTTCAAATGACCATACCACGCGAACGTCATAAACGTATTCGACAACAAAAGTAGGATAACGGTATACACTCCCCGCATAACACATTTGCCCGCGTACAGCGGCCAGGTAATTATTAATTACTAATTGTTAATTATTAATTGCTACTTCACCAGCTTCTTATACTTGATCCGATGAGGCTGCTCATCACCCAGTCGTTTGCGTTTGTTCTCTTCATACTCCGAGAATCCGCCTTCAAACCAGAACACCTGTGAGTCGCCTTCGAACGCCAGTATGTGTGTACAAACTCTATCCAGGAACCAGCGGTCGTGAGAGATGATCACCGCGCAGCCACCGAAGTTATCCAGTGCTTCTTCCAACGCACGCAATGTATTTACGTCAAGATCGTTGGTAGGCTCATCGAGCAGCAGCAGGTTGCCGCCCTGACGCAACGCAATGGCTAGATGCACGCGGTTTCGCATACCACCAGAGAGTTCTTTCACCTTCTTTTGCTGATCGTTTCCGTTGAAGTTGAACTTGCCTACATACGCACGCGAGTTCTGTTGCTTGCCGCCGAGTTCGATGAGTTCGTTGCCGCCGGTAATGGCCTGCCAAACCGTTTCTTCCGGTTTTAAATCGTCGTGCTCCTGGTCAACGTAAGCGATCTTCACCGTTTCGCCCACTTCAAAGTTTCCGGCATCGGGCTTTTCCTGCCCGGTTATCATCTTGAACAAGGTTGTCTTACCCGCGCCGTTAGGGCCTATAATTCCGACAATACCCGCGGGAGGCAATGAGAAAGTAAGATTCTCGTACAACAACTTGTCGCCATAACCTTTCGCCACGCCCTTTGCTTCGATCACTTTGTTTCCTAATCTCGGACCAGGAGGGATAAATAGTTCGAGCTTTTCTTCCTTCTCGCGCGTTTCCTGGCTGATCAGCTTTTCGTAAGCGCTCAACCTGGCTTTTCCTTTCGCCTGACGTCCTTTCGGATTCATGCGCACCCATTCCAACTCGCGCTCCAATGCCTTCTGACGTTTCGACTCAGACTTCTCCTCCTGGGCGAGGCGCTTCTGCTTCTGATCCAGCCAGGATGAATAATTGCCCTTCCATGGAATACCTTCGCCGCGGTCGAGTTCAAGGATCCATCCAGCCACGTTGTCGAGGAAATAACGGTCGTGGGTAACAGCGATAACGGTACCCTTATATTGTTTCAGGTGTTGCTCCAACCAGTATACCGATTCGGCATCCAGGTGGTTGGTAGGTTCATCGAGCAGCAATACATCCGGTTCCTTAAGCAAGAGTCTGCAAAGCGCTACACGTCGTTTCTCACCACCAGAAAGGTGTTCAATCTTTGCCTCCGGAGGGGGACACCGCAGGGCGTCCATAGCGCGCTCCAGTTTGTTGTCAAGTTCCCAGGCATTAGCGGCGTCCAGTTTTTCCTGGATCTCGCCCTGCTTTGTGATGAGCTTGTCCATCGCGTCGGGATCTTCCATCACTGCGGGATCGCCGAACTTTTCATTAATGGCTTCGAACTCTTTCAGCAGGTTCACCACCTCCTGCGCGCCTTCTTCCACCACTTCTTTTACCGTCTTGGTTTTGTCGAGTTGGGGTTCCTGCTCCAGCAATCCCACGGAAAAACTGAGATCGGACACCACTTCACCCTGAAATTCCTTGTCGACACCGGCGATGATGCGTAAAAGACTCGATTTACCGGATCCGTTCAGACCCAGAACGCCGATCTTCGCTCCGTAAAAGAAGGAGAGGTATATATTCTTGAGAACTTGCTTGCTGGGCGGGTAAATCTTGTTCACCCCGGCCATCGAGAAGATTATTTTTTCGTCTGCCATAATTGTGGATTATTTATCCTCTGCGACACCATTTTGCCGCGATGAGCGTTTGAAAGTCAAGGCGCAAATATGGTAAAAAAGTCCGGCTGCAGCGGGCTGTGCGCGGCACCAAAATTTTCTCGTGTGTAAACAAGAGGTTCTGCCCAAAGCCGGAAAACTTTGGAGTACTGTTTGCACGGGAAAAATAAAATTTGTTTTGATCTGCAAAATTTTATTTTTGCGAAAATATATAGGAGGACTAAAAGTATGTATTGGACTTTGGAACTTGCCTCGTACCTCGAAGACGCGCCCTGGCCGGCGACAAAAGACGAACTCATTGATTACTCTATCCGATCTGGCGCTCCCCTGGAAGTTGTAGAAAACCTGCAGGAACTCGAAGACGACGGTCAGCCATACGAGAGCATTGAGGAGATCTGGCCCGACTATCCGACCAAAGAAGATTTCTTCTTTAACGAAGACGAATATTAAGCAAACGAATGATAGAGGGCTGTTCTGAACGGACAGCCTTTTTTGTTACACCGCGTGTAATTCGTCCGTTAGCTGCTATAACGCTTGTAGGTGCAGTGTATAGACATTGCGTTGACAAACCATGAAATCAGGCCTTAAGTTACAGGAATCCGGAGCATAGACTGCCTCCACATGACCGGTTGTGACTGTTTCTCTCCGCCGGAGATCAATTTCGCCGCGATGTACCCATGCTCAGCGACAACCATGGGACACGCTGAACTCCGATTACTTCGTCACCGGAGCGAATAGGTCACGCAGAAAATAGGCGGAAGTAGGGATTATTATACCAGGACAATGAGAAGTGTAGTGTCGACTGCGCACGGAAATGATGAGCAATCACTGTTCGCGCAAATACAGTGCTTCTGGAGTTAGGTTGATTTCGTTCGGGACTTCAGAATAGCCTCAGCTACGACCAGATCCTCGGGAGTAGTGATTTTCAGGTTTTCATAACTTCCCTCGACCAGCGTGATGGCATGTCCGGCCATTTCCATAACACTGGCATCATCCGTCACTGAATCGTCCTGTGACGCGCTGTACGCCGATTGGAGCAATGCAATGTCAAAAGTCTGGGGCGTCTGCATCAGTCTGTACCTGGAGCGATCGAGTGCTTTTGAGGACTGATGCCGAAACCCATCACCGGACTTGCCTTCAATGACAGTCAGATCAGGATCGGATGCCGGATCAACGGACGTATCAAAAATCTCCCGAATTGATTCCTTCAACGACACAGCAGTCACGGCTGATCCAGACTTTCGGGCGACTTCAAACGACCTGGCGATGATAACTGTGGTGATTAAGGGACGTACCCCATCATGGACGGCGACTATTCCCGGGCCGACCACATGCGCCAACCCGTTCTTCACGGAATGATACCGTGTTTGTCCTCCGGAAACCAACCTTAACGGCTTGTGAAATGCGTACCGTCGGCACAATTCTTCCCAACGCGGGAAGTCGGACGTTGGCAATACGAGTATGATTTCTATCGAAGGATCGTACGCATAGAATGCGTTGATCGTATGCATGATGACCGGAAGCCCCCCAATGGGCAGGAATTGCTTGGGCGTATCACCCGGAAGGCGAAGTCCCTTTCCCCCGGCGACAATGATGGCTGCTTCTTTCTCGCGCATGCGTCAAAATACAACAGAGTAATGGAGTTTGTCACCTCAACGTTGCGATTTGTTCAGGGGACGGTCCTCTCAATGCTTTCGCGCCCCGAATTAAAGACTACACCGGGAGACTACTTATAAAAGATGAACTGAAGAAGTAAGAACGTATGATGCAGCCGACGAGCCAGCATTTATCTAGGCGAGCTATTAGAGTCCCAGATTGCACGCAAGCACAACAAACGCCGAAGGCGGCCTCGTAATTATTAACTATTAATTACTAATTATTAATTGCTAGATGATCAGCATGGCATCGCCATACGTCAGGAACTTATACTTTTCCTTTTTCGCCACCTTGTAGGCTTCCATCGCCAGGTCATAACCAGCAAACGCAGACGCCATCATCAACAACGTTGACTCAGGCATGTGGAAGTTCGTGATCATGGCATTGCAGATCTTGAAGTCGTAAGGCGGGAAGATGAACTTGTCTGTCCATCCTTCGCGTGCTTTGAGGCGATTCGTAGCCGATACAGCCGACTCCAATGCCCGCATGGTAGTAGTGCCAATGGCACACACGCGGTGTTTGTTGTCAAGGGCTTTATTGACTGTAGCCACACACTCCGGTCCGACGATAAAGTTTTCGGAGTCCATCTTGTGTTTGGTAAGATCTTCCACATCAACGGGACGGAATGTTCCCAGGCCGATGTGCAGGGTGATAAAAGACATATCCACGCCTTTGATCTGTAAGCGCTTTAACAACTGGCGGGTGAAGTGCATACCTGCCGTTGGGGCTGATACGGCGCCTTTATTCTTGGCAAAGATCGTTTGAAATCGCGCTTTATCTTCAGGTTTAATCTTGCGCTTGATGTACTTCGGAAGGGGAGTTTCTCCCAGGGTTTCCACCACTTTGTCGAACGCTGTCGAATCGCCATCAAAAAGGAAGCGGATCGTACGTCCACGTGAAGTGGTGTTGTCGATAACCTCGGCAACCAGGTCGCCATTCCCGAAGTAGAGCTTGTTGCCGACGCGAATCTTGCGGGCAGGATCTACAAGCACATCCCACAAGTGCATTTCCGCATTCAGCTCACGAAGCAGGAACACTTCAATCTTGGCGCCCGTCTTCTCTTTACGGCCGTACAGGCGCGCAGGGAATACCATCGTGTCGTTACCGACAAGCACATCGCCTTCACCGAAGTATTCAACCAGGTCTTTGAAGATACGATGCTCGATCTTTCCCGTGTCCTTGTGAATGACCATCAACCGTGATTCATCACGGTTTTCAGCTGGATCCAGTGCAATAAGGTTGTTGGGGAGCTCGAATTTGAATTCTGATAACTTCATGTCGGTATACGCAAAAGAAGCCCAAACAAGGGCAAATTTTTTAAAAGAAGTTGCAAAAATAAGGCAATATTTGGCTTTTGCGACAAAGGCAGTGAGGTTTTTCAAGCCTGTAACAAAATGGGGATTTTTGAGTCTATCACGGTAATTTTGAGGCTGAAAGCCCGACAAACTAAATTCAAACCATAGCGTTAAGGTGTTCATGAAGACCCTCGGTCAGATATACGAAAGTTTCCGCTTTGCCTGGAGAGCACTCAAGTCGAATGTATTGCGGACGATTTTGTCGCTCCTGGGGGTGACAGTGGGCATTTTTGCCATCATTTCTGTGCTCACACTGGTTGATTCGCTGGAGAAAAACATCAAGGATAGTCTTGATTTCCTGGGAACCGGGGTGATTTACATTGAAAAATGGCCCTTCACGGCCGATAACAACGGCGAGTACCGCTGGTGGGACTTTTGGCAACGTCCCAATGCCTCGTATAATGAATATAAGTTTCTGCAGGCCAACCTACGCAACGAGAACGGCATTGCGATCTTCTCGCGGCGGGGAAACATGACCATCAAGCGTGATAATAACAGTATTGGCCAGGTGAGTCTCGTGGGGGCCAGCCAGGGTTACGAAAACATCTTTGAGGTAAACCTGGAGAAAGGAAGATTTTTCACCTCCGAAGAGCTCGAAGCGGGGCGTAACGTGGCAATTATTGGTTATGAAGTGGCCATTAGTCTCTTCCCCAATGACGAAGACCCTATTGGAAAGTCCATCAAGGTGAAGAACCTTAAATATGTGGTGATTGGCGTGATCCGAAAGGAGGGTCAAAGTTTTCTCGGCACACCTAGCAACGACTACGGCACCATCATTCCATACCAATCCTTCCGTCGCCTGTATATGACGGGGACGGGCAAACCATTTGAACTTTCATCACGCATCGGTGTGAAGGGAAATGAAGCAGACATCGGACTTGTCGAGCTGGAGAACGAGGTACGGGGCATTCTGCGTGTACGGAGAGGGTTGCGCCCTGCAGAGAAGGATAATTTTGTACTGAACCGTCCCGAGGCGATCGCCAACGTGATCTCCGGAGTTTTCGACGTGTTCGGAACAGCGGGATGGATCATCGGCGGATTTTCGATTTTGGTTGGGGGTTTCGGCATTGCCAACATCATGTTTGTATCGGTGAAGGAACGAACGCCGATCATTGGTTTGCAGAAATCTCTGGGGGCCAAGAATTACTTCATACTTTTTCAGTTCCTTTTCGAAGCGATCTTCCTGAGTCTTATCGGGGGACTTGCAGGGTTGTTCCTGGTGTGGCTCATTACGTTCATTCCGATGGGTAGTCTTATAGTCACTTTGACTATAAAGAACATTGTGCTCGGATTGACCGTGTCGTCGATTATTGGGTTGGTGTCGGGAATTGTGCCGGCGGCGATGGCTGCGAGGATGGATCCGGTGAATGCGATCAGAGCGTAGCTTGGGTCCCGTAGGGTGCGTAACGATCGAAGGATGAAATCCATTTGGACGCAGATAAGCGCAGGGAGGCAGAAAAGCGCAGGGAGGCAGAAAAGCGCAGTGAGGTTCTGAAATGCTAAAAAAAAGCGAGTCCAATAGGGCTCGCTTTTTTTCTAGGTTAACCTCGCGCTTTTTCGAGGACTGGTTTTTCCTTCGTCGTCTTTTCTTTTTCGCCACCCTGCTCTTCAGCGAGAGAGCCGGCTACTTTGTCTTTGATCTTCTTTTCGAGTTCTTCCATGAGTTCTGGGTTGTCTTCGATCAGCTGTTTCACTGCATCGCGACCCTGACCCAGTTTGTTGCCGTTGTAGGAGAACCATGACCCCGATTTTTGAATGGTGTTCAGCTCTACGCCGAGGTCGACGATCTCGCCCGACTTCGAAATGCCGCGTCCATACATGATGTCGAATTCAACCACTTTGAACGGCGGAGCAACCTTGTTCTTCACCACCTTCACCTTCACGCGGTTACCGGTAATGTCGTCGGCAGATTCTTTGATCTGACCAATGCGACGAATATCAAGACGCACCGAAGCATAGAACTTGAGTGCATTACCACCGGTTGTTGTTTCGGGATTACCAAACATCACCCCGATTTTCTCACGCAGCTGGTTGATAAAAATACATGAGCATCCTGTTTTGCTGATCGTACCCGTCAGCTTCCGGAGTGCCTGAGACATGAGGCGCGCGTGGAGACCCATTTTGCTATCACCCATCTCACCTTCGAGTTCACTCTTGGGAACAAGAGCAGCTACCGAGTCGATGACGATGATGTCGATGGCACCAGAGCGAATGAGATGGTCGGCAATCTCGAGTGCCTGCTCGCCGTTGTCAGGCTGTGAGATGAGCAGGTTTTCGGTGTCGATACCCAGTTTCTCAGCGTATGCTTTATCGAACGCGTGCTCCGCGTCAATGAATGCGGCGAGTCCTCCCTTGCGTTGTGCTTCCGCGATGCAATGAAGGGTCAGCGTAGTCTTACCGGAAGATTCAGGACCGTAGATTTCTGTTATACGGCCACGCGGAATGCCGCCAATTCCCAGCGCTATGTCGAGGCCAAGGGATCCCGTGGAAATCGCCGGAACATCCACCACACGCTCATCACTCAACTTCATTACGGTACCCTTTCCGTATGTCTTTTCCAGCTTGTCAAGGGTGAGCTGGAGGGCCTTCAACTTTTCTTTCGCGTCGCTCATAAAAGGTATTTCAGAATTTTATTGTTACTTAATCTCTCGACAGTCACGCCTTGCTCAAAAAAACAAACTCTGGTGACTGCGCTAACCGATGTTATTATTGATCGATCATGGGTTGAAATTACGACAACACCACTAATACAGCAATCCGATAATCATGACAAAATTCAGGTCATCGAGGGTAATGCTTCAACATTGCCGTGCTAATCAAATTTACATCAACTAGTTGACTACTCAAACTCTGCCGTGACAACTACTGTCAAACGTTTTATATTGCGCCATCGCAGGCACTGAAGCCCCGGAAATGACTCGTACCAGACCTTTTCAAACATCATCGTCAACTATCACTTTGCTGGTTCAGTGCTCAGTAACTATTTCTAAACTGGCCCGGCCATCAGGATATGTTTCTCTGTCGACTCAGCTATTCGTATCTGATATCCTGCCGATGCCATCGGTATGTGTTTCTCAGCTGGCGCAGTCACGAGTATCTGTTTCTATACTTGCGTCGGTAAGTGTTTCCTTACTGGCGCGGCCATCGTTATCAGCTTTGCACCACCAATCTATCACCTCACTGCATGCGCACGCGTAAGATTGTAAAGCGTGTACTTCTCGCCTTAGTGGCTGTACTCATCATACTCGTCGCCGTGTATTGGGATCTCGTGGCTTACGCTGCCCGTCAGGGTTACGGACAACTTAGTATTGTGTGGAAAGCCCGCCCGGTAACTGAATTCCTGGCGGATCCTGATTTTCCAGACTCCCTGAAGCAACGCCTTCGCTTTATCGATGAAGTAAGGAAGTATGCCATAGATTCCCTCTCCCTGAAAGACACCGAAAACTACCGAACGATGTACGACCAGAAAGGTAAGGAGGTGATGTGGGTGGTCATGGCTTGTAAGCCGTTTGCGTTGGAGCCTAAGGAATGGAAATTTCCGATCGTAGGTACCGTTCCCTACAAGGGATTCTTTGACGAGAAACGTGCGATGAACCTGAAGGCAGAACTTGGAAAGGAGGGGTGGGATGTCATCGTAAGAAACCCCGGAGGCTGGTCAACTTTAGGCTGGTTTACCGACCCAATCCTGAGTAAGATGTTGAACAGAAGCGAAGGCGATCTGGCCAACCTCATCATCCACGAAATGTCGCACGCCACCATCTTCGTGAAAGACAGCATCGACTTCAATGAGAACCTGGCCACCTTCATCGGCGACCGTGGTACGGAAAAATTTCTCATCGATCGATTCGGTGAGATCAGCCTTGAGTATCGCACTTACATTGAAGAAGACAAAGACTATTTGAAATTTGTGGATCACATGCTGCGCGGCGCACGTCATCTCGACAGTCTCTACAAATCGATGAAGCCGGAACTCAGTGATGACGAAAAGAGGGTGCAGAAAAAGGAAGTCATCACCCACATTGTGGAAACGCTCGATACACTATCCCTGGCGTTGGCCGTCAAACCGTCGGAACGTTTTCGAGGTAAGCTTCCGAACAATGCGTACTTCATGAACTTCCGTCAGTACCAGGAGAAACAAAGTGACTTTTGGGATGAGCGCATGAAGTTTACTTCGCTTCGTGCATACATCGAATACATGAGCGGGAAGTATCCCTTCCTGTAATCATTCATTGACCCGACCTTGCACGTGGCCATATTGAACGCGTAATAAGTTCAACAGCCTATTGATGACCTTTTCTCCCCGACTACAACCGTTGCATGAATTTTTTCCTGCGCTGATTTGTTATCGAATTGTTACGTCCGCTTAAGGAATTGTTAAGAAACTGTTGTAGATTTTGATTCGGTCCGTTTGTACCTAATTTTGAGCAAAATGCATGATATGGGAAGCAAGCCATTGCACAAGGTGCTTGTGGTCGACGACGAAGAACCAATCCTGGAACTTCTACGATACAACCTCGAAAAAAGCGGATATGAAGTAAAGACCGCATTAGACGGATCACGGGCAGTAGACATTGCCAAAAAGTTTGTGCCTGATCTCGTGCTGCTCGATATCATGATGCCAAAGATGGACGGCGTGGAAACTTGTCGACTGTTGCGTGATATCCCTGAATTGCAAAAGACCTTTGTCGTATTTCTCACGGCGCGTTCGGAAGAGTATTCGGAAGTAGCCGCGTTCGACGTTGGGGCAGATGACTACATTAACAAGCCCATCAAACCACGTGCGCTGATGAGTCGTATCAGCGCGTTGTTCCGTCGGGATTCGAAAAAAACTTCGCCGTCAAGTTCGATCACCATCGGTGATCTCACCATCGACCGCACCAGCTATACCATCAATGTAAACGGAAAGGAGATCAGTCTTCCCAAGAAGGAGTTTGAATTACTCTTCTTCCTGGCGCAGAACCCTAACAAGGTGTTCAGCCGCGAAGACCTCTTGCAAAACATCTGGGGATCGGACGTCTATGTGCTCGCCCGTACGGTTGATGTGCATATCCGGAAGGTTCGTGAAAAGATTGGCGACGACTATATCACCACCGTGAAAGGGGTTGGCTATAAGTTCAGCCTGAATTAAGAATTAGTCTTTGGTCCTTAGTCTTTAGTCCTTAGTTGTTACTAGTTTTATGGTACATTAGCGTCCTTGCTGCAATGTATTTAGTGGTAACTCGGAGTACTAAGGACATACTCAGGACTTAATACTCAGTACTAAGGACTAACATATCTTTCATGGTTTACAGTTCACGGGGATTAGCCCTCTTGTTGGCACTGTGCATTGCACTGATCACGACGTTATTTCTTTCCCTGTTTAAGAGTGTCGACAGCAGCGCGCTGTTCGTCGCTTTTGGCGTGAGCTTTTCTGTTTCTTATCTGCTCGTATTTGTCGTCCTCGAATTTTTGATTTTCCGCGAGA
>Ga0164241_10005000_pt1 | contig 12593 bp, 10 predicted proteins | sample OricomyardsoilBY_FD_108780 | JGI IMG/M metagenome (GOLD analysis project Ga0164241, IMG submission 108780) | Backyard soil microbial communities from Emeryville, California, USA - Original compost - Back yard soil (BY) | ecosystem: Environmental > Terrestrial > Soil > Unclassified | place: USA...
CCCCCGTTTGGCAGTGGGAACGGAAGCGACGAATCCATCAACGTAGTTCATGGCGGTTCTCCTGTGAATTGTCGGGAGGATGGCCTTTGGCCCCGCAACCGTCAAATCCGCTTCGCGAGTTCTTCGGCCTTGCCAATGTAAGACCCCGGCGTCATCGCCAGCAGGCGCTGCTTCTCAGCCTCCGGCAACTCCAGGCCATTGATGAACTCGCGGATCGACTCGGCCGTGATGGCCTTGCCGCGGGTCAGCTCCTTCAGGCGCTCGTAGGGGTTGGGCAGGGCATAGCGGCGCATCACCGTCTGGATCGGCTCGGCCAGCACTTCCCAGGCGCTGTCGAGGTCATCGGCCAGGCCGGCCTCGTTGATCTCCAGCTTGTCCAGGCCCTTGAGCAGCGACTCATAGCCGAGCACCGCGTAACCCAGCGCCACACCCATATTGCGCAGCACGGTGGAGTCCGTCAGGTCGCGCTGCCAGCGGCTGATCGGCAGCTTTTGCGACAGGTGCGCCAGCAGTGCATTGGCCAGGCCGAAGTTGCCTTCCGCGTTCTCGAAGTCGATCGGGTTGACCTTGTGCGGCATGGTCGAAGAACCGATCTCGCCGGCGCGGGTCGCCTGCTTGAAATAGCCCACCGACACATAACCCCAGACGTCCCGCGACCAGTCGATCAGGATGGTGTTGGTGCGCGTCACGGCGTCGAACAGCTCGGCCATGTAGTCGTGCGGCTCGATCTGGATCGTGTAGGGATTGAAGACCAGGCCCAGGCGCTCTTCCACGACCTTCTTCGAGAAACCTTCCCAATCGAAATCAGGCCAGGCCGAAAGATGCGCGTTGTAGTTGCCCACGGCGCCGTTCATCTTGCCCAGGAGCTTCACGTCGGCGATACGCGCGTGGGCATTGCGCAGGCGGGCCACCACATTGGCGATTTCCTTGCCCACCGTCGTGGGGCTGGCGGTCTGGCCGTGCGTGCGGCTCAGCATCGGCGTGGCCGCGGTGGCGTGGGCCATCTCGGTCAGCTTGGTGATGATGCGGTCCAGCGTGGGCAGCACCACTTCAGCGCGCGCCGTCTTGAGCATCAGGCCGTGGCTGGTGTTGTTGATGTCTTCGCTGGTGCAGGCGAAGTGAACGAACTCGCCGGCGGCCTTCAGTTCGGCGCTCGCCTCGAAGCGCGCCTTGATCCAGTATTCGACCGCCTTGACGTCGTGATTCGTCGTCCGCTCGATCTCCTTGATGGCCTGGGCATCGGCCTCGGAAAAACGTGCCACCAGGCTGCGCAGCAGGCCGCGCGAGGCTTCCGACAGCGGCCGGAATTCGTCAAAGCCCGCGTCCGACAGGGCAATGAACCACTCCACCTCCACCTGCACGCGACGGTGCATCAACCCGTACTCGGACAGCAGGGGACGCAGGGCCGCCACGCGGCCGGCATAACGCCCATCCAAAGGTGACAGGGCGCTGATGCTGCTGAGGGCGATGGTGCTCATGGAGGCAGGAAGTTAGGTGAAAACCCGCGAATTCTAGTCGGGCGCGGCGCGGGTGCCGGCACCAGCAACGACTCGGGCGGTTTGTCCAGCCTCTTGGCGAGGGGGTTTTGTGAATCGCACCACAGCACTGCTTTCCGGACGAGCCGGCCCCTAGAATGAATTTCCATCGACCCGTCGTCCCATCACCATGAAACTGATCGGTTCGCTTTCCAGCCCCTATGTCCGCAAGGTTCGGGTCGTGCTGAGTGAGAAGAAGCTCGATTACCAGCTGGTGCTGGAAGACGTCTGGGGCAGCGATGCCATCCTCAAGATGAATCCGCTCGGCAAGGTGCCCTGCCTGGTCATGGAGGGCCAGGACGCCATCACCGGCGCGGTCTTCGACTCCCGCGTGATCTGCGAATACCTCGACGGCCTCTCGCCCGTGGGCAAGCTCATCCCCGAACGCGGCCGCGAGCGCATCGAGGTGCGCACCTGGGAAGCCCTGTCCGACGGCCTGATGGACGCCTGCGTGGCCGCGCGCCTCGAACAAACCTGGCCCGGCCGCAAGCCCGAGCAGCGCTGCGGCGCCTGGGTGGACCGCCAACTGACCAAGGTACACGAAACCGTCAAGGCCATGAGCCAGGGCCTGGGCGAGAAAGCCTGGTGCTCCGGCAACCACTTCTCGCTGGCCGACATCGCCATGGGCTGCGCCTTGTCGTACATCGACTTCCGCTTCCCCGCCATCGACTGGCGCGAGGGGAATGCGAACCTGGCGAAGCATTGCGAGAAGCTGGCGGCAAGGGCGAGTTTTGTGGATACGGCGCCGCCAGCCTAACGTCAGGTTTCAGCTCACAATCGCTCTCAATGGGCGGACGATGAGGCCTACACTTCCCTGATGAAAGCCTTGCCGCTCCTGCTTGCGGCGCTGCTTGCCGGCGGCGTGGCGGGTGCGCATGAAGCCACGCCCTGTGGCCCTTACCAGGTGGCGTTCTACGAGACCGGCCTGCTTTATTTCGAGAACGCTGCGGGCGAGCATGTGGGCATCGACCGCGATGTGGTCGAGGAAATCGCCAGACGCACGGGCTGCGTGCTGGACCGGATCATGGAGTCGCGGGTGCGCACCTGGGCAGGACTGGCCGATGCCCGGCTGGACATGACGGTGTCCGGCATCGAAACCCCGGCGCGCCAGAAGTTCGCGCGCTTCATTCCCTACATTGCCAGCAATCGCAACTACCTGGTCGTGCGCGCCGCGCTGGGGGCCCGGGTCCGAACGCTGGAGGCGTTCAAGGCGGACCCCTCGCTGCGCCTGGGCGTGGTGAAGAGTTTTGCCCACGGGGCCACGCTGGATCCCTGGATCGAGGCGCTCAAGCTCGAAGGCCGGGTCAGCGAAGTGGCCGATCTGGAAGTGCTCGCCCGGGTGTTCGCTGCGGGCCGCATCGACGCTTTTCTTTCGCAGCCCATCGTCTGGCCCCCGCTGCTGGCGCGCAACCAGCTCGACGGCAAGGTACAGATCCTCGACGTGGCGCCGCGCGACACCGCCGTGCTTGGCCTTGTGCTGTCCCGAAGCCGGGTCAGCGCCGCCGATGCCGACAGGATGCGCAAGGCCATCGAGGCCATGCGCGCCGACGGCACGCTGGAAACCATCATTTCCCGCTATGTTGGCAAGCCCCTGGGGCGCACGCTCGCCGCGCGCCCGGCCGAGAACTAGTTCACTTCAGTTTTCCTTTCCGCATGCGCGGCACCCGCAAGGGATGAAACAGGTAAAGGCAACCACAGAGGCACAGAGGCACGGAGAAAGACAGAGATGCTTTGAATTCCTCAGTGCCTCTGTGCCTCTGTGGTTGCATCTGGATTTGAGTTTTCGAGGGGCTCACTTTCACTTCAGGCGACGCCGCGCCACGAGGCCACCGCCCAGCAGTCCGACCCACAACATGGCGCTCGTCGGCAGCTCGGGCACCGGGCTGATCCTCGCAACAAAGCCTTCCGTGAAGCCCGAGGGGTTGATGCCGGTGCCCACGATGGTGAGCCCGTCGTCCGAGATGCCGTTGGCCAGGCGCAGGTCCCAGCCGATCACTGCAGTGTTGCCCTGGGCGATCAGGTAGTCCTTGAGATTGAACTCAAGGCCGTTCAGCCAGAAGGCGGCGGAGGTGGTGCCGCTGCCGGGCAGGTAGTCGAAGCCCACGATGACGCTGCCGTTGCCATTGGCATCCAGCGCCGAGCGTCGGCTGCTGATGCCGGCGAGGGACTGCATGCCGCCCGCGGCGGTCCAGACGAAGCTGCCGCGATCAAGTGAGTTGCCGACGATGACCTGACCATCGGTGGAGATGCCGTTGGCGACGTAGCTCGATGTGTCGCCCGCAAGGCGTCCGAGGTCGGTCATGCCCGTGGCGGCGGTGTAGCGGAAGGCGGACTTGCCGTCGCTGGAGGAGCTGAAGCCCACGATGACGCTGCCATCGCCGGACACATCGCGGGCCTCGCTGTTGAAGCTGATGCCGTTGTTGTTGATCGAGCCGAGGAAGCCCAGCGCGACGAGGCCGGTGGCGTCGGTGTAGCGAAACGCCTGCTCGCCCGCGGTGGAAGCCGGCGAGGCGACCGAACCCACGGTGACCGTCGCGTCTGCGGAGATCGCCCAGGAGCGGCCCTGGTTGGCGGGGTTGCCGCCCGGGTTCAGGCCGCCCAGGAAGGTGAACTGGCCGCCGACGGTGTCCCGAAACGCCCGCGCGCCGTTGCTGCTGTCGCGCCCGGCCACGACCTTGCCGTCGCCACTGGCCTTGTAGGCGATGCCGCTGGTGTTGCTGCTGTACAGCGCCTTGATGCCCGTGGCGGCGGTCCAGACGATGGCCAGGTTCACGCCGTTGGCCCCCTGGCCCTGGCCCACGACGGTGAGGCCGTCGGCGGAGACGCCCTGGGCCAGCGACGAGAAGCTGCCGCCGGCCACATCGCCGATGCCCTGGAACGAGGCGTCGGCGTTGGCATGACTGACAAAACAGGCGCAGGTCAGCGCAACAAGGCGGCGAAGGGTGAAAGGCACGGCAGGCTCCATGGGAGAGTGGCTTGAGGGGGCGTTCGCAGCTGGGCTGCTTGTCTGTGTACGCAAGTTGCCGGGCTCAAAAGGCTCATGCCCGCCCCCAAGCTGGTCGGGCCGCGTAGGACCAGGCCGCGTCCGGCCGGCCTCGCCGTCGTTTTCACGGGTCTTGAGGTAAAAACCCTGGCTTGTCGCGCCCGATGTCTCATTCCGAGTAGGAACGTCAACCATGAATCGCCCCGATCCAGCTTTCGAGCTGAACCGCCGCGCCAACGAGCCGCAGGTCTGGCTCCAAGGGCTCCCGTCGCGCCTGGATTCGCTGGATGAACTCGTGGCCGGCCTGCAGCAATCGCCCGCGCAGATCTCGTCCAAGTATTTCTACGACGAGCAGGGCAGCGTCCTGTACGAGGCGATCTGCGCGCTGCAGGAGTACTACCCGCCGCGCGTGGAGCGCAGCATCTTCGAGCAGCACCGGGCCGATATCGCGCTGAGCCTGCCCCATGGGGCGCAGCTGATCGACCTCGGCTGCGGAGACGGGGCCAAGGCCTTTCGTTGGCTGGAACCCCTGGCCTGCGCGCGTTACCTGGGCGTGGACTTCGCCGAGCCCTGGCTGCGCGACACGCTGAAGCGGGGGCAGGAGCGTTTCGGGCAGATTCGCTTCGATGGCGTGGTCACCGATTTCACCCGGGGTTTCGACATCCGGTCCCTGCTCGATGGCCGCCTGCCGAAGATCTTTTTCTATCCCGGCTCTTCCATCGGCAACTTCGACCGCCCGGACGCAGTCCGCCTGCTGTCCGGTATCCGGCGGCACCTGGGGCCGGACGACCGGCTGCTGATCGGGGCCGACATGCTGAAGGACCGTCAGATGCTGCTCGCCGCCTACGACGACGCGCTGGGCGTCACGGCGGCCTTCAATCGCAATGCCCTGCGCGCAGTGGGCCGCGAGCTGAAGCTCGAGATCGACGCCGCGGCCTTCGCCCATCGCGCCGTCTTCAACGAGGCGCAGGGCCGGATTGAAATGCACCTCGTGGCCCAGCGGCCCGTGGAACTGCAACTGCCGGGAGCCGCGCGTGCATTCGCGCCGGGCGATCACATCGTGACCGAGCATTCCTACAAATACTCGCCCGCCTCTTTCGAGCAGCTGCTGCACGAGGCCGGCTTTGGCGAGGTGCGGCCCTGGACAGATGCCGAGGGCTGGTTCGGTGTCTTCGTCGCCTCTACAAATCGCCAGCCAGGCGCAGGCCGCTGAACTGCCAGCGGTGCCAGGGCTGGAAGAAGTTGCGGTAGCTGGCCCGCAGGTGGCTGCGCGGTGAGGCGCAGGAGCCGCCCTTCAGCACGTACTGGCCGTTCATGAACTTGCCGTTGTATTCGCCAATGGCGCCGGCCGCCGTGCGGAAGCCGGGATAGGCCAGATAGGGGCTGGCCGTCCATTCCCAGACATCGCCGAACATCTGCTGAAGTGTGGCGTCAGGCCCCGCCGCCGGCGCGGGACGCCAAAGCCCCTGCTCCACGAAGTTGCCCTCGACCGCCAGGCCCTGCGCGGCGGCTTCCCACTCGAACTCCGTCGGCAGGCGCTTGCCGGTCCAGCGCGCAAAGGCATCGGCCTCGAAGAAGCTGATGTGCGAGACCGGCGCTTCGGGGTCGAGTGGCGCCAGGCCGGCCAGCGTCATCGTCGTCCCGCCCTGCGCAGACTCCCAGTAGAGCGGCGCCTTCCACCCGTTCGCCTGGACCGCATCCCAGCCATCCGACAGCCACAGGGCCGGGTCGCTGTAGCCGCCTGCGGCGATGAACTCGCTCCATTCGCGGTTGCTGACGGGGCGCGTGGCGAGCCTGAACGGGCGCAGATGGACGCTGTGGCGCGGCGCCTCCAGGTCGAAGGCGAAGCCCTCGCCATCGTGGCCGATCTGCACTTCGGCGCCGGGGAAATTAACCCAGGCGGTTTCCCCGCTTGAATCAGCCGTTAGGGATTTCGTCCTCGCGCGCACCGCCGGGCGCAGCGGGTTCTGCGCGAACAGGTGCAGCAGGTCGGTGAGCAGCAGTTCCTGATGCTGCTGCTCGTGGTGGATGCCCAGTTCGATCAGCGAAGCCAGCTCGCGCGAAACCTCGCCCTGCAAAAGTTCCTCTATCGCAACATCGACATGGGCGCGGTAGAGCAGCACTTCCTGCAGGCTGGGCCGCGTCAGCAGGCCGCGGCGCGGGCGCTCATGACGCGCCCCGACGGCGTTGTAGTAGGAATTGAACAGGAAGCCGAAGCCTTCGTCGAAGACCCGGTACCCGGCCAGGTTCGGCACGAGCAGGAACTGCTCGAAGAACCAGGTGGTGTGGGCCAGATGCCATTTTCCCGGGCTGGCAAATTCGGCGGACTGGGGCGTCAGGTCGGCATCGCTCAGCCCGGCGGCCAGCCCAAGCGTCGTTTCGCGCAGGCGGAGGTAAGCGTCGATCAAGGAGCCCATCGCCTGCATTGTCTGGCAAGTCAGGACCAGTCGATGCGTTCGAAGGATCAAGCTGAAAACCAACTGCGGGGGTGCCCCGCGGTGCGCGCAACGACTCCGAAGAATCGCAGACGCCAAACTCTTGAGCGGTGGCCGCGGCCGGATTGTCGTCATGCCCGACAAAGCCGCAAGCCCAAAGATTCACATCCTCAAGCCGTCATCCGATCCGGTGTCGTGTGCGTGAGCAGTGCGTGCATCCGACTGTAAAGAGTGGCCAGGCGGCGTTCGACTTCCAGTTCGTTCAAGCCCCAATGGCTGGCGATCTCGCCCGTCAGCATGCCGCTGGCCACCAGGCTCAGCAGGTGCTGATCGCAGCGGGCCAGGCCCGGCGCGAAGCCGCCGGGGGTCTGGTCGCCGGAGGCGGCGGCCATCAGGGACTCCTGCGAGCGGCTGCGCGGCAGGCCGAACATGGCCAGGCTGCGCTGGGCGATGCCCGGCGACATGGTGGCCCGGCCGGCCGTCAGGCGGCGCAGGCCGGCTTCCAGGCCGCGGCCATCGGCCTGCAGGACGCAGTAGGCGTGGGCACCCCAGCGCAGGGCGTCGAAGAGGCGCAGGTCGTTGGCGGTGTCGGTCAGCAGCAGGATGCGCGGGCGGCGCGGCCAGAAGCGGCATTGCTGGGCCAGGCGCTCGACGTGGCCGTCGGTGAAGCTGAGGTCGCAGGCCAGGAAGTCAGGGGCGCTGGCCTGGATGCCGACGCTGGCTTCACCCAGGCGCAGGGCCTCGCCGGCCAATTGCCAGCCGGCCATGCCGGACACGGCATCTCGCGCCTTCGCCAGGGCGGGCTCGCAGGAACGTAACAGGAAGACGCTGGGCATCGGAACGACAGATCACTTGAACTGCCGTGGATTGTGCGTATCGGGGGTGGACTTCAACACCCCACGAGCAAGGCCCCCGGGATCGCGGGGCAGGGCCTCGCAACGGGCGCGCAACTCCGCTAAGCCATGGCGTTAGGTTGGCGTCATCAGCGGGCCGATGGCGGCAAAACTGTCGGCGCTGGCGATGGGCCAGTAGACCTGGAACACATTGCCTGGCAGTTCCCCGCCCAGCAGGGCGCCGGGCTTGACGAATGGCAGCAGGTTGGCGAGCAGCCTCACCTCGTGGCGGCTGATGCGGTGGACGATGTGCGCGGCGGTCAGCTCTTCGGGGTGGTTCACGCCGGCCGCCTGCAGCAGCTCGCGCAGGGCTTCCAGGGTCTGTTCGTGGAAGCGGAACACCCGCTCGCTCTTGTCGCCCACCACCAGGGCCTGCTGGCGGTGCCGGTCCTGGGTGGTGACGCCGGTGGGACAGTGGCCGGTGTGGCAGGCCTGGGCCTGGATGCAGCCCAAGGCGAACATGAAGCCGCGCGCGGCATTGCACCAGTCGGCGCCCAGGGCCATCACGCGGGCCATGTCGAATGCGCTGACGATCTTGCCGGCACAGCCGATGCGGATCTTGTCGCGCAGGTTCAGGCCCACCAGGGTGTTGTGGACCAGCAGCAGGCCTTCCTGCAGCGGGGCGCCCACGTGGTCGGTGAATTCCAGCGGGGCGGCGCCGGTGCCGCCCTCGGCACCATCGACGACGATGAAGTCGGGGGTGATGCCGGTCTTCACCATGGCCTTGGCAATGGCGAACCATTCCCAGGGATGGCCGATGCAGAGCTTGAAGCCCACCGGCTTGTCGCCCGACAGCTCGCGCAGGCGTTGCACGAATTGCAGCAGCTCGACAGGCGTGGAGAAGGCGCTGTGCGAAGACGGCGAGATGCAGTCCTCGCCCAGCTGCACGCCGCGCGCGGCGGCAATCTCGGCCGTGACCTTGGCGCCCGGCAGCACGCCGCCGTGGCCCGGCTTGGCGCCCTGGCTCAGCTTGATCTCGATGAGCTTGACCTGGGGCTCGCGCGCATTGATTTCGAACTTCTCGGGGCTGAAGCTGCCGTCCACATTGCGGCAGCCGAAGTAGCCCGAGCCGATCTCCCAGATCAGGTCGCCGCCGTTCTGCTTGTGATGCACGCTGATCGAGCCCTCGCCGGTGTCGTGTGCAAAACCGCCGCGCTGGGCGCCTGCATTCAGCGAAAGGATGGCGTTGGCAGAGAGCGCGCCAAAGCTCATCGCCGAAATGTTGAACACGCTGGCCGAGTAGGGCTTGGCGCGATCGGCGCCGATGGTGATGCGGAAGTCCGCGCTGGGGATCGTGGTGGGCGCCAGCGAATGGTTGATCCATTCATAGCCGCTCATGCCCGTGTCCAGCTGCGTGCCGAAGGGGCGCTTGTCCGGGTCGCCCTTGGCCCGCTGGTAGACGAGCGAGCGCTGGGTGCGCGAGAAGGGCGCGGCCTCGTTGTCGCCTTCCAGAAAGTATTGGCGGATCTCCGGGCGGATGAACTCCAGCAGGAAGCGCACGTGGCCGATGACCGGGTAGTTGCGCAGGACTGAGCGCCTGGTCTGGTGCGCATCCCGAAAGCCCTGGATCGTCAGCCAGCCGAAGAGGATGGCCAGTGGCGCGGCGGCCTCCACACGCAGGGCCCAGGCCACAGCAAACGCGATCAGCAGCAGGGCGCAGACCAGCCAGGTGCTGTAGCGCAGCGGGAAGATCTCGTCGAATCGGCGCAACCACTTCAGCATGTCTCAGCCCCCTCAGTGGCCGCGATGCTACGCCCATGCATGGGATGACTTCAGACGAGCTGTCGCGTCAGCCTCACAATGGCGCCATTCCTGGCTCTGGACCGCAAGACATGACGTCGATCTTCAAGGGAATTGGCTGGCTCTTCCGCAAGCTCTGGTGGCTGCTGGACGGCACCCGCCGCGCCATTCTCAACCTGCTGCTGCTGGCCCTGATCGTGGCCATCGTCTGGGGCATGGCCTCGCGCCCCCGTCTTTTGCAGGACAAGACCGTGCTGGTGCTGAACCTGGACGGGCAGGTGGTCGAGCAGTATTCGGGCTCGGCGCGCAGCCAGGCCCTGGCCCGCCTGCGCGGCAACGATGTGCCGCGCCAGACTCGCCTGCGCGACGTGCTGCGCGGGCTGGATCTCGCCGCCAAGGATCCCAAGATCAGCAGCCTGTTGCTCAACCTGGACGAATTCGCCGGCGCCGGCCCGGCCAATCTGCGCGAAATGGCCCTCGCCATCCAGCGCTTCAAGACCAGCGGGAAGCCCGTGCTGGCCTATGGCGACGCCTACAGCCAGCGCGGCTACTACCTGGCAGCCCAGGCCAACGAGATCTACATGCACCCCATGGGCGAGGTCCACCTGAGCGGCTTCGGCGGCTACCGCATGTACTACAAGGACGCGCTGGACCGCATCGGCATCACCGCCAACGTGCTCAAGGCCGGCGCCTACAAGAGTTATGGCGAGCCCTACACGGGCAACGGCCCCTCCAAAGAAGCGCTGGACGCCGACCGCTACCTGTACGACGCCCTGTGGGCCCGCTACACGAGCAGCGTGGAAGAAGCCCGCAAGCTCGAAGCCGGCAGCATCAACAGGGGCATCAACGAACTGCCGCAGCGCCTGGCCACGGCCAAGGGCGACATGGCCGCACTGGCCCTTGCCAGCAGGCTGATCGACGGCCTCAAGACCCGCGACGAGATGCGCGCCCTGCTCATCAAGAACAACGCCGCGGCCGACGGCGGCAAGACCTTCCGCCAGATGGGCTTTGCCGAGTACCTGGACCGCCAGCCCGAAGAGGCGGTGTTCGGCGACCACGTGGCCATCGTCGTTGCCGAGGGCGAGATCGTGGACGGCGACGCCGGCCCCGGCCACGTGGGCGGCGACTCCACCGCCCGCCTGATCCGCCAGGCCCGGGAGGACGACCAGGCCAAGGCCGTGCTGCTGCGCGTCAACTCACCGGGCGGCAGCGCCTTCGCCAGCGAGATCGTGCGCCGCGAGCTGGAACTCACCCGCAAGGCCGGCAAGCCCGTGATCATCTCCATGGGCGACGTGGCGGCCTCCGGCGGCTACTGGATCAGCATGAGCTCGGACAAGGTCATCGCCGACCCCACCACCATCACCGGATCCATCGGCGTCTTCGCCATGCTGCCCACGGGCGAGAAGCTGCTCGACAAGCTGTCAGTGCATACCGGCGGTTATGGCACCACGTGGCTGGCCGGCGGCTTTGATCAACGCCGCGCGCTCGACCCGCGTCTGGCCGGCGTGATCCAGGCCGGCGTGCTGCACACCTACGACAGCTTCACCTCTCAAGCGGCCAAGGCGCGCAAGAAGAGCCAGGCCGAGATCGACGCCGTGGCTCAAGGGCGCGTGTGGACCGGCGCCCAGGCCCTGGATCGCGGGCTGGTGGACGAACTCGGCAGCTTCGGCGACGCGCTCGTCGCCGCCAACAAGCTCGCCAAGCTCAAGGCCGATGCCAAGCCGGTCTGGATCGAGAAGTCACCGGGCCGCTTCGAGCGTTTGCTCGACGGCCTGGACCTCGTGCTGACCCCGCACATCGCTGCGGCCGTGCGCGAGCAACTGGGCTTCACGCCGCCGGCAGTGTTGACGGACGTGACGCGCGAACTGAGCAATTTGCAGCAGATGGCCGAAGGCAGGCGGCCTTATGGGGCGCTGGTGCATTGCCTGTGTACGGTGCCGGCGGATTGAGGCTTTGCGCTGAATTCCAGCGTTCCCGGCACAGGGCATCACACAGGCCGAAAGTCGTTGGAAGCCACTGACTCGGCTTGTTGAAGACCTCGGGGCCAGTTCCCTATTGCTCGCGAATGGCGTAGATGCCTTGCAGCGCCTTGCGCTCCATGTCTGCGGCAAACGCTGGCGTTTCCACCGAGCAGTGCGCCTGCACCGGATTCTGGTAATTCGGAGGACGACGCGCCATCCAGGCGGCCATCTCCGCGTTGTCCGTCTCTACCAGCACTTCGCAATCGAGGCGGCAAGAGGCGGAATCGATGGCCTGCAGCTTCAGTTCCCACGTCACGCGCATAGGCGCCGGCAGCGAACCACTCGACCAGATCTGCGAACTTGGCGACACGGCCCTCAGATGATCGCGGGCCGCAATGTCCGCCACGTACTGATGCGACATGAAGTTGCCGCCGATCGTCTCGACGCTGACAAAGACGCTTCTTCCATCAGGCAGGCGGGCTTGGACGGCGCCCTTGTGTTCTTGCGGCGCGCATCGCACATAGTCTTCCGAAGTCAGTTGAAATGCCCACGCCACGAGGTCGATGGCGTGCAGCGGTGCCCGCACCGTCGTGGCCGCCGTCACGCGATGCAAGACCAGCAAAGGCTTGGGCCGCGACGAGCTTTGGGCTTGGGCCGCTTGAAACGTCGACGCGGACGCCGCCAGTCCGGTCAGCAAATTTCGGCGCTTCATAGCTTGACCTCTCCTCAGCGATAGGCTGAGTTGCAGTATGCCGGCTACCCGATTGCTGTCGGGTGCGGCCGACTGGTCATGGCCGACCCCCGGCTGCGAAGGTCCCGCTGAGACGAACGAATGGCCCGAGCGTGAGCGCCATGCCCATCATGCCCCTCAACCTTGCTGTTGTGCCGTCCGCACAGGCCGCGAGTTCGCTTCACAGGGGCCTTACACGAGGAGCCTAGCATCCGCCCACAACAACGAGCGCCGATAGACACGATGAGACAGCTCGCCTTGCTTGCCCTGGCCATTCCCCTCCTCGCCGCCGCTGCGCCCAGCGTTCCTTCGACGC